>WBZQ01001372.1_pt1 | contig 17015 bp, 16 predicted proteins | sample 5204251 | NCBI WGS metagenome assembly WBZQ01 (sample SAMN12412402, study PRJNA552823) | activated sludge metagenome | isolation source: activated sludge from nitrification reactor of wastewater treatment plant... | place: USA: Virginia | collected 2017-09 | reverse complement strand
ACCGGCTGGAGATCGAAACGGCGGATGGGTTGATTCTCCGCTCGCGCATGAACAAAGAAGAGTTTCGTCGCTGCAATTTTGTCGTCGGGCAAGCCGTCTCGTTTGCCGTCACCCACTTCCGCATCCTGCCCCAAGAAAACGCCGGGCCCTCAAGCGAAGCCAAACCCGGCAGCCCCATCACCGGGCCGCTGACGCCGTAAGAGACGCACTTGGCATCACGTGCCTCACCACACGTGGTGAGAGCGCTATGCTTTCTGTCGGTACAGATACAGCAACCCTGCCCCGCGAAATGGCACCGTCAACAATCGTTCTCCGCCGCCTTGAATCCACTCGGAACGTGGAATCGCCTGAGGTTGTTCCAGGTCAATCCATTCTCCAACGAATAGACCCGCAGCCCCGGCCAAATTAATGGTCACCGGTCGAGTCGCCTGTCCATCGCCGGATTCTGCCATTGCGCCGCCGGCCGGGATGTAGACCAAATACTCGCGTCCCCGATCGGCCAGGCAGTAGCCAGTCGAGGCCAGTTGGCCTTGTGGAGTCACACGTTTCAAATCGAGCCGCTGGGCCCACCGGCGGGTCTGCCCCATCGCGACTCGCGCGCGCTCATGCTGAGGTTCATTGAGTACCGGCTCCCCGATGGTCAACTCATGAACCGCCTCAAACGGATCCATGTAGATGGGGTTGTACCCGCGCATGAAGCTTTCCCAGACGTACTCCTGATCGCCACCGATCCCGTGGATATGATCGGTGTCCAGCACCTGCACGTGACGTCCATCGGCCGCCGGCGGATTGCGCCCATACTTGGTATAGCCGCCGGGTGAGATCCAGTCGGCCTCACTCTCGAAGAGAGTGCTATTCTCACCACCGCCGAACTCTCCAAGTTGAAAGAACGTCATACCGACCGGGTGTGCCATGAAACCTCGCTCACGCTCATAACGTTTGATGAAGCGAATAAGGTGGTATTGCCAGCTGACCGACTCGGGAGTGGCCTCGTTCACTGCTTCATACAGCACATTGTCCAAATCATGCAGCGTCTCCAGCACCTGCCGCACATAGGCTTCTTGGATCTCCAGTACCTGAGGTCCGGGCGATCGATGCACTTCCAAACCGAGCCCATCGCCGTTGGCGTCGCCGTCGACGCCGTTCACATTGTTCTTGCCGTTCAGCGGATGAGCCTTCCATGCTCCCGGTGTCACCACGCTAAAGCCTTGGAAGAACATCACGGACACATAGATACCGCGCTGCCCCGCTTGCTTCACCCGGGCTCGAAGCCGCTCGAAGTACGCCGAGTTGAAACGGGACAGATCCAATCGTGGTCCGCCGTCTAGGGCAAGGCCTGGCCCTGTGCGGAGATACGGTAGCGGCGCGATCTCCTTTTCACTAGGGGGAGGATTCATAAGCCACCCGCCGTCTGAATGAATTGATTCAGTGACCCACATGCGAATGAAATTATGATGCAGCGCCGTCAGCCGATCGAGATAAGCCGGATAGTCGAACACCTGCGTGACATCCTGGAAGTTTTCCCACGTGTGGGAACCGGTGACGTAGACGATTCGATTGCCGGCATCGGCAAAGTACCTGGGATTGTCGGTGGATTGGCGCAACGGGCCCTGCGTCTTCCATATCGGGATCTCCTCAGCCGCCCAGGCACCATCGACCATCGTGAGGATGAGCACGAGTAGGCACAACATCCTAAAAGAGGCCCCTCTGCTCCAGAGTTTGTGCACCTGTGGAAGACCACGGAACGCGTCCCCCACAACAGCACCGACAATAGACATGTTCATGGAATCAGACCTGCGCTGTTGAGATGGCCGATGGGCCGGCCTCGGCCGTTCACGACGCGCTGCATACACCCTGCGCACCAATCGACACCCCAACAGGACCCGGTTTTCCGCGGAAAGAGGTGGGCGGCAGGCGTCAATGATAGGCAATGGTCCGCTCGCGCACGTGCGACTGTTTCAGCGTCTCGCGACCATGATTGACATCCCACCAGTGAAATGTTTCCTTGGTCCAATTTCCGGCCGCATCGTAATCGTATTCGTAGGTCTTCCGGTCGGTGACGCGGTCACCGGCGTCGTAGCTGCGCTCTTCGATCTGACTCCCGTGTTCGTCATAGCGAAACTCTGAACGGCTTTGCCTCCGGCCCTTGAGGTCGGCCACAACCTTTTCCCGGACCTGCCCCCGCGCGTCATACACCAGGTTGATTTCGTACCCGATGTCGAAACGATCCACCCACACCACTTGGCTGCCGGCCGCGTCATACTGATAATTGCGCTCAAACCGTTCCCGTGACAGGCGACCTGCCCGATCGTAGCCATACAGATTTCGATTCACCACCTGCACGGCGTTGTAATGCAGCGCGCGTATGCGGCGATGGGCGTCGTCATACTCATAGAGCGACACATTCTCGAACGTGCCGTCTCCCCACACTGCGAGCTCAGCGGATCGATTGCCTCGATCGTCGTACACAGTGCGGGTCTCCTTCACGAGGTCACCATGGGCATCCCGTATCGCCTCGGCCGTCCGTCTTCCGGCTTGATCGTAGGTATACGTAAAGCGTAGCGGCCATAAGCTCTGGGACGTTTCTCTGCCTCCCTGAATACGCTCAACAACGTGCCCCTGCTGATCGTATCGATCGGTTTGAATGAGCAGGCTTTCCCTGGTTTCGACGGATCGGACAGGGCCCCTGAGGCCGTCCTCTTCGCGATCGGAGAGTTCCGCAGAGTGCGCGACAGCGAGCACACCGGTGAGAAGAGTGAGGACGAGGAAGAGAGACGCTAGGCGCCGCCTCCGGCTCGAATGAGGCAGGAATCGGCCGGGAGCGGAGCCGGGAAGCAATCGAACAGACCCGCGTTCCGGCAAGTTATTCGACGGACGCCAAGGAGCCGAGAATATGGTATCCCCCATCGACGTAGATCACCTCTCCGGTGATGCCGCGGCCCAACGGGCTCACGAGGAACAGCGCCGTATCTCCAACCTCGCCTTGTTCGGTCGCCCGCCGCAACGGCGCGAAGGCCCGATGATGATCGACCATCTTGCTGATCCCGGACACGCCGCGCGCCGCCAGCGTCTTGATCGGCCCGGCGGACACGGCATTGACCCGAATATTCTTGGGACCCAGATCGTGCGCCAAATACCGCACCGTAGCCTCCAGAGCAGCTTTGGCCACACCCATCACGTTGTAATGCGGGACCACCCGCTCACTGCCAAGATAGGTCAGCGTGACGACTGAACCGCCTTCCGTCATCAATGGCATCGCCGCCCTGGTGACGGCAACGAGGGAGTAGGCACTGACATCGAGAGCCGTCGCAAAACCCTGGCGGGTGGTGTTCACAAATTCTCCGGTGAGCTCTTCGCGCGGGGCAAACGCGAGTGAATGGACGACAAAATCCAATCGCCCGAGTTTCTCCGAGGCCTGCTTCATCATCGCGGCGATCTGGCTGTCATCTCCGACATCACACACACAGGCCGACGCGCCCGGGAGGGTCTGGACCAATTCTTCGACGTTTTCGCGTAACCGTTCGTTTTGATAACTGAACAGCATCTGGGCGCCCTCGCGCGCCGCGGCCTGGGCGATGGCCCAGGCGATACTATGCTTATTGGCCACACCAATGATCAGTCCCTTTTTGCCTTCTAACAACATGCCGTTACCTGCTCCTTCAATAAGACCACGCCCTGACGGGCGTTCACCATAACACGATTCGCCTCTGGAGTGAATTGCCCCTTCCTCTCCAGGGTGAGCCAGGAGGAGTCTCTCTTTCCACTGCGCGCGTCCAACGAGGGCCTTCTCGGGCCGCGGGTTGCGCGAGCAAGAAAGGGATTACAGCCGCGCTCACAACTTCTTTCGCACCTCTTTCCAATCATGCGCACCCTTGGCCTTTCGCGGAATTTCGCCCTTGGGCAATTCCGGGACCACCACCACTTCCATCCGATGCGACAACAGGGTGTCGGCAAAGGAGCGCGTGCGCCCGATCCCCGATTTCATCGTGGTCCAACCTTCCTGCTTGAAGCGCTCCAGTATGGCACTCAGTCCGCCGGTTCCCGGCATCGCCACGAACCCTGGCGGGAACTTGTGCGCCTCCAACCACTGGCGGAGCGTGTGACCTGTGTTGCCTTCCAAAGAAGCCAGCGCCTCACCCGGTACGTAGACGACGTTGTAGTAATACTGCGTCAACCTCGACAGTTCATCCGCGGCTTCAGGTACCGGCTCTGCCAGGGACTTCGCGTCGCCTCCAGTGGTCGCTGATGGTGTGGCTGACGGGATGGACTGCATGAGCGACTCCAGTTCGACCAGCACAATCGGCCTTCGACGTTCCCACACACACAGCGTGGCTTCGCGCGTCTCCGCCGAGACGGACGCCGCCGGATCGACCGAAAGGCTGAGCACATTGGTTCCCCGCATTTTCGGCAGATAGTCGAAGGTCACCTGCCCGGCCTCGTTGGTCGTTGCGGTCGCACTGTCTTTGCCATCGATGCGCAGATGGAGCAGCACTCCACCCAACGGCCGCTTGTCGGCTTGGCCTGCAGCGGTCAATCGAGCCTCGATTCGCACCGGATGGTTCGGCAACGTCAAGACATCCTGAACGCTCAACAGGCCGGCACTCTTGTCTGCCGCTTCGCCACGGCTTCCAGCGCAAATCGACAGGAGCAGGCTCGCAAGCACAACGCCCAGTCCCAAACGGGACAGGATGGCTCTGGCCCGGTGAAGTAGTGGTTGACGGCCCATGATACGTCGTTACGAGAGGAGTCCGCGGTCGCGGCTCACGGTGAGATAGGTATCGCCCATGCAAAATACGATCAGCCCGACCAGCGGCACAAGCACGAAGGAGAATAGGCCCATCCAGAGGGCGAGCAACACCAGCCCCGCCAGGAGCAGCGGGCCGCCGCGCTTTTCTCCGATGTACAGATGGCCCAATCCAGGCACCAGTGACAACGCCGCCGCACGACAGGCGTGGGATGTTTTTTCCAGCGGATCCATACTCATTACCCGCGCCCACGGCGCGGCTCCTGTCCACCAGCTAGGCTTTTACCGCCGCCAGCACGCCATCCACATGGCCCGGGACCTTGACCTTCCTGAACAGCGCCTTGATGCGTCCTGTGGCATCGATCACAAACGTGGTCCGCTCAATCCCCATATATTTCCGCCCGTACATGCTCTTCTCTTTGTAGACGCCATAGGCCGTGCACACCGCTGCGTCTTCATCGCTCAGCAAGGCAAAGGGCAGTCCATACTTGGCAATGAACTTCTGGTGTGCGGCCTGGCCATCCTTACTCACGCCGACCACCACCGCACCGGCTTTCGTGATGGGCGCAAGGGAATCGCGAAAGTCACAGGCTTCTTTGGTGCAGCCGGACGTATCGTCTTTTGGATAAAAATACAACACCACCTGCTTGCCCTTGAAACTCTTCAGGGTGACCGTCTTGCCATCCTGATCAGGCAGGGAAAAATCCGGGGCTTTTGTACCGACCTCTAACTCCATTGCCATCTCGATTCGATCTCCTTCTTCACGAATGCCGGATATCGGCTAACGTGGTCCACTGCCGATCGTCGGGCGGCTCGTGCCGTACGGATGTTCCCTCGACGGGCCCTTTGGCGCTTCGGGATTTCCGAACGGACGCAGCGCCGGCGAGTCCCAAATCACCTTATCCCCGGGAGCGAGGTTCGCTGCCAGAATAAACTCCTGACGCGCCTGATCGGTCTGCCCCAAGGCATTCAATGTGAGCGCGTAATTGTAGTGGGCCTGCCCCGAGTCAGGCGAAGCCGCAACCACCTGGGCAAACAGATTCTTGGCTTCCGCCATTTGACCGGTCAGAAACGCCTGGGTTGCCTGGCTATTGAGCGCAATCGTCTCGGCCTTGGCGCCATAGGCCAATTCCAACGGCACGAGCGGTTTCGGCTTGGAATGGGTGCAGGCTCCCATCGACACCACCAGCACCGACAGGGCAATCCAAAGACTGACTCTCATTCGTAAACCTCTTGAACAACAATCTGCTGAACGTGTGACCATGCGAGCAGCATCCCGAACGCAACCACACGTGTAGATCTCACCAGCCGTAGCACGCAGCCCGTTAGGGCTTCGCGCGCTTCTTCTGCTCTTCCTCGGAGGTTTTGCGGTACATCACATCCCACTCCGCGCTCCCCTCCACGATCTGCTTCGTGTAGGACGCCAGTTTTGCCCGCACCTTCCTATCGATCTCTTCTTCCAGCACAAGCTCCGCCGCAACCACGCGTTTGATTTCGCGCAGGACCTTGCCGTCATCCTCGGTCAGCCGACACAGCGGGCTCTTTTTCAACGCACCGAGCACCAGATGGGCCAGGTGACTGGCTTTGTCGTCACTGATCATCGTCCCGCTCCCCGGTTATGATCCGAACCGGCACCCGACCTGGAGGTCATAAAATGATGCCCCGTTCCCGCACCAGCTTTTGCTTGATCATCGTGAACATCTTCTGGTAGTCAACCTGCCCCTGCTCGATTTGCCGTTCGTAGGGCTGCATCATCCGGCGCACCTCAGCGTTCAGTCGATCTTCCACCAGCAACTCTTCCGTCATCGTGTGCTCCAACGACTCCCGAAGAGCTTTCCGATCACCGCTGATCTCCAGATATTGCAATTCATGCAACCGGGAGATCAGTGAATCCGCCATATGGTGCACACGCTCTTTCGCCAGCCTCATCACCACTACCCCTCTCAGTACGGAAGGTGGAAAATGCCTCGCGGATGTCCGGCTCAGCCCACCGACGGCGCGGATTCGATGCGCTCGACGCGAATGGTACTGGCATTCATGACCTGCCGCAGTGTCGCAGCATCGCCCAGCACACGTCCGACGACATTCACTCGATCAGCGGGCACCGGATCTGCACCCATGCTCATCGGCGTGCGCCCGAAGAAAATCGCCAGGACTTGGCCCGCGCCCCAAAACGCCACATCCCCCACCTTCACCTGGGTGGTCGCCGTTTCACGGTGGTCTTTGATCCCGGGAATCTTAAAGTAAAACTCTTCACCCCATACGTTCAAAGGGCCCTCCGCGGGCAACGCCCGATAGAGTTCCTCCGCCGTTTTGTTTCCCTTTAGTTCGGCTTCCAACTGTATCCCGCCCACTGTGATCCGTATTCGTTTGGCTGCCCCGTTCGTGTTCATGAATCCTCACCTGCGCCGTAATGCCGCGCGCAACACTGAAATGACGAAACTCCGCACCAGTCGCGGACTCTAACTTGTTTATCCCTTGAAATCAAGGCTACAATCCCGCGCACAGTGCGTCTCGACTCCTTATGCTGACTTCGACATTCCTCCATTTGAACGGCATCGGTCCCGCGACCGAACGACGACTCTGGGAAGGCGGCATTGCCGACTGGAAGACGTTTCGTCGAGAGACGCAGGTCCCGGGGATTTCTCCCGCCCGCAAGATCGCCTATGACGCGGAGCTGACTCTGGCGCAGACTCATCTGGATCGCCACAACGCCCGATACTTTGCCGACTGCCTGCACACTCGTGATCACTGGCGATTGTTTCCCACCTTCGGCGCGCGGGCCCTCTACCTCGACATCGAAACAACCGGGCTCTCGGCCCGCGAGGGGCAGGTCACCATTGTCGGACTGTACCGCCAGGGGCAGATGCGCACGCTGATCCACGGGGACTCCCTCACGCAGGACGCTCTTCAAGAAGAACTGGACCAGGCCGATCTGTTAGTCACGTTCTTCGGCACCGTCTTCGACATCCCCTACCTGCAAACCTGCTTCACGGGCTTGCGAGTCGGGCTCCCGCACTTTGACCTGTGCTTTGCCGCCAGACGCGTTGGCTTACAGGGCGGCTTGAAATCGATCGAACGGGAGCTGGACATCGCTCGAGACTCCGACCTGCTGCAACTGGATGGATTGGAAGCCGTACGACTCTGGCACCACTACCGCGCCGGACACGACGCCGCACTGGATCAACTCGTCCGTTACAATGCCGCTGACACCAAGAACCTTGAGCCCCTGGCGACTTGCCTCTATGAACAACTCGTCCTTCGCTATGGACCTCCCGCTCAAACCCACCGCGGATAACATGGAGCACCGGCACGACACGTGGGAATGGGTGGGGTATGGCCTGACAGATCGAGGCCTCATCCGGACGAGCAACCAGGATGCGTTTCTCGTCGACAACCGCCGCCGGCTGTGGGCAGTGGCGGACGGCATGGGCGGCCATCCCGGAGGCGATGTGGCCAGCCGATTGGTGGTGGACACCCTGGCGGATTTTGCGCCGCCCCTCTGTTTCGGCACCGCTCCCGGCCACGCCAGCGAAGAGCAGGGAAAGTTCCTGCTGACAACCATCGTAGAGCAGGCCCATGCGACCGTCCGGGCACATGCGGAGCGCATGCCGTCACTCGCCGGCATGGGCACCACACTTGTGATGGCGCACCTGCTTCCCCTGAATCCTCCCCGGCTCCTTATCCTCAATATAGGCGACAGTCGCGCCTACCTCATCCGGGCACACACCATCACCCAACTCACGCGCGACCACACACTGATCGAGGACTCCATCCGGGAAGGACGGCTCACACCAGCCCAGGCTCAGCGCCACCCGGATCGGCACGTAGTGACCCGTGCGTTGGGACTTGGTTCCACGGTGGAAAGCGACCTATTTGGCGCTGACCTGCACCACGGCGACTTGCTGGTACTCTGCTCCGACGGCCTCACCAACATGCTGACCGACGAGGACATTCTCGCGGTCGCACTGCCCCATGCTCACGATGCCCATCGCGCCACCCGAGCCCTGGTTCAAGCCGCACTTGATCGGGGCGGCCTCGACAACGTGACCGTCGTGACCTGCTCTGTGATTGACGCAACTGCACCAACAAATAGCCATTGACACCACCTTAAGACAGCAGGTAGCCTCACACTATCATGGCTCGTAAACTCACGAGCCCGCGACCTGCAGTCCTACGAATGAATACGTACCATCCTCATTACCAGATACGGCTTCGATCGCTATTAAACCGCCTTTTGCTTGGCTCACTCCTGAGCGTACTTAGCACCTCCCTGGCGCCTGCCGCAGAACCAATCGGGCCGGAGGCCACCCTTCGCACCCTGGTGCAAGCCAACGCCGAGCGGGACCTCGCCACGATGTCGAAATACATGTCCCATGACACCGATGCCATCGGCTACACGCTCGACGGGCGCAAATACGTCGGTTGGCCGGACCTCGCCAGCGACATGCGTAGCGAGTTTGATTCCGTCACCAAGCTGGAAATTCCCATTACCAAGCTCCACATGTGGACGAGGGGTGACATCGCCTGGTTCGCGATGGAACTGAACTATATCCGCTACGCCGATCCTGCGGATCTCACCCAGCGAATGATTCTTCCCCTGCGCGAAACGGGTGTCTTGGAGCGTCGCGACGGCCGTTGGATTCTAGTGGCCTGGCACGAATCCACCCGCCACCATGATAGCGACACCGGATCTGTCGCCGACACCACGGCGCTCCTTCATCGCGCCTCTGACACTCAAGCGGCTGTCCCCGCTGGCGTCGACCTCAGCGGGCAATGGGAAGTGACGGAGATCGAAGACAATAAGAAATACGTCGCGACCCTCGATGCTCAGGGGAATGGCCCCTACACCTGGCAGGAAGGGCAATTCGCCACCACCAGTTTCGACGATCGCCGCTGGCAAGGAACCTGGAAACAGACCGGAAATGACCGGGAAGGCGCGTTCGAAGTGATTCTCTCGGAGGACGGGACCGAGGCAAAGGGGATCTGGTGGTACGTGCGTGTCGGCAGCAGGAACGGTATTCCGCCTCGACAGCATGGCGGCACCTATCAGTGGAAACGACTCACCCCGCCCCCGCCAGTGCCTTAGCGGACGTGTGAGCCACTTACCTGTACCTTTCCCCAATATTCACAACGGCCGGTTAGTCACAACGAGGAGGAGCTATGAATCGTGCGCTTTTAGTAATGGGCTTGCTCTTGGGAATTACCGGTCCGGTCTATGCCGACGGCGGGCACGCACATCATGCTATTCCCACCATGCCAAGCCTGGGCCAAACCACACTGGCCATCAACGACCAGACCGTCACGTTGACCTTCGGCCCCGTCGACCTTCCCACCGGCCACGACGGCGACCTGGCATCCAGCATGCCCAAAAAAGTGTTTCAGCTCCCCGAAGACACGTACATGATCGGATACAAGTCCGAGGTCTTTACCAAAGACGGCAAACCGCTCCCGAAGAATTATCTTCACCACATTCTCATGTTGAACAATGACAAACCCAGCGTCTCCTGCGACGGTGAACCGCTCTTTTTTGCCGGTGCCGGCTTGGAGATGACCGAGGCTCGTTTCCCTGCGGGATATGGGGTCAAGCTCGGAAAAGGAGAAAACCTCATGTCGGTCGTGGCCTTCTACCATAAGGCTCCTCCGACTAAGGATGTCATGGCCCGCTTCACGATCTATGTCGCCCCCAAAGGAACAAAAGTTCAGGAAATGGACGTCTACCAGGTGGGCGTCAACATCGTGTGTTACAGCAAATTCGCACAACGGGGCCCAGAGCAGACGGATGAAGGCATCGAAATCAATCCTGGCGTTTCGGTTCTCTCAGCTCCGCTCAAGTTCAATATGGACGGCTGCGTGAAGTTTGCCTACCCGCACGGCCACGACGAGCTACTCATGGTCGCACTCGAGAACAAATCCTCCCAGCAGACGCTGCTCCGCACCGTTCCTGAGGTGGATGCAGATGGGACCTTCCGTGACTTTCTGCCCCATCAAGTCTATCGAGACGGAAAAGGATTTACCGTCACAAAACAGGATGACTACGAGATGGTGATGGTGCACCATCACCCGTTGCACAATCACACCATTCAGCACGGGATGGGGAACTACCTGCTGTACATGACGCCGGGAGTCTGTCCTCAGCAGGCGAACACCGCCTCGGCACAGTAGGCCAACGGTATCAGCGCCACCGCAGCGACCGCGCTGCGGTGGCCTGGCCATCAGACGTTCTTTCCCCTTTCGGTCTTTGATTCCCTCATCATCTTCTCCGTCCCATTAATTCCTTCACGGCAATTCAATGGACTGGCGATGACACCCACACCCCAATTGCCCCTACGGAAGTGGAATCGCCCCCTCAGGCAGCGGACTGGGATTCTCAAGAAGGTGTATGATATTGAACCATCCATGCAACGGGACCTGCTTTCCAAGGATGCAGTTTCTTTCCTAAATGGGAGAGCATGTTCATTCCTGTACGGTGGTGCAGACCCGAGCTCCTGCACAACGGGCACCGGGCATACTGATCGCACCCCTGCTTGACGAGCATGAGATCTTCCATGTCCCTGCCGGAACCCTCACTCAATATTCTTCTGATCAACGAGCATCCCGAAGAGATCAAACTGGTGACAACCAGCCTGCGTAGCTTTTTCTCCGGTTGCCGCATCGAGGCCGGCTACTCATCTGAGGACGCGGTCACCTTCAGCCAGCAAGGAGACTGGCACATCATCCTCATCGACCAGGACTTGGCCCCGGAACGCGGCATTGAGGTACTCGCGCGCCTCCGTCGCAATGCCCCCTATGCCGCCATCCTCCTTCAGACGAACGAACACGATTCGCACACCGCGATCCAAGCCCTGCAAAACGGAGCCGACTTCCTTCTCTTCAAACAATCGCCTGGCTTCATCACCGAGCTCTTGTTTTCCGTGCAAGAAGCCGTTGAAAAGCGTGACCTGCAAATGAAGCTGGACCATACGTTCCAACGACACCTGCGATTGATTGAGACACTTAGCGACCTGTTATATGAACTCGACGCCGACGGTCGATTTGTTTACGTCAGTCCAACCGTCACGGCCATGCTCGGATACAGTCCCGATGAGCTCGCAGGCCGGCACTACTCGATGCTGCTTGCGCCCTCTCAGGAGGAGGTGGGACGATTCCGATTAAACGAACGTCGGGCAGGAAGCCGGTCGACTCGCAAGCTGGAACTGACACTCCACCGCAAGCCGCTGCCGGATGCGTCGGCCTCCGCAATCACCGTCGAGCTCACGGCCAAGGGACTCTTCGACTCTACCAACCGCTACCTCGGCACTGTTGGGTTACTCCACGATGTGTCGCAGGAGAAGGCTCAGCAGGATCGCCTCACAGAGCTGGAATCCCGCCTCCAGGAAACGGATCGGCAACTCACCCTCACCCGTGAGGCGGCCCGAGTCTCCCGCCAGTTGCAACAGCCACTCACCACGTTACTTCACGACTCGCAACGACTCCTGACATCTATTCAGCACAGCAGGATTGAGCAACATGTCGAGACGATGATCGCCAAGGCGTCACAGGCGAGCCAGCTCAGCCATCAGCTCGCGCAAGTCATGTATGCCACTCCTGCAGAGTTTACCCCCCTCGACCTCAATGACGTTCTGCAAGCTGTCGCCCAGGCTCAACAGCCAACCCAGGGTGGCTTAGGTAGCTCGCTCACGTGTAACTTCGGGGAACATGTACCGGCCATTCTGGGCTCACGCGTGGATATCGAACACCTGGCACACATTCTTCTTGAGTATGCCAGGCACTGCACCTCGCATTCCCTGACCCCGGCCCCCCTCTACTTGGAAACATCACGTGTTGATCTTGTGGGCACATCCACCCCCCGGGGCATCAGTGGAGCAGACGTTGCCTCCACGCAAACCTATGCAGCGTTTACCATCCGCTCGACGGCCGCAAGCCCTGCCCTGCAATTGAATGATCCTGAATCCGACAAGCTCGCTGCGGAAAAACTGCTGCAGGGGCACAGAATTGTCCAGGCGCATGGGGGCAGCATTCAGATCGAACATGCACAAGGCTGGGGATTGAGCATTTCGATTCGATTACCTGCAACAGCAGAACCCGCTCATGGGATACCAGTCTCCGCGCTCCCAGATTCTCCCCCGCTGACCATGCCCCGCACCGGCATCAGACGGCAGAACCAGCCACGATCCTCGGACCGTGCACAACCTGAACGGCGCCGCTCGGAGCGTAAACCCTTCTCCATTCCTGTTCAGTTATCGATCGGGGGATCCGCGCTTCGGGGCGTCCTTCGGAATATGAGCACTGGAGGAGCGCTTCTCACCATTCGAGACATTTCAACCTCGATCCATCTACAACCGGCCTATATCGTCATTAAAACTCCGGTGAGCTTCCTCGAGCTGCAAGGTACGGTGCACGAGCGCCCCGCTGATACCGCGGACATTCCACTCCCTGCTGTCAGGGAATTCGTGATTGCCTTCTCACTCACCATCGAACACGAACGCAACGTGCTCAGATCCCTTTTAGAGGGCCTACATGACGGTTCAACCACCATCACTTTTGAAGGGCTCATCCTTCCCGCTGCCACCGCGGCAGAGGCGACTCGCTCACCGCTTCTCGCCTCCGCAGAACAGGTGATCGAACGCCGAGAGACAAGCCGCTTCACGTTGATCCATGCCATTCAACTGGTCGACCCGCACGCCCCCGCCCATCGCCATTCCGGACAGGTGCTCAATCTCAGTCTTGATGGAGCATGCGTCGAACCACCTCATGACTTTGAGACACCTGAGAATCAGCACGTGCTGCACCTGCTGCCAACCGAACCAAACTCGCTCTCACCTGATGATCCCGGACAGCACACGTCGCGAGAGCCTTGGGCGGCCCGCATCGTCTGGAAACATCCTCCACAACGTTCATCGGGGCAGACGAGTCGCTCACGCGCTCGCATCGGCGTTCGCTTCGACCATCTCACCCCGGCACAGGAGCATCAACTCCGAATGATCGTTGCCGGACAGGGCGACCACGCTCAGAATCATGTTCCACCCAGCACAGATTCCCCCATCATGACGGAATCACACAGCGTGCAGAGTGCCAATGGACATCGACTGGCATTGTCGATTGACAGCGCTGGAGGCGCGACAACGAAGCAAACGCCGCTGATCGTCCTCGCTCCCGGATATGGTACGACCCAGCACAGTTACCTCCCTGTCGCCTATGCCTTTGTCAGCGCCGGGCTTCGAGTCTTACGATACGATCACAGCCGGCACATTGGTCTAAGCGATGGTGATCCGTCACACACTGCATTCACGTCCCTGGAAGACGACCTCGATGCGGTCCTCGCCTTTGCCCACACACACTGGCCGGAGTCACCGCTCACGCTGCTGGCATCAGATCTTGTCGGGCGGGTTGCGCTGCGCCGAGAGGACTGGCAGCGACGGCTGCACCGCCTTATCCTACTCAACCCGACACTCGATCTTCGCAGTTGCCTCCGCGCCCTCTATCAGCGAGATCTGGTGCAGGAACACCTCGCAGGAACCAGACTGGGTTTAGGCAACCTCTTGGGGATTCCCCTCGATATTGATCACTTTTTCGCAGATGCTGTCGCCGCACAGTACACGGACCTGGAGCCCCTCTACAGTGAGCTCTCACAGTGCTCCACAGATGTGGTCATGCTCACGCTGGGAGAATCGACACTGGAAAGTTCTTTTCCCGAATCCCCAGCCTCTGTTCTTCATGAGGCGATGGATCGACTCGGACCGAGAGCCAGACGAATACGCCTTTCACTTCCCGTCGTGCCGACCGGTGGTTTCGCGCCGGCAGTCCTCTCCGCCAGCTCCCGGCAGCTTGTACAACTCTGCCAGATCGGCCATACGCCACAAGAGTCCGCCACCGCCCCGCCTCCCGCGCTTTCCCGAATCACGTCCACCCGTGCCCGCGTGGAAGTGGATCGACTCCGTATCAAGTACTCACTGGGGACGGCAGGACGTGAACGCCTCTGGAATACCTATTCCGACCTCACCCGCACACTGGATGAACTTCCCGCGCACTGGCACGCGGTGGACCAGATGTACCAACTTCTCCAGCCACTCAATGGAAACGGCAGGCTCCTGGATGTCGGATGCGGGCTGCATTCGTTTGCCAGATTGCTGTTGTTGAATCTCTCCTACCGCCTTCACGCGCAAACCTGGCACTCAGGCGAACCACTCCGCTATGTCGGGGTAGACTTCTCGCCGTCTGCACTAGACCGCGCGAAGGAGGCGACCGGAACCGCGATTCAACAGGTCGACAAACTGTTCTCCGGTCGTATTTCCGGAACGAGCCCAGTTGATCGCCAGTGGACGCTCAGCCGATCAGTAGAAGACCTACCCTTTGCCGACCACTCATTTGATCGTATTGTGGCGCCCCTGGCGCTGAGTTTCGCACAGTCTCCACTCCACGCATTGCGCGAACTGTTTCGTGTACTCAAGCCTGGAGGGAGACTCGTCGTCAGCGCATTCACACCCTCAGCAGATGTGGCTCGCCTCTACAGAGCGTCGTTGCCGGAACTCAACCTGAGAGCCTTTGCAGGAGAGACGCGTCTGACGCTGAATCGCATGGCTCAAACCTGCGTTGCCCTCCGCACCGGGCAATTGCATGGACTTGAAGAACCCATATTGAGCCACTACCTTTCACAACTGACACCACTACCGCCGAAGCTTCTTCGCACACTTTCCACGCATCTCATCCTCGCTGCCGCTGAAAAACCTGATTCCGCTGGCTGAAACCACACCTCGCGGATATACTTCACTCAATTGCACAAAACGTGCAGTGGGTTTGGCGACACCGTGAGAAGCCAGGTGTGCGGCCTGGTATTTTCTGTGCATGACTATGACACTCCACCCGTCTGGTCGGCAGACCTCCACTCTTCAAGGCTCTGTGGACATACTCAAAATCATCGGTGCGTTTTCCGAAGCCGTGGGAGCGGCAACCGATCTGCCGCGGCTCGGCGACATCATTCTGACCGGTCTCTCCCAGCAGGCACATCTACCGCAGGGTGCCGTATGGGTGCGCGAGCTCGAGGGTGATCACTACCGGTTGATTGCGTCCATCGGCTACCATCACACGCCACAGCTGCCACGTCAGCTGCCCAGCGATCATGCCCTTGTTCGTGGTCTTTCTACCACGGCGTCGTTACTCCAATCCGATCACCTGTCCAGCTCACCGGCTGGCCAAGCCATGGCCGCCATGGAGGCCCCCCTGGCTCTGTCGCTTGCCAGCAAGGGTAAATTACTTGGCCTCTGCACCCTTGGGCCCTTCTGCGGAGACAGGTCCCCCGATGAAGACCAGCGGGCTCTTGTGGAAACCATGGCGCAAATCGCCGCCACAACCTTGGACCATTATCTGACACAGGATGATCTGCGACGCGCCTCCACGCTCATGCGGCGAACCGACCGACTGCGTTCCTTGGAAATTATGGCCGGCGGTTTTGCGCATGAAATTCGAAACCCGCTCACTTCCATCAAGACATTTGTCCAACTTGCCCCTCAACGGCAGCAGGATCCGGTGTTCATCACGGAATTCAGCAAGCTCGCGCTTGAAGACATTCACCGCATCGAACGCTTGCTCCATGAAATCCTCGATTATGCCAGTTACATGACGCCACAACCCTCGGAAGTGGACTTGAACGAACTGGTAGGCAGCTGCATCGGCTTCGTGTCCTCCAGCGCAGCGCGGCGCACCATTGAATTGCAGACCCTGCTGTCCCCCCAATTGCCGATGCTCTTACTCGATCGTCAGCAACTGAAACAGGTCCTGTTGAATCTGCTCCTGAACGCCCTCGACGCCATGCCCACGGGCAACGGGCATATCCGTGTTCACACCCGCCTGCTTCCACAGAGTGGCCGCACAGCATGGGTGCAACTGCAAGTGGAAGACGACGGGTGCGGCATCGCCCCAGACCATCTGGAACATATCTTCGACCCGTTTTTTACCACCAAACATTCCAACAGTGCGGGAGACGGTGCTGGTCTCGGGCTCACCACCGCCCACCAGATCGTTCGAGAGCATGGCGGCACACTGACCGTCGAAAGCCGAGTCGGAGCAGGCTCCACATTCTCCGTCAATTTACCGGTGCCGGATGCAGGCGCCACAGGTCCAGCAGTACGGGAGTAACATGAAGAAACGAGTACTACTTGTCGATGATGAGCCGCGGGTGCGCGCCTCGCTCAAAACAGTGCTGGAGCCGACGTATGAGATCCTGGAAGCGGCGGATGCCGCTGAGGGAATCCGCATTTTCAAGCATGACACT
>WBZQ01001371.1_pt1 | contig 17023 bp, 15 predicted proteins | sample 5204251 | NCBI WGS metagenome assembly WBZQ01 (sample SAMN12412402, study PRJNA552823) | activated sludge metagenome | isolation source: activated sludge from nitrification reactor of wastewater treatment plant... | place: USA: Virginia | collected 2017-09 | reverse complement strand
GGGTGCGTGCCCCACGCCTTCAAATTGCACCAACCTGGCTTTGGGGCCACGTTCTGTCATGGCCGCCGCGGTCTGTGGCGTGAGCAAATCGGACTGTGCGCCGCGCGTGAGTAAGGTGGGACATTTGATCTGGTCATAAAGCGCCCACATGCTCGCTTCAGCGGCCGTTACCGCTTCGGGGGTCATGGCCTTGAAGGGCAAGGCGATACGCGGGTCGTAGTGCAATGCCCAGGCGTCACCCTCTTTGCGCAGCACGGTTTCAGTGATGCTGCGCCATTCATCGCGCGTTTTAAGCCCGAACGATGCCGCCACCGTGGCGATGTAATCGGTGGCTTGCTCTAAATCAGCAAAACGCACGGGGGCACCCAGGTACTCACCAATACGCTTGAGTGCGGTGGCATCCAGCGTGGGGCCCACATCATTAATCACCAATTTGCTCACCGGACTGCCCACCTGACCCGCCATCAAAATGCCAATGAGTCCGCCCATCGAGGTGCCGACCCAATGCAGGGTCTGCGCATTCAGGCGCCCCATTAAGGTGGCCATATCCGCTGCGTACTGCGGCAGTTGATAGAGCGTGGGGTCGCGCAACCACTCGCTTCGACCGCGCCCCATCACGTCAGGACACACCACGCGGTAATGCGAGGCCAGACGGCTCGCCAGCAGATCAAAATCGCGACCCACACGTGTCAGGCCGTGTACACAAAGCAGCACACGCGGATTGGCAGGGTCGCCCCACTCCGTCCAGCGCATTTTGTGAAAGCCAGCTGGACTTAAACAAGGCACTTCGTCAAATCTGGGGGCAGTCATGGCGTGGAGTCCTGTTCAACAAGGATGCGCTGGCATACTGCCCAGCACGTTTGGAACACGTTCGGAACGCGTTCCAACATATTCTCACCCAAGGAGGTCAACGTGCTCAAAGGAAAAACGGCTCTGGTTACTGGATCGACCAGCGGCATTGGCTTGGCATTGGCCAAGGCAATGGCAGATCAAGGCGCCAACGTGGTCATCAACGGGTTGGGTGAGCCGTCCACCATCGACCAGATTGAGCGGCAATTGCGGGATCGGGGTGTGCAGGTGCTCTATCACGGTGCCGATATGACACAACCCAAACAGATTGCTGACCTCATCGGATCGGTTCACGCCAAATTTGGCAGCCTGGACGTGCTCATCAACAACGCAGGTATTCAGCATGTGAGCCCCATCGAAGAATTTCCTGTTGAACGCTGGGATGCGGTCATCGCGATCAACCTGAGTTCTGCATTTCACACCACGCGCTTGGCCCTGCCCAAGATGCGCGCCAACAACTGGGGCCGCATCATCAATATCAGCTCGGCCCATGGTCTGGTGGCTTCGGCGAATAAAAGTGCCTACGTTGCAGCCAAGCACGGCGTCCTGGGTTTGACCAAGGCCGTAGCGCTAGAGACCGCCACCACGGGTATCACATGCAATACCATTTGCCCCGGCTGGGTGCTCACACCGTTGGTGCAAAAACAAATTGATGCACGTGCTCAAAAAGAGGGACTCGATCCTCTGTCCGCCAAACGCGCTTTGTTGGCCGAGAAACAACCGTCATTGGAATTTGTATCGGAGGAGCAACTGGCGGCCTTGGCTGTTTTTCTGTGTTCGGACGCAGCCACGCAAGTGCGTGGTGCAGCATGGAATATGGACGGTGGTTGGTGTGCACAGTAGGACGGCGGATGCGGTGTGGGTCGTGATTTGCCTTTGCGTAGTAAGAAAATTGGCGGTCAAATTAGCGGTCATTGGGTAGACAAAGCCGTCGATCACAGTTGGCTGGGCTTGGTAAAGATCTGTTTGCCGTTTACCGATTTGAAAACGCTTTGCAGTTGCTTATCTCATGTCAGACAACTCCACCGATGCGGATCGCAGAACCGCCGAACGGCGCCCGCTTCACACGCAGGCCAGCGTGTTGTTGTCGGCGGGGCGCGCATTGGGTGTGCGCGTGGTAGACGTCAGCATGGGCGGTATGGCCATTGCATCGCCCAGCAACCCACCCCAAGGAACGACGTTCACCATTCGATTCAGCATGCCTAAGCGGCCAAGCGGCAGCGTGATTATTCAAGAGCGTGTTGAAGTCATGCACAGCGTTTTTTCGGGCGATGTGGGCGCGTTCAAAGTGGGACTGCGATTCCTTGATCTGTCAGCCCCCGCCGCCGAAGCCCTGGTGAACTACATCAGGAGAGTGTGAATCTGCCTGCGGACCGAGGCCGATCATCGCGCCAACCACTCCGCCCTAAGCGCTTGATCTTGGTCAAGGTGATCCGTAAACCAACCACTCACTGCAAGAAATCGTCGTACCTTGCTAGCTTGGGTGTTTTATCCGGGCTAGCGCGTGTCCGTGTTTTAGGGAGCATCGTCATGAGCAATCCGACCGCGATTTGGCACGCCGAGCATTTTCATTTTCGGCAGCTGCTGCGTTTATTGGAGAAGCAGCTCGATGAGTTTCACAACGGCGAAGAACCCCCCTACGAAGTGATGATGGACATCATCACTTACCTACGCGATTACACCGATCAAAGCCACCACCCTCGTGAGGACGTCGCATTTGCGCGCCTAGCTAAGTACTGCCCTGACTTGGAGCTGGTTCTGGCGCGTTTGCAGCAGGAGCATCGCGTGATTGCATACACGGGCGCACAACTGCTGGAACAACTCCGGTCTGTTCTGGACGGCACCATCGTGCCGCGTGGGGAAATTGAAGCCACGGCAGCCACGTACCTCGTTTACTACAAGACCCATTTATCCAAAGAAGATGGTGCGGTCATGGCCGCTGCGGCCAAGCATCTGACGCCTGAAGACTGGAATGACGTGATCACCGCGGCGCCCCAAGCGCAAGACCCACTTTTTGGCGCCACACCACACCAGCGCTACAACGCGTTACGCGAACAGATACAGCGGCACGCAGTTTCGTAGACAGGGCAAAGCGCTGCACGAGTGACCCGATATCCTGGCGGGCAGTGAAACTTTCGAGACGGCCGCCATATGGGGCGATCTACCGTTTTTCTTGCAGCGCTGTGCTGGGCCCTGTGCTGGAACCTGTCCGGGCAAGTCCATGCGCAGCCCCCAAACCAGCAACCCGAAGAAGTTGCGCATGAGTTTTATTCCTGGGTGCTTGCCCACCCGTCCTGGTCGATGCCATCGGCCGAAGAGCGCGCGCAATTGGCCAAGGTCCTGGCACCCGATCTGATGCGTTTGTTGTCCGAGGCCGCCCAAGCCGAAACACGATGCATCAAGGCGGCAGCGGTGGGCGACAAACCTTATGACCTGGAGGGCGACCTATTCGTTGGCAATCACGAAGGCGCCACTGAGGTCGCTTATGGCGAGCTTCAACGGTCAACGCAAACACGGTCAGCGCAGACCGCAACGATCGACGCTCATCTGATCTACGTGGATCCACGTTTTCCAAAGGCGCATCAACACCGGGCGGTCGCCTGGACAGACACCGTTGAACTGCGCCTGCTCGCTGGCCGCTGGCTTGTTGCTGAAATAAAGCTCAACCAGCGGGAACCCTTGACGGTGGGTCTGCAAAGCTACATCGCAACGGCCGCGCGTTTTTGCGGCAAACCCTAAAGCGCTCACACGGTAGCCCCCAATGCACACCGAATGGTTCGAAGTTGCCGAGCGCTTCCGCGGGCCACCCCGATCCGGCAACGGGGGCTACGTGTGCGGACGCATTGCCCGCAATCTGCCGGGCACCGTCGCAACCCGGCTCAAGGCACCGCCGCCGCTGGGCAAAGCGCTGCGCCTTGAATCGACTGAGGATCTGGCCCGCCTCTTTGACGGCGAAACGCTCATTGGCGAAGCCCGGCCGGCGGAACTGGACATCACACCACCCGCGCCCACCACCTTTGAACAAGCACGCATCGCCTCACTTTCATTCGTGGGTTTCAAGCACCATCCGTTCCCGGGTTGTTTTGTCTGCGGCCCCGAACGCACGCCACTGGATGGCTTACGTATTTTTCCGGGCGCCATCGAAGCCACCACGACCCTCGCGGCGCCCTGGACTCCAGACGCCTCACTGGCCGACGAAACCGGCCAATTGAAACCGGAATTCATCTGGTCCGCGTTGGACTGCACGGGTGGCTTTGCAGTGTTTCCTGCCGAGGCATTCACCGCCACGAGTGGAACTGCGTTCGTATTGGGCGAGCTGTGCGTCCGTATCACCCACCCACCTCAAGTGGGACAAGGACACATCGTGATGGGCTGGCCTTTGGGTCACGAAGGCCGCAAGCGCACAGCAGGCTCGGCCATTTACACCGCGCAGGGTCAACGGCTTGCACTGGCCCGCGCGCTCTGGATTGAGGTTCCGCTGAGCGCGTGGGGTTAGCCCGAACATTTCTTGGCCACGCACCCACTCCCCAACCCCATTTATCCGTGATATGGTCAGCCGCTCATTGCATGAGCCTTGTTGAATCCATGGAGACCGCTTATGAACGAGACCTTCAATCCATCGATGAATCCGGCCGCGCTGGCTACCACTGAACGCAACCGCGTACTTCGCAACACCTACGCGCTGCTGGCGCTATCACTGCTGCCCACGGTGCTGGGCACCTGGGTAGGCGTGGCCACAGGGTTCAACACCTTGTTTGCCGGACGCATTTGGCTGTCACTGCTGGTGTTTTTGGGAGGTGCCTTCGCCTTTATGTACGGCATTGAACGCAACAAGAACAGCAGCCTGGGCGTGCTGCTGATGTTGGGCTTTACGTTCTTCATGGGCCTGATGCTCTCGCGTCTGGTGGGCGCCATCTTGGGCTTCAAAAACGGCAGTGATCTCATCATGCTGGCCTTTGGCGGCACCGCCGTGATCTTTGCCGGCATGGCCACGCTGGCCAGCACCATCAAGCGTGATCTTTCGGGTCTGGGTAAGTTTCTTTTTGTGGGCGCGCTCATCACCTTCGTCGGCTTTATCGCCGCGGCCTTCTTGCAAATCCCCGCGCTCACGCTGGCACTCTTGGTGATGTGCCTGGGAATTTTCTCGGCGTATCTGCTCTATGACATCAACAAGGTGGTCACCGGCGGCGAGACCAACTACGTCTCGGCCACACTGGCGATTTACCTCGATATCTTCAACGTGTTCCAGAGCCTGCTGTCGCTGCTAGGAATTTTTGGTGGCGATCGCGACTAAGGCGCCGCAAATCGAACTCAGCCGCACGCACGTCGTGCGGTTTTTTTTTGCAAAGGCACCTCATGCGCCTGTTCATGCTGGGCTTTGTTTTATTGCTCACCACCGCGGCCAGCGGGGCACAAACCCGCCCTGCCCGCTGCGGTCAGGTTGTGACCGTGACCACCCACGAGCAAACCACCACGCGCTATGCACTGAGCGTTCCCGATGCCACCGTAGCCCCTGAAGTTCCACGCATGGCCTTGGTGCTTCTGGTCGGTGGTGATGGGCACCTCAAGCTCAGTGATGAGGGTTGCCCCAAAGCCCTGAAGGGCAATTCACTTGTGCGCTCGATCCCCCTCTTTCGTGACGCGGGCTTCATCACCGCCTTGGTCGATGCGCCTTCCGATCATCAAGGGGAAGATGGCCTGGGCGGCTTTCGCGCCGCGGCCGAACACGCACAAGATCTGGGCACGGTCATTGCCGATGTGCGCGCGCGCATCCAGGTACCCGTCTGGGTGGTGGGGACCAGTCGAGGGTCGATTTCGGCGGCCAATGCAGCCGCACGCCTGACCGGCGCCAACGCGCCAGACGGCGTGGTACTGACCTCAGCACTGATGTGGGGCACAGATCGCGGTCGCAAAGCCTGGACAGCGCAGACCGTTTTTGATCTACCGCTCGAATCCATTCACATCCCCCTGCTCGTGCTCGGGCATGAACAAGACAAGTGCATGCGTTCGCAGCCCACACACATGGACCGTATTGCGCAACGGGTCCGCAGCACTCAGAAGCAGGTGGTGACCATCACCGGCGGTCCGGGCAATCCAGGGCCGGTAGACCTTTCCGCTTGCGAGGGCAGTTCGCCGCATGGCCTTATTGAGCAGGAAGCCGAAGTCGCTGCGGGTATTGCGCGCTTTATTCGAGCGGGAAAGTACTGAGATCCATGACTCGCGAGCCCACTTCGCACACTGCCGACGCCCTTTGGCAACAGCGCAGCCTGGCGCATGTGTGGCACCCCTGCACGCAGATGCAACGCGCGCAGGAGTTGCCACCGCTGCCTATTGCGCGTGGTGAGGGGCCCTGGCTCATTGACCACAACGGTGCGCGTTACTTCGATGCCACCAGCTCTTGGTGGGTCAATTTGTTTGGGCATTCGGACGAGCGCATCAAAACCGCACTGAAAGATCAGCTCGATCACCTGTCTCACGTCATGTTGGCCGGTTGCACGCATGCGCCCGCGGTTGAGTTGGCCGAGCGGCTCTCGGCCCGCACGCAGGGTGTGCTCGATCACTGCTTCTTTGCCAGCGACGGCGCTTCGGCGGTGGAGATTGCGCTCAAGATGAGCTTTCACTATTGGCGCAATGTGGGGCAGCCCAGCAAACGTGAATTTGTTTGTTTGCGTCAGAGCTATCACGGTGAAACGCTGGGTGCTTTGGCGCTCACCGATGTAGCGGTGTTTCGTGATGCCTACGACCCACTGCTGTTGCGGCCGCATTTGGTGATGTCGCCCGATGCGCGTCAAGCCGGGCCCGGGGAATCCGCCGCCGACATTGCAACGCGCGCGGCCGCGGAACTCGAAGCCTTGCTCGCCGCGCGCCACGAACACATTGCCGCGCTCATCCTGGAACCGCTGGTGCAAGGCGCCGCAGGTATGGCGATGCACGACCCCGCTTACCTGCGCGCGGCGCGGGCGCTGTGTGATCGGTTCAACGTGCACCTGATTGCCGACGAAATCGCCGTGGGCTGTGGTCGCACGGGCACGTTCTTCGCGTTTGAGCACAGTGCGGTGTGGCCCGATGTGGTGTGTCTGTCCAAAGGCATCAGCGGCGGCTTTCTGCCGCTGTCGCTGGTGCTGTGCCGTGAGTCGATTTACCAGGCGTTTCTCGATGACGACACCACGCGCGGCTTTTTGCATTCGCACTCGTACAGCGGCAATGCGTTGGCCTGCCGCGCGGCGTTGGCGGTGCTCGATCACTTTGATCACGACGATGTGTTGCGCGCCAACGCCCAACGCGCGCAGTGGCTCACCGCAGCGCTCGCACCCCTGCAAACCGACCCGCGCATCGAACACCTGCGCCAGCGCGGCATGATCTGGGCCTTTGATGTGCGCGAACCTTGGGTGGGTGCACGTTTTGCGGAACGCTTTGCGCGTGCGGGCCGGCAGCACGAGTTGCTCATCCGCCCCATTGGCCGCACGGTGTATTTGATGCCGCCCTATGTGTTCGATAGAACCTTGGCCGATTGGCTGGCCGCGCGCCTGATGGAAACCCTTAACGCCGTATTGCACGACCCCAACGCCCATGTTGATCGAACACCTGAACCAGCAACGGCTTGAGCGCGAAGCGCAGGGCCTGCTGCGGCAACGCCGGGTGGCGCAGGGCCCCTGTGCGCCGCATCAAGAGGTGGCCGATGAAGTGGCCGATGAAGTAGCCGATGTGCAGGGGACAACCCGCCCCCTGCTGGCCTTTTGCAGCAATGACTATTTAGGTTTAGCCAACCACCCCACCCTTACACAAGCACTGATTGAAGGCGCGCGCCGTTGGGGCGCGGGCAGTGGCGCATCGCACCTCGTCAGCGGCCATACGCGCGCGCACGCTGAGTTGGAAGAGACACTGGCCGCGTGGATGGCACCGCACATTCCGCAAGTGCAGGCGCTGAGCTTTGGCACCGGCTATATGGCCAACCTTGCCCTGCTCACCACACTGGGCAACACGCACACCACCTTGTTTGCCGACAAACTCAACCACGCCTCGCTCATCGACGGTGCGCTGCTGGCCAAGGCCAAGTTGCAACGCTATGCGCACCGCCAGTTCGATGTGTTGGAGCGTCAACTCGCCGCCTGCACCACGCCCATCAAGCTCATCGTCACCGATGCGGTGTTCAGCATGGATGGCGACATCGCCGAACTCGACACCCTGCTCGCGCTGGCCGAGCGCTTTGACGCCTGGCTGGTGGTGGACGATGCGCACGGCTTTGGCGTGCTGGGCCCACGCGGACACGGTGCGTTGGCGCACTTCAATCTGAACAGTGAACGCCTGATCTACATGGGCACGTTGGGCAAGGCCGCGGGTTTGGCGGGCGCCTTCGTAGCCGCACACGCCAGCATCATCGATGCGCTGATTCAATCGGGGCGCAGCTACATCTACACCACCGCAGCGCCCGCCGCACTGGCGCATGCCCTGCGCGTGAGCCTGGATCTGATTCAAAGCGACGACGGCCAATGGCGCCGCGCGCATCTGAGCAACCTCATCGCCTCACTGCGCCAACAGTTGAGTGCTTTGCTCACTCGGCACCCACACCTGGGTTGGAGCTTGATGGAATCGAACACCGCCATTCAGCCACTGGTGGTGGGCAGCAATGAAGCCGCAACGGCTTTAGCCCGCACCCTGGATGAACACGGGTTGTGGGTCCCTGCCATTCGCCCACCCACGGTGCCCGCAGGCAGTGCGCGGCTGCGCATTTCACTGAGCGCCGCGCACAGCCACGGCGATGTCAAACAACTCATGGACGCGCTCGCCCACGCCGCGCAAACGCTGTCATGACGCTGCGCGGTTGGTTTGTCACTGGCACCGACACGGGCGTGGGCAAGACCCTCATCAGCGCAGCGCTGCTGCATGGACTGGCGGCGCGGGGCCTGCGTTGCGCAGGACTGAAGCCCGTGGCCGCTGGGGTCACTCCGCCCCAGCACGTGAACGAAGACGTGCAACTGTTGCAACAGGCCAGCGCCGTGGCGTTGCAGCCCGATGAAGTCGGCCCGTGTCAGTTGCGCGAACCATGCGCACCCACCATCGCCGCTGACCTTGAAGGCCGCAGCATCGACCGCGCCCAACTCAAACAAGCCGCCATGACGCTGGCCCCACGCGCCGATGCCCTCATCATCGAAGGCGTAGGCGGGTTCTGCGTCCCCTTGGGCGCGGACTGGGACAGTGCCGATCTGGCCTGCGATTACGGCCTGCCCGTCATCCTGGTGGTGGGCCTGCGCTTGGGCTGCATCAACCACGCCTTGCTCACCGCGCAAGCCATCGTGCAGCGCGGCCTGCCTTTGGCCGGATGGATAGGCAATACCATTGCGCCCCCGATTCATTCCATGCCGCATCTCAAGGAAAATCTCGCCACCCTGAAGCACGAATTGCACCGCCGCCACCGCACCCCTTGCCTAGGCGTGGTGCCGTGGACCACACCGGCCACACCAGAAGCCATCGTCAACCATCTCAACCTCGAAGCCTTACACCCTCTATGAGCTCCGTTGCCATTCCCTTATCCAGCCTGCGCGCCACCATTCCACCTCGTCGCATCGAGCCCACAGAAACACGCTGGTCCGTCGCGCAAGTCGAAGCGCTCTTCGCCCTGCCCTTTCTTGATCTGCTCTACCGCGCGCAGCAAGTGCACCGCGAAAACTTCGACGCCAACGAAGTGCAACTGTCCACGCTGCTGTCCATCAAAACCGGCGGCTGCGCCGAAGACTGCGGCTACTGCCCACAGTCCGCGCATTTCGACACACAAGTGCAAGCCGGCAAGCTCATGCCGCTTGATGAAGTGCTGCAAGCCGCCCAAGCCGCCAAGGCCGAAGGCGCCACGCGCTTTTGCATGGGCGCCGCCTGGCGCAGCCCCAAAGAGCGCGACATGGAACACGTCAGCGACATGGTGCGCGGCGTACGCGCGCTGGGCCTGGAAACCTGCATGACGCTGGGCATGCTCGATGCCGAGCAGGCGCAAACACTCAAAGACGCCGGGCTCGACTACTACAACCACAACCTCGACACCGCGCCCGACTATTACGGCCAGGTCATCACCACCCGCACCTATCAAGACCGGCTCGACACGCTCGATCACGTACGCACCGCGGGCCTGAAGGTGTGCTGCGGCGGCATCGTGGGCATGGGCGAGAGCCGCACGCAACGCGCCGGCCTCATTGCACAACTGGCCAACCTCAACCCCTATCCCGAATCGGTCCCCATCAACAATCTGGTGCAGGTGGAAGGCACACCGCTTGAGGGCACCGAGCCGCTCGACCCATTTGAATTTGTGCGCACCATTGCCGTGGCCCGCATCACCATGCCAGGCACGCGCGTGCGCCTGTCCGCCGGCCGCGAACAAATGGACGAAGCCCTGCAAGCCCTGTGTTTTGCCGCAGGCGCCAATTCCATCTTCTACGGCGAACGTTTGCTCACCACCGCTAATCCGCAGGCGGAGCGGGATCGTGCGTTGTTGCAGCGGTTGGGGTTGAAGGCGTCTCGCGCCGAGTGATCTATGGCCATGGCCGGAACTTTCGCCGCCCAAGCCTAGGAACTGTCTCTTGATCACATCTCTAGCCCGGATCTTTTTCTGTCATCCCCGCGCAGGCGGGGATCCATCCCACCGCCAAGGCCGGTACTGGATCCCCGCCTACGCGGGGATGACGCCAGGGGGGCATCGTGCGGATTCTTGAATGTAGTCAAGAGATAGGGCCCGCGCCGGGGCGACAACTTTTCATCACCCCAGCCTTCCTTACCAACCCCTACCCCACCTACCGCATCCTGCGCGACGCCGGCCCCATTCATTGGAGCGACGAATTCTTCGACGGCGCATGGCTGCTCACCCGTCACGCCGATGTCGAAGCCGTGCTGCGTGATGACACGCATTTTTCTGCGCAGCGCACTGGCGGTTGGGTCATGCGTTGCGCGCAAGGCAAGCGCGCGCAGCTGCAAAGTTTCCAGAGCCTGTTCGCGCGCGCCATGCTGTTTTTGGATGCGCCCGATCACACCCGTTTGCGCAGCCTGATGAACGCCGGCTTTCGTGCCGATGCGCTAGAGCGCATCCGCCCCGATGTGGAGCGCTGGATTAATACGCGCCTGCACACACTTGATGACCACTATGACTTCATGGCGCAGATCGCGCGCCCGCTGCCGGCCTACGTCATTGCCACGCTGATGGGCATCCCCGTCTCCGCACAAGAATCTTTTATGGCCTGGTCCGATGATCTGGCCGCCTTCATCGGCGCACCGCAGCCCTCACTGGAGCAGGCGACCCAAGCACAGACCAGCTTGCTGGCCATGGCGCGCTACTTTGAGCAACTCATCGACGCCAAGCGTCGTCAACCCGATGACGGTTTAGTGAGCCGGCTTATCAGCGGTCAGGATCAAGGCGCCGTGCAATCGCACGTCGAACTGCTGGCGCAATGCACGATGCTGCTTTTTGCCGGCATTGAAACCACGCGCAACTTTCTGGGCAACGCCTTGCACGCCCTGCTCACGCAACCGGGCGCCTGGGCGCAACTGGCCGCACAACCCGAGTTGCTACCCAACGCCATACGCGAACTGCTGCGCTATGACAGCCCCGTGCAATACACAGGCCGGCGCGTAAAGGCTGACCTCACCATGCATGGCCAGCAACTCAAGCGCGGCGATCTCGTCATCGCCCTCATCGGCGCCGCCAACCGCGACGAGCGCATCTACAGCGCCCCCGATGAACTCAACTTCCACCGCCGCGCCGCCCCCATGTTGTCCTTCGGCAGCGGCGCCCACGTTTGCATCGGCGCCGCGCTCACGCAGATGGAAGCGCAAATGTTGTTTGCAAAACTGCTGCGCCGCGAGCCGCTCACCTTGGCGCAAACATCGGCGCAGTGGAATGGCAATCCGCTCTATCGGGGTTTGACCGAACTCTGGGTAACCCATCGCTAAAGAGGAACCGTCACCTCCTCAGGCAAGGCTTCATCCTCTGTTTGCGGTTCGCTCGCTGCCCCATCAAACCAATAACGCCGCAACACATCGCGGCTGCGCTCCACCTGCACCAGCCCGTCAGCACGCAAACGCCAAGTGATGGCGCCCGCCTCATCGGTGCGCACGCCCTTAGCCCCGGCCGCTTCAAAACGCTGCACCACTTCACGATGCGGGTGGCCGTAACGATTGCGATACCCCACCGTGTACGCCACCCATTGCGGCTGCACCGCCTGCACCCAGGGCGCGCTCGATGAGGTGTGGCTGCCATGGTGGGCCGCAACGAGCAGCGTGGCGGGCAAGGCTGCTTCACGCGCCACGATGCGCGCCTCTTGCGCCTTGGGCACATCGCCCGTGAGCAACACACGTTGCGCGCCCAACTCAATCACCATCACGCAGCTCATGCTGTTGGTGTCGAGACGTTGGCTGTAGTGCTCGGGCGCTGGGTGAAGCAGGCGCCACGTTGCAACACCCAAACGGCCTTGTTCGCCTTGAACACAACGCTCGGTCTTTTGCGCGCCTTGAATGACGGGGCTGGCCGCGTCGACTGAAGTCAGCAGGCGTTCCACCTGCACCTCTTTCATGATGGAAGCCGCGCCGCCCGAGTGATCGCTATCCAGATGCGACACCACCATGAGGTCAAGCCGGCTGATGCCACGCCGACGCAAGTACGGCGCAACGATGCGTGAGCCCGCATCGGCTTGCGGCGTGTAGCGCGGGCCGGTGTCGTAGAGCAGCACGGCTTGCGATGTTTCCACCAACACCGCCGTGCCTTGTCCCACATCGAGCGCCGTGACCCAAAGCTCATCATCCAGCGGCCGCGGCGGTGGCCACACCGCCAAGGGCAGCAGCCACAGCGCGCCCGCCCAACGCACGGGCCAACCGCGCGGCGCCAAGATCCAAGCCACACCCAGCAAAGCACTCACAAGTACCCACGCCGGTGGTGCAGACCAAGGCAATGACGCGGCAGGCCACTGCACCAAGGCATGCAAGGCCATGGCCAACCACGCAAACACTTGATGCGCCAAATCCAGCACCGGCGCTGCCGCCCACGACAGCGGTGCCGGCAGCATGAGCAATGCCGCGCCCACCAGCGCCAAGGGCGTCACCACCCCACTGACCAGGGGAATGGCCAGCGCATTGGCCACGGGGCTGACGAGGGACAACTGTCCGAAGAGCGCAATGGTCAGCGGAATAAGCGCCACCGTCACGGCAAGCTGCACGCGCGTGGCATCTTGCACGCGCGTCCACCAGGTTGTGGGGCGCGCCACTGCAGCCGAGCGCCCGCTCATGGCCCAAAAAATGGCTGCCACGGCGCCAAATGAAAGCCAAAACCCCGGCGCCACCACGGCCCACGGGTCGAGCACACACACCACAGCAGCGGCCAATGCCAAAACAGTTTGCGGACGAAAACTGCGGCGCATCAGCAACGCCACGGCCACCACCGTCAACATGAAAAACGTGCGCTGCGCCGGCACGCCCCAACCGGCCAGCAGGCAGTAACCCAGCGCCGCTATCACAGCAGCCACTGCAGCAGCCGATTGCGCCGGCGCCATCGCCAACGCACGACGTGAGCGGCGCCACAACGCGCTCACGCACCATGCGGCCAGGCCCGCAATCATGGTGATGTGCAACCCCGAGATGCTCACCAGATGCGAGATGCCGGTCTTGTTGAACGTGGCCCAATCGTCAGCGCTGATGGCGCGCTGATCGCCCAACACCAACGCAGTGAGCACGCCGCCGTAGCGCGCATCGCGCAGCGTGTTTTGCATGGCCTGCCGCAACGTGTGGCGCAGCCGGTCGATGCCCGGCCCCAGTTGCCAGACGCGCTCTTGCAACCGTGTGGCCTGCCCACGCACGTAGCCGGTGGCGCGCAAATTGCGCTCCAGCATCCACAGCTCGGCATCAAAACCGCCCGGGTTAACGCTGCCGTGCGGCCGCCGCAGGCGCACCACGAAACTCCAACGCTCGGCCGGCACCACCGCAACATCACGCCCGTACCAATTCAAAACCACATGCGCAGGCACATGAATGTCGGCGCTCTCCACCTGCTCCACATCAAACTCAAAACGCAAGCCCCGCTCCGCTTGCATGGGCAAGCTGGAGACCACGCCTGTCACGCGCACATCGCGGCCCTCATCACGCGCGGCCAACTCATCAGCCAAACGCGCTTGCGCCATCCACGCCGCGTAACTCCAACCCAGCAACATTGCGGCTACAACACCCAACGCCACCGATACCCGTGGCGCGGTGCGCTGTGCACGCAATGCCCCTGCGGCCAACACCAGCACAGCGATGGGCGAAACAGACATCGCCCATTGCGGGGGCAATGCCGCTTGCTGCTGCAACAGAAATGCGCCCGCAACGAACGCGGCCAAGACCCAGGGCATTACGACGACACCAGAGCAGACAGGCGCGGCAGAGCTGCCAGCGTGTTGTCGAGATTGCGCTGCGCCAGAGCTTCAAGTGAGGTTTGACGCAGCTGCGCCAGGGTCTGCGCCATGCGTGGCAACTCGGCGGGTTCATTGCGTTGGGGCTGCCCGTCCACACGCAGCCACTGCGGCGGAATATCGGGGGCATCGGTTTCCAGCACCCAAGCCGTGTCGGGCAGCGTGGCGGCCAGGCGGCGGATGCGCTTGGAGCCCTCGTAGGTCATGGCGCCGCCAAACCCCAAGCAAAAGCCGCGTTCGATAAAGGCCTGTGCTTGTTCGCTGGAGCCGTTGAAGGCGTGGGCAATACCGCCGGGCACTTCAATGCGGCGCAGGTGCTTGAGCAGCGCATCGGCGCTGCGCCGCACGTGCAAGAGAACGGGCAACTGAAATTCACGCGCCACTTTCAGTTGCTCACGGTAAAACCACTCTTGCCGGGCAACGTCCACGTCCGGCACAAAAAAATCCAGACCAATCTCACCCACGGCAACAAAGTGCGGATCAGTCAATGCAGCACGCACGGCACTGCGCAGCGCCTCAATGTGATCGTCCTGCGCGTGCTCCAACCACAAGGGGTGCAGTCCCAAGGCGTAGGCCACGCCGTAGTGCTTGGCCACTTGCGCGGTCTTGGCAAAACCGGCCACGTGCACACTGGGCAGCACCATCATGGTGACGCCTGCGGCGCGCGCGCGCGCCACCACGGCGTCGCGGTCCGCATCAAACTCATCGGCGTCCAGATGGCAATGGGTGTCAACCCACGACTTCATAATCGGCTTATTCATTTTGTGTAATCCCACCCATGCCCCGCAAATTTCTACGACGCTTTATCCCCAACTCAGCCCAAGTGCGCCAGTACAAGGTACTGCACATTTTCGGTGAACGTTTGTTTCACCCTGCCTTGTGGGATTTGAACCGGCGTTCGGCTGCGGGAGGCATTGCGGTGGGTTTGTTCTGCGGCCTCATTCCTGGGCCGCTGCAAATGTTGGGCGCGGGCATTGTGGCGCTGTTTGTACGTGTGAATTTGCCGCTGGCCTTAGTCAGCACCCTCTACACCAACCCCGTCACCATCGTGCCGCTGTACCTCGCGGCCTACAAAATGGGCCGCTTCATTCTGGGTCACGGTGCAGGCACACACCCCGTGCCACCACCGGACTGGTCTTTCACTGCACCCGGCGCCTCTCTGCAGGCCCTGAGCCACTGGATGCTTTCTTTGGGTGCCCCCCTGGCGCTTGGCCTAATCACTTTGGCCAGCACACTGGCGCTACTGGGCTACATCGTGGTGCGAGTGGGTTGGAATCTTTATTTGCGCTGGGCGTGGGTGGCGCGCAAGCGGCAACGGCTCCACGCCGCCCACGATGCAAATCAGCCGCCCAACGATCAGTGACCCAACACCCGCCCGTAATCGAGCTTGAGCTGAAATACCCGCTTAGTGATTACACAGGGAGCCTATGCACCGCAAGGGACTATGACTCAACACGATTGCACCTGACTCCGGTAACGACGGCACAGGCAAACCCTCTGGAACGATGAATATGTGCCTGTCGTTCAGGCGCGCTGGCAACTGCACTGGCTTGAGCACCGTGTAGATTCGTAAAATAGTTCGATGCGAGCTCCCTCCGGAAAGTACCGTAGGCACCGACCTATTCGCTCTTCGGTAGCGCTCAACCCACGCATCCAGCTCGGAAGTACCGGATTGCCGCAAGTAGCCATCACGGACCAGGACCTGCAAACCCGCTTCGCCTATCAGTTTGCTACTGGGTGCGTGCTGCAGTTCTGTAGGCGCCAGTACAGAAGAAAAGATTGCACTGTCCAGCTTGCCGTATCCGATATTCGCTCGACCATCCACGGGATTGAATATGGCATCCACTGAACGAGAAAGTACGGAACGCACCAGCGTATCTGGCGACAACAGACCACTGGCATCAACGCCAATGTAACCACAAGGCGCCTTATCTGCATGCGTTGCCATGAGTACAGGCACATCAGGACCTAAGCCGTTCACCGCACCGGAGTGATGCCCCGACACAATCACGCCCACAATGCGAGTAGCGCGATCCCGATGAATCGTCCAGATGGTGGGTTCAAACGCACCCAACACCAACACCACATCACGATCCGGCTCAACCACATAAGCATCAATTGCATTCATCTCGCGATTGCTAGGCATGGCCACATAGCCAAGGCGTCGTCCCCGAGGCGCACCGCTGGCATATACGGTGTACTGAGAAGGCATTTTTTTGGCAAACAGACTGCACGTATCAGGCGTGGGGGCCGGGGTTGGAACGGGTGCAGGATCTGCCACAGACCTGCGTGACTCCGCGCCGCTCGGCACCGGACTGGCTGCATTGGTCCTCGAACTGCGCGTAGAGGTTTTTCGTGCCGACGCGTCAGCCGAATAATTCTTTTGCGCTGCCGGTCGGACGGACAGGAGTCGGCCATTGACCTCATGCAAGAACACCACAACAGCCAGTCCGCCAGCAATCCATAGCAATAGGCCTGCCCGCGACTCATCGCCCCCCGATGAATCACGCTCGACACGATGTTCCGCCTTCGAACCTGTGCGGGTCCGCTTCGCTCCCTCGGTGGGGGTAGAAGATTTCGCTGGCGGTATCGGTGCCAACCATGCCACAAGCAAAAACACACCGCCTGCGCCAATCATGGCCAAGATGTTGCCCAATTGACCAAGTGAACCAAAATCAAAAAACACAAGCTTGATCGCAGCGGCCGCCAGCAGCAGCGTCCCAAACACCCAAAGCTTTCGGGAATGGCTGCGTGTAGAC
>WBZQ01000785.1_pt1 | contig 17024 bp, 16 predicted proteins | sample 5204251 | NCBI WGS metagenome assembly WBZQ01 (sample SAMN12412402, study PRJNA552823) | activated sludge metagenome | isolation source: activated sludge from nitrification reactor of wastewater treatment plant... | place: USA: Virginia | collected 2017-09 | reverse complement strand
CGCGGTAGAGGTCGCGGGTAGTGGGGCTTTCGATCTTGACGTCTTTCTGGGACAGTACGCCGATGTAGCGGTTTTCTTCATAGGCACGCTGCACGGCACGGATGCTCTTGTCGCGTCCGACGGTAATGGGGGTCACGATGCCGGGGTAGAGCACGGTATTTTTCAAAGGCAAAATGGGCAGCGATTCGGGGAATACCTCACCCTGCTTTGCCTCGTCGTCGTCTTCCAGAGAAAAAAGCGGCACAAAGTCCGGTTCATCATCAGACTGTTGCGACATTAACCAGTTATCAAACATATTCATACGATAGAATGGTGGATGGCCTGCAAGATAGACAGGATAAGACGGCCATTGTTCAGAAGTTTTGAAGTGATTTATTGGAAACGCAAACTTTTAATTTTTGGCCGAAAAAATGTGCGAAAAAAATGATTTGTGTCAACCTGACAGCAAAAATGGGGTTAGCGCAGGCTTTTCCACAAGGACAAAAAATCTGCCACCCGGAAAATAGAATGGTTTTGGCACAGGCAGACAAAAACAAGGGACAAAAAGACAGGCGTGCCACCGGCCGGGGCGGGACTAAAGGCTGAAAATGGCCTTTTTGACCTGTTCCAGCGCCGGTCCGATAGCAGCGGGCGCCTGCGTTTTATTGGCCCAGGTCAGTTGGCGCAGCACGTCCGGATCAGCAGTCTGCACCTTGCCTTCGACCGTCCACCAGCGGACCACATCCACGGCCTTGGAAAAATAGATTTCCCGGTCGCCCCTCAGGCATTGCCAGACCCAATCCCGCGCTGCCCGGCTTTCGGTCATCCGCCCGAGCGTTGTAAAGACGAAATCGCGCCAATAGGGGTCCGGAAGGTCGAGCAGGCTGAGCAGAACATCCACACTTTTTTCACTTTTATAGTCCTCCCATAAGGTCAGGGCAATGCTCTGGCGTTCCCGCTCCGGTGCCTCGAAGACGCCTTCCATCAGGATATCCACAGCCTGCTGCGGCCCGAACAACGGATTTCCCGTTGACGTACAGCATTGGCGAGCAGGTAAGGTTTAGTTCCAGCGCGGGTTGCTGAAGAGAAGGACCAGTAAAAAGAGCAGGTAAAACAAGCCGGGTAGGGCCAGAATGCTCAATACGCCGTTGGCCAGGCCCGGGCGCTGACGGGCCCGCAGCCACAGGCTGCCCAGGAGCACCCCGGCAACGAAGGCCAGCAGCAGGAGCCAGATGCCAATGTTGAAGGAGGAAACCGTGCCGTCGGCGATCCCCCAACAGAAGAAAAACAACACGACGAGCGCAATGACGGCGTCGAAACCCCAGAGTATCCGGAAAAAATTCATAAGCGAAGGCTGCAAAATGGTCGATGCAACGCAGGGGCAATATTATCAACTCCGGCAGAACCGCCGGCGGCAAACTTATCCAGCGGTCGCCGGGTCGCCCGGGTGGACTTTTTGAGCCAGCAGCAGGTAGTAATTGAAGAAAAACCCCTTTTTGAGCAGAACGGGCGGTTGGACCATCCAACCCGGTGCAGCCAGCAGGGCGCGGTACTCCTCCAGGTCCAGTTGGTGCGGGTGCAGAATATCGCCTGGCATCGTCCGGAACAGGCGTTTGAATAAGGTATGATTGTGTGCATCGACTGAAACGGCCAGGGTGCCGCCGGGAGCGGTAAGGGCCGCCAGGCGGCCGAGGCTCTGCTGCAGGCTGGCCACGTGGTTGAGGGCGTTCAGGCAAAAAATAAAATCGTACTGCCGGTCCGGAAAGAATTTTTCCAGGAGAGCATTAATAAAATGGACGTTGGGATGCTCGGCCGGCCGGAAATGCGGAAGGTTTTTCTCGTACCGGTGCAAGAGCGGATCCACTGCATCCACCTCCTGTTCTTCCAGCACGGTAAAAATGCCGGCTGGGCCGCAACCCGCATCGAGTACCCTGGCGCCGGGAGGAACAAGGAGCCCGCTTTGGGCCAGAAAGTCCCGCCAATACTGCCTTTTCCAGTCCAGATAAGCCGCCGGATCCCGTTTGCCCAGGTAGCGCTGCCACCACCTGATCTCAAAAAATTGGGCGACATGCCAGCGCAGGTTCATTTTTTACGTGTGTTAAAATTCGTTCAAACAAAGATTATTTCTTTACCTTCGGGTTTCGTAAAATTGATCCATCCTCCTGTCCGCCCCCGAATCCCCTTTTTGCGGTTACTCCTTATTTACCTCATTGGGTCCGGCTACCCCTGCCCGCCAAATTAACGCATCGCAAAAAATGCTACGCCTTCGTCCGTTTTCTTTCTTTCTGGCCGCTGCCCTGGCTGCCGGACCTTTGTTGGCTCAAACCGACAAACAAGTGATCGGCGACCCCGTTATTACCCCCAACGATGTTGCGGCCGACGTGTCCATTATCTACCTGATCCGTTTTCAGAATACCGGCAGCGATACCGCCCGGAACATTGTCGTACGGGATACACTCGATCCAAAACTCAATCCGGAGACCTTCGTGACGCTCAATACCAGTAATCCATACGAACTTTTGGGGGAGGGAGGCAGCGTGCTGCGCTGGTACTTTAAGGACATCAACTTGCCGGACAGCGCAACGGGCGGCGCCAATTCGGTCGGCTATGTACTCTTTTCAGTTCAGCCGAGTCCTTTTATCGCACCGGGACAGACCATTCTCAACCGGGCCTGTATTTCCTTTGACGACCTTTCTACGGTCTGTACGAACGAAACGATCGTGCAGGTGGATGATGACGCCGATGTGGATGATCCCACCCTCGGCAAAGACCTTTCCTGGCGGGTCGTACCCAACCCAAACCACGGACAGTTTGAAATGCAGCAGGTGGAAAAACCGGTCGCCGACGATGCCGTCACTGAAAAATACTGGATCACCGATATGGGCGGCCGCACGGTCTGGAACGGTACGGCTGAAAATACCCTCGCCGCAAGCAACCAGATCTACCTGGAAAAACCCGTGCCCGGGCTTTATTTGCTCTGGGTCAAATCCGAGAACCGGGTCCACATCGAGCGGTTTACCATTGTCCGGTAAGTTGGAAATTGGAAAATAGAAATTATTTGTTGGGTAAGTTGCTGGAGGAGAATGTTTTACTTAATTTCCAATTTCCAATTTCCAATTTCCAATTTCCAATTTCCAATTTCCAATTTCCAATTTCCAATTTCCAATTTCCAATTTCCAATTTCCAATTTCTAAAACACATGCCGCTCCGCGTGGTAACTCGACCGCACCAGCGGCCCGCTTTCCACGTATTTGAAGCCCTTGGCAATGCCTGCCTCCCGGTATTCGGCGAACAGGTCGGGGTGGACGAATTCCGCTACTTCCAGGTGCATTTTGGTAGGTTGCAGGTACTGCCCGATGGTCAGGATGTCGCAGCCGTGGGCTACGAGGTCGTCCATGGTTTGGAAGACCTCTTCGGGCGTTTCGCCCAGGCCGACCATGATGCCCGTTTTGGTGCGTTTGCCGTAGTCTTTGATACGCCGGATCTGTTCGAGGCTGCGCTCGTATTTGGCCTGCGGGCGCACTTTGCGGTACAGCCGCGGCACCGTTTCGATGTTGTGGCTCACCACTTCCTGCCCGGCGGAGATCATGCGTTCGAGGGCTTCCCAGTTGGCTTTGGTATCGGGGATCAGCGTTTCGATGGTGGTTTCCGGCGAGCGTTCCTTCACCGCGCGCACGGTCTGGTACCAGATCTCGGCGCCGCGGTCTTTCAGTTCGTCGCGGTTGACGGAGGTGATGACGGCGTGTTTCACCTTCATGAGCCAGATGGCTTCGGCCACGCGGCGGGGTTCGTCTTCGTCGTATTCGTTGGGACGGCCGGTTTTCACGGCGCAGAACGAGCAGGAGCGGGTGCACACGTTGCCGAGGATCATAAAGGTAGCCGTGCCGGCGCCCCAGCACTCGCCCATGTTCGGGCAGTTGCCGCTCTGGCAGATGGTGTGCAGGCTGAACTCGTCCACGATGTTGCGGACGTTGCGGTAGTTCTCGCCCATGGGCAGGCGTACTTTCAGCCAGTCGGGGCGTTTGGGCCGGCCGGTCCCGGTATTGTGGTCGACGATGGGCAGTTCGAGCATGGCAGTGTGCCGGCGTACTTGGCCGGCCAGGTATAACAGTGAAGGCGCCAAAGGGTTTGCGGGGCTTTAAAGTGAGGTAATTACCGTAATTACTGCAATTACCGTAATTGCCGCCATTACTTTAATCGAAGCAAAGGTACACAGCAGGCGTCAGTGCCAGGGATTGATTTTTCCGAACACTTTCATGTCGTGGAAGCGGCCTTCGAAAAGAACGTTTTCCCGGAACCAGGCTTCCTGTACGAAGCCGTGTTTCAACAGCAGCCGCCCCGAGGCTTCGTTCTCCGCCTCGGTATGCGCTTCAATGGTATGAAAATTCAGTGCCCGGAAACCGTATTCCAGCACGGCGGTCATGGCTTCGTCCATCAGGCCCTGCCGCCAGTAGTCGGGGTGCAGCAGGTAACCGGTTTCCGCCCGGTGGTTGGCCTTGTCTATGTTCCACAACACGATGTTGCCGATCAGGTCGGGTTGGCCGTGCAGGGAAAGGCCCCAAACGACCGAGTCGTTCTGTGCATAAGCGTTGCGCATAACCTCGATCAGTTGGGCCGCTTCGCTGACATCCTGCTGCCGGGGCCGCAGGATGTGCCGCATCACCCGTTCGTCGGAACGGATGCGGAACAGGGCTTCGGCGTCTTCAGGGACGATCTCGCGCAGGGTAAGGCGCGGGGTGCGCAGGGTAGGGAAAGTGGTGAAGGAAATGTCCAGCATGGCGTGTCCGGGAAATCGGCTTTCGGGGTTATTGGAAGGCAAAAATCAGAAAAACCTCTATTATCTCCGAACCGGAATATGGGCTTTCGCAAGGGTTGTTTTCAACGCATCCCAATCCTTCGGCCAAAGGCTGGCGGCCGGAAAATCATAACTCCTGAAGTCGTTCAAGATTATTTTGAGTGCATCTGCCGATTTGGAATATTTATACGTCATGTGCTCCCTGATCGCATTTAGTGGAAAGGCTTTTTTACGCCAGAAAAGTAAGTGGTGCCGGACAATCAGGTGTTGCCCGGTCGTTTGAAAGTAGTACAGCGGATAGCCTGAAAGCCAGGAGACGAGGTGTAATCCTAATAACAAAGCAATCGGGTCTTCCATGTGAAAGAGACTTCCGACAGCGGCGAGGTTCAGGCCGTAAAAAAATATTCCGCTTCCGGAAAGAAGGTGATTCCCGGCAAAGTTTTCAGCCGCAGCCGAATCTGTCACTTCACAGTCGATGTCTCTGAATGTAGGTTCGAAGTGAAGGGACGAGCCAATAGGGGAGCCTGTCAATAGTGCATTTTGGGCTTGATCTATAACCTGGCGCAGGGCGGCCCCATTACGGTAAAACTCGATGTAAGCGACATATTTTTTTCCGTTTTTTAACTCGAACACGGTGCTATCAACCAATTGGAACATGAAACGAGTGTTGGCAAGCAAGCGGATATTCTTTACTTCTTCCCACGCAAACCCCGGCCTGGTAAACCATCCGCCGAACCATATACCCAGCCGGTCGATGCGTACGTCCGGGAAGGCCCAGGCATAGAGATACGGTATAACTGACACAAAAATCAAATAAGCGCCAATGAACAAAAATTTCGGAGGCCCACCCATGACGAGAGATTGTTCATATAAAAGGGAGACAGCCGCAAGGGAGGGAAGAGCAACCAGGAAAAGAAACGAAGTAATCCAGGTGGATCGCCAGAAATTGAATTTGCTAACAATGTCGTCACGCATAAATGACAAACACCTGGATTTTACCAAATGTTTCCCGACCGGATAATTGTTTCCCGCATTGTTTAACCTGATCCGAACTCGTCCGACGAATTTGCCGTCTGACGAGTTAAATAGGGTTGTTCCCCCCTATTGCAGCCGGCTGTGCCACTCGAAAAACACCCCCTCCGGGTCGCGTACCCGCCGGATCTCCTGCACCTTTTTCAGGTTTTCGTCGCTCATGAACGCTGCGGTGCGTTTGTGCAGCCCTTCGTCGGCCAGTTGGATGCCGGCGGACAGGTGCTCCATCCGGCGCATCAGGTCGCTGGCCCAGTTGCCGTACAGGGCCGTCTCCGCCGGCTTTTTCCAGCAACTGTACAGGGCCAGGTAGATCTGGTCTTCTTTGCTGTAGGCCATGTCGGCACTCAGGCTGCCCGGGTGCCAGTTGAGCCACAGGAAGTGCGAGGGTGCGGGCGGCAGGGTGCGGGCGATCTCCCGGATGTAGGGCAGCAGGTCGTCCACCGGCGCGTGGGTCCACATATTGTCCACGCCCCAGTGGTGGTTCTCCGGGTAGTGGGTCATCGTAGCCTTGTACAGCATTTCGATGCCCGGATTGAAAGCCGGCGTGGCGATCACCGCCTTTTTCCGGATGGGGCTGTTGTTCATGAAGGCCTTGGCCGCCTCGAATTCCTCTTCGGTGTCGGCAAAGATCGGGGCGAAGGCTTCGATGCCGGGGCCCATGACGTTCAGCATGTTCCGGCTCATCAGCATCTGAAACTCCACGGCTTTCGGTATTTCCGGTCCCACGTCGTAGGCCCAGCGGTACACATCGTCGAGGTGTTTGATGGCAAAATCGTGGGCGATGATGGCCCGGTACGGCGGCAGGGGATAGATCTTCAGGTAAAAGCGGACGACGATGCCGAAAAAGCCGGGCCCCGAACCGCGGGCCGCCCAGAACAGGTCGGCGTTTTGCTCCGCGCTGGCGTGCACCAGTTCGCCTTCGGCCGTCACGATGTCCATACCGAGGATGCTCTGGCAGGCGATGCCCATCTTCCGCCCGTTCCAGCCGTAGCCGCCCTGCAACAGGTAGCCGCCGATGCACACGCCCTTGCAGTGCCCGGCCGGGAAAAACAGGTTTTGCTTGTACAGCGCTTTCATCAGCACGCTGCCGCCTACGCCCGGACCGGCCTGGGCGGTCATGGTTTCCCGGTCGACCGAGTACTGGTTAAAATGCTTCATCAGGACCAGGATGCTGCCTTCGCGGATAAAATTGGCGCTGAAACTGTGCCCGCCCGAACTGACCGCGATGCGTTTGCCGGCCGACCGGGCATATTTCACCAGCCGGATCACGTCCTCCACGGTCCGGGGTTCGGCGATCAGGGCCGGGCGCTGGCCGGGGTCCTGTTTGTTGAAAAGGGTGCTCATCACCCGCCGATCGAACCCCGTTTCGCCCCGGTGCATAACCGGGCCGGCGATGGCCAGATCACCCTCCTGGGCGAACTGCCGGTACAATTCCGGCAGCACTCCGGCCAGGTGGTTCATTTCTTCGGAACAGTGGCGGAGCAGGTCCGGCGCAAAGTTTTCGGGCAGCGATTTGAATTTTTTCAGCACTTCGGTGACGGCGGCGGCCAGGGCGCCTTTTTTCCGCAGGCGAACGTGCCGGCCGCCCAGCCAGAAGCGGGAGCGCATTTCGGCGCCGCCGGGCGTGGCCCGCACCTGGTGCACCAGGTAGCCGTAGTCGACCGGCAGGTCGGGGTGTCCGATCACCGCGCAGATGTACACCGCCCGGTCGGGCCGGTTGAGGGTCTCGGGCGACAGGCCGAATTCCAGCGGCGAGCGAAACTGGATGACGGCGTCCAGGATGTTTTTGCCGATGTATTCCCGGATGATGGAGTTGCGGCCGATGTAGCAGTTGTCCGCGCGCCCGTCTTCCCAGCGGGCGCTGAGGTGCGCGCCGGGGTGCCAGAGTTTGTAGCGCCGGTCCTGCGAGCCGTGCCAGCCGAACCACCAGTCCCACATGCGCGGCGAAATGCCCGGCATATCGGTCCGCACCGCCACGGCGATGCTGCCGTCCGGGCCCAGGGCGTATCCGTTCTCGGTGGCGGTGTACCCGGGATCCTGCAGGGCGGCGACCCGGTCGAATCCCGGGAAGGTTTCCCAGTCGGAAGGAGGGGCGGCGGCGATCCGTTCGATATCGTCGGCCAGCGGGTTCATATTTTCGCGGTAAAACGGCGCGTATTCCGATTGCAGGTCCAGGGCATTGTAGCCCACGTATGGCTTCGTCATGCAGTAAAAATTTTACGGCAAAACTAGGACTGCCCGCCGGGCCGGGCACTTGAACTAATTCAAGAAATGCCTACTTCGCGGATTGCTTTTTCAGTTTGCTGAGCCATTCGGCGGAAATGCCCATCAGTTCGGCGATGTATTTGGAAGGCACGCGCCGGATAACGGCGGGGAATTGCCGCACGATGTAGCGGTACAACTCCTCGGAACGGTAGGCGATGATCTTGAGTTTGAGGTCGTTCTCCTCGGTGAGCGCGGTGATGACCAGTTCCTGGTAAAAACGCTGCAAGCCGGCGTCTTTGTCCAGCAGGGCGTCGATGTCCTTTTTGCGCATGGCCAGCACTATGGAGGGGGCAATGGCCCGTAGTTCGCATTCCGTGGGTGTCTGGGTGAAATAACTGTCCACGCAGGCCATGAACGGATGCAGGTCTTCCAGGTAAAAATTGATCGTCTTGGCTACGTCCTGTTCCGGCTGGATGTAGCGGCACACGAATCCGCCCTGCAGCACCAAAAAGGCACGGTCGCAGACCTTGCCGGGTCGGACCAGCACGGCGTTGCCTTTCACCGGGATGAGTTCGCTGTGGCTGCGGATGAATTCCAGAGACTCGGGCGAGAGTTCGGGCAGGGGCAGGTGGGGTGGGAAGGCGGGGGAGGACATGGTTATTTCTACATATTCCTCCTATACTGCCCCCCTACCTCGTACAACGCGTGTGTAACCTGCCCCAGCGAGCACGATTTCACCGCTTCCATCAGTTCGGCAAAGAGGTTTTCGTTGTGTACGGCGGCCAGTTGCAGGCGGCGCAGCGCTTCTTTGGCCCGGGGTTCGTTGGCCTGGTGCAGGTTGCGCAGGGTCTGGATCTGGGCTTCTTTTTCCTCTTCTTCGGCCCGGATCACCTCCCGGGGCAGGATGGTCGGCGAGCCTTCCTTGGACAGGAAGGTATTGACACCGATGAGCGGCAGTTCGCCGGTGTGTTTCAGCGTTTCGTAGTACAGGCTTTCCTCCTGGATCTTGCCGCGCTGGTACATGGTTTCCATGGCCCCCAGCACGCCGCCGCGTTCGGTGATGCGGTCGAATTCGGCCAGTACCGCCTCTTCCACCAGATCGGTGAGTTCCTCGATGATGAAGGAGCCCTGCAGCGGGTTCTCGTTCTTGGCCAGGCCCAGTTCGTGGTTGATGATCAACTGGATGGCCATGGCCCGGCGCACCGATTCCTCGGTCGGGGTGGTGATGGCCTCATCGTAGGCGTTGGTATGCAGCGAGTTGCAGTTGTCGTAAATGGCGTACAGCGCCTGAAGGGTAGTGCGGATGTCGTTGAAGGCGATCTCCTGGGCGTGCAGTGAGCGCCCCGAGGTCTGGATGTGGTACTTCAGCATCTGGCTGCGTTTGTTCGCGCCGTATTTGAAGCGCAGGGCCTTGGCCCAGATGCGCCGCGCCACCCGGCCGATGACCGCGTACTCCGGGTCGACGCCATTGCTGAAAAAGAAGGACAGGTTGGGGGCGAAGTCGTCCACGTTCATGCCGCGCGAGGCGTAGTACTCCACGAAGGTGAAGCCGTTGGCCAGGGTAAAGGCCAGTTGCGAGATCGGATTGGCGCCGGCCTCGGCAATGTGGTAGCCCGAAATGGACACCGAGTAGAAGTTGCGGACTTTATTCCGGATAAAATACTCCTGCACGTCGCCCATCACCCGCAGGCTGAATTCCGTGCTGAAGATGCAGGTGTTCTGGGCCTGGTCTTCTTTCAGGATGTCGGCCTGCACCGTGCCGCGCACGGCGGAGAGCGCGTAGGCCTTTATTTTTTCGTAAACGTCTTTGGGCAGCACCTCGTCGCCGGTGACACCGAGTAGCAGGAGGCCGAGGCCGTTGTTGCCATCGGGTAACCCCACCCCCGGCCCCTCCCCCGAAGGGAGGGGGGCGGCGCTGCCCCCGGCTTCTGTCGAAAGGCCCGGGGCTAAGTCACCCCTCCCTTCGGGGGAGGGGCCGGGGGTGGGGTTATATCGCGGCCGCGGCAACCCCCGATCATCGTACTTCTCCTTCAATTTGGCTTCCACCAGGTGTTCCAGGTTGTTTTCCCGGATGTACTTTTCGCACTGCTGGTCGATGGCGGCGTTCATGAAAAAGGCCGCGATGGTGGCCGCAGGTCCGTTGATGGTCATGGACACCGAGGTTTTCGGGTCGCAGAGGTCGAAGCCGGAGTAGAGTTTTTTGGCGTCGTCGAGGCAGCAGATGCTCACGCCGGAGTTGCCGATCTTGCCATAGATGTCGGGGCGGTAGTCCGGGTCTTCGCCGTAGAGGGTCACCGAGTCGAAGGCCGTACTGAGACGGTTGGCCGGCATGCCCAGCGAGACGTAGTGGAAGCGGCGGTTGGTGCGTTCGGGGCCGCCCTCGCCGGCGAACATCCGGGTCGGGTCTTCGCCCTCGCGTTTGAAGGGGAATACCCCGGCGGTGTAGGGGAACTCGCCCGGCACGTTTTCCTGCAGGCGCCAGCGCAGGATCTCGCCCCAGTCCTGGAACTTCGGGAAGGCTACCCGCGGAATGCGGGTGTGCGACAGGCTTTCGGTAAAGGTTTTTACCCGGATCTCCTTGTCGCGGACGAGGTAGATGTATTCGTCGGCCGCGTAGCGCTGTTTCTTTTCCGCGTGCCCTTCGAGGATGCGCTTGCAACGCCAGTCCAGTTGGGCTTCGAGGTCGGCGTAAAGTTTCCTGAGTGTACTGATAGTCTCACTTGAAGTGAGACTATCAGTAATGCTTTCCATCGTATTTTTCAAACTCCACATCTTCCGGGCGATGGCTACCTGGGTTTCCGCGTCCCGGTCGTATTTCCGGTTGCTCTCCGAAATTTCCGACAGGTAGCGCGTGCGTTGCGGCGGAATGATGTAGATCTTCTCCGACATCTCGTCGGGCGCGCTGAAGGTGGAGTGCCAGTCCGTGCCGCATTTTTCGTTGAGCAGGTCGACCAGGCGGCGGTACAACTGGTTCACCCCGGGGTCATTGAACTGGCTGGCGATGCAGCCGAACACCGGCATGTCGTCCACTGCTACCGTCCAGGCGTTGCGGTTGCGCTGCACCTGTTTGCGCACGTCGCGCAGGGCGTCGAGCGCGCCGCGCTTGTCGAATTTGTTGATGGCGATCACGTCGGCGAAGTCGAGCATGTCGATCTTTTCCAGTTGGGTGGCGGCGCCGAACTCCGGGGTCATGACGTACAGGCTCAGGTTGGAGTGGTCCACGATCTCGGTGTCGCTCTGGCCAATGCCGCTGGTTTCCAGGATGATGAGGTCGAAGCGGGCGGCTTTCAGGATATCCACCGCGGCGTGTACGTACTTCGACAGGGCCAGGTTGCTCTGGCGGGTGGCCAGCGAGCGCATGTAGACCCGCGGTGAGTTGATGGCGTTCATCCGGATGCGGTCACCGAGCAGGGCGCCGCCGGTTTTGCGCTTGGAGGGGTCGACGGAGACGATGGCGATGTTCTTATCGGGGAAATCGAGCAGGAAGCGGCGGACGAGTTCGTCCACCAGGCTCGATTTGCCCGCGCCGCCGGTGCCGGTGACGCCGAGGACGGGCGATGACCCCACCCCCGGCCCCTCCCCCGAGGGGAGGTGTGTCTTGGCCCCGGGCTTTTCTACAGAAGCCAGGGGCAGCGCTGCTCCCCTCCCTTCGGGAGTGGGGCCGGGGGTGGGGTTCAATTTCGGCTCGATCTCTTTTTCGTAAAAATCGGGGTAGTTCTCGGCAATGGTGATCAGCCGGGCCACGCTTTTGTGTTCTTTCTGCTCCAGGTGGGCCAGTTCGCCGTTCAGCGAGGGCGTCGTGCCGCCGGCCGCGGCAATCAGGGGCGGGCTGAAATCGCATTTTTCCAGCAGGTCGTTGATCATGCCCTGCAGGCCCATGCGACGGCCGTCGTCGGGGTGGTAGATGCGGGTAATGCCGTAGGCGTGCAGTTCCTCGATCTCGGAGGGCAGGATGGTGCCGCCGCCGCCGCCGAATATTTTGATGTGACCGGCGCCGCGCTCGCGCAGCAGGTCGTACATGTATTTGAAAAATTCGTTGTGGCCGCCCTGGTAGGACGTGATGGCGATGCCCTGCACGTCTTCCTGGATGGCGCAGTCCACGATCTCCTGCACCGAACGGTTGTGGCCGAGGTGGATGATCTCCGCACCGCTGGTCTGCATAATGCGGCGCATGATGTTGATGGCAGCATCGTGGCCGTCGAAGAGGCTGGCGGCAGTGACGATGCGGATCTTGTTTTTGGGCTGGTAGGGCGCGACTTGCGTCATGTTCAGTCGTATTGGTTGAAGCCTTTTTGTGGCGGATTTTGCTGTCCAAACAGCGGGGTCTCGACTTTTTGGAACGCCGTTTTTCGCCTGATGTTCAGAAAACGGCGGTGGTGGCAGCACAGCATCCGGAGTGAGGGACAAAGGTAGGACAAAAGCGCGGATAGAAACGGCAGCGGAAAAACCCTTTTATCCACCGATGTGCAGTGTCGAAAAAATAATTGTCAAAAAACTAAGTGTTGAAACAACTAAATTTCCGATGCCTTGTTTTGCTCCCATTCTTTCACCGAAAAAAAGCAAACATCATGGCAACCAACACCTGGCAACTCGACCCGGCCCACTCGGAAGTGCATTTCCGCGTAAAACACCTCGTGATCACCACTGTAACCGGCAAATTCCGGAATTTCTCATCTGCCGTTACCACCGAAGGCGATGATTTTACCAAGGCCAACATCGACTTCAGCATCGACACCGCTTCCGTCGATACCAATGTGGAAGCCCGCGATAACCACCTGCGCAGCCCCGAATTTTTCGACAGCGAAAAGTATCCGGCCATGCGCTTCCAGTCGACGGCCATCCGCCCGGCCGGCGACGGCGAGTACGCGCTCGACGGCAACCTGACCATCCGCGACGTTACCCAGCCCGTCACCCTGAAAGCCGAATTCGGTGGTATTGTGATCGACCCCTGGGGCAATACCAGGGCAGGTTTTGAAGTAGAAGGCACCATCAAACGCAAGGACTTCGGTCTGGCCTGGGACGCCTTCACCGAAGCCGGCGGCGCCGTTGTGGCCAATGAAGTAAAATTACTGGTCAACGTGGAATATGTGAAGGCGCAGGCTTAAAACCAAAGAAAAAACAGCGGATCAGGGGTGGTCAACTTTGCCCCTGATCGCTTGTTATATTTCCCGAATCGACTTAAAAATTTATTTTGTTTAACTTATTTTTGATTTTTTATAAAAAAGATTAAACAATATATTGGCAGGAGCGTTCTTTTTCCGAATCTCAGTTGAACAGCCGGATCACACGCATTTTTCCTTTTTTGCTAAAACCGTACCTGCATGTCAGACCTCCTGCTTAACAGCCCGATCGCCAGTTTCGCCGATTCCGATTTCGGCGACCTGCATATCGGGACTGCCTCCGACACCCCGATGAACCCCGATGCCCCCCAATGGACCGACGAGGAAAAGATTGAGCGTATCTCCGGGCATTTCGCTGAAATTATGGAAATACTCGGCCTCGACCTGCACGACGACAGCCTGCGCGGCACACCCCGCCGGGTGGCCAAGATGTACGTAAACGAGATCTTTCGCGGGCTCGACCCGGCCAACAAGCCCGCAGTGACCACCTTCGAGAACAAGTACCAGTACCGCCGCCTGGTGGTGGAGCGCAACATCCCCCTGCAAAGCACCTGCGAACACCACTTCCAGCCGATCTTCGGCGTGGCCCACGTGGCCTATATCCCCAACGGCCGGGTAGTGGGGCTTTCCAAACTGAACCGCATCGTGGACTTCTATGCCCGCCGCCCCCAGGTGCAGGAGCGCCTCACCGTGCAGATCGCCGAAGAACTCAAAAAAGTACTCAAAACCGACGACGTGGCGGTCTATATCGACGCCCGGCACATGTGCGTACAGGCCCGCGGGGTGGAGCACCACGGCGCCAGCACCATCACCGCCGAATACTCCGGCAAATTCCTGAGCGACACCACCCGGCAGGAGTTTTTGATGGCGATCAACTCCAGAATGCCGGAATAAGCCGCATCTGTGCCATAGAATAGAATATGCCGGGTTCCGTGTCGCCCTGAACAAAAACCTGCGATGCGAACCTGGCCGGAAGAGGGACATCACGAAAAACAAAACACGAAAAAGGCAAACTTGAGTCACCCCGAATGTTGGGCGGCGGTATCGTCGCGGATAAATTCGAGAGCGATTTCAAGTCTGTTGAGGGGCAACCGGACATCCGGCTGCCCCTTTCCAGTTTCATGATCCCGGTTTTGGGTTGATTTACGGCTGGCCGACCGCGAACCGGATGGTCTGCACGCCGGCGGCGGTACGCAGGTTCAGAAAATAATTGCCGGCTACAAGCGCGCCGAATTCGAATTCAAGCGTGTTGAAACCTTTCGGCAATCGGCCGAAATGGCGTTCCTGCACCTGCCGGCCCAGGCGGTCTACTACGATGGCCTGTAAATCCGTCTCCGTTTCCAGGTTTAGGTTAACCAGGAGGCGATCGGTAACCGGGTTCGGGTAGGCACTGATGCCGGTGGCGAACCGGGTGCCGCGGGATGCAATGTTGTCATCGCCGGTCTGAAAAAAGTTACCTGCCGGCAGCGGGAATGTACCGCCGTTGCTTAAGGCCACCCAGGGTTCGAAAGCCGGATTACCGCCCGTCAGGAAGCCGCTGGCGAAGATCACCGCCGTACGACCTTTCCAAAACGACAGGTTGGCGTCGTATTTCGCTACTATCGTGTTGTTGTCGTTGGCAGGCGTCACACTCAACTGGTAGGCAGCGGCAGGCACCTCGAGATAACCCTGGAATTCACCGTACGATGCATTGTCGATAATGGGTGCGCCACCGGCTACAATGTCCACTTCGGGCGCGTCGGGCGAGCCATGAAAAAAGAGAATGCCCACATCGCCGGGTTTGGCGGTCCTTTCTTTCCCGGCATCGAAGATTTTGATGTCGAAACCCGGGCTGCCGCCTACAATGCCTGTAGCGATGGCTACATAGGTTTTGCCCGGTTCAAAGGTTACCGGGAAGGTAGCGATGGTATCATTTACCGAAGTGCTATTGCCCGGGGCCACGCCAATGCTGACCGGAACCCCGGCCGGCACGTCGATGAAAGGCGTTGCCGTACGGAACACAAAATTATCGAGCAGCAGGGCGCTGTTCGCATAGACATCCACCGTAGGGGTGGGGGCGTTGTGGATCACCTGCAGCCGGGCGCCTGCCGGGGTCGGCGGCGGCGGAGCGGTCACGGTTTGAAGCGGAAAAGTGCCACCGTTGCTCAGCGCTACCCAGGGCTCGAAAGGGGGTTGGCTGCCGCCCAGAAAGCCGCTGGCGAAGATCACCGCCGTGCGGCCTTTCCAAAAAGACAGGTCGGCTTTGTAGGAGGCCACAACGGTGTTGTTGTCGTTGCCAGGCGTTACAGCCAAATCGTAGGAGGCAGCCGGTACTTCCAGATAACCCTGGAAATCACCATAGGAGGCATCGTTGATGAGGGGAGAACCGCCGGCAAGCACATCTACTGTCGGTGCGTCGGGCGAGCCGTGGAAAAACAAAATTCCTGTGTTATTCGGCCCGGCGGTGGTTTCCTGGCCGGCGTCGTATACCGCCAATTCGAAACCGGGATTGCCACCAACGATACCGGTAGCCACGACAACATAGGTCTTTCCGGATTCAAACTGCACCGGAAAAGTGGCGATGGCATCGGCGGAAGAATTGCTGCTGCCGAGAGCGACGCCAATCGGGATGGTGACACCGGCCGGGACGTCGAGGTACGGAGTTGCGGTGCGGAAGGCAAAGTTGTCGAGCAATTTGTCGGTTCCGGCATAAATATCCACGGTAGGCGAGGGGGCATTGTGAATGATCTGGACGCGTGCGGTTTGCGCCGAAAGGCTTGTTTGTGCCAACAGGAGGAGTAGCAAGGCAGTGATTGTTTTTTGCATTGTTTTCGATTTTTAGAAATGAAAGAATGGCTTTTTCAACATCACGTCTGGCCGGCAGTTGTGTTACTTATTTTGAAATGTCGCAATTTGACATAACTTTGTTTAAGAATTTGATGTGTTCGTGTTTAAAAAATTAAACAATTATTCGACAACGGAGGCAATTTATTCCGGCTACAGCGGCATGCTTCAAGACCGTTCCAATCCTTTCACTTCGGGCCGGGAGTCGTTTCAAGTAGCCAGTTGGGGGCGGAACCGGTACAAACGACCACCGCCCGGCCGCAAAAGTGCGGCCGGGCGGTTCATCATTTACTTCATTTCCTGCGTGAAGGTTTACCGAGCCCCGTACTTCCCACTCACCACATCCCAGTTCACCACATTCCACCAGGCGCTGATGTAGTCGGGCCGGCGGTTCTGGTAGTGCAGGTAGTAGGCGTGTTCCCACACGTCGAGGCCGAGGATGGGGCGGCCCTGGCGCTCGGCCACGTCCATCAGCGGGTTGTCCTGGTTGGGGGTGGAGGAGACGAACAGGTTGCCGTCGGCGTCGGCGCAGAGCCAGGCCCAGCCGGAGCCGAAGCGGGTGGCGCCGGCCTGCGCGAACTGCTTCTTGAACTCGTCGAAGGAGCCGAAAGCGGCGTCGATGCGGCGAGCGACCTCGCCGGCGGGCATATTGCTGCCGCCCGGCGTCATGAGTTCCCAGAAAAAGGTATGATTCCAGTGACCGCCGCCGTTGTTGCGCACCGCGGGGGGCAGCGTGCCGACGTTGGCCAGCAGTTCTTCCAGCGATTTGCCTTCGTGCGGAGTGCCCTGGATGGCGGCGTTCAGGTTGTTGACGTAGGCGGCGTGGTGCTTGCCGTGGTGGATCTCCATCGTGCGGGCGTCGATGTGCGGTTCGAGGGCATTAAATGCGTAGGGGAGCTCGGGCAGAGTAAAAGCCATATTCTTTGATTGTTGAAGTGGTTGATATTGTTGTTTAACGCTTGAGACGGGGGTAAGAGCGTGTTCGGGATTTGGGTTCGTGGCGAAAGCGAGCAAATTTTCTTTCAATGAAGGCAAAATTTGCAGCCGTAGCCGGGCGCCTACGGCGAAAA
>WBZQ01001015.1_pt1 | contig 17028 bp, 12 predicted proteins | sample 5204251 | NCBI WGS metagenome assembly WBZQ01 (sample SAMN12412402, study PRJNA552823) | activated sludge metagenome | isolation source: activated sludge from nitrification reactor of wastewater treatment plant... | place: USA: Virginia | collected 2017-09 | reverse complement strand
ATTTTGCTTCATTTAATCTAACCTTATTTAACTACGTTGAAAGCCCTCCCAAATTCGGAGCGGGCAGAATCCGGGAACATCAGCGTTTCATTTTGTTGGCAAGCACCTATCAGGGTGAAAAGCGGAAATAAGAGATACTTCATTTTGATGGCCGTATTGCTGTGTTTTAGTTTTTTAAACCCTCCTTTTGCGCCTGCTCAAACCACCGCACCACGTTTTGCGTGTGCTGTGGCCCGTACAGTCGGGTAAATTCGGTTGTTTTGGGATGGCCCGGATTACGCAGCTCCTCGAGCCGCTCGCGGATATAGTCCGCCGTGAGTTGGATGCCGCAATCCACTGTGATACAGCGGAGCCAGTCGGCGTAGGTGTGTGGTATCATATGTAAATTTTACTATAAAAAAACATTTTTGGGAGTTGATCACAGGGGTAAGATGAAGCCGCTCAGCGTTGGTGTCATCTCAAAAGGCATCATTGAAAAGCCCCCACCGGGAAATCCCCGCCGGGCCGTCCGGTTACAAAATCAGACCATGCCACCTTCACGCCGGGCGCGATACCGTACCGCTCGGCCAGCCCGGCGTTCACTTCGACGACGTACTGGGCGGGCTTGCCCGAAGGCCGGGGAGCGTCGTTCAGCACCGGTACATTTTTCAGTACCGTGACGACCTCGAATTTTTCGTTCACGAAAATCATGTCGAGCGGGATATAGGTATTGCGCATCCAAAAGGATTGCGGCTCCGGGTAATCGAAAATGAAGAGCATTGCCTGTTTGTCTTCCATTTTCTTGCGCCACATCAACCCTTGGGCGCGTTCTGCACCTTCGTGGGCGATTTCGATGTCGAGCCGCAGGAGGGTTTTCGCGCCGTCGGCCCCGCGAAATTCGAGCAGGCCCTCCTGCACAAATATTGGCTCCGGTACGCTCGCGGGTATTACAGCGGCCGGCTTGGTGTTGGTGGGGCGCGGCTGTTCCGTGCTGTGCCTGGGCGGGTCGGAATGGCAAGCCGTGGCGACCTGCAAAAGACCGAACAGCAGGCATAAAAGCCCTGATTTAAAAAATTTATTCATGACTGTGTTTGAGTTGAATACCCTCCGCCAATGTTCTTTCAATGACAGGTACAAAATTTTTCGCATGCCGCTTTTTCAAAACACTCTTTGCCCTCGTACACGGAAAAAAGGCGGTATTATATATTCAGGATTTTACCCTGAATTTGATCGTTTTATCGTCCACCGCAACCCCAGCAATACTCGCTGCCGCTGTATCGGTGCATAGTTGTAGGTGGGGTCGAAGGTGAAACCCTTGGGGTTGTTCACGTCAATTTGCTTATCGAAGGGGTCGAAAGCGCGCATGATGATTTCGCCACGCGGGAAGAACCCGAAGATATTTTTCACGCCGGCGTAGATTTCAAGGCCGGAGCGGTAGTCATGGGGTGACTTGAATGGCTTCCAGGTCGCTTGTATGTTATGAATAGAAAACCAGGGCGAATACTCCGGGCGGTAGTCATTGGGCAGCACGGGCAGGCGCATGGGACTGTTCAGGTTGCCGGTATAGTCGATCGTTAAGTCCCATCGTGTAATGGGGTACGTGAGTGTCCAGGTGCCCGAAAACGGCGGGGCGTAGAGCAGGGGCCGCCGCTCGCCTTCTGCTACCTGATAGACATCCATGGCCGTTACGCCGGTCGTAATTTTCAGACCGTTGAGAAAGTTGAAGTCCAGGTTGAGTGACGTCCCCGACGATACGGCATGGCCGTCCAGATTGGCGTAAATGATTTGGTTCGGGTCACTATCATAATCGGGGACGATTTGGTTGGTGAAGTATGTGTAGAACAGCGAGGCATCGAGGCCGATAAAGCCTGCCCGTTTGGGGAAAAATTTGCGGGTGTAGTTCAGGTTGCCGTTCCAGGAGCGTTCGGGGCGCAGGTTTTCAGCGATGACCACCGTGCGCGCGCCGGTAAGGGCAGCGTGGTCTTCGGTGAAGATGTTGGCCACACGAAAGCCCGAGCCTGCCGTCAAGCGCAAAGTGTGCTGCGCATCCTTGGTCCATTTCCAGCTCAGGCGGGGAGTGAGGATGTTTCCATGCGTCGAGTTGTAGTCGTAGCGCAGGCGCAGCAGGAGGTGGTGGTTGGTGTTGAGCGTCATTTCATTTTGCAGAAAAATACCAGGCAACCACACCTTCGACGGCAAGTTGCCGGCGCCGTCGGGTGTGGCAGTAGCCGGCGTATTGTCGTCGTATTCGGTATAGCGGAGGGCCACGCCGAGCAGCGCGTCATGGCGTTTGCCGAGGGGTAAGTCGGTGGTGATTTGCCCAAACGCCACTTGTTGACGACCGAGAAAAGGGGTATTGCCATACACCGAATTTTGGTCGTGCAGGTTCCAGGAAGCATCGAACATGATGCGCCGGGCCTCCACCGGCAGTTGGTAACGGCCCAATACTTCTACTCGATCAGTATAAATGCTCTCTCCGTAGATGCTGTCCGTACCGCGCCAGCGGGGTTCCCATTGCAATTCGCCGCCCCAGCGGTTTTCATGTACATAGCGGGCCGCCAGCGAGGCCGCGTAGTTGTTTTGCCGTTCAAAATTCCACTTATTGAACACCGAGACGCGGTTTTGAAGCGCGAGGTCCGTGAAATTATCGTCGTTGATGTCGAGCCGCCGGTTGAAGTTGAAGTAGTTGATGCCCAGCATGGTATGTGCCTTGCCGAGTCTTGCCGTTCCAGCCCCGTCGAGGTTGTACCCGCCGATACTGGTACCAAAGGCATCCACGAACAAGCGCGGTGCGGTCAGGGCATTTTTGGTGATGATATTGATCATACCGCCTACCGCCTCCGAGCCATATAGCGTACTGGCCGGACCTTTCACCACTTCGATGCGTTCTACCAAACCGTTGGGAATGCCACTCAGGCCATATACGGTGGAGAGACCGCTGACGATGGGCATACCGTCGATGGCGACCATGGTGTAAGGACCGGGCAGACCGTTTATTTGAATGTCGCCGGTATTGCACACGTTGCAGTTGAGCTGCGGGCGTATGCCGTTCACAATGGTCAAGGCTTCAAAAATGCTCGCTGTGGCGTTTTTTTGGAAAAATTTCGGCGTATAAACCTCCACCGGAATGGGCGAGGCATCTTTGCTTACTTCTTTCATGGTGGCCGACACCACTACGGTGCCGAGCGTATTGTCAGAGGATTCGAGCAAAATAACCTGTTCCCGCGAAGGGTCCGCCAATTCGCCCGACCAGGAATGGTAGCCAATGCAGCGGATATTTAGCCTGTACGCCTGGTGAAGATATTGCGCATTTACCTGAAAAATGCCGAGCGAATCGGTGTAACCGCCTCCTGTAACGCCTTCCAAGGCCACCGTGGCTGCCACTACCGGTTCGCGGGTAACGGCATCGATCACCCTGATCGTACGCGTTCCTTGCATTTGAGCGAAAGCCGGTACGGCAAGGTTGGCAATGAAGAGAAACATGAGCAATTTTTTCATGTTGGAGCAAGTCATTTCTGTACTTTTACGGCCAATAATTGATACATAAAATTGTTCACGTCGGCCTCATTAAGGGCGAACATACCTTGCAGGGTCAGAAAGTCGTCGGTTTTAAAGCGTTTGGGCGGTTCGGCAAACGTCAGCCCGACGATGGTTTCCGGCCCGGCCCCGCCGCAGAAAAAGCAGGCGGCATAAGGGTTTTTGCTTAGCGCATATAAACCCACGTCTAAGGGAATAATGTAGCCCTTGATGCTGACTTTTTGACCATTGAGTGCCTTTGTTTTTTCGCCAAAAACGGGGTAGTCAAAGTATTGGTCATATTCCTTGTTGTATCGTTTTTTGTATTTCACATCCTTCAAAACCTCCCAGGTGAGTGGTTTGGGCGCATCCGAACTGTCCATACGGGCCATATCGGCGGCAAGCCATTCCAGATTGGGTTCTTCCGGGTAGATGGCTTCCTTGTGCATCATGGTCTCGTCGCTTTCGACAGAATCAACAATGCCCGGATCGTCGTTGTAGGTATAAGCGACAGTATCGGGAGCGGGCAAGGCCGCAGAGGCTGCTATTGCCGAAGCCCGGAATTTCCAATCAATTATCTGGTGCCGGCAAAATTTGGACACATCACTCCAGGAGAGCACGAGCAGCACCGACGCGAGGATGAGATAATTGCGTAACTTATTCATTGGCAAGTGTTTTAGAAATATCCAAACGATAGGCCTTCAGCGCCGGGAGCAAAGCGGCTGCAATGCCGGCGCCCAGGGTGAACAGGAGCAGCAAACCCTCCTGCGGCCATTTCACTCCAAATTCTTCAAAAGAAAAACGATACTCGCGGGCAGTAGCTGCGGAAATGAACCACAGCGCCCATCGGCTCAACAGGATGCCCGCAAGAAATCCCGCCAGGCAAAGCCAGAGGCTCTCGAACAACAACAGGCGCATCAGTTGTCCGCGCCCCGCGCCCATGGCGCGCATCAGGGCGAGTTCGTAGCGCCGTTCCTTAAGAGCGTTGTACAACGCGATCAGCACGCTCAGGACGGCCAGGCCCATGATCGCCCAGCCCAAGTAGGTCAGTGAGGTGAACCCCACACCGAACAGGGAAAAAATGCGGTTCAACTCCACTGCGGGGGATGCCAACTGCATGTCCGTTTGTTGGGCAACCATGCGCGGCCACTGCACGATGGCCATAGGGCTTCTGAATTTGAACAACACGGCGGTTATTTCCCGATGGTGTTCGCCCTCCGCCGGCCCGGGTTGTACTTCCGGGTCATGGTTATGCTCCTTTTCCGTTTTTTCGCGTTCATGGGCTGCATCCTGGTGTTCTGCGCGGTTTTCAGGAGTGTGGTCGTGTTCTACCAACTGCCCATGCTGGTTTTCTGAAATGTCCTCATCATGCGTGTCTTCGGGGTGTTCCGCCCCCTCCGATTCATGTTCGTGCATGGCCCAAACGCTCTCCAGGTTGCTCAAAATCATATTATCGAGCACAGTGCCGTTCGGTTCTAAAATGCCGGCAACCCGGTAAGCATGCTCATGGTGCTCTTCGCCTTCTGCGGCGGTGCCATGCACGCCGAAAAATTCCTGACCGATGGAGAGTTGTTCTTTTCGGGCAGTTTCTGCGCCTAATACCACGTCAAAGTTTTCCTGAAAAACCTTTCCCGGTCCCACTTTGGCCGCATACTTTTCCAGATAAGCCGGCGTGGTGCCGACAATGGGAAAACCCCGGTAGGAATCTCCATACGCCAGGGGAATAGCCGATTGCACCATCGGGTTTTTCATCCACTTTTGAGCCTCGGCGTAGTCAATATTGCCGGTCGGATTATCGAGGTGGTAAACGGAAGACAGAATGAGCTGAAGCGGACTTCCCTTGGCGCCCATTACCAGGTCAATGCCTTGAATGTTGGACTCGAATTTTTGCTGAAATTGATCCTGCAGCAACAACAACAGCGATACAATGGCAACGCTTGCCGTGAGCAACAGCCAACTAAGCAGGGCATTGAGGGGTTTATGCAATATATTTTTCCAGGCGATACCGGCTATCATATCAATTGTATCTGTGTGTGAAATATTTGTTTGAGGCGTTGATCGTGGGTGACGACGAGCAGGGCCGCCCGAGCTTGTTGTGCTTGTTCGCGGAGCAGGTCGGCCACCAGGCGGGCGTTTTGGTCGTCGAGGCTCGAGGTCGGTTCATCGGCAAGGAGTAAAACCGGGTCGCCCATCAGGGCGCGGGCAATAGCGGCGCGCTGTTGCTGGCCGATACTGAGTTGGGTGGTTTTTTTGGCCGCATGCTCCAAAATGCCAAGCCGTTCGAGCAGGGACTTTGCTTTGGCCATGTCCTTTTGGCCTTTGGACAACCAGCCTGCCAACACGAGGTTATCGAGTACGGAAAGCGAAGCCACAAAATGCGCCTGCTGGAATACGATACCAATATGCCGCCCCCGGAACCGGTCGAGCGCACGGCCCGAAAGCTTGCTCAGGTCGGTATTTTCAATCTCGATGTGGCCGGAGCCGGGAGACAATAGCCCCCCCAGCAAATGCAGCAGCGTGGTTTTTCCCGTGCCGGATGCACCGGTGATAAGCAGTGTTTCCCCTGCTTCGCAGCGCAGGTCGGGAAAATCAAATTGTGTTTGCGCGTTGTGTGCAAAGCGCAGTTGTCGGGACTGTATCATGCCTCGCGCGGGGGATTGCATAGGCGGCAATACCGCCAGTTGAGAAAATGCGCCGCAGCTAACCCGACAGCAGCGAAAAGGGTCGCCGTGTGCGCTCCTTCGATGCGGTGTTCGAGTAACAGCCCAGCGGCCAGCACGGTAAAACAGGCCCACATCATCGCTTTCAGCCAAAGGCGGCTGCAATGGCTCGAAGCGAGCCAAACCGCCAACGCGCTGAACACAACGAACAGGTAGTCGTAGTTGAAACCCGTTGCATGGTCACAACAATCGTTGCCTGCCGCACAATGGTCGTTTTGCAGCCAAAAAGCCGTGACAAACGGCATGGCCAGGCAATGCACCAAGCAAAGGCCCGATGCGGCTATGCCGACGTGGTCAGCGTATTTTTTTAATAAAACAGTCATTTGTTTTTCAATTTTTAATGAATAGTCATCGCATTTGAACTTGGTCCAGCATTTCAAGTGTATCCGGATTCATCACCACAAGCGTGATTTTTTTTCCGTCAATGTCAAAAAAGCACAGTGCGTTCTGTACGGTAAAGCCCTGTACGGAGGCCGACCAGGGAAGTTCCTGTTGCGCATAGAAAGGCGCACCCGCCGCGCCGTTGATGATTTGCCAGACCGGGCGGCGTAAGGTCAGGCGAGGCTTGTCCCAACCCGGCGGATACCGGGGCATGGTATCTTCTATCCGCATCCGGTTGTAATTGTGCTCGTCGCCGCAGAGGAAAGCCGCTACTTTCGAGGAACGGTTCACGCATAGATCGAGCAATGCGTCGCGGCGTTCGATGATGCCTTGTTCCACGGGCTTTTCGGCCACGACAGGTCGGGGCGTGTTGTCGCCATTGTACCACATGCAATCGCTCCGGTGACCGCCATTGGGAAAAAGCGGGGTGTGCACCGTTACGAACACATGGTCTATGAGGCTGTCGCGTTCAAAATCCTGCAGCACTTGCCCAAGCCAGCGCAGTTGTTCGTCCATGATGTAGCCGTGCAGGTTTCCGCCGATGGCTGCGGTTTTGTTCAGGAGGGGCGCATACCAGTAATCGGAATTCAGCACCACCATGGCGGTGTTGCCGTAAGTATAGTAGTACACATTTTCCCGATAGGAAGGAAAATCGCCGCGTCGATAAGGGTTGGGGTCGTACTTGGCGCCGTCTTCACTTTGGGGGCCATTGAGCGGATTGACAAACATTTCGGCAAAAACGGCCTCGCCCGAATGGGTTTCATATGGAAATCCATCTGCCATGACCCAGCCGAGGGAGTCCGACCACCAGCCCAACGACTCGTGGTTGCCCATACCGACGTTGAAGGGCATCCAATGCCAGTAAGGCTCCACAGCGTGCATCCAGTTGACCATCTGTAGGCGCATTTCGTCGGGTTCGCTGATGTAGCCGTTCACCAGATCACCGGTGAACTGCACAAAATGCGCGCCCTGCTGTACCGCCAATGCGCCAATGCGCCCCATGATTTGGGCGTTGGTTCCGAATACATTACGCTCGCCGCCACCGTAGCCGCTGCGCGAGTCGCTGGCGTAGGCGAAACGAAATTTCGGGTAGCCCCGCGGCACAGCCGTACGGAACCGAAAACGCAGGTCGGCGCTGTCGCAGCCCACGGTGTACCAGTATTCGCTGCCGGCCTGAAGGTTGGCTAGCCGCACTTCGTGGTGCATTTTTCGGTCGCGGCTGAAAAAAGTATCCTCCGCCGCATCGGTTTTTATCCGGGTAAAAACCGGCGCTGAGGTCTCATACCAAAGCACAGCCTGCTTGTCGGTCACCTCGGAGACAAAAGGCCCGCGCTGCACGGTCGGGCGCGGCTCGAAGCCCTTTTCGGTGCGCGCAAAAGCCTGTTTGCCCTCGTACACGATAAGGCCCGTAGGGTCGGTGAGGCGGTAGCCGATCACCCCGAAGTTCCTTTTTTGCCAGCCCGAGTGGTCGTAGCCGTCTCTCAGGTGTTTGCTGATGGGTAAAAACGCCGCACCGTTGGTATCAATTTTCACCTCAAAACGCAGCACCGCTGTCGGGAACGAATGCTGGCCGTAGGGGATAAGGCCATAAGTCAGCGTACCATCGCGCAGGCCAATTGAAGTAAAGAGCAGGCGAAGCCCGTCCGGGGCGCCGGTCACTTGCGGAGTCACGCTGCTCAGCATGAAATCCGCTGTTTTCCGGCGCAGCCGAAAGTCAGGGCCATCGCGTTCGGGCATCAAACGCTGGAAAGTGTTGTCATACCACAAGTTGCCATAGGCCTCGGGTACAATAAGGTGCTGTGCAGGGAGCGGTTGGGTAAGCGACATGCCCAAAAGCATCCCCAACAAAAGATGCTTGTTCATTATGTCAATTCGGAAATGGGTCGGTGAACAATTCTCCCTCGCGCCACATTTCCACCTCCCAATCCCGCAGGAGACAGCGGTTGAGGTCGGCGAGGATGCGTTCCTGTTCGAGGTCTTGCCCGATGAAGACGAGTTCGTTTTTGCGGTCGCCCCAGATGGGCGACCAGCGTTTTTGCAGGGTCTCGAAATTGGCTTGGAAATCGGGCATCTGCTCGCGTTCCCGGGCAGGGATGGCTGCCCACCACGAACCTGCCGGGTCATAGCGCAGTGAGCCGCCGGCCTGTGACCAGAACAAGGCTTCGCCGGGTCGGCTGGCCAGCCAGAAAAAGCCTTTGGAACGCACCACATTGGCCGGGAAATGCTCATTGAGCCACCGCCAGAAGCGCTCGGGATGGAAAGGGCGTTGGTCTTTGAAAACAAAAGATGAAAAGCCATACTCCTCTGTTTCCGGCGTATGGTGGCCGTTTTTGGCGAGTTCGGCTACCCAGCCCGCCGCGTTTTGGGCTTTTTCAAAATCGAACTTGCCGGTGTTCATGATTTCCGAAGCCGGGATTTTGCCGTTTTTAGTGGCCAGAATACGGGCAGTCGGATTTAACTTGTGGAGCAAGGCGGTTAGCTCGTCCAACTGGGGCTTGGTCACCAAGTCCGATTTGTTCAAAATGAGGATGTCGGCAAACTCCACCTGTTCGGTGAGCAAATTGACAATCGGGCGGGCATCGGAAGCGTCGTTGCCCAATTCCCGATCGGTCAGCCGGTCAGCCGAACCAAAGTCCCGGGGGAAATTGAAGGCATCCACGACTGTGACCATGGTATCAATATAACTCCATTTTGAGAGGTCAACCTGCCCATCGTCGCTGGCAAAATGCCAGGTCTGGGCAACAGGTACGGGTTCGGAAATGCCCGTACTTTCGATAAGCAGGTAGTCGAACCGTCCTTCTTTGGCGAGTTTTTCGACTTCGAGCATGAGGTCTTCCCGCAGGGTGCAGCAGATGCAACCGTTGGACATTTCGACCATTTTTTCCTCCGTTCGGGAAAGCGATGCGCCCCGCTCGACGAGTTGGGCATCAATGTTAACCTCGCTCATGTCGTTGACGATGACAGCGACTCGCAGGCCCTCCTTGTTTTGCAAAACATGGTTGAGCAGGGTGGTTTTTCCTGCGCCGAGGAAGCCCGACAGCACGGTTACGGGCAACTTTTTGCTATGATTTTGCATGAATTTTTTTATCGTTGTGGTTTCTTCAACAAGTGCAGGACTAATCCCCAAACCGTCCGCTTCTGTTTGCAAGCGGTGAAACGGCGCAGGAAAATGGTCATGCACACGAAGTCATTGAGACATCGAAACATGATGCGATTGATTGATTTTCAGTAATTTGAAAAAGGAGGCCGTCCAGGCGAAAATCCGGGCAGACACGAGAAATCAGGGCGGGCCGAACAGTTCAGGCAAGTGATAAATGCACAAAGGAACCGCACGGCAAAGCCGGGCAAGCCAGGAAAAAATCAACCTGAAAATTCGGTTCAGGAAATGGGCGCAGGCGGCGCGCGGGGCTGGGAAATGGTAAAAGGCGAAACAGTAAGGAGAGTGGTTTCGCCGAAATTGTTTTGGGCAGGTATCAGTTCCGGGAATGAAAGCGCCGGAATTTGAAGGTCCGGGAGTTCCGCGAGGGTGGGCGCAATTTGGCAGATGGAACAGTCAACGGCTGCGTACTCTTCGCCGTGAATGTGCTTTTCATTCGGGGTGTGGCGGCAAATTTTTGTTTCGTGCTGGTGTTCCGGGGCGATGAAATGGTGGAGGCTCCACGACAACCAAAACATGGCATAGGTGCTGACGAGCGCCCAGGCTATGATTCTTTGTATTGGTTGACTTTTACATTTCATCCTTGCAAAGGTATGTTTTTTATGGTTTTATTTTTTGGGTTCGGCCAGCGAAAGATAACCCCGCTCGCGCGAGGCTGCGCCTCGCGTGTACCATCCATCGGACTCCGCCCGCACTTCGCTCGCGCGAGGCTATGCCTCGCGTGTACCATCTCCCGGGCTCTGCCCGCACATCACCAAGCTCCTGGCCCTTCCTCATAAAATCACTGCCAAACCGGTACAATATCCAGCAAGGCGTCATATTCCGGGACACCACCTTCTTTGGTCGCAGCATAAAACGGCGCGCTGCTGCACTTCCAATCCTCCGGTTTTTCCACCAGGCTACGATGGTACAAGTCAGGTAATTCAAGCCGTGTTGGTGGCGGATTTTGTATTGTACGCTCACAAGGGGTCTATTTTGCAATTCATATTTTGGTCGGTATTGCGGGCAAAGCCCGGAGGATGGGACACGCGAGGCACAGCCTCGCGCGAGCAGGCACGCGAGGCTGTGCCTCGCGCGAGCGGGGGTTCCACAGCGCCCTCCACAACTTCTTTCAAGGGCAATCAATAGGACACCTACCCTTTCCGATGAACCTGACGAACGACAATTCAAACCCGTTCGGCGGGCGATTCCCGATCCGGGAGAGGTTCACATCCCAGGAAACGGCAATCGAACCGTTTTGGCCTTTTATTTCAGTCAGTAAAACCAGCGCGTTGGGAACCGTCGAGGCGGCAAAGCCTTTGACCTTTCCGGCTAGCCGAAACTGTGCACCGGCCGTCAAAATCCGCTGCCCGGAAATTTTGAAACCCCTCGAAACCTCCGCCCGCGTTTGCCATTGGTGGTTGCCGCGTATGGCCTGTTTCCAGAAAAGCAGGTTGGCTCCCCACCTTGATTTTGCGTGCAAAAAGTTGACTTGGGCCGAAAGGCCCGGGTTAAGGGCGTTTTTCTCCCGGTCTATCCCGGGCGGCAGGAAATGGTAGTCCGGGTTTAAAATATGGTGAAGGGTTGTGCCGGCCGACCACTCCAAAATGGCGTTGGCCGAGCGAAAACGCAGACCGACATCCGCATTGGGGCTGAAATCGCTTTGGCGGGGGAAGTTTTCGCCCGATGCGTCGAAGGGCTTGCTGAAATCGCCCTTGTCAGCATTCCACTGCCCGTCGAAGGTCAGTTTTTCCGGGTCGATGCCATATTCCATCACCCCGGCGGACGTACCGAGCGAGAGCCAGTTGTTTTTCCCGAAAACCCGGTGGCTCACGGCAATCATCCCCCGGAGGTTGGTGTGGTGGATACCGCCGCCGAACGTACCGTCGCGCTGGAGGAAAACACCTGCCCCCCAAAAAAACTCGCGGGCATCGCCCTGGCAGGAGCGCCAGTCAAAAGCGGCGGCGGCACCGAGCACACCGTCCGTTTCCGGGGTGGGCACATTCCAGTGACTCCGCGCAATGGCGGCGATACGGGTGTTGCTTTTTTCGGGCAAATGCCCGGTGGTGGCAGGGTTCAAGAGGTAGGGCAGGGCCCGGTATTGGCTGAAAGCCGGGATTTGAGCCGAGATTGGCACAAAACCGAGCAACAGCGCGAGGCAGGAGAAAACCAGGTTTTTTTTCATGTTTTCAACGAATTAAGCGGATGATCTTGTGATGGGTGGAACGTGTGCCGTTCAAATAATGAAACTCAACGATGGCCCGGTAGTTACCCATTTGAGCCTCCTTTCCCCGGAACTGGCCATCCCAGCCGCAGGCAGGGTCTTCGGGCAAACAGCCTTCCGGTGCGACGAACATCAGGCCGCCATTCAAGTCAAAAACCCGAAAATCCATCCATTTGATGGCTTTGGCCTGATTCGTCCGGGGATAAAGCACATCGTTGTAGCCATCGGCGTTGGGCGTAAAAGCACTGGGCAAAGTGGCTTTGACTTTTTCGTGGGTAACAAAAATCCGGGCGGTGTCGCGGGCCTGGCATTTACGAGTATCCTCCGCGATTACGATAAAACTGGTCCAACCCGTGTTTTCGGGCCTGGCAGCAGGTTCAAACGAAGTTGGGTCGTCCACCTCATCGGCGGGAATCCAGTTGTAGGTTTCCACGTATTGGCCATCCGCAAAAAGCGGGATGCTTTCACCAAGCGTCAGGGTGTCCATTTGAGGAATAACCTGAACGGTTACTTCCCGGACGGAATCTACGCGAACGATCGTATCGCTCGAGCAGCCGTACAGCCGTTCCTTGAACCGGACCTGATAAACGCCAGGCTGGAGTTTCGGGTAGGAATAGCCCTCCTTTACCGAGCCGGAAGGATAGGTTACCCAAACGCTGGGGTCACCGGCATCGTCGATTTCCAGGTCGAACCCTTTTTCCTGCGTACAATTTTCAATCAAAGTGGCCGGGATGGAGGGTTGCGGCCGCACAGTCAGGGCGGTGTCCAGCCGGGTCGGGCAGCCTTCTTTGGAGAAGGTAAAAACCGTAAACGGCACAGGCCCCGGCTGCTGGAAAACCCGGTGCACCGGAGAGCCGGAAAGCGTGTCGGCGGAGGCGAACACCACTTGGGCACTCGCGTCCGGGTCGGTCAGGATGGTGATCTGGCAGGTGTCGCCCGGGCAAACATCCGGCAGGAAAACGGCCTGGAGCAGGGGCGCGGCAAGGCCAAAAAACCGGGCGGTATCGGTGTCTTCGCCGCAGCCTTCGGCGTGAAGCACCCACTCGTTCCAGCCCGGCCCGACCTCCACCTCAATGCTGGGCTGGTCGATCCGTTGGGCGCCGTTCGTCCAGAAGACCTTCGCTCCGGCGGTGGCATGGCCGGTGAGGCGAATGGTCTCGCCCGCGCAGTGTTTTTGGCCGGGGATGGTGTCGTGCGTTTCAGCAACCGCTTCGTACTCATTGGGGTTGATGACGAAAAAATGCCAGGCGGTGTCGGTGTTGCAGCCGTTTTTGGAAATGAGCAGAACCGTATCCACGATGGGCTGCTCCGTGTCGTTTTTAGCCACAAACTTGAAATCCTGGCTCGGCGAGGTGACATATTTCACTCCCCGGACGATAAACGTATCGGCCACCGAGTTGAGGCTTTTACACAGCAATTGCTGCTCCAGACCGCTGCAGAGCGTGTCCTCCGTAATACCAAAATCTGCTTTCGCCCGCGCTTTCACCGTAATTTCGTTTTCGCAAACGACGGTTTCACACTCGTTTTTAGCGATCAGTTTCACGGTGTATTTCAAGTCGCTCAAGCCGGCGGGGAGATCGATTTTTTGCGGCGGCGCCATGGCCGGCACGGTCGAAAGCAACTGGCCGTTGAGCCAGATTTCAAAAAACAACTGGTTTTCGTTGGCCGAACTGAACGCGAACTCAACGGAAAGCGGGTCGCCGCAATCCTCTTTCGTGCTTGGCGAACAGGTCAGCACCGGAGGGGCTTTCACGTCAATTTCGAGCAGGAAAGAATCGCGGCAGCCGGCCCCTGTAGCCGCCAGGAGTTTGATCGAGTGATGCCCGGGCAGCAAAAAAACACCCTGCGGGTCAGCGTCATTGGAAAACAGAACGTTGTTGTCGTACCACCAAAAAGTGTTTCCATGGGTCGTGAGGTTCTGAAAATTGACGACCTGATTGGAACAAAACGGCGCAGCAATGCTGAAATTCGATCCCGGCGGGCCGTTGACTTTGACTTTGAGTTCGTCGGTAAAATCGCAGCCGTCACGGGTGAAATGGAGGATGAATGTTTGGTCGCCGTCGGCCGGGTCAACCATGGTTCCGGGAGTCCAGTGGGCGTTCCATCCGGGGGGCGGCGTGATGGCCGGCAGTTGGAAAACCGGGTCATTGAAGCAAACGCCAATGTCTCCCCCTGCATCCGGTTTGGCGAAAAGGACGTGAAAAACCACGGTGTCGAACTGGGCGCAATTGACGGAAGGGTAATCATGGGCGAGGATGACCTTGAGCAAAACCTCCTTACCGATGCCGGCAAGGTCGATTTCCAGATGGCCGTTCGGAGAGATCTGATTGCCGAGCGAATCGAGCCAGGTCAGGCCCGGAATGCCCGAGGGCAAGCCGTCGCGGATTATTTTTCCGCCGTTCTGGCAGATGACCTTGTCTTCCCCGGCATTCAAAACGCCGGGCGCGAGCAGGTCTTGCAGGTTGACGGTCATGGTTCCTTTGGCTGTGCATCCTGCCGGGTTGGTGAATTCCCAATTAACGGGATTGGACGAAGAGAGTCCGGCGGTAGTAGGGTCAAAATTGCCGTTCGCGTCCACGCCGAGGCCGGAATATTTCAAATTGGGATTTGGCATAAGCGGCAGCGGTACGAGCCCGGGCGTATTGCAAAGCAGGATGGCGTTCGGCACGCCGGGGTTTTCGTTGGGTTTGACGATCAGGGTCAGGTTGTCAGCGTTTTTGCAAAACGTCACCGGGTCGGTCACGGTGTAAGTCAAAACCGCCGTTCCGTTTTGGGAAAACATAGCCGTGTCCCCCGAAAAGGTCACCCAGGGCTGATTACTCGTCCAGATTCCGGGGAAGTCGCCTGACGGATTCAGTACGATTTTTCCGGTTTCGACGCACGCTTCGAGCATATTATTATCGTTGGTATCGGCTTCGGCTACCGGGGTTTTGTTGACAACGAGCGTCTCCATGTCGGGCGTGGTGCAGCCGTCGTTGCGGTAAGCTTCGATCGTATGCGACCCGACAATCGTGCTTGCCGGAACTATTCCCCCGGAAATCTGTAGGCCGTCGAGTTTCCAAAGCGTGTTTGGCAGGTTCGATTGCAGCGTGTGCGGCAATTCGCTTTGGCAAAAAACGTTCGGCACCACGATTTCCATTACTGCCGGAACGCGCACGGTGATCTTCTTTTCGACGGTAAAATCGCCGCAAAGCGTACTGTGGATGGTCAGCGTAAACGTGTATTCATGCTCCTGGGCCAGTTGTTTGCACAAAAAACCCGTCGGGAATTGCCCGGTTTGCTGGCTCGGCACACAGTCCGGGCAATTCCAGGTGTACGTCAGGTCGGTGCTGGCAAAGCCGCCGTTGTCGTAAGTGACCTGCGTGATACCGGGTGCGGCCTGCGGCCCGAAACTTACGGTCACGTCCGCGCAATCGTTCACCGGCTGGATGTTTGCGACGGTGGCCGAGGGCGTTTTGAAAAGGGTAAACGTTTCCGATTTGACACTGGGCGGCGGGCAACCGTTGTCGGCAGTGAGCGTCACGGTGTAAGTCCCCGGCTGGTTGATCGTGGCCAGGCCGGCAGGGTTAATGCTTCCGGGTGGACTGATCGACCAGGTATTGCTGACGGTTGGCGTACCGGTCGAGGTGGCGTTGAATTGAATGGTTTTCGAGCCGGGACCAATACATGGCGAGCCGAGGGAGTAGTTGAAATTGGCCTGGGCGGCTTTTTTTACGACGAAATCAACGGTTTTAGGCGCACTGGTCCCACAACAGTTGGTCAGGGTCAGGCTGATTTTGTAAGTACCGTTCTGGTTGCAGATGATGGGTGAAGGATAGGCCGGAAAAGTTGGGTTATAGGTGGCTTGAGTACCATCGGGGGCGGTGATTACCCAAGCCTGAGCGACGCTGCCTGGCGGGCAACCATTCAGGTTAATGGGCCAATTACTGGAATTGAGGGTTAAGGTATAGCCCTCGCATTGCGGACCGGGCAGGTTTGGGGTACTGCTTGCCTTATCGCGAATGGTGATTTCTTGCTCCGCGACCGGGTTTCCGCAACCGACGACCTTAAGGCGTACTTTATATGTTCCGGATTGGGAGAAACTCAAAAGCGGCGTTTGAAGAGTCGGGTTCGGGGTAACCGTCATAGACCCCGGCCCTGAAACTTTTGTCCATTCCCACCCCCCTCCATACTGGGAATTATTGGTCACGGGCACACTTTCCCCCACACAAGCCTCCGTTTTTATGGTAAATGCGGCAACCGCAGGCGGGCTGACGATGATCGTTTCTTTCCAGGAACTATCCTGACAACCTTCCGGGTTGGTAGCGGTATGCATGGTCATGGAAACCATGTATGTGCCCGGTGTCGAATAGCAAATGGGTACCGGGTTTTTCGTATTCACCAGCGTCTGCCAGGGTTTTGCGCCGGTAGCGGTCCAGGAGTATGCGGCTATGCCGGAACACTCCTTCGAATCGTTGAATATTTTCGTTTTTTCGTCGGGGCACAAGCCGTCTTTTTCAAGGTGAAACTTGGCAATCGGCGGGAAACATATAAATGCATCCTGCTCTTGCTTAACGAAGGACATCTTACCCGGACCGCAATGTTGAATAACGGCCGTGCGGATGGTGTAGGCATAACAATCGGTTGGGCATGGATCCGGAGGCATATAAAGATGGGTAAATTTGGTTTGAGTCCCGTGCTTCACCTGTGTGAAAGAACCGTCGCCCCAACAAACCAGTACGGAGTCGCCCTTGGGAGCCGTCACCTCGATTTCAATGGGTTTGCCGCCACACTTTTTTTGTGTGCCGATCGTCGTGGTGATGGAAAGATCCTGGTCGCAATTAGAATTTTTTTGGAGGTTTTTCCAATAATCCGGCGTATCTGCCACATCGCACCAGCTTTTGGGCGTTTGGCCGCTCAATGAAAAAGTAAAAAAAGAATAGCATACAAGCAGGAGGAACAGACGTTTCTTGGATGGGAAGAGGTAACCAAATATGTTATTTGTCATGATTAAGAATGTTTTTAGTATAGGACTAACGGGTTGAAAAGGCAGCGGTAAAAACCGACAGGATAGTCATACCGGTTATTCGAAT
>WBZQ01001370.1_pt1 | contig 17036 bp, 17 predicted proteins | sample 5204251 | NCBI WGS metagenome assembly WBZQ01 (sample SAMN12412402, study PRJNA552823) | activated sludge metagenome | isolation source: activated sludge from nitrification reactor of wastewater treatment plant... | place: USA: Virginia | collected 2017-09 | reverse complement strand
TGCGGGCGTTCAGTTTCGCCGAACACCTGCCGATGTGACCTCAAGCAACCCCTCCCCAGCACCGACCACGGACGCATCGATGATCGACCTCGGCCGCATCCTTCGCTACGCCATCGACCAGGGCGCCAGCGACATCCATCTCAAGGTTCCCGCCCCGCCGGCGCTTCGCCTGCACGGCAGCCTGGAGCGCATCCCGAAGGCGCCGCCACTGCGCGCCGAGGACACCGAGCGCTTCCTGCGCGAGATGCTCGCGAAGTACCCTGAGAAGCTCGAGGAGTTCGACGAGACGGGGGGCGCCGACTTCTCGCACGCCCGCGAGGGCGTCGGCCGGTTCCGTGTGAACGCGTTCAAGCAGCGCGGCTCCGTCTCGCTCGTCATGCGTGCCGTGCCGTTCAAGGTTCCCGAGTTGGAGGAGCTCAACCTGCCGCCGGCCGTTCGGGCGCTGGCCGAGGAGGAGCGCGGCATCGTGCTCGTCACGGGCACCACCGGCTCAGGCAAGAGCACCACGCTCGGCGCGATGATCGACCACATCAACCGCACCATGAAGAAGCACATCGTGACGGTCGAGGACCCGATCGAAATCCTGCACTCGGACCGCCTGTCGATCATCAACCAGCGCGAGGTGGGTCTGGACACCGGGTCGTTCGCCGACGCCATGCGCCGCGTCATGCGCCAGGACCCGGACATCATCCTCGTGGGTGAGATCCGTGACCTGGTGACCATGGAGACAGCCCTCAACGCCGCCGAGACCGGCCACCTGGTGTTCAGTACGCTCCACACCCTTGACTGCACCGAGACCGTCAACCGTGCCATCGGCTTCTTCCCCCTGCACCAGCAGCAGCAGGTGCGCGCCATGCTCGCCGGTACCCTGAAGGGCGTCATCTCCCAGCGTCTGGTGAAGACGCACGGCGAGGCCGGCCGCGTGCCCGCCTGTGAGGTGATGATCACCACCGGCCGCGCCCGCGACTTCATCCTCGACCCCGAGCAGACCGGCAACATCAGCGAGGTCATCCGCGACGGTGAGTTCTACGGTATGCAGACCTTCGACCAGTCGCTGTTCGGGCACGTCAAGGAGGGTCGCATCACCGTGGAGGAAGCGGTGCGTGCCGCATCGAGCCCGCACGACTTCAAGCTGATGCTCGAGGCCGGCGCCGCGCGCCGAGGCGACCCGGTGGAATCCATGGGGGCGATGCAGCAGTAGGCACGGGGGACGCGTGTCCCTCCTGCGGTGTGGTCACTCCCCGTCGAAAGGTGTCACACTTCCCCTAACGGCTTGTTGCCGTCGTACGTGCGTTTCGGTGTTGTTGGGGAAGGGAACACCCGTGGATATGGCGAGCGAACACGACGTGGCACACGAGGGCGAGTGCCCGGTGGTGCTGACTGCGCGCATCGTCTCCGGGAAGTGGACGCTGCTCGTACTGCGCGACCTCGAAGCGGGCGCGAAGCGGTTCACGGAGCTCGAGCGCTCACTCGCCGGCATCAGCCCGCGCACCCTGTCCCAGCGGTTGCGCTCGCTGGAGTCCGAGGGCATCATCGCCCGCCGGGCATACTGCGAGACGCCGCCGCGGGTCGAGTACCGCCTGACCGAGAAGGGTGAGGCGCTGCTGCCCATCGTCACGGCCATGCGGATCTGGGGCGAGGAGTGGGGAAGCGCAGCACCATCCAGCTCGGAGCACGCTCCGACCGCGCAGCCGCAGCCCGCGGTCGCGTGACACCACCTGCGAGGAGTATCTATGGGAATCGATGATCTGGTCAACAAGGCGAAGGAAATGGCCGGCGAGGCCAAGGACTTCGTGAAGGAGCACGGCGGCGACCTCGTGGAGAACATCAAGGAGGACGCCGGCGAGCTGAAGGACATCGCCACCGGCGAAGGCAGTCTGACGGACAAGGCCAAGGCCGCCGTCGACGCCGTCAAGGAGCACGGAGGCGACGAGGCCAAGTAGGTTGCCTCAGCGTTTCCCGCAGGTACCGTCGGCCGCCCTTCCGGGCGGCCGGCTGCGTTAACCGGGTCGGCGGGAGCGCAGGAAGCGAAGCGGGATGAACAGGGTGTGCGGCAGGCGCCGAGCGATGACATCACGCAACTCCTGCCGGCCGTCCTCGTCCAGCAGCCGCGCGATGTGGGTGCGGCCAAACAGCTGCCACGCCTGGTCGATGTCCTCCATGGGCGCGGCGAACTGCACGTCGCGCTCTTCGGGACGCAGCATCGTGTTCTCGGCGAAGGCGCGCGCGTCGTCGGGTTCGAGCGGGATGCTCGCCAGCGAGGCGCGCCCCACGAGGGCCGCCGGCACCCGGCGGGTGATCACCGCGATCACGGCACCCATGAAGGCCGAGTCGACGGGGCGCAGCCGATCGAAGGCCGTGACGCTCGCGACGAACCGACCGCCAGGGCGCAGCACCCGGCGGATCTCGCCCATGGCGGCATGCAGGTCCTGGAACTCCTCCAGGGCCATGCTCGCCACCACGCAGTCGAAGCTCTTGTCCTCGATGCCGGCCATGCGTTCGGCCGTCGCCTGCAGGAAGGCCATCGGCACGTCCTCCGGGGCGCGCTGGCGGGCGACGTCCAGGGCGCGCCGGCACGGATCGACGCCCACCACCATGCCGTTGGGGCCGACGATCTCGGCGGCCGCACGGGCGGCCCCGCCCGACCCGCACCCCACGTCCAGCACGCGCTCGCCCGGCATGATCGACGCCCACGCCAAGAGGCTGCGATACAGGTGTGCCCCGCTGTTGCCGGTCAGCGACGCGATGGTGTCCTCGGTCGCCGTGGGATCGAGGTTGTGGACCGCCGTGTAGAACGCCGACGCCATCACGCCCTTCAGGCGCTCGCCGTCGGCGATCCGCGTACGCACCTCTTCCAGGCGTGCGGCGGGGTCGGCGAATTCGAGTCCGGCGGTCGTGCTCAGATCGTGACCCAGCCTGTCTCGATGTGGCCGGTGGGGTGTTCGACGCGCAGGCTCACCGGCCCTGGGGCGACGTCGTCGAAGCGGAAGCGGCCGAGTTCGTCGGCGCTGACGATCTGCGGCTCGGGGTCGCCATTGCGGCGCAGGGCGACGCGTCCGGAGAACCCCGGGATGACCTGGCCCATCACGTTCCGGCCGCTGCCGGCCACGGCGATCTCGACTTCGATCGTGACGCCCGTCGTTGACTCGAAGGTGAGTGCACGCCAGCCGGCGTCGTCGCCACGCGTGCCGGCCAGCTCGCGTTCGCCGGCGGAATCCTCGAGCAGTTCTGCCAGCTGGGCGTCCAGCCGCCGCCACGCGATCGCCGATCGCGCCGCGAGCGTGAGCTCGGCGGGGATGGGATCGGCGTGCTTCAGCAGCCCGCCGAGTTCCCGCATGAGCGTGTCGTCATCCATGGGCATACGCAACACAGTCTCCCATCCTGGGTCGTCGCTGTCTGCTCAGCACGTCACATTGGGAGAGGGGCGGCGCCGCCGGCTGATACATGGCTCAGGCGATGCCTTCGACCGCAAGTTCCGCACGAAGTCGATCGAGACAGCGCTGACGGGTGGGGCCGATGCTGCCGACCGGCATGTCAAAGCTCAGCGAGACGTCTTCATAGCTGGGCGGCGGATCGGCGGTGAGCACGCGCAGCAGCTGCTGGCAGCGCTGGGAGATCCGGCTGAACGCCCGCCACAGCGCCGAGTCGCGCTCCCCACGCAGGAGCTCGGTATCGAGCTCGGGCTGGGGCTCGGTCGTGGCCCGGTCGAGGTCGGCATCGTCGTCGGTCGGGATGACCCGCCCGGCGCTGCGCAGTTGGCGCAGGCACTCACGGCGCGCCGTGGTGGCGAGCCATGCGCCCACCCGCTCGGGGTCGTGGATCCGGTCGAGGTTCTCCACCAGCTTCAGCCAGGTGGTCTGGACGACGTCGGCCGAGTCCGCGCCGTTCAGCCGAAAACCGCGAACGGTGGCCCAGACGAGCCCCTGGAAGCGCTCCACGATGGCGTCCCAGGCCGACTGGTCGCCGTCGGCCGCCGAGTGGAACAGTGCGCTGGCCGACTTCGGTGTCACGACCCGCATCCTAACGATGCGGGTCGTGACACCGCTGAACCGTGCCGTCGACGTCCGATCAGGCCAGCGTGTACGGCAGCGCGTATCCGAGCTCCACGCCGAAGTCGGGGATCGGTGTGCCCGCCGCCATCAGCGCCTGAGCCGACTCCTTGACGGTCCTGCCGTCGGCGCCGATCGCGATGAGCGCCGCGACCTGCGGTGCCGCGAACGAGGTGCCGCTCCACAGGGCCCACGGCTCCGGAGCGGAGAAGACGGCGGCGTTCGACTCGGTGCCGCTCACGAAGGTGCTGACGATGCCGCTGCCACGGACGGCACACGACACCCAGCCGCCGTGAGACGACCATGTGGCGGGACGACCATGCTCGTCCAGCGCGCCCACCGCAATCACCTCCGGGAACGCCGCGGGCCACACCGGACGACGATCCCCGCTGTTGCCGGCGGCGGCCACCACGACCACGTGCTCGGGAAGCGCACGCAGCGCCGCGTCGAGCGCCACGGGGCGCAGGTCGCGGTAGGTCTCGCTGCCGAGCGACAGGTTGATGATGTCGGCACCGTCGTCTGCCGCGCGCAGGATGGCGCAGGCGACCGCTTCCTCGCTGCCGATGCCGAACGAGTCGAGCGCACGGTAGACGCGAATGTGGGCGTTGAGGGCCAGCTGCCGGATCACGCCGGCCACGAAGGTGCCGTGACCGGCGCCGTCGTCGAGGGTGCCGTTCTTGTCGGCGTCGAGCGGGTCGGTGTCGATCGCGTCGAACTCGAGATCACGCAGCCACGTGGTGTTCCAGTTCGAGCCGACGAGGTTGACGCCCGTGTCGATCACGGCGATGCGAACCCCCGTGCCCGCCTTCTTCCGGCGTCCGCTCGGCCACGCCGGGGTCGTGCCACTGGGGGCGAACGGCGGGGCCGCGCCCTTCACGAAGGGGCCGGCGGGGGTGATGTAGCTGAAGTTGGCCGGAACACCGCTCTTGACGAGCACGTCGACGGCAGCCGCCGGGTCCGGGTGGCTGCCGGCGCCATCGAAGCGCACGACCTTCAGCGGCTTGCTGGCCTTGCACGGCACCTTGTGGGGACCGTTCCACTCGGCGGGGTCCAGGATGGCGCGTGCCGCAGGGGCGTGTTCGGATGGAACGAGCACGCGTGCGGGCGTGACCATGACGGTCGGATCGCCTGGGAGCGCGACGAGCGCCGGGCGCACGAAACCCGACTCCTCGCGGATCTCCTGCTGGTGGGTTGCGACCAGCAGGGAGATCGCGGCTCGCTGAGACTCGGCGGAAAAGCCCGCGGTTTGCGTCTCGATCGCAGCGAAATCGGACGGCCCCTCGTTCTGAGCCATGAGATCCTCCCCTTTCGAGGTCTGCTTGGGATGCGACGGGCTGGATGCATCTGAAAGGAACTGACGCGCACGATACGCTCCTGATACGGGCAGAGGAGGCTTGGGTGCTGGCACGCGCCGCCCCACGGCAGGCGCGCGCCGCCGCGGAGGCGATCATCGCCGCCGGTGATGCGAGCCACGTCGAGGCGCTGATCGTCGCCCTCCGAACGGTGGGCTGGGCCGATCGTGTGCTGTTCGCGCACGCATCCGCCCGCACCGCGCTGGACCGGGCTGCCCGCCTGGCGCGGCGTCACCAGCTCTCGCGCCGGCTTGCCGAGGTGCTCGTGACCCGTGCGGGCCTGCGACTCGAGTATGGGACGTTCGCGGCTGCGGCGCGTGATTTGGCTGCGGCGCGGGTGGCGCTGAACGGCGAACCACTGGCGGAGCTCGAGGCCCAGGCCGGGGTGATGGCCGCCAAGCGGGGGGAGCTCGCCCGGGCGGTCGCGCACCTGGAACGCGCACGCACGGAGCTGCCCGCGGCGGATCAGTCGCTGCGCTTCGTCGTGCACAACAACCTGGGTATGGCGCTCGTGCTGATGGGTCGGGGCGACGCGGCCGAGCAGGTGCTGAAGGATGGCCTCGCCGCCGCGGCGGCGGTGGGCCCGCTGGCCCACGGAACGATCTGGCAGACGTTCGCACTCGCAGCGGTGAAGGCCGGGCGGCTGCCCGAAGCGCTGCAGCGGTTCGACCGGGCGGCGGAGCTCATCCGCGGAACCGACTGGCCCGTCGGGGAGGCCTATCTCGAGCGGATCGACGCGTATGCCAACCTGCGCCTGGTGGCGGAGGCCGAGCATGCGGCCCAACGTGCGCTTCGCGAGCTGCGGGGAGCGGGGGGAGCGATGCTGCGCGCCGACGCGCTTTTGCAGCACGCCAAGGTGCTGGTGTGGGACGGGCGGCTGCACGATGCGTTGGCGTCGGCGCGCGAGGCGGCCGAGCTCTATCGCATGCAGCGCCGGTCGGTCTTGCGCGCCGCCGCGGACGGGGTGGCGGTGGAGATCGAGCACCGGCTGGGTGCCGGGGGCCCTGACCTGGCCCGACGGGCCGGCCGAGCGGCGAACACGCTCGAGCGTGCCGGTCTGCTGGCCGAGGCCGTCGACGCGCTGCTCGTCAGCGCCGACGTCGCCGGTGCGCGCGGGGCAACGGGCGCCCGCCGGCGCGCGCTTCAGCGGGCGGCGGCGCTCGCGGCCCGGGGGCCCGCGCTCGTGCGCCTGCGAGGCCACATCGCCCGGGCCCGCCTGGCCGCCACTCCCGCGGCCACCCGGCGTGCCGCCAGGCGCGGTCTGGACGAGCTCGCGCGGTTTCGCGCGACGCTGCCCACGCTCGAGCTTCGCGCCCTGGCCTCGGGGCACGGCGTCGAGCTGGCGGTCATGGGAATGCGCAGTGCGCTCACCGACGGCGCACCGCGCCGGCTGTTCGAGTGGATGGAACGGGGCCGTCTGGCCTCGGCGCTGATCTCGGCGCCGGTCGCTCACGACGAGGTCGTCGACGTCGAGCTCGCCCGGCTACGTGAGATCCAGACGCAGGTGCTTGGCGCAGACGACCCGGAGGCGCGTGCGGCACTCGTGGCCCGGCAGACGCGGGTCGAGGCGCGCATCCAAGACCGTCTGCGCCGCGGCGGCATCGTGACGCGCGACCCGGCGCACATTGTCACGGGCACCGCGGTGGTCGATGCGCTGGCGGCCGACGCGGCGCTGGTGGCGATGGTGGAGCTGGACGAGCAGGTGGTGGCCGTCTCGCTCGCCGGTCGGGCCAAGGCGCTTACCCTCGGCGACGTCCGGTTGCCCCGGCGGTGTCTGGAGGAGGTGATGTTCGGCCTGCGCCGGTTGCTGCGCTCGCGCAGCGAGGCCGGTCGGGTGAGCGCGCGGCTGGGCGTGGACGCATCGCTGACCGAACTCGACCGGCTGGTCGGTGCACCGATCCGCGCGGCCGTCGCCGATCGCGAACAGCTGGTGATCGTGCCGCCGTCGTCGCTCCTCGGCGTCCCCTGGCACGCCCTGCCCTCGCTGGCCGACCGCGCGGTGACCCTTGCACCGTCGGCGACGCTGTGGCTGCGCGCACGCGACGGCCGCAGGGCCGGGCACGCGCCGCTGCTGGTCGCGGGCCCGGGCTTGGAGGGCGCAGAGCCCGAGGTTCGGCTGATCGAGCGGCATCAGCGTGGGGCGACGGTGCTGGTGGGTGCGGCGGCCACCCCCGATCGTGTGATCGCCGCGATGGAGGACGCCTCGGTTGCCCACCTGGCCTGTCACGGACGGTTTCGCGCCGACAGTCCGACGTTCTCGAGCGTGCGCCTCGCGGGCGGCGACCTGACCGTCTTGGATCTGGAGCGCATGCGTCGCACGCCCGATGTGCTGGTGATGGCGGCATGCGACATCGGTGCGACGAAGACCCTTCCCGGCGAAGAGCTGCGCGGCTTCCTGACGTCGGCGATGATGCTCGGCACGCGTGCCGTGGTCGCAAGTTGCGTGCCCGTGGGCGACATTTCGACCAAGAGCCTGATGGGCGAGCTTCATCGCCATGTCGCCGCAGGCAACGGGCTGGGCCGGTCGTTGCACATGGCCCGCGCGGCGAGCGACGCGAGCGATCCCCAGGCGCTCGTCGGCCGCATCGCCTTCGCGTGCTACGGCGATGCGGACGCCGCCGTCGTCGCCGATCCCGTCTAGGATCGGCGCGTGGATCTGCGCCAGCTCGCCACGCTCTGTGCGGTCATCGATCGCGGGTCGTTCTCGGCGGCCGCCGACGCTCTGGGCATTTCGCAGCCGGCGGTTTCGTCGCAGATCCGCTCGTTGGAGGAGCGGCTGGGCGAGCGTTTGCTCGATCGCAGCGGCCGCGGCGTGCGGGTGACCGAGGCGGGGCGGCTGGTGGAGGGCTACGCGCGGCGCATGCTGGAGCTGGAGGGTGAGCTGCGCCGTGCGATCGGCGATGCCGGCGGGCGCATCGCCGGCCGTCTGGAGCTCGGCAGTTCCACCGGCCCGGGCGAGGTGTTGCTGCCGCGGCTGCTCGCGCGCTTCCGTGCCGCCCATCCCGACGTGACGATCAGCCTGGTGGTGCACGACTCGCGCACCATCTGCGAGCTGGTGCTGGGAGGGGAGCTGGAGTTCGGCATCGTCGGCGCCACGCGCCCCCAGCGCGGCCTCGAGTTCGGCCACTTCCTGCGCGACGAGCTGGTGCTCATCGCGCGCCCGGATCATCCGCTGGCCGAGAAGACAACGCTCACGCTGGCGCAGCTCGCCGAGGTGGACCTGCTGATGCAACAGCGCGGGTCGGGCGTGCGCGACACGCTGGAGGCGGCATTTCGCGCCACCGGGTTGCGCGTCGAGCCCGCGTCGGTTGAGCTCGGCCTGCAGCAATCGGTCAAGGCCGCCGTGCTGGACGGCATGGGGGTGACCGTGATCTCCCGGGGCTCGGTGATGACCGAGCTCGCCGAGGGGCGCCTCGTCGCGGTCCCGATCGCCGGCGGTGAGCTTGCTCGGGACTTCGCCACGGTGCGCGCGGTGGGCCGGACCCCGAGCCGGCTCGGGGTCGCGTTCCTGGCATTCGCGCAGTCACATCCCGACGTATAACGACCGCCTATCGGTGATATTCGCTAACGTTGTCGCGTGTCGGTGAGCCCCCAGCAGGTCGACGTGCTCGTGATCGGAAGCGGCGGCGCCGGAATGAGCGCCGCCATCGCTGCCCGTGACGCCGGTGCCAGCACGCTGATCGTGACCAAGTCAGCGCTCGGCGCCTCGAACACCGGTCGCGCGCAGGGTGGCATCCAGGCGGCGGTCGGCCAGGGTGACACCACCGACTCCCACTACGCCGACACGTATGCCGCCGGCCACGATGCCGCCGACCCCGAGCTGGTGCGCACGCTGGTGGAGGGCGGCCCGGACGCGATCGCGTGGCTCGCCTCCCTGGGCGTGGCGTTCAGCCGTGAGGGGGAGCGCTACCGCGTGATCCGCTGTGGCGGCGCCAGCCGGGAGCGTTTGCTGCAGGCCGGTGAGCGCACCGGTGCCGACATGGTGCAGGCGCTGCGCGCGGCCGTCCGCGCAGGGAACTCACGCGTGTGGGAGGCGTCGGCGCTACGCGGGCTCGAACCGCTCGGGGATCGCTGGCGTGCGCGCATCGCGCGCGACGGTGCCGTGCTGCAGGTGGACGCCGGAGCGGTGGTCCTGGCGGCGGGCGGCGGGCTCGCCGGCGAGGCGGCCGCGCAGGGGATCGGCAGCACCAACCACCCCGACGCCACGCCCGAGGTCCTGAACCTGGCGATCGGCCTGGGTGCGCAGGCCGTGCACCTCGACTCGTGGCAGCAGCACCCCACCGGCTCGGTGTGGCCCGAGGCGCTGGCCGGCTATGCGCTGCCCGAGACCACCCGCGCCTACGGCGCCACACTGCACGACGCCGACGGCGAGCGCTTCGTCGACGAGCTCGCGCCGCGCGACGTGGTGGCGCAGGCGATCGTCGCCGTCGTGGCCGCCGGGCGCGGGGTGAGCGCACCCAACGGCCGCGTCGCCGTCTGGCTCGACACGGCGGCGATCGATCGCCAGCAGGGCGCCGGCTTCACCGCCGATCGCCTGGCCTACGTGCATCGCCGGTATCTGAAGGCCGGCGTCGACATCACGGCCGACCGGGTGCTGGTGTACCCGGTGCTGCACTACCGCAACGGTGGCCTGGTGATCGACCGTGACGGCCACACCACGCTGCCCGGCATCCTCGCCGCGGGTGAGATCGCCGGCGGCGTGCACGGCACCAACCGCCTGATGGGCAATTCGTTGCTCGACACCGTCGTCTATGGGCGTCGCGCCGGACGCGCCGCCGCGGAGGTATCCCGATGAGCTCCCCGTCCTTCCTGGACCTGCCGGCCCGCCCGGCCAAGCCCCGCGACACCGGGCTGACCCACGTGCTCGACAAGGGGCAGACCCTCACCCAGATCGAGCAGTGGTACGCCACCTGCGGCGACTACGTCGACATCGTGAAGCTCGGGTGGGGCACCTCCTACGTCACGAAGAACCTGCGCGACAAGGTGAAGCTCTACCAGTCGCTCGGGCTCCCGGTGGTGCTGGGCGGCACCCTGCTGGAGGTCGCCATCGCGCAGGGCAAGGTCGACGACTACCGCCGGTGGGTGAACGAGCTTGGACTCACGCACGTGGAGGTGAGCGACGGCATCGTCGAGATGGCGCACGAGGACAAGCTGGCGCTCATCCGCGCGATGGCGACCGAGTTCACGGTGCTGTCGGAGGTGGGATCCAAGGACTCGACCGCCGTCGTGGCTCCCTACCGCTGGGTCGAGCAGATCACGGCGGAGCTCGCGGCCGGCTCGTGGAAGGTGATCACCGAGGCCCGCGAGACCGGGACCGCCGGCATCTTCCGCCCCGACGGCGAGGTGCGGCAGGGCCTGGTGGACGAGCTCGTGCATCACTTCGCCCACGCGCGCCTGCTGTTCGAGGCGCCGCAGAAGGCCCAGCAGGTGTGGTTCATCAAGCAGTTCGGTGTGAACGTCAACCTCGGCAACATTCCGCCGGAGGAGGTCATCGCGCTCGAGACCCTGCGTCTGGGCCTGCGCGCCGACACGCTCGGCATCCACTCCGACAACGGGAAGTGACCAGCTCGGTTGCGCACGCACCCGGCCGCCTGCATGATGCCGGCGATGCGTCGCCCGCTCCGCACCGCGCTCGCGCTCCTCGTCGCCCTGCCCACCGGTGCCGCGGCGGCTGATGCGGACCGCCCCGCCGGAGCCACCTTCACCTGGGGCCACGAGCTGCGCCAGGCCAAGCTGCCCAACTTCAAGAAGAACAGACCGGTGCCATACGGGCGCACTGCCTGGGCGAACATCGTCAATCAGCTGCTGACCGTCGCCGGGCAGAACGGGTTGTGGTACTCCGGATCGGTGGCCCTGCCCTTCGACCTGCCCCTGCCGCCGTACGAGCCCAGATGGTCGTGGTTCACGAAAGCCAACTACGAGCGCCTGAACCGTCAGACGGGCATCAGGTTCGATGTGCACCTGGAGCTGCGGCTGGCGCAGCTGGCCAAGGACAAGAACTGGCATCAGCTGTGGAACACGCGCAACGAGATTCCGGCGCGCAAGTATCTGATGATCAGCCCGGGCTGGCACCGGGCGGCGCTGGCCGAGATCGATCGCCTGGTGCCGAAGTATCGTGACCTGCCCTACACGGCCTACTACACCGGCACCGACGAGCCGATGATCTTCCCGGCGGCGGGTCCGGCCGAGAAGAGCCCCTTCGCGAAGAGGCTGACGGCCACCATCACGGCGACCCAGGGCATGGCGCCGCCGAGCTCCCGCACCGGACCCACCGTCAACCCGCTCGAAGGGCTGCGCTGGGTGGCGTTCCACCGCTACACCGGCGCCCGCTTCTTCAACCTGCGGCGCAAACAGGTGGCGCGCATCCGCCGGCTCGATCCCGACGCCGTAGTGAGCCCGAACGACTACGCGTTCATCGACGGCTTCATCCCCTGGGACTACACCCAGGTCGCCGACTACTCGGACATCGTGGAGGTCGATCCCTACGTGTCCTACGACGAGCAGAAGAACCCTGGTCGCGGGCGGTTCAACCCGGGTTTCGCGACCAAGCTGATGGCCGATCTTACGGGCAAGCGTGTGCGCACCATCGTGCAGGCGTTCGAATACGGCGGCTACGAGCCGGTGCCGGCCGACGTGTGGACCTGGACGTCGCAGGCGCTGCGTGCGGGCGCCACGGACGTCAGTCTCTACGCGATGGACAACCCGCGCTTCACGAACCCGCCGGTGTACGACGCCATGTTGGGGATCGCCTCGTCCATGCGCAGCGCGCGGCTGCCGCTGCCGGCCAACGACCCGTCCACGGTGCTCGTCTACAACACCGCGAGCGAGGCGCAGGGGCAGCCCAATCGCTCCTTCGCGGTGCGTCCGCGTACGCGGGCCGACCAGCTCTACACCACCTATGCCGCGCTCGCTGAGCTGGCCGGGTCGTCCTTCGTGTTCGATGTCGACACCCGCCTCGCTCGGGATCCGTCCCGGCTGGCTCGGGCCCGCACCGTCTGGCTGCCGCGCGCCGAGGTGATGGATCCGCAGCTCGCCGACGCCCTGGTGCGCTGGGTGCAGGCAGGCGGCACGCTGGTGGTGACCGACCCGGACGCGTTCACGCGCACGCCGCGCAACGCCTCGCTGGCGGCCACCCGGGACGGACTCGTCGGGGCGAGCGTCGCTGCGGCCGGCGGGGCGGTCGTGACGATTCCGCCGGGGGGTGTGGGGGCGAGCCAGACGGCGCCAATCAGTGTTGCGGTATCTGCTGCAGCCCAATTCACCGCGGTGTCGCCAGGTGCGACGATCGTCGGCACGAACGCCGATGGCTCACCGGCCGTCCTCTCACGTGCGGTCGGCGCGGGGCGCGTGGTGGCCTTCGCGTCCGATCCGATGTTCCCGGCGACGCTCGACACGCCGTCCGGCGTGGCCGACCTCGTGCGCGCGATCCAGCGGGAGCGCGGCGCTCCCCTGGACCTTCCCGTCTGGAAGTACACCCTGCCCGGCACGCCCGACCCGGCGCGACCCGCCTGGGCTGCACGACGCTGACCTCGTGGTGACGCGTCGCGTCGGGGCGACCAGGCACCCGGGGTCCTACACTTTCCCCGTGCCCATGTTCATCTGCCCATCCTGCGGGCGCCGCACCGCGGGGGATCGCCATCTCGGCCATCAGCCGCGCGGGTGCTCGAGCTGCGGCTTCGGCTTTCTGTTCGAACTCCTGGACGACTACTACCCGAGCCCCAAGACCGCGCTCATCGTCTGCGACCAGCACCGCAAGGTGCTCGCCATGGGGCATGCGGCCATGGCGGTCACGGGGTACCGCGAGAGCGACATCCTGGGCCACGAGGTGGTCGAGCGCCTGCGCCTTCGTTTCGCAACCGGAACCGATCAGGTGGGACACACGCTGGAGTGGGGGGTGCGCGGCAGGGCTCTCGACGCGACGTTCCGTCCGAACGGTCTCGACGAGGACCGAGCGGCGACCGTCGACCTCTTCCCGGCCTACGACGACGACGGCGGCCTGCTGGTCGCCCTGACCCCGAGGTAGCCATGGAAACGCGTCAGCTCGGCAGCACCGCTCTTCACCTCTCGGTCATCGGCCTGGGGACCTGGGTGTTCGGCGGTCGGTGGGGAGGCGCCGACGACGGTGACTCGGAGGCGGCATGCCGCGCCGCGCTCGACGCGGGAGTCAACTGGATCGACACCGCCGACATCTACGGGCAGCACCGCGCCGAGCGCATCGTCGGCAAGGTGCTGCGCGAGCGGCGCGACGAGGTGATGGTCGCCACCAAGTGTGGCGTGGCCTGGACGATGGAGCCCACCTTCCAGATCTGGCGCGAGGCCGGCGGCGACTACATCCGCCAGGCGGTGGACCGCAACCTGCAGGCGCTTGGCATCGACGTGATCGACCTCTACCAGGTGCACTGGCCGGTGAAGTCGGTGGCTGCCGAGGAGACGATCGGCGCAATGCTCGATCTCAAAGCTGCGGGCAAGATCCGTGCGATCGGCGTGTCGAACTACGACATCGACGACCTGCGGGCGGCGCAGGCGGTGGCTCCGCTCGACAGCTTCCAGGTGGGCTACCACGCGATGCGCCGGGCGGTTGAGCAGGCGGAGTTGCCGTGGTGTGGCGACAACAACGTCGGCGTGCTCGCCTACGGCCCGCTCGCCCACGGGCTGCTGACCGGCAAGATGACCGCCGGCACCACGTTCGGGCCCGACGACTGGCGCTCGCAGAGCGAGTTCTTCGCCGATGAGGCCTTCCCGCAGCGGGTGGCCGTCGCAAATGAGCTGGCGGCGATCGCGCAGGCGGCCGGACGGGCCGGTGGTGTGGCCGAGCTCGCCGTCGCCTGGGTGCTGCGGCGCCCCGAGGTGACCTCGGCGATCATCGGCGCCCGCAACGCTGCACAGGCCGTGGCCAACGCGCGGCTCGGAGAGCGGCCGCTGAGCGACGACGAGCACCGGGCGGTGGAAGACGTGCTCGCGAAGTACCCCGACGCCGCCCGGCCGTACGGCCACGGCGAGCCGCCCACACGCGATTGACAAAAAGCTGACAATTCCTACGATTGCTGTGCCTGCAACGTTCTGCAAGGATTCGCGCGATGGCCAAGAACGGGCCGCTGCGAAGGCGCATCGATGAGCGTCCCACCGCTGCCGCGGTAGCCGTGCCCATGCCCGAGACCGAACCGGTGAACGCGCCGGTGCTCAACGGGTTGCTCGCAGCCGTGCTGGATTCGGCTCACGAGGCGCGGCGATCGGTGACCTTCGTGATCGTCGAGGCGCGGGGCTTCGGCAACCAGGCCGACCTGGGCGAGGTGATCCGGCCGATCGTGCGCGAGGGAGACGTGCTGTGGCGCACCGGGCCGCGGTCGCTGGCGATGGTGCTCGTGGACGCCGACGGACCCAGCGGCGAATGCGCGGTCGCTCGGATTCGCGATCGCCTGCGCACCACGACCCGCCTTGGCGTGGCCCTGGGACGAGCGACCGCAGCGCCGGGAATCCCGGCGGACGACCTCGTGCAGCTGGCGCAGGCGAATCTGCTTGGCCTGCACAGCTAGCTCACCTTCAACTCGAGGCTGAGTGTTATGCCGGAAACGCCTGCTGGAACACGCACTCTGAGCGATTGGGACGCACGCTACCGTCAGGACGAGTACGTGTTCGGCACTGCTCCCAACGTGTTCCTCGTCGAGCAGGCAACGCGGATCGCTCCCGGTGCGCAGGTGGTCTGCGTGGCCGACGGCGAGGGGCGAAACGGTGCCTTCCTCGCCGGGCTCGGCCATGCCGTCACGGCGTTTGACGGTTCTGAGGTGGCGACGAGGAAGGCACGTGCGCTCGACGCCGTCTGCGGCGTGACGGTCGAGCGTTCGGTTGCGTCCCTGGAACAGTGGCGGTGGACGCCTGACACCTGGGACGCGATCGTCGCGATCTTCGTGCAATTCGCCCCGCCGGCCGAGCGCGCGGCGATGTTCGCCGGATTCAGGCGAGGCCTGCGCCCCGGTGGTCTGCTGCTGCTCGAGGGGTATGCGCCGCGCCAGCTCGAGTACGGCACCGGCGGCCCGCCGGTGGCCGCGCACATGTACACGCCGCAGCTGCTCCGCGAGGAGTTCCGTGGGTGGGAGCTGCTGGAGCTGCGCGAATACGACGCCGAGCGCAACGAGGGTTCGGGCCACCGCGGCATGTCGGCATTGGTCGACCTGGTCGCGCGCCGACCGCAGCCATGATCGCGGCGAGGTAGCAGTGATGCGTCAGTAGCGATCGGCACCGGCCCGTATGCCAGTCTCCGCTCCATGCGGATTGCCATCGTGGGGGCGAGCGGTCTCATCGGTACGGCGATCGCGCGCGCACTGGCGGCGCGAGGCGATGACGTCGTGGGGGTGGTGCGGTCGGCGCGCGCCGCAGTCGCCGGTGAACAGATCGTCTGGGATCCCTCCACCCAGGACGCGCCCGCCGGCATCTTCAAAGGGTGCGACGCGGTCATCAACGTGGCCGGTGCGCCGATCGCGCGGCGCTGGACCAACGATGCCTGGCGCGAGATCGTCGCAAGTCGCGTCGATGCCACCGGCCGCATCGCCACCGCGGCCGTGTGTGCGCGCGTGTCGACGCTCGTCAACGGCAGCGCGGTCGGCTACTACGGCCCGACCGAGCACGCCGTTGACGAGACGAGCCCGGCCGGCGAGGGTGCGCTGGCCGACCTCTGCGTGCGCTGGGAGCGCGCCACAGAGGAGGCGTCGTCGGGGGGCGTGCGGGTGACGCTGTTGCGCACCGGCGTGGTGCTTGCACGCGAGGGTGGTGCGCTCGCCAAGATGCTCACCCCGGCAAAGCTCGGCATGGGTGGGCCCCTCGCCGGGGGCGGGCAGTGGTTCCCGTGGATCCACATCGACGATGCCGTCGGCCTGGTGCTGTGGGCGATCGACGGCGTCCACCCGGGGCCCGTCAACCTCGTGGCGCCCGGCATCGTGCGCCAGCGCGAGTTCGCCGACACCCTGGGTGGTGTGCTGCACCGGCCGGCCGTGCTCCCCACCCCCGGCTTCGCGCTCCGCCTGCTGCTGGGCGAGAGTGCGGGCGTGGTCACCGAGGGGCAGCAGGTGCGTGCGCGGGTGGCACTCGACGGCGGCTACAGCTTCACCTTTCCCGAGCTGCCCGCGGCACTGGCCGATCTCGTCGGCTAAGCGGGCGCCTGCGGGAAGAGCTTGTTGAGCTCGGCGGCGATCACCAGCCAGTTCTCACGGACGTAGGTGGTCGACACCTGGTAGCGGGCCCCCGGCAGGCTGCGGGCCAGCCGCACCTTGTCGGGATCGGGCCGGCGCTCCTCCTCCAGGTCCGCCAGCATGTTGCGGTACTCGCCGATCATCTGGGCCATCTCGAAGTGCTTCAGCATCTGCTGGTCGAGGAGGCGGTCGACGTGGGCGAAGGCCTCCTCGGGGCTCCTGTCGCTCATCGCGGGAACACTAGTGGGGTGCCACAGCGAAATGGCGCCGCCCCGCTCCCCAGGTCGCCCGCGGGTGTCAGCGGGAAACCCGATGGAACCGGCCGCCCGGCAGCGGGAGCGATGCGACGAGCGCCGCCGCGCGGGCTTGTTGGGCGCGCGCGGGCGGACATTGCCCGGCCCGTTCACGGCGCACCTCGACGGCAGACGCGTGATCGTTGCGGGCACGGCGGC
>WBZQ01000753.1_pt1 | contig 17072 bp, 24 predicted proteins | sample 5204251 | NCBI WGS metagenome assembly WBZQ01 (sample SAMN12412402, study PRJNA552823) | activated sludge metagenome | isolation source: activated sludge from nitrification reactor of wastewater treatment plant... | place: USA: Virginia | collected 2017-09 | reverse complement strand
CCTACTCTTTCCCAGCGAACGCAGAGACGGCAAATCGATGAGCAACAATACAATCCTATATGCTCTCTATCGGCTTGGGTACCACAGCCGCATGACTGGCCACGGATTCAGGGGTATAGCGTCAACGATCCTTCACGAGCAAGGCTATAACCATGACCACATTGAATTGCAGCTTGCACATACCCCACGTAATGCAGTGTCAGCAGCTTATAACCATGCACTTTACCTTGAACCACGGGCAAGGATGATGCAGGACTGGGCGGATTATTTGGACGGTATTAAGGCAGGTGCAGCAGTATTGCCATTCAGGGCTGCATAACGAGTTTAAACCGCCGCCTGACGGCTTCAGGCAAAGAGCGGGGTTATCAAGTGCATCAACACTTGGAACCCCTAGCCACAACACAACACTAGTAAGGAGTGCCACATCATGGCTGATGAAGATTTTACCAGCAACAATGTTACCAAAAAAGCGCGCAAGGCTGCGGCCGCAGCACCTAAAGCACATACACGTCAAAAAAACAATTCAGCAATTAAAAAATCTACTTCATCGTTTATATACCCTAAAAATGTTTTGCCAATAGAAGCAAAACGTATAGAGAAATACGACCTTATAAAATGGCAACAAGAATATGCTAATTTCTTGGCGCCATTGAATGAGCATGAATTTGAATTGGTGCAAACCTCATTCAACATTATTTTCAAACGCCCAAGAAAAAAATACCCAGAGCCAGCACCAGTTATTCCCTTCCCAATTCAAAATGCAGCGCCTTGAAAAAATATTTACTAATCTTCGATTCATATGAAACAAGTCACGGCTGCGCGAGGGTGGTTTCTTAGTTAAGGTGCGTGTAAAGGAGCATAATATTGGGTGGAGATTATTACACTCTCGCAGAAGCTGCAGAATTTATAGCCTCAAAGACCGGCAAAAAGAAAAATATTAAAAATGTGCTGCTTGATGCAAAAAGGGGAAAAATTCGCTTATGCACATGGTTCGATGGTACGCTTTATAAATTTAACTACGATATTAAAGGTACAGGCAAGCTTCAATCTATTGATGGCTATAAATTTTCAGGCTATATCCAGATTCCTGGAGTGCGAATTACACCAGAAGGTGGAGAAATTCAGCTTGGCGGAGTGACGCTAATTGAAGTAGTAGATGTTTGGGCAAGTAACCGCGATCCTCGAACACTTGATGATAATGAGTTATCAGATCGATATTTTGATCAGCAATATGATGGTTATCTGCCGCAGAATTTATATTGTAATCTTGATGATGCCTTAGTTCCAGAGCAGGATTTGGATGATTTGATTGTGAATCAACATAAAGAAATTAAACAGCCAATTCATCAACATCAACAACCTATTCCAGGAAAATTGCCAAACACAACAATGGGAAGACTAGCGGTAAAAGTAGCATGGGAGCTTGAATGTGAACTAAGGCGAAAAGCATCTGCTGATGAAGTAATCAAAAGATTGCAGCATCTTGTGGTTGTGAAGAAAGAGGAAATTTTAATCAAAGCAACCTCACACGGTGTTATGTGGATAACTACTACATATAAGGAAAAAGAGTACGATAAGCTGGCTTGTAGCAAAACACTAAAATCATGGCATAAGAGTCGCGCAATACAGAATCTGGGACTTCTAAACGGAATCTAAGCGAAACCTAAGACCTCTAAGGATAACAACTTTCTTTATCATGTAAAAAGCTAGTCATCACTAATAACACAGGATGGCTACCATGACACAAAATCACCAACTACCCACCCCAGACACACTACCCGCCACCGGCAAAAGCCGGTTTTCCCAGTTCAAGAAATTCATTCCGGTAAGCAAAGAGAAATTCAGGCAGTTAGCTAAGGCAGGCCGCGCCCCTCAGCCTGAACGTATGGGAATACGCTGTACTTTCTACGATAATCAAGAGCTGCATCGATGGCTGGACGATCCGATCAACTATCGGACAAAGGGATGATCCATGCCTACATCAACAAAAAAACTGCTTAGGAGATACCCGCCTTATGGTCGACAGCTGGAAAAAATCAGGCGCACAGGGAGAGCGCCAGTAAAGCGGATAATTGTTACCACAGACTGGAATATTGGAAAAGTTTTTCCTAGGATCGTAATTACTGATGAGTTACCAGCATCATCTTTTAAGTTTGAATATCTGGCTGGCTTGCATGTTCAGATAGTCTTCTATGATAAAGATTCAAAGATTTTGACTGAATTAATAGAGGAAGTTCTAAAGATCAATCCGGCTTCATTGACTACCTTCAATATGTCAGCAGTAGAGCTGGAGGAGCCTGCTTCCAGCATCGTTTTTATGGAGGGTTTGGCATGAATAATCCTTTTGAATCCATCCCTGCGACGCCGGAACAACAATCAGCATATGAGGAAATAAGCAGTGCTGGCCAAGATGCAAAAGAATCAGAACAAGCGGCAATCAAACGCCTTGCTTCACTCTCACCAATCGACTACGACCGAGCACGAAAACAGGAAGCCGAAAATCTTGGAATCAGTGTCAGCACCCTGGATAAGGCAGTAAATACAGCCAGACGTGATGAAATCGACGATTCCGGCTTCCCTAATGTCGAACCGTGGGAGCATCCGACAAATCCGGATGAATTACTCAATGACATATCAATGACCGTTCACCGTTTTATTGTATGCAATAAAGAAACAGCGAACGCTGTGGCACTATGGGCAAGCATGACCTGGTTTATGGATGTGGTACAAATTGCACCGTTGGCAATTATCACTGCACCCGAGAAGCGATGCGGTAAGACTCAGTTATTAACGATATTGGGCAAGTTGTCATACCGACCAATATCCGCCAGCAGCATCAGCCCCGCATCACTCTACCGTGCAATCGAGGCTTGGCAACCTACCCTATTGCTGGATGAAACCGACGCCTTCCTAAAAGAAAATGAAGAGCTGCGGGGTGTTATCAATTCCGGTCATAGCCGTGACAATGCTTATGTAATCCGAACCGTGGGTGACGACTTTACGCCCAAGCGTTTCAGTACGTGGGGAGCCAAGGCTTTATCCGGTATCGGTCACCTGTCCGATACATTAATGGATAGGGCAATCATCCTGGAACTGAGAAGGAAACTAAGTCATGAGAATGTCGACCGGCTACGATACGCTGAATCTGATTTGTTTCTGACGTTAACCAGAAAGCTTGCCCGGTTTGCCGATGATTATCGTGAGCAAGTGAGGATATCGCGCCCTGTTCTTCCTGATGCTCTTAATGACCGGCAACAGGATAACTGGGAACCCTTGCTTGCTATTGCGGAATGCGCTGGCAGTGAATGGCTTGAACGGGCAAATCAGGTGGCTTTGAGGTTATCTGCTAGTGACAAGTCAACCAGTATCAGTAACGAGCTATTAGCGGACATTCAGGAAGTATTCGAATCTAAGCACACTAATAAGATCAGTACTGCTGATTTGATTGGTGCCTTGATTGAAGATGACGAAAAAAGCTGGGCAACCTATAACCGGGGGAGGCCGTTATCACCGAAGCAACTGGCAAACAAGCTAAGAGATTATGGCATCCATTCAAAATCGATTTGGCTGGGTTACGGCAAAACTCCAAAAGGTTACGAGCTGAAGCAATTCGAAGATGCTTTCGATAGGTATCTTCCTTCCACCCCCGGGAATTTGCCGCCATACCGCCATGAATTGTCCAGAGCCAGTAACCATGCAGATATTGACATTGCGGATAAAAAAAACATGGCGGATGGAAAAAACCAAAAGAAAATGCTGGAACCCTCACCAATGCTTGATCATGGCGGCATTGCGGATAGAACACCCCCCGAGAAGAAAAGCATAAGGATATAGATCAATGGAAGCTATCGAAATTATCGAATATCTGAAGCAACGTGATTTGACTGTGAGTTTAGCAGATGACCATACCATTGAGCTATCCCCGGCGGAAAAAATCACACATGAGCTAATCGAACGGTTACGCAAATATAAACCGGCGATCATTGAGGAATTAAAGCGACAGCAACGACGGCAAAAAGTATTGCAGATGCTAGCAGAAAATCCAGGCACGCAGCGGGCGATTGTAACTGATACCGAAAGCGATCCGGATAACGTGATTCTGACTATTGCAATCAGGGATCAGTACACCTTTGAAATGCTGGTACTCAAGACTAAATATGATGGATTTGCAATACTGGAAATGATTCATCAAGGATCAGTTCACTAAGCAGAAATGGGCAAGAATGGTAGCGACAATGGGCAGCAACCTATTGAAGGAGAAGTGATACCTTCCACCCCTACCCCCAAGAAGCAAATACGGTTATCGAGTATTAGAGATTGTAGGCGTGAATTATCAAAGGTGTATGCTGACGCAAGGCATGGTTCCGTTGATCCGCAGGATGCCACCCGGTTGACTTATATCATTGTAGCAATTTCAAGCATGATCAAAGATCATGAGCTTGAAGAACGTGTTAAAAAACTGGAGGAACAAAATGAGAAATCTGGAACAAAGAATCGCCGCCCTTGAAACAAGTCATTCAAGGCCGCTTATTGACGCTTTTCACGAGTTGGCTTGCAGGCTTGCCAAAGAACAACACCGGATAGAGCCGGAAAAGCAGAATAATTTGGTAAATGCGCTTGAACAATTGGCTGATTATTTACCCAATTAATGGAGACTAAAAACCATGACCAAAAATATTGAAACCAGAATCGAAGCACTTGAAGAACAAATGAATTACTCAGACCCACAGCCTGCGATTGTTTACATAGAAGGATTGGAAACATTAGAGGAAGCAAAAGAAAAATTCAAAAAGCAACGAGGATATGACTTCCCCGAAAACGGCCCAGTTGTCAAAATCGTTTCATATGATGGGCGCAGACTTGAGCCGCAAGATATTAAGAGCACAGAATGATTTATGAATTACAAGCCCAGCAGAATCAACTACAAGCGATTATCTATCCCCAGCCTTGGAAATCCCCGCGTAGGCGCATTGTATTACCTGTTGCTTCTTAGCAAAAACTCAAGAAGCTCAAACGACTTGCCGAATATTTGACTATTGGAAAGGGTAGCCATTAATATGCAACTTATCATTATAATAATTTAATTTTCATTACTATTTACTTAAGCAATGCTGGCTTCAGGAAATTCGGGATCGGAATAAATTCAAACGCTGGCTTTTTTATTTCATGGGTACAGGAACCGTTCTATTGTTTGTAATGCTATTGGTTTATATCAACTTACCTATTTTCTTTCATCCCATAGAAAAGCTATTCTCCTTACCTGAACGATTAACAATCATAGGAATTTTGGCAGCTATGACTATAGTTCTGCCATTGGCATTGCTGCGTGTAATCTATATTTCTCCAAAAGCTAAAGAAGATTCTGGGGATAGCGTTTCAATTTGGCAAAGTCTGGCGAAAGAATTGCTCGACATACTGAGGAAGTATGTTGACAACAAAAATAATTAAATAGGTATAAGATTTTTATAAACACAGGGGTACTTTTCTAAAAACGGGTAAATTTACGGGTAAATTAAAAATCCAAAAAACGCAAACCCGCTTATATATTGTATTTTATAGAATAATATGAATCCCATCCTCCCGCCAAATATCCAGTATTCATGCTACTTAAGTGCATATTGAATATAAATTACCATCAATAATCCCATCAAAATAATTTCACAAAATAGCTAAAAATTTGGCAGTGAAAAATAAAAAGCTGCCATTTTCAGTCATGATTTGATTGATGCCACTATCACCAATGACAAGGCTGGAGATATGGGGTCAGAGTTACATGAGAGCGGCAAACCCCCATCCCTATTGAATTCAGTTTTTAATCCATTTATTTCTTGGCCACTGTACTCTTGAAAGTAGCGCCTGCGGAGAATTTTGGTGGGATTGTTGTAGCAATCGGGAGTATCTCACCTGTCTTGGGATTTTTACCTTCACGGGCAGCACGCTGAACTGATTGAAACGAACCAAAACCTGGTAGCGTAACATCCTCACCTTTAGCGACGGTTTCAACGATGGTATCAAGTACCGCATTCACGGCACGCGCTGCATCGGCTTTGGTTAAGTTGGCGCGGCTGGCAATCTCTTCGATCATTTTAGTTTTGTTCATCGCTTAATAACTCCACTTGATCAAAAGGCGTGCAGTATAGCTGTTTAGGGCGTTTCAGAACAAAACTGAGTATAAAATATTTGTCAGGTTCCTTTATGGCGCCAATTGAGCTAAGATGTCACTTTGGTTTGGAGATTAATATGTCCGTAAATGTGAAGCTATCAGAAAACCTGGTCGCTCAGGCCAAGCGCTGCGCGCAAACCCAGCATCGCTCGGTACCCAAGCAAATCGAATATTGGTCGCAGATTGGCAAGATCGCTGAGGAGAATCCTGATTTACCGTTTAGTATGATCCGCGACATACTGATCGCCGATCAAGAAGAATTCTCCAGCGAGTATCGGTTCGATTGATGCGGTTATATGTCACACCTACATTTGAGCGCGCTGTGAAGAAGCTGCATCCACAGCAAAAATCTGACCTTGACGAAGCAGTGCACACCGTCGCGTCAGATCCTGAGTGCGGTGAAGCAAAAGTTGGCGATCTGTTTGGTATCCGGGTGTATAAGTTTCGATTATCAAACCAGTTGTGTATGCTGGCATACCGTATTCTTGATAAGGATAGTTTAAAGCTGCTGGCCTTCGGGCCTCACGAGAATTTTTATCGTGATCTTAAGTGGCATGAGAAGTAATCTTTGTCAGGAATGGAATTCCTCTATATCAATGGCGGTGAACCGGCATCGTCGCTGACGATAAGCGTCTGATGCTTTGACCTGACATTACCCAACATTCATTTCATTTTTTTACTCCGGCAATGACATCGGGAAAAGTAATGCAAGTTTCCTGCAATTATCCATACTCAACTAACGAAAGACCCCTGCACAACTTCCCCATTAGTCGAATAACTGATTAAAATAGAGGCAGTTAAAAGACAGCTGATGTAAACGATGCAGATGAGTTTTGGAACATTGGAATTGTCGCAACGATTGAAGCGCGAGACAGTGTGCTGATGAAGATTGATGCCCTAATTGAATGGGAGGCGTTGTGCGACCGAAAAGGGGAGCAATCAATCCAAATGTTGCATAAGGGGAAAAACTCCCTCAAAAAAGAAGGAAAAAGCTTCACTTTTTACCAAAATAATGCATGACAACTGTCATTTGAATCTCTTCGGGTTATATTCCCCGCTGCTTTCGGCGGGGTTCTTTATTGGCGCCCTGAACACGAATCGAACGTGCGGCCTACCCCTTAGGAGGGGGTTGCTCTATCCACTGAGCTACCAGGGCGAATGCAGCATTTTACGCTAATATCACATCATGAATAAACTTGATCAATCAAATTCCATAGCTGCAAAGGCTTCAAACAGATTGCCGAGAACGGTAATTTTTCTAGGATTTGTAAGTTTTTTCAATGACTTTGCTTCGGATATTGTCGTTCCGCTCATTCCAATATTACTGGCGACTGTGTTGGCTGCCGGACCGATTGCATTGGGGTTGATTGAAGGGGTTGCGGATGCCTTGGCCTGTTTTCTTAAATTATGGGCAGGGCGGCATTCCGATGTAATGAGCGGTCGGCGCAAAGGTTTGGCGCTTACGGGTTATATGCTTTCTAATCTGGCTCGTCCACTGCTCGGATTGGCAGGATCCTGGATTATTGTGTTGCTACTGCGTAGTATTGACCGAGTCGGAAAGGGCCTGCGCAGTGCGCCGCGTGATGCGATGGTCGCTGATGCGACACCGCCACAAATTCGCGGTTATGCGTTTGGTTTTCATCGGGCATTAGATAATGCGGGAGCAGTTGCAGGTGCATTGACAGCAGCGGCGGTGTTGGCTTGGTCAGATTTGAGTTTGAGTGAAGTGATTTTATGGTCGGCAGTTCCAGGATTTGTAGCAGTAGGGCTTTTGGGTGCGGGGGTTAAAGAGGAAAAAAGCAGTGATGTTCAAGCTGCAGAATTACAACGAGTGCTTCCGCCGCTCCGTTGGTCTGCGCTCTCGATGCAGATGCAGCGTTACTTATGGGTGTTAGTGTTATTTACGTTTGCACGCGCCTCTGAAACTTTTATTTTGTTGTTTGGTCATCAATTAGGGATGGGTGTCGTTGAATTATTGTTGTTATGGGCAGCGCTAAACCTTGCCAAAGCCATCACTTCCACGCAAGGAGGACAATTGGCAGATCATTTTGGGCGCGGTGCTTTGATTATGATTGGCTGGTCTGCGCTCGGGGTATCGTTTCTGGCGTTAAGTCAGGTGACAAGCAGTAGCGGATTATGGTTAATCACTATTTTTTATGGGGTATTGATTGGTATGAGTGAAGGTGCTGAACGTGCACTCATTAGTGATTTTGCAGCAGCAGATGAGCGCGGCACTGCTTTTGGCTGGTATCATTTGATTTGTGGGATTGCAGCAATTCCGGCTGGCTTATCGTTTGGAGTAATATGGCATTTTTGGGGTGCAGCCACAGCATTCTTGTTTGCCAGCTTGCTAGCACTCGCGACTATAATACTGTTAAGGTTATGGGCGTGGCCACGTAAGGCATCGATAAATAGGGGCGAATGAGAGAGTTATGGACGGGCTAGCTATTATTTTGTCAGTAGGTGCACTGGTATTTATGTTCTGGTTTTTTTCCGGGAGTCGTAAATCACTCAAAGTGGGTCAGCGGGCGCCTGATTTTAAGCTGCTTGATCAGCATGGGAAGATTCATAGCTTGGCCGATTTTCAAGGCAAATGGCTAGCGCTATATTTTTACCCAAAGGATGATACACCTGGATGCACCAAGCAAGCCTGCACGTTTCGTGACGGACTAGGGGAACTCAAAGATTTGGGCGCTGAGGTAATTGGCGTAAGTATCGATGATGAAAATAGTCATGCTGATTTTGCTAAGAAGTATCATTTACAATTTCCGCTTCTGGCAGATACCACAGCAGAAATTGCAGCACGTTACCACTCGTTAATAAACTTGGGCATTATCAGATTTGCCAGACGCAATACATTTCTAATCGATCCGCACAGCAACATTGCTCGCGTGTATTTGTCGGCAAGTGCGACTCATAATTTTGTTGAAGTGATTAATGATTTAAAACACCTGCAAGTAGTGTAGCTAAGGTGAAACGCAAATTTGATGCGGTTATATCGTTTCTTGATATTCGTCAACAATTTAACAATTTTTCTCATGCAACATACATAAAAAATTATTAAAGAGGATGTAGATGGCTAATTTTACTGAAAATCAATTAACTCAACTGAAGGCAGCATTACATAAACGCTATTTGGAATTACAAAATGAGATACATAGCGAATTGGCGCATACAAAGGACGCAGATGACTTCGATCTTGCCGAGTATTTAAACAATATACCGGATGACATAGATACTGCGCTGGTAGATCGGCAAATCAATGAAATGCGTGAATTGGAGATGTCTATGAAGTATCTGAACGAATTGGAGTTCGGTGATTGTATCGATTGTGGTAATGAAATCGGATTTGAGCGGTTATTGGCGTATCCATCCGCACAGCGGTGTATACAATGTCAAAATCAATATGAAAAAGCTTTTTTACAAGGGCCGAATCCTACTTTGTGAAGGTGAATCTCTCTTCTAATAAGTGATTATTTGTAGGCCTTAAGCAAAATCAAAATAGCGCCACCTCCGCCATCTTCAGGTTTTGCCTGACAAAAAGCCAGCACTTCCATGCGTTGCATCAACCAGTTTCCAATTCTGGTTTTTAAAATGGGTTCGCGGTTTTTCGAGCCCAATCCTTTGCCATGGATGATACGTATACAGCGAAATTTTTTTTGTATGCACATATCCAGAAATACACTGAGTTCCTGTCGTGCCTGGTCGCGCGTAAAGCCATGCAAATCCAGATTTCCTTGGATTTGCCAGTGGCCGCGCCGAAGTCGCCGTAAAGTTTGGTGGGACATACCAGTCCGCACAAAAGACCAATCATCGCTTTGACCCATTTCAACAATGATGTGGTCAGACAGAGCGTCCTGTGGGATATCTTCCTGAAATGTTTTACAGGAACGGGGAATCGGTGGAACGTTGGGTTTGCGAAGAATTACTTTGTCAGTGGCTGTGAGTGGCGCTACATCATGCATTGCTGCACGAAATAACGCCACTTCACTGTCTTCATTGCTCGAACCATCATTAGACATTTTGCAATAAGACCGATTCCTTATGTTGGCTTTGCGATCCGGTATTCAATTTTAGGTCATCCAGATATTTTTCCGCATCCAATGCAGCCATGCAACCACTGGCAGCACTGGTTACCGCTTGACGATAAATGTGATCTTGAACATCGCCGGCAGCAAAAATACCAGGCATGCTGGTGGCTGTGGCGTTACCTTGACGGCCACCACGAGTGACAATATAGCCATTTTCCATTTCTAATTGCCCCGTAAAGATATCGGTATTGGGTTTATGGCCAATGGCAATAAAAATGCCCTGTAAGTCGATTGTTTGTATGGAATTATCTTTCGTACTGCGGATGCGCATTCCCGTTACTCCGGAGGCATCACCTAATACCTCATCCAGCGCATAATTGAGTACCAATTTGATGTTGCCGTTTCGGACTCTATCCATTAATTTGTCGATAAGAATTTTTTCTGAGCGGAATTGATCACGCCGGTGAACTACCGTGACACTTCGAGCAATATTTGAAAGATATAACGCTTCTTCGACAGCGGTATTGCCGCCACCAATAACAGCAACATCCTGATCTTTATAGAAAAAACCATCACATGTCGCACACCCGGATACGCCTCGCCCCATAAAGGTTTCTTCTGAAGGTAAACCTAAATATTTGGCGGAAGCGCCTGTGGCAATAATGAGTGCGTCACACGTATACGTTCCTTGATCGCCAATCAAGGTAATTGGTTTTTCAATCAGCTTTGCAGTGTGGATATGATCGGAAATGATTTCGGTATTAAACCGCTCAGCATGTTTTTGGAATCGCTCCATTAATTCGGGACCTTGGATACCCATTGCATCGGCGGGCCAGTTATCCACATCGGTTGTTGTCATCAATTGCCCGCCTTGAGCCAATCCGGTAATCAGAACAGGTTTTAAATTAGCCCGTGCAGCGTAGACAGCGGCAGTATAACCCGCCGGACCGGAGCCAAGAATGAGCAATGAATTATGTTTGCTTGTCATATTTTTTATTTTAGTTATGTAAAGAATCAAGAATGATATTGTACTCGTAAATGGGTAAGTTGCCTTGCAGGTTTATTTTTCTAGCCATCATGGCAGAGCGTTCCACTGCAGATTTATTTTGTAGCAATAAGTCGGTTTCATTATACGCTTCATGTGGAAAGTACATTTGTGTTGTCAGGGTACGGTAGCCTTGTTTTGCAACTTTGAAGTGAATATGGGGCGGTCTGATCCAAGTGCTGCTCGCTGGATAAGCACCGGGCATCACTGTTTTGAAACGGAATAAACCGTTGCTATCGCTTTTAATAATTGCCCAACCTTGAAAGTTTTCATCCAGCTTTGCTGGGTTAGGATCACGTGGATGGCGATATCGGCCATTAGCATCAGCTTGCCAAATATCCAGCAACGCATGTGTAACAGTTTGTCCACTGGTATCGGTAATTTTTCCTGTAACAATAATCTGTTGCCCCTGGGCGACATCAACATGTCCATCGATGCGTGTTAAATCAGCATCCTTATCTTTTTGGTTGCGTACCGGATAGAATGGCCCCTCCGTTTCACTAGGTGTTGGAATAAATGTTAATCCTTTGGCCAATCCACGGTTACAAAAAAATGCACCGGTAATACCACTGATTAAACTGAGTTTAATTATTTTTCTTCTGGAAAGCTTTTTCATGATTTATTAACTAAGTCTTTCAAAATAATTTCATTTTCTACCTATTGTTTTCAATCACTAATAACGAATTAATAATAAATTTGTCTCTACAAAAATCGTTTAGTTCGGAAAAATCAGTAATGTCCGGAAAAATCTATTTTTAATCAGAGTATGGCGCATGTGTGGCATTGGGAATCTCGGGACTCGGTTATACTAGCGATAAATTTCTAGAGCCGAAATGTAAGCCACTGTTTCTCAGTAAATAACATGAAAAACCAATTCAAGAGCATTTTTATTTGCTTGTTGACCTTGTTGCTAGTGGGATGTGGAACAATTAATACAATCGTCAGGGGTGATTCGGCCGCTAGAAGCAGTCTTAATCGTGTGAAATCGCCTTGTGAAACAATTCCACGGATTTATAGCGGCATTTTCTATGATATTTGCGCATTACGCGGAAAACCATCACAAGCAGCGTTGTGGTTGGGGCCGGGACCAGAATTAATGCTTGTGGATTTAGCGCTATCAGGGGCTGTGGATACGGTTTTTTTGCCTTACACCATTTATGAACAAATTACTGTCGGCTCAATTGATCTCAAATAGGAAACTTGGCAGTGCACCAAGTTATAATTATGTTTATGAATAATAAATAATTTATATAATTTTTACTCATATAAAAACAATTTTAAACAAAGTTAATGAAAGTTCAGAAAGACGTTCACACACCTATGATGCAGCAATATTTACGCATCAAGGAACAGTATCCGGATATGTTGCTGTTTTACCGCATGGGAGATTTTTATGAGTTGTTTTTTGACGATGCGGAAAAAGCGTCAAAACTATTGGGAATTACTTTAACGCAACGAGGCGCTTCTGCCGGTGAGCCGATTAAAATGGCCGGGGTTCCCTATCACGCGGCTGAGCAATATCTGGCAAAGCTGGTTAAGTTGGGTGAATCGATCGCGGTGTGCGAGCAGGTTGGCGATCCCGCCGCGAGCAAAGGACCGGTAGCGCGTGAAGTTACCCGTATTATCACGCCGGGCACCTTGACTGACGCAGCATTGCTTGAGGATAAGCGCGACTGCATCTTGCTGGCGCTATTGCCGAATGATTCGATTTTGGGATTGGCGTGGCTGAATCTTGCCGCCGGGCAATTGCGCGTCATGGAAACATCTTCGCAACATCTGCTTGCTGAGCTGGAGCGGTTGCAACCAGCAGAAATACTTTTACCCGAAACGCTTACATTTACCGAATTGCAAGGGAAAAATTGGGTATTGAAGCGTTTGCCCGTTTGGCAATTTGATCGCGATAAAGCTATCAGTGCGCTGACGCGGCAATTTGAAACACATGATCTCCAAGGATTTGGTTGTGATGATCTGTTGATTGCTTTGTGTGCTGCCGGCGCGTTATTGGAATACGTACGCTTGACGCAAGGATCCGTGGCGCTTCCAGTGACATCATTACAGGCGGAACGGGAAGATGTTTATGTACGCATGGATGCTGCAACCCGCCGTAATTTGGAAATTTCCGAAACCATCCGTGGTGAACGATCGCCTACGTTGCTATCGTTACTGGATACCTGTTCAACCCATATGGGCAGCCGTTTGTTGCAATTCTGGCTGCATCATCCGTTACGTGATCGGGATACGATACAGAAACGTCTGGATAGTATTGCGGCTTTGATCGGAGAAAACGGGGAAAGTACGCATTGCACCGTGAGAAAGTTACTCAGGCCGGTTGTTGACATTGAACGAATTACCGCACGTGTTGCGCTTAAATCAGCCCGGCCGAGAGATCTATCGGGTTTGCGCGATAGCCTGAAATTGCTACCCGAAATTATCCAAGCTATTGCAACATGCCCGAGTGAGAGAACGGGTCAATTGATCCAGGCCATGCAGATTGAGTCTGCACTGGTGGAGTTATTGCATAAAGCCTTGCTTGAAGAGCCCGGTGTAGTGCTGCGAGAAGGCAATGTGATTGGCGATGGTTATGATGCTGAATTGGATGAATTGCGAGCATTACAGAATAACTGTGGCGAATTTTTGCTGCAATTGGAAATTCGTGAAAAGCAACGTACCGGGATTCCCACTCTAAAAGTCGAATATAATCGTGTGCACGGATTTTATATCGAAGTTACGCACGCACACAGTGAAAAAATTCCTGATGATTATCGGCGCAGGCAAACATTGAAAAGTGCTGAACGCTATATTACGCCGGAACTGAAAGCTTTTGAGGATAAGGCCTTATCTGCGCGAGACAGAGCGCTGGCACGCGAAAAGTATTTATATGATGGATTGCTCGAAATGCTGTTGCCGTACTTGCATGCGTTACAAAAACTTGCGGCAAGCATTGCTGAAATCGATGTGTTGTGTACCTTGGCAGAACGAGCCCAGGCGCTTGATTACACAGCACCACAATTATGCGGAGAAAATGTGATTGTCATCGATACCGGCCGTCACCCAGTAGTTGAGAAACAAGTGGAAAATTTTGTCGCCAATGACATACAACTGGGTGGTGAATCAACTGGTAAACCCCAGATGCTGATGATTACCGGTCCGAATATGGGTGGGAAATCCACATACATGCGGCAAATTGCATTGATCGCATTAATGACGCACTGCGGTAGTTTTGTACCTGCAAAAAGAGCGAGCATTGGCGTACTGGATCAAATATTTACCCGCATCGGTGCTGCCGATGATTTAGCCAGCGGTCGCTCAACTTTTATGGTCGAAATGACCGAGACCGCGAATATTTTGCATAACGCTACTGCGCAAAGCTTGGTGCTCATGGATGAAGTGGGGCGTGGCACGTCTACCTTTGATGGTTTGGCGCTAGCATTTGCAATCGCCAGGCAGCTCGTGACCAAGAACCGCAGTCTCACGCTTTTTGCAACGCATTACTTTGAATTAACAAAGCTTGCTGAAGAATTTAAACATATCAAGAACGTGCATTTGGATGCCGTGGAGTTCAAGCACCATATTGTTTTTCTTCATAAGGTTTCAGAAGGTCCGGCGAGCCAGAGCTATGGCCTGCAGGTTGCAGCGCTGGCAGGCGTGCCTGACGCGGTGATCAGGACAGCTAGGAAGCATTTGATTAAGTTGGAACAAGAAAGCGTCAGCAGAAGACCGCAATTGGATTTATTTTCTAGCGTTACGCAACAGCATGAAGATATTACCCCATCAGATCATCCCGTCATTGCAATGCTGCAAAATCTATCACCGGATGAACTCAGTCCCAGGCAAGCTTTGGAGCAGATTTATGTGTTGAAAAAAGCTGTTGATACAACAGAATAACAGCTAATTTTCAAGCATTTGTTTGATTATTTCCGTTAATGCTCATGACCATGCGCACCATGCACATGTTGATGAGAAATTTCTTCCACGGTGGCCGGGCGAATTGCAGTAACCGTACAGGAGAAATTTAATGCCATTCCTGCAAATGGATGATTGCCATCTACCGTAACGGTATCATCACTCACATCAATGACCTTGTAGATGAGAATATCATCCGAGCCCTCAGCACCACCTTCAAAATGCATGCCAACCGCAACATTGTTAGGAAATGAACTACGGGGTTCCTCACGAATTAAATCAGCATCATATTCACCAAAAGTATCGTGCGGCTCCATCGAAATGGAGCATGAATAACCAATTTCCATTTCGTGCAAAGCTTCTTCAACCAGGGGAAAGATACCGCCATAACCGCCATGCAAATAACTGATCGGAGTGTCCGTTTTTTCCAGAATTTTTCCAGTGGCATCTGACAATTCATAGTCAAGGGAAACAACAGTATTTTTTTCGATGCGCATATATAGATGTCCTTGTTAATCAACAGAATATTAATAATACCAAGCAGTTGTGTTGAGCTTAAACCAAATTGAGAAAATGCCATTATACGCACAAAGCGATTTTTTTCCTCATTATGAGTACATCACTTCAACAGTTAAATTACCTCCGGCAGCATGAGAGGTAATTTAACTGAAAATATTTCCTATCCGTAGATTAAAATTCAGAGGATTTAAGTCAATTCTGAATACAAAATCATTCGTTGCTTCGAAAAATGACTATCTTCCTATATCTAGTCTTTGCATTAGATAATTGTCTGCACTTTTTTATCCTCCAGTTAATATCATCCTTGGGTTACTCGAATGGAATAGGATCCTGTCCCGATAGGTGAGTAATGCCTAACCCTGGCGTAATACTCACCCGGCGAAAGCTGGCGTTGGATACGCGCATTGAAGGAAACGCCGCCGTCGTCATTCCGGTCAATCTCCGGTATCTGACTATTCGGGCCGTGCAATGTCATGAAAGTATCCGTGGTTCCGCTTGTCTCAACTGTGTAAATAGCTTCAGTTGTTACATTAAATCGGTACACATCGCTTTCATTCGCTGCGGAAATAGCGGCATCGATATTTGCACCATTAACAACAAGCTCAGGGATGGGATTGGCAGGTGCACCATCGGAACGTACCGCGACTGCATAATTTCCTGTTGCGTTCGGACTGAAAAGACGAATGCGTAAGTAATAGGTTCCTGCAGAGAGATTGCGGATGATTTGTGCGTTAAAATTCTCGCCTGCATCATCGTCTGATGTCACTTCGACATTCGCATCGTTCGGACCAAACAATGTCATGAATGTATCGGATGGTCCGGTGGTGAACATCGTGTGCGGACCGAAGGTTGGAACTTCAAACCGAAAAACATCGGTTTCTCCCGCTGCCGCGATATCGGCTGGTGTAGGAGCAGCTCCGACAATAATGAGCGGTGGTGGTGGAGGCGGAGGCGGTGGAGCAGCGGCATCGTCATACTCAATACCCAAGGCCACACTGTTTAGAACGTCGATAGGACGTGAGCCCACTGGTCCTGAAGGCGTGTTATTCATAGGATCGGTCAAATTTTGCCCAAAAGGGCCCCCATTTGCAGGAAGATAACCTTGATTCGGGAATCGTATTTGCCACTCGTGCCAAATTTTATCGACCATGCAATGATTCATGAAGAACACTGGATCATTCGGCGAAGTCATCGGTAACATCGAACCGCCCACCCAGACATGTCCGCGGTTATGCAGATTAGGGCCAATCCAGCCTTCCAGTTGATTGCGGAAACTTGGATTGCTGTTCATGCTCCAAGGTGGCGTGTCATAAGGCGTGACAGCCATAACTTGATCAATTTCAGCCTGAGTAGGCAAGGTTGGCAATCCATTTTGGCCAAATTCGCGCATCAATGGGCCCGCTGGCACTCC
>WBZQ01001365.1_pt1 | contig 17076 bp, 15 predicted proteins | sample 5204251 | NCBI WGS metagenome assembly WBZQ01 (sample SAMN12412402, study PRJNA552823) | activated sludge metagenome | isolation source: activated sludge from nitrification reactor of wastewater treatment plant... | place: USA: Virginia | collected 2017-09 | reverse complement strand
GGCACCCCACGACTGCACCGGCCCGGTGTCACTCGCGCTCGCGTCTCACCTGGTCTGCGCCCAGCCGAACGGCGTCGTGCAGGAAACCACCCGGTCCTGGCTGCGCACCTGGTACACCGCGGTCGCGGAAGGCCTGCCGGACATCGCAGGTGGCCACTTGCGGCTCTCGGACCGCCCCGGCCACGGCGTGACCTTGCGCAGCGACCTGGGCGAGCGCATCCCGGCCGCGGTACGCCGGACCCGATGATGCAACGAAACCACTGCAGCGGACAGAAAAGACGAACATGCGCATATCAACCCTGACCCGGCCCCGTGCCATCGCGATGTGGGATTTCTCGTGGCTCGAGCGCCGCTGGCAGGGATCCGGTTACGAAGACTGGGATCGGGCGCTAGATGGCCTCGCCGAACGCGGTTACGACGCCGTGCGCATCGATGCCTTCCCGCATCTCGTCTCGCAGGAAGTGGCCGCCGGCGCGGACCGCGAGTGGGACCTGCTGCCGGTGTGGAACCAGCACGACTGGGGCGCGCCGGGGCCGGTGCGCATTGCCTCTCCCCGCCGGTCGCTGGTCGAGTTCATCGCAAAGTGCCGGGACCGTGGCATCAGCGTTGGCCTCTCGACCTGGTACCGGCAGGATGCCGGCGACTCGCGCATGTTGCTGGTGGAGCCGCGCATCCAGGCGCAGCAGTGGACGACAGTGCTCGACGTCCTGGTGGCGGAGGGCCTGGCCGACTCCGTCCTGTACGTGGACCTGACCAACGAGATTCCACTGCCCACCTACAGCCCCTTCCTCAATGCCAACTGGAACAGCACCGGCATCGAGTCGCGCGCCACGCCGCGAATGCGCGACTGGATCACGGCCGCGATCCGCGCCGTCCGCGAGCGCCATCCCGGCTTCGACTACTGCTTTTCCTACGCCGGTGAATTCATGAACCCCGTCGGCCAGGACGTCTCCACCTTCGACCTGCTCGAGTTGCACATCTGGATGTGCTCCCCGGAGTTCAACGATTTCCACCAACGCATCGGTTACGACCTCGGCGCCAGCAAGTTCGATCCGGCGGGCTACCCGGCCATGCAGCGGGCAGAGGCCGAGTACCGCAAGTCACCCGAACACTGGCGCGGCTTCCTCGACGCTGCCATCGACGCCGCCGCGAGCTGGTCGCGCATCACCGGCCTGCCGCTCGCCACGACCGAGTGCTGGGGCCCGATCAACTACCGCGACTGGCCCATGCTCGACTGGGGCTGGGTCAGGGAAGTCTGTGAGCATGGGCTCGATCGCGCGCTCGCCACCGGTCGCTGGAAGGCGCTCGCCACCAGCAACTTCTGCGGACCGCAGTTCCGCGGCATGTGGCGCGACATCGACTGGCATCGGCGCCTGACGAGCGCGATCGGCAAGGCCGCGATCGCGATCCCCGCGCGAGGTGCCGCAACATGAGGCTGTCGGACACGAAACGCCGCGCACTGGCCCAGGCCCTCGCGGAGGTCGCCGGGCAGACTTTCTCCCCGCGCTGGCCGCAAGCGGAGACGCTGCGGCTGATCCGCGAGCGGGCCGGACTCGAGGTCATCAACTTCGACGTATTCGGCGATGGCGGCCAGATTTTCGCCGCCAATGAGGGTTGCCGCCACTATGACGTGAAGAGCCGCCAGATCGCCTCGTCGTCGCTGTCCCTCGCGGCGCACATCCTCGATGGCAGCGAGGGCAACACGCTGACCTGGTTCAGCCACAAGGTCCCGGACCATCCGTGCGAGTTCGCCTGCTTCGTGGTGAATTTCGCGATGGGCAATGGTTCGGCGATGCCGCAGCCCACCGGCGTGTTCGAGCTGTCCGTCGGCGACACCCGCATCGCGGAGCTGGCGCTCGTCAAGGAATCGCGCACCTGGGAATCGGACCAGGGCCTCGTGGGCTTTCACGTCACGCGGGTGGATGCGACCGCGTTCGGGGCGAATTTCGACCTCGACGAGTTGATCACGCGCGAATCGATCTTCGTCGACGGCTACCTCGTCGTCATCGTGCCGAAGTCCCTGCTGGTGCCTGGCGAGCAGGCGCGGCTGACCCTGCGCTACGTCGGGCGGGTACCAGGCCGGCAATGGTGCCGGGTAGCGCTCGGCCTGCGGCCGCTCGCCGTCGACAACCACCTCGAGGCGATCCGCTGGACCCTCTCGGTGCCTGAACGGTGGTCCCCGGACGGTTACAAGCTGCTGTTCGGCGACCTGCACAACCATTCCGGCGAAAGCTCGTTCCTGTCCGACATCCCCCACGGCTGCGGTGCTGCGGGACCCTGCGGCACCGGCACGCGCGATTCACTGATGAAGTTTGCCCGCGACGTGGCGGGCCTCGATTTCTTCTGCCTGTCCGAGCACGACTGGCAGATGGACGACCGGGACTGGAGGCACCTGAACGGACTGACCGAGGACTACCTTTCCGGCAAGTTCATCACGATGCACGGCTTCGAGTGGACCTCGAACACCTACGGCCACCGCAACGTGTACTTCGAGGACGCCCCCGGCCCGCTGCTGTTCTCGCGCGATCCCTACACCAACCAGAGCGCGCGCCCGAGCGACTCGCCGACGCCCGCCGACCTGTGGGCGGCACTGCGCAAGTTCGACCTGCGCTCCATCACCATTCCGCACCACATGAGCGCCGCGCAGTTTCCGCTCGACATGGCCCTGTTCCACGATCCGCAGTTCGACGCGGTGGTCGAGATCTACTCGAGCTGGGGCGATTCGCTCGAACACGGGCGGCCCGTTTCGACCGGCGCGGCCCGGATCGAGGACCTGGCGCACATCCGCTCCGTGCAGCGCGGCGTGCGCAGCGGCTTCATCGCCTCCTCCGACAGCCATGACGGCTACCCGGGCCTTGCGCAAGGGCGGCTGCCTGCGCGCGGCCACATCTTTCATCACCTGGGGAGTGGGCTCGCCGCCCTGTACGTGAAGGAAGGCGGACGCAAGGGGCTGTTCGAGGCGCTCACCAGCAAGCGCAGCTTTGCGGTCACCTGCTCGGGTTTCACGGTGTGGGCCACCCTCGACGGGCAGCCGATGGGTTCCACGGTCTCCCACCGCCGCCTCGCCCGCCATCCCGTGTACCACCTTTCGATCCACTCGGCGGTGCCGCTGCGGGAAGCCGTCATCTACCGCAACGGTGAGCCGATAGAGAAGATCGACCTTGCCGGCCGCACGTGCAGCGAGATTGACTGGCGCGACGACAAGCCGGGCGCGGAAGACTCGCAGAGCTACTTCGCGCGCATCGAGCGGGCCGATTTCGAGACGGCCTGGTCGAGCCCGGTCTGGATCGATCGCGAGTAGCCATGCCCATCCGTTTTTCCGAGCGGGCGAGCGAGGCGTATCACTATCCGCTGCTGATACGGCACCTTCTGCACAGTCCGCTGGCGGATTCCGCTGCGCAGGAAATCGTCTACCGCGACCAGTTCCGCTGCAGCTACGCGCAGTTCAACGCACGCCTCGGACGGCTCGCGAACGGACTGGCTTCGCGTGGCGTCGAGGCGGGCACCACGGTCGCCGTGATGGACTGGGACAGCCACCGCTACCTCGAGTGCTACTTCACCGTCCCGATGATGGGCGCCGTGCTGCAGACCGTGAACGTGCGGCTCTCGCCCGAGCAGATCGCCTACACGCTGCAGCACGCGCGTGCCGAAGTGCTGCTCGTCCACCACGAATTCCTGCAGATGCTGGCCGGCATCCGCGAGCGGCTGCCCGCGCTCAAATCCATCGTGCTCATCGCCGATGGCAAGACCGTCGGCGCAGCCCCCGAGTGGATCGACGACGAATACGAGGCGCTGCTCCACCGCTCATCTGCCGAATTCGATTTCCAGGACTTCGACGAGAACGCGGTCGCGACCACGTTCTACACAACCGGTACCACGGGCGACCCGAAGGGTGTCTGCTTCACCCACCGGCAGCTCGTCCTGCACACGCTCGCGGTGATGGCGACCGGCAGCAGCATGGCCGGCGGGCAGGGATTCCGGCGCGACGACGTATACATGCCGCTCACGCCGATGTTCCACGTGCACGCCTGGGGCAATCCGTATGTCGCCACGGTGCTCGGCGCGAAGCAGGTCTATCCCGGCCGCTATGTACCGGGCGAGATCCTTGCCCTGCGCCAACACGAGGGCGTCACCTATTCGCACTGCGTGCCGACGATCCTGCAGATGCTGTTGGCGGCCTCCGGCGGCGATGAGATGCGCGGCTGGAAGATTTGCATCGGCGGATCGGCGTTGTCGGTGGGACTCGCGCGCGAGGCGCTCGCGCGGGGCATCGACATCTATTCCGGCTACGGCATGTCCGAAACCGCGCCGGTCATGACGGTCTCCCGCCTCGCATCGGCGGCAGGCGGACTTTCCGCCGACGCCGCGCTCGCACGCCGCTGCCGCGCCGGTGTGCCCATCCCGCTCGTCGACCTGAAGATCGTCGATGCCATGGGGCGGGCGTTGCCACACGACGATTGCGCCACCGGGGAAGTCGTGGTGCGCGCGCCCTGGACTACCCAGTGCTACGTCGGCAATGCGCCCGCCTCCGAAGAACTCTGGCGCGGCGGCTACCTGCACACCCAGGACGTCGCGCGCATCGATCCGGACGGCTACCTGCAGATCACGGATCGCACCAAGGACGTCATCAAGACGGGCGGCGAGTGGCTGTCGTCACTGCTGCTCGAAGACATCGTCTCGCGCCATCCCGATGTCGCAGAGGTCGCCGTCATCGCCAAGCGCGATCCGAAATGGGGCGAACGGCCCCATGTCCTCGTGGTGCCGCGGCCGGGCCGCGCGGAGGCCCTCACCGGCGAGGCGATCCGCGACTGCATAGCGGCTGCGGCCAATGTCGGCACCGTGCCACGGTATGCCGTGCCGGAGCATGTGACGATCGTGCCCGCCCTCGCGAGGACGAGTGTCGGCAAGATCGACAAGCGCGCCCTGCGCGAACAATACGGCTGAGAAGAGAGACGACCACCATGCGTCGCACTATCGAGTGCTTCCTGTTCGACTGGCTCGGCATCGAACGCCTCTGCCAACGGCCACGCTTTGCGGACCACAACCGCGAAACCTTCGCGTCCGTGCTCGAGACCTGCGAGCGCATTGCCGAGGAGAAATTCGCACCCTTCAACCGGCGCGTCGACATCGAGGAGCCAAGGATGGAGGGCGAGCGGGTCGTGCTGCCGGAGTGTGCCTACGAAGCCGCCCGCGCCTACGTCGGATCGGGCATGCTCGCCGCCTCCCAGGACTACGATGCCGGCGGCATGCAGTTGCCGAGTGTCGTGGAAACAGCAGCCAACACGCTCTTTGCCAAGGCGGGCATCGGGCTGGGCGGTGGCGCCCTGCTGACCTCCGGCAATGCCAACCTGCTGATGGCCCACGGCACGCCACGGCAGCGTGAAGTATTCGCGCGAAACGAGTTCTCCGGTCGCTGGTCCGGAACCATGTGCCTGTCGGAACCCCAGGCCGGATCGAGCCTGTCGGACATCGCAACCCGCGCCGTGCCGGACGGCGATGAGCATGCATCGGACGCGCTCGGCTCACGCTACCGACTGTTCGGCAACAAGATGTGGATCAGCAATGGCGATCACGAGATGTCGGAGAACATCATCCATCTCGTGCTCGCCAAGATTCCCGGCCCCGACGGCCGACTGCCGGCTGGCACCCGCGGCATCTCGCTGTTCGTCGTACCGAAGAAGCTCGTCTCCGCGGCGGGCGAGTTGTCCGGCGAGCGCAACGACGTGGCACTCGCGGGACTGAACCACAAGCTCGGCTATCGCGGACTGCCGAATACGCTGCTCAACTTCGGCGAAGGCCGTTACCCGGTGCGCGGCGCGGCCGGCGCCATCGGCTATCTCGTCGGGCAAGCCGGTGACGGCCTGCGCTGCATGTTCCACATGATGAACGAGGCGCGCATCGCAGTAGGTGCGGGAGCCGCCTCCATCGGTATGGCGGGCTTCGAAGCAAGCCTCGCCTACGCGAAAACGAGGCGACAGGGGCGGCTTCCCGGCGCCGCCGGCAAGGATCCTTCGACCGCGCCTGTGCGCATCATCGAACACACCGACGTGCGGCGCATGTTGCTCGCGCAGAAGTCCTACGCCGAGGGTGGACTTGCCCTCGTCCTCTACTGCGCACGCCTGGTCGATGAGAAGGCTACCGGCAGCGCGGCCGAGTCAGCCAGTGCCGCCCTCCTGCTCGAGATCCTGACACCCGTCGCCAAGAGCTGGCCCAGCGAATGGTGCGTCGAGGCCAACAGTCTCGCGATCCAGGTCCTCGGCGGCTACGGCTACACGCGCGACTATCCGGTGGAACAGTACTGGCGCGACAACCGGCTCAACATGATCCACGAGGGCACGCACGGCATCCACGGCCAGGACCTGCTGGGACGCAAGATGCGCATGGAGGACGGCGCCGCGTTTGCGGCCCTGCGCGAGCGCGTGCAGCGAACCATAGAGCGCGCGTCAGCGAATGAAGCCCTGTCGGCGCGTGGCGCGGAACTGGCCGCGACCCTGGGGCAGGTTCGCAACGCCGCCGATGCCGCATGGGCGACCGGCGTGGCGGAAGAAGCGCTCGCCAATGCGACGCCCTACCTGCAGGCGTTCGGGCACATGGTCATCGCCTGGTTGTGGCTCGACATCAGCGTCATGGCCCAGGCTGCGCTGACCGCTCAGTCCGGGGACGCCGACCTGCTACGCGGCAAATTGCAGTCCATGCACTATTTCTTCGACTATGAACTGCCGAAGTCAGGCGCCTGGCTGCAGGCCGTCGCGTCGCGCAAGCGCACCTGCGCCGACATGCAGGAGGATTGGTTCGCGACCTGAGCGAACGGACCGCTCAGAACGCCGCGGAGACCTGCACCCAAAGCTTGGTGGTGTCGGTCGCGAAGCCGTCGGCGCGGTAGTCCGCGAACTTGAGCAGGGCCTCGTAGTTTTTCTTCGCACCGAACTTCAGCGCCGCCGAGGCGTTCCACTCGCTGCCGTAGTCCGCATCGATGGCCTCCGCCTGGAAGTCGTGCCACGCCAATTGCAGCGCAACCGGCCCGAGGTTCGCCGACGCGCCGACATAGAGGTCCTCGATGCCGCCCGCGGGCGTCGTCAGGAACTTGTCGGCCCAGCCGTTGAACGCATGCAGCGTCGCGAGCGGCGTCTGGAAGGCGCGGTTGGGCTGCGAGTCCCCACCGAGGACCTCGTAGCCGGCACGCACGCCATAGCGGCCGAGAGTCGCACCCCCTTCGACCAGGACGTAGTCGGCGCGGTAGGAGTTCGGGTTGTCGGCGTAGTCGCGCTGGCTCGCGTAGGAGACCGTCCAGTTGAGGGCGGCAGTACCCGAGAGCTTGTGGGCACCGGACCAGTGCAGGCCGACCGTGCTGCTCGACAGGGCCGGCGCATTCTCGAGATCGAGCAGGTACGCAAAGCCTGCAAGTGCGCCGTACGGCCCGAGATCCGCCTTGCCGTTCAGGAGCTGCACCGCGCCATGGAAGTTGGCGGCTTGCGCGCCCTCCTCCGGCCCCGTGATGCGGTTGACGTTGCCGATGAACGAATACTGCAGCTGGACTTTCGACAACAGCTTGCCCTTCAGAGTCACGGCATCGAATGTTTGCTCGTTCTGGCGCCAGCCCACGTTGCCGACGAAGCGCTGGTTGTCGAGCGTGATCCGCTGGCGCCCGAGCAGGCCGGTGAAGCTCCCGGCCTTGTACTGCAGGTACGCCTGGTTCACTTCCGTGAACTCGGGATCGGCGATCACCGGGCGGCTCACCGCACCGTTCACGGTGCTGTTGTAGGCATCTTCGTCGCCGATCACCGTGACATTGTCGGCCTCGAAGAAGGCGCTGAAGCCGCGCAGCTCACCCGTCTGGTAGTTCAACCGGCTGCGCAATGTCGACGCGGTGGCGTCGCTGCCGAAGGGCTCCTGGTCCACCGATTCGAGCCGGTAGCGAAACTCGAGGTGCGCCTTTCCGGAAACGAGGGCCGTGTGCAGGTCGGTAGCCGGGCCGGGAGCGGGCTCGGCGGCAGCGCCCGTGTTTGCGGCAAGGGCCATGGCGAGTGTCAGCGGAAGGATCGGCGCAATCCTGATGTGCAACATGATGTCTCCCGGACGCGGGACATGCCCTGCGCACGCCCCGGGTGCGCAGGCAATGTGCGCCGCCTGCGGCCCGGATGCCTTGACGCAGGGCAAGCCGCCCACCCGTACTAATACGGACCCGGCCCCTTGCGCGCTGCCTACCAGCGGGCTATATACTGAACTCAATGGTTCAGTATATGAACGCCCGGCTCGACGCCACTTTTTCCGCCCTCGCGGACACCACGCGGCGCGGCATCCTGGAGCAGCTCGGGCATGGCAGTGCGTCCGTCACGGACCTCGCCGCGAAGTTCCGCATGACCCTCACGGGCATTAAGAAGCACGTTGTCGTCCTCGAGCAGGCCGGGCTCGTCACCACCGAAAAGGTCGGGCGCGTGCGCACCTGCAGCCTCGGCCTGCGGCGGCTCGAGGAGGAGGCGGGATGGATCGAACGGTATCGCCAGCTGTGGGAAGCGCGCTTCGACGCGCTGGACAAGCTGGTCGAGGAACTGAAATGCAGGGAGAAGGCCGATGGACGGAAGAAGAGGACCTGAGCCCGCCCGCGCGAAGGACGGCGCCACGGTGGAACGGAAATCCGATCGCGAACTCGTCATCACGCGGTCCTTCGATGCCCCGGCGCACCTTGTGTACAAGGCGTGGACCACGCCCGACCTGTTCAGGCGATGGTGGGCGCCGAAGTCGGCCGGCGTGCCGCTGTTCTCCTGCGACATGGATGTCCGCGCAGGTGGCGGCTACCGCGTCGCGTTCGGCCACGATGCGGCGAGCGCCCATGCGTTCTTCGGCAAGTACATCGACGTGATTCCGAACGTGCGCCTCGCCTGGACCAACGAGGAAGGCGAGAACGGCGCGGGCATGGAAGGCGGGATGCCCGAGCAGTTCGCGCAACTGGACGGGCTGCTCGTCACGCTGCAAGCGTCTGCATGAACGGTCCACGCCCGATTGCCAGCGGCGCAGCTGCACTGCGACCTGGATCCGCCGCTGGCTGCCCTCTCAAGGGAACACGTGGAGTGGCTGTCATGCGGCAAGTCAGGATGCTGCATCAGAGCCGAACCGCCCCAGTCCCACCTCCACCAATGTGCCTCCGCGGCGCAGCAGCCACAGTGCCTCGAGACCCAGGCGACGCGCCATGTCCTGCCCCTCGTCCGGCCCGGCGACCAGCAGCGCGGTGGCCCAGGCATCGGCATCCATGCAGGTGCGCGCCAGCACGGTGACCGAAGCGACGTCGTTGCGCACGGGCGCTGCCCGGCGGCCGTCCATCGTATGGGCCACGCGCACGCCGCCTATCTCCACATAGCGGCGGTAATCGCCCGAGGTGGCCACGGCCAGGTCCTGCAGTTCGATCACGCCATGTACCGCACGGCGCCCGGCCTCGGGGCTCTCGAGTGCCACAGCCCACGGCTGCCCATCCTCTTGGCCGCCCAGGGAACGCAGTTCGCCGTCAAGCGCTGCCAGCGCGTGGCGGATGCCATGGTGCTGCAAGACTTCCACCATGCAGTCCACGGCGTAGCCCTTGGCAATTCCGCAAAGATCGACCTGCACGCGTGCGCGCTTGCGCACCCTGCCAGCACCCACTTCCAGCTCGAGGCTCTGGTGCGCCGGGCAGTCGGCCGCCTCGCCCGCTGCGCGAATCGCCTGCGCGTCGGGCTCATCGCGTATCGCACCAAAGCCCCAGGCATCGACCAGCGCGCCAACCGCAGGGTCGAAAGCACCCGCACTCAGGCGGCTGACCTCGAGCGCGCGGGCAAGCACCTCAATTATCTCTGCGGGTAGCTCCACCCAGCTGTCCACCGGCGCGCGGTGCAGGCGCAAGAGATCGCTGGCGGGCTTCCAGGGGGACATCTGCGCATCGATCCGCTCCACGGTCGCCTGCAACGTCGTGTGCAACAGTTTCGCGTCCGTATCCGGCGCGCCGTCGCATTGGACGGACCAGCGTGTGCCCATGGTCGGGCCGTTCAGTCTCAGGCGCATGCCACTCCGAGGTCAGAAGAGATCTTCGGCATAGCGCCCCTTCGCCTTCAGCTGCTGCACGCTCAGCCGCAACGTCCCGAGAATTCCATCCAGCGTCTGGGCGACATCCCGGCCCATCGGGCGGCTGCCGCACACCCGCACAATGGCGCCCCGCCGCAACAGGTCGCGCAGGCGTGATGCGTCACGGCGCAGGGCATCCTGCACGTAGCCGCCGCCCGCGATGCGCGAGAACTCGGTTTGCAGGCTGGCGAGGCGCTGCTCGCGGAGCCAGCCCCGGATCTCGGGCTCGAAGTAGAAATCGTGCGCGGGGTCGCGCCCTCCGTAATAGAGATGCATGGGCGTGCGCCTGTCGTTGCGCCGGATGAAGCCCGCCAGCGGGGCCACGCCCGTGCCCGCGCCGATGAGCACCACGGGCTGCCGCCGGCCTTGCAACGCAAATCCGGGATTGCGCCGGATGAAGGCCTGGACGGCGTCCCCCGGCTTCAGGCCGTGGAGGTGGGTGGAACACAGGCCATCCGGAAACAGTCGCACGCAGATCTCCAGGAATCCGTCCTCGGAGCCTGAAGCCAGCGAGTAGTAGCGCGGCACACCGACGCCCGGCGGGACGATGCCGACCAGGTCGCCTGCTGCAAAGTGCGCAAGGCCGCGCCCGCGCAGACGATCCCTCCAGCCGCGACGTGGCCACTGGAAGCGCAGGATGGCCGTAGGCTGGTCTGTCCGGCCGGGGTAATCCTGTCGCGATACCAGCGTGAGCGTCGTGCTCGGCGGTACGCGAGGTGCGTGGTTCAGCGCCAGCGGCTCGCCAAGCGCAAGCGCGAGGGCTTCGCCCCAGGCCGCGAACTGTTGACTTGACTGCTGGTGAATACATTCGAGTGGCAGCAGTGCTCGCCAGCCTCGTGCGCGGAAGGACTGATCCAGTGCCTTGGCAAAGGCGCAAAAGGCCGGGAACTGCCGGTCGCCGAAGCCAAGCACCGCCACGGGCGCGGTTCCGACGGGAAGGCGCCCAATGCGCTCGAGGGCCTGTCGGGCATGGGTTGGGGCCTGTCCCTCTCCATAGGTGGCGGCCAGCACGAACACGTACCGCGTTGACGGAGTCGTCTGGAACTTCTCGAGGCCACTCGTGTGCACGCGATGGCCGCACCGAACCAGCGCGTCGTGCAGCGCCTGGGCAAAACCCCAGGTGCTGCCATCTTCGCTGGCGACGAACACGAGTGCGTCGGCCTGCGCCGGGGGACTGTTGCCCGTGATGCGAACCGCCTGGCGACGCGCCCGCCACCAGACGAACAGGCCCGACCACCACAGCAGCACGATGGAAGCCCCCGCGAGCCCGAGCAACACCGCCCACGGCCAGGCGCTTTCACCCGTATGCAGCACCACGGCCCAGTCGTACATGCGCTGGGCGGCAGTGGAATCCTGCCAGGCCAGGGTCTGGCCGCTGTACCGGTCGATCCAGCCCTGGCCCTGCCGTGTGGCCACTTTCCATACATCTTCTGGATCGGTGGCGCTTGGGAAGTTCAGCTTGCGCAAATCCCGCGCACCGAGGCTTTGCAGCATCGGCACCTGCGCGGCGGGCAGCCCACCCTGGTTGCCGATCGTGGAGACGACATCCGGCTCGGGACCGGCGTCGAGATCCAGCAACCCGAGCGTCGTCGAACTCATGTACAGCGCCGTGATCGAAGTCAGGCACAACACGACGAGCACGATCCTTCCCACGAGGACATGCAGGCGCTGCGCCAACGATCCGCGCACCGGGCCTGCCAGGTGGCGCCATCCGCCCATGCGCCGCAGCAGCAACACGAGGCCCGAGCACGAGATCAGCGCCATGGCCAACGCCAAGGCCGCCGCACCCCAGCGGCCGGCATCGCCGAGCAGCAGCGAGCGGTGCAGGTTCTTCACCCAGCGCGGCAGCTCAGAAGGGCGATAGCCCGGAAGAGCCCGACCGTCGGCGGGATCAACATAGGATGCCAGCGCCTGCTCGCCATCGAAGCCATAGGCGACGTACGCTCCCGAGGGCAGGCGGCGAATCTCCTCCACGCCCGGCATGGCGCGTTGCACGCGTTCGGCCAGCGCCGCCACCGACAAGCCAGCGGGAACAGGGCTCGCGTGCCGCGCCTGCAGCACCGGATCGGCGGCCAGGAAGGCACCGGTCACGCCCAGCACCAGTGCCAGGCAACCGGCCACCAGGCCCAACCAGCGATGGACGGCTTTCCAGCCCATGTGCGCTGCCTATTTCAGCTGGTAGGTCAGCGACTGGACATACTGCTTGCCGGTCTGGGACTTGCCGACACTCTGCGACGTCAGGGGCATGCGAACGTCCGAAGGGCTGTCGCGCATGTCTTCCGCGGCGGCGTCGATGCGGATTTCGTAGCCCGCGTCGATCAGTGCATCGGCGAGATCTGCCGTTACCTTGAACGTGCGCCCCGCGCCCACGCTGGCACCCGTCACGCCGGCGAGGCGCCTGGCATCGCTGCCTGACAGGCGATTCCAGTCGGTGAGGTGCTTGTAGTACTTGGCCTTGCCGCCCGCCACCCACAGCGTCCGCACGTACGCGCCCTTGGAATCGGTCAGGTACACGGCGAGGTAGGCGCCGTCGCCGCCGTAGTTCTTGAGCTGTGTCGTCAAGGTGAGCTGCCGGCCCTGCGCGAGTGCGGGCAAGGCCAGCGTGCATGCGGCAGCCACAGTGGAAGCGATGAGGGGCCTGGACACGTGTTTCGACATGAGTCTTCTTCCGTCGTACTAGTTGGATGGGCTGCGCGGCGGGGCCGGCGAGGCCTGCTCGCGCTCCCGGCCGTGCTGATGATCCTTGTACTTGATCTTCACGACCTTCAGGGTTTGCGGGTCCACCTTGGCTTTGAAGGCTCGGCCCCGGGAGTCCTTGCCGTGGATTTCATAACAGCCGTCGTCGATCTTGAGACGCTGCACTTCCCAGCCCTGGGCGGCAGCCATCTGGTGTACCGCTTCACGCGATTGCCACTGCTGCACCGGTACCTCGCAGTCGTCGGAGCCCAAGGCGGGCCACGCGGCCAGGTTCAGGGACAGCGCCAGCGCCGGCAACCCGCGGCGCAGGAATGGAAAGCGATTCATGTTGATGCTCCTTCGGGAGTGCACAACCTGCCGTCTTGCGAGCGCATTCGCGCCAAGCCAAATAGAACCGACCTGGACGAAATCTAGGGGCTGCGCTCCCCAATGCAAGTGCGAACGCGCAAAAGATCCCGGCCGAAAGGCGCAAGCGAGCCTGGCGCACCAGCTGAATCGCACTCGTTCTCAGTTGCGATTCATCCCTGCATCGCAAGACCCGGCACCCGGGCGCACTTCTGCGCCAGCCATATCACAAACAATACAACAGGCGCTGCCATCACTCGGGCGGCGCCAGCCTTGACCGCCTTGAATTAGAATGTCGGCGAAGCACTGAACATGAGCGGCCCACCCCACAACATCGTCCAGTTGCGCAAGGTTCGCCAGCGGCGGGCCGAGGGCAAGACCTTGTGCAGCTCCGGCTTTCACAAATGGCAGCCGCTCAGCGATGCGAGGTTCGACGTGAAGCAGGGCAAGCTGGTGACGCCCGAGCGTTGCGCCCGCTGCGGGGAAGAGCGAGTGAAACTGACCTGAGCTCAGTCCGGCTTGCTGGCCTCGGAAGGCTCGCCCTTCACGGCGCGCACGAATTCCTTCCCACCTTCCTTGACCGCCTTGGCGCCGTCCCGCGCCGCATGGCCGACCGCCTTGCCGACCTTCTTGGCTTCCTGCCCGACCTTGCGCGTCGCGCTCCCGACCTCGTGGCCGACCGTCTTGGCGTTGCTCTCGAGCCTGGAGGGCGGCTCATCGCCGGCGAGGCTCGCGCTCGTAGCAAGGCCCGCCACGGCCATCAGCGCGATCGTCAACAAGGGTTTGCGCACAGCGGCTTCTCCGGAACGGCCTAACCCGCTGTATACGCGAAGAATTATCTGGTGGAAAGGGAGGGACTCGAACTCCACCGTAACCGATTGATTTAAGAGATATTCGGGCTATCTATCGAATTTTGATACCGTCAAAAGTACCGACAGATTCAAATTCTCAAACCCGAATCGCTCATCGCCTACGCAAGCAACTCTCGGACCCGACCGAGATTCTAATCCAGCTGCACCAACTCCGGCGAAAATGTGTGGCGCTTCCTCTGATATAGGAGGCCTCTGTCACCCTCCCGTTCAGGCGTAGTACTTAAAATTGTGCTTCCACTTTTCAGGTTGCAAACCTGGATTGGCAAGCAGGATTTCCCCGACACGGTCGGAGTACTTAACTGTGATCGGCTGCCCCTCTCCGAGCTGGCAAGCGTTGTAGTTGAGCTTGGTCAAACCCAGAATGTCTCGGGCGATCTGCACCAGATCACTCTCTCCGTGCTGCAGGGTAATTGCCAACGGCACAGGCACCTCAAAGCCGTCATAAGTTGCGATTCGCGGCTTGAAGCCATTGGTAAAGAGGAGCCCATGACGCTCTGAACGCTGCCAGAATACGCCGCGCTGCACTGGATGCTGGCCTCGCTTTACGACGTTCGGGTGGTCATCGTATCGATAGAGGCGAAGCCCGCCACGATCCTGGCGCACGCGGATTGCAACCAGCTTTACGCCCGGCGGGCACGCCCGTTCAAAGCCGGAAAATTCTGTGGCATCGATCCCGGAGCGCGCGTGCAGAAAGATCTCCTTTAGGGGGCGACCATCTTGCTCCTGATATGTCGCGATGGTTCCGCGAAGCAACGCCTCTGCCTTATCGGGCGGCAAGTGAAACTCACGTCGCTCCTCCGAATACCACGGACCAAAATCACCAACGAAGACGACTCCGTCTCCGCTGTCGAGAAACAACTGCGCGGCACAACAAGCATTGCGACCGTCCTCGGTGAGCCGATAAGCAAGCCCTACGTAGCACACCCCCTCGCGCGCCCAGGGCGTCTTCCACGGCTTCGCGCCACACTTGTAGTAGACCGCAGTACCAAAGTTCCACAGTCGGTCGGACAGCGGATTCGTGCCGGGTTCGCCGTTGCGCACTTTTGGTGTGATCCGAAGCGTTGATTCGCGGATAATCTGCACCGGAAGCTCGTGCTCCATCATGCGCGCCTTGATCTGCCGCCGGAAATCGGGCGATAGGCCACGAGCCTCTTCAAATTCGTCCATCTGCTCAAGCGTCTCGGCAGCCTTCGGATCGTCTCCATCGAACATGCGGGACTGGCCGCTGTCCCTATCGTCGATCGCCTGTTTGAGGAAATTTACCTCCACGCGTGTCCGCGCGGCATCGCTCCGCTCGGTAACGGCGACAGAGGAGTTAGGGCGGCAGTTCTCATATACCTCGTCCGGAACGACGCACACGACGAGCGAAGGCCGTGCGTCCAGTTTCGATAGCCGATCGAGCATTTCCATGTACAAGCTTGCGACAGCGAATGCCCGATCGAAGCGGTCTGCCTTCCTTGAGGCCAGCGAGAGAGCCTGCGCATCAAGCAAGTAGCCGCGCAAAGGATTCGGCCACCTAACGCCGAAGGCGACATCAAAGCCAGGATACGGCGGCCAAGCGCGATGGCGCATCGAGTCAATACATGCCGCCGGCGAGTTCAATGCTGCACTCCACTCCGTCCACATCTGAACTCCATCGGCTGTTCCGATCACGATGTGATCGGGCATCGCCTGCCGCGGCTCGGCGGGCCCAAAGAGCGCGAGGCCATCATGAGGATCTTCAGCTGTTTGCCCTTGTCCGAATTGCAGCAAAGGCTCTCCCAGAAAGTGAAAAGTGTCTGTCACGCTTGCTGCTCCAGTTGTGCCTTGTCAGCTGGCTCCTCGCCCGCGATTTCATCGTCCTCTCGCGCGCGATAACTGGCGATCTCCTCCCCAATGTCGGACAGGCCTGAAAGGGCCATGACATCAAGTCCAACGGGGCACTCCCAGCTCAACGGGTTCGTCACCATGATGACGGCTTGACTCCCATTTCCAATCTCGATGCGTCCAATGGAAGTTTCAAGCGCCTGGACGACACCGAGCAGGCGGGCGAGCCATTCCTTGTTCCACCAGCTCTTGCTCACGATCTTGCGTCGGCGACCAATCTCCTTGCTTTCAAAGAGTCCACCTTCGGTTGTCGTCACGCGAATGTAGATTCGAAGCACCACATGCCAGCTACCGTCGAAGTCACGCTGTGGATTAAAGCGCGGCGCAAGCTGATAGAGAAAGGGCGAAGCGCGATCACCCCACCCCTTCGTGCGCATGCCCGTGAGCTGCACCGTTGTTACCCGACCATCGACATGCCGAATCGTCTGGTTCCAGTTGCCCGACTCATGCTCCGGGAAGTACAAGACCTTTCGATCTGCACAATACTTTAGGCCCTGCTGTGCGCACACAACCTCTAGACTGCGTCGCGCCAGCTCCTTGGCGAGATCGAAGGTTTTCTTCCCCTCCTTTTGCGGAAATTCTTGCCACAGAAACTCTGGCGCACGCTTAACCGGCACCGCCGGAATCACTATAGGACAGGGCTCGAATGCGACGAGACAGTACTTGTTCACCTCGGCGAATGCCCATCGTCCTCTTAATTCCTCGATCTCCAACTCCGAAAGAGGCCGACTCAGATCGATAACAAGCATCGTCTTCGGGATCTGCAGCGGGAATACATTCGCAAAGACCGGCTCAGGCTTAGTCACGGTAACCCGCGTTGGTAGATACTCTCTGAGGGCGATCTGTCGGCCGCGCTCAACACCAAGGTCCGGGCGAGCTTCTTCTGGCCCAACCACCCGCACACCAAGGCGAGCTATGCCGGGCCGCTGGTCGGCCAGTACACCAGCTTCGCCGACAACGGCGCGAAGGCGGAACTTGGCAACCGCCTGTTTTTCGCCGGCGAGCACACCAGCGCGAATTTCCAGGGCTTCATGAATGGCGCGGTGGAATCGGGCGAGCGCGTCGCGCGGGAGGTCCTTGCCGCAGGTTAGGTTTTTGAGGGGAACACCGTCGGCGCTCGCGGGTTACCAACCCGAACGCACGGGAGCCTCACATGAACGCCATTCTTCTTGGAGCCGCGAGCCTTGGATCGCTGATTGCGATCTTC
>WBZQ01000794.1_pt1 | contig 17082 bp, 16 predicted proteins | sample 5204251 | NCBI WGS metagenome assembly WBZQ01 (sample SAMN12412402, study PRJNA552823) | activated sludge metagenome | isolation source: activated sludge from nitrification reactor of wastewater treatment plant... | place: USA: Virginia | collected 2017-09 | reverse complement strand
CATTGGTATCGGTAATATCAACAGAAATTGCTTGAGCGGTACCTGTGCCACCAGTCAAATTGAAGCTAATGGTTCCAGCAGTACTCATGGCACCTAGTGTTGTGCTATTGGTTGCGGTTGCGGTAATACCTATACCTGATGCCGCATCATTAATCGCAGTTGCAATGGCATCAGCACCAGCATCAGCTGCATACGCAATACTACCTACAGTACCTTTATTAGTAGTTAAGGCGAGATCAGTCTCTTGAGCGATACCATTAGCAGTAGCGCCGGAAACAACTGTTCCTACAACTGAGCCGCCTGTTGTAAGTTTGTGGCTGCCTAATCCGGTTGAACGAGCATCAAGTATTGATGAGATATCAATAGTTTGATTGGCATTAGCACCAACTTGAAAACTCTGATTCTGGAAAGAGCCGTTTAGTAAATTCAAACCGTTGAATTGCGTTTGGCTAGCCACTCGAGTAATTTCAGCAGTTAATTGTGTAACCTCTTTCTGAAGTGAAGCACGGTCACTTGCACTATTTGACGCGTTAGCAGATTGAACAGCAAGTTCACGAATACGTTGCAAATTATTACCAATTTCACCAAGTGCACCTTCTGCAGTTTGTGCCAGTGAGATACCGTCATTTGCATTGCGTACAGCTTGGTTTAAGCCGCGTATTTGTGAACTCATTCTTTCTGAAATTGCCAGACCAGCAGCATCATCTTTAGCACTATTAATACGCAATCCCGATGACAAACGTGTTAACGATGTATTTAATGAGTTTTGCGATGTATTTAAATTACGTTGAGCATTTAATGAAGCTACGTTTGAGTTAATAATTTGTGGCATTTGGGTTCTCCTTTTTGATAACTATCTATTTTGGCGTAATTGCCAGTTCCGTTGGTTTTCCCTGCAATCCAAGAAGGTATGTAACCGCCGTTGATTGCAGTTATCGGATATCATTTTGAAAAGTTTAGGAGTGAATGTTTCATGTTTTTTGCCTAAGGAATTGGTTTGCCACATTTATTTGCGATAGAAATTTATTTCTTTATAACTAAATTTTCTTGTAAAATGCAATAATAATTCAGTAAGTTAATAGATTAGAATCGACTTTTATAAATAGTGGCTTATCGGTTTCAATTTGCAAGAGACTTAAATGTTCAACGAAGAGAAATTGAAAATATTAATGGTGGAACATTCCGAAGCGGATGCAGAAAAGATATTGCAGTTGCTTGTTCAAAGTGGATTCCAATTGGATTACATTCGTGTTTCTACTATCGTTGAATTGCATGATGCACTCTTAGTTAGAAATTGGGATGTGATTTTATCTGATTACCATTTGCCACAACTGCATGTTGAAGAAGTATTGTGTATCATTAAAGAGCAGAATTTAGATATACCTTTAATCGTTGTGTCCGGCCGTGTAGATGAAGAAGCAGCTGCACATATCATGGCATTAGGTGCCTATGACTTTATGATGAAGAAAAATCTTGCAAGGTTGGTGCCCGTAATACGACGTAGCTTGCATGAGGTGGATAATTATCAACGTCTTATTGTCATACAGAATGCGTTGCAAAAAAGTGAAACACTTTTTCAAGCCATAACTTCCAATCTTCCTGGCGTTGTTTTTCAATTTTTATTAACCACTAAGAATGAAACGAGTTTTTTGTACGCAAGTGATGCAAGCGAGACATTACTGGGATTATCACCTCAAGAACTAATAGATAATCCGGAATTATTTCCGGATCTGATTTTGCCGGATGACAGGCAATCTTATCATCAGTTATTGATTACCTCAGCTGAACAGCTTTCAACTTGGAATTGGGAGGGTTGCATTCAAGCAAAAGGAGATAACGATATAAAGTGGATTAGTTTGCGTGCAACACCTAGACGGACGCCCGACCGTACAACAATTTGGGATGGTATCATGATCAACATTACACGAAATAAATTAGTTGAACGTGAAATTGTACGTTCCCGCGAGCAACTGGCTGAATTATCTTCTTATTTGCAGAGAATCAAAGAACAAGAACGTGCCCGGATTGCACGTGAGATTCATGATGACATTGGAGGAACGTTAACTGCAATAAAATGTGAGTTGTTGCCTTGCTTAGACTCGTCGCAAAGAAAGATAGAATTCTATCAGCAAAAAGCAAAATCGATTGAATGTTTGGTAGATCGTGTAATTGATAGTACACGTCGAATTTCTTTGGATTTGCGACCAGGTATTCTTGATTGTGGCATTGTTGCCGCTGTTCAGTGGCAAGCAAAAGAATTTAGTGATCGCACAGGTATTGCTTGTAGAGTATCCTGTATAAATGAAGAAATACCTTTAGACTCAGACTTGTCGATAGCGATTTTTCGTGTTTTTCAGGAAACGCTTACAAATATTTCAAAGCATGCACATGCTTCTCGTGTTCAGGTTAAACTCGTAGAATTGGATAAATTGATACTTCTGGAAGTAATTGACAATGGGTGTGGGATTACCAGTGGAGATATGGAGAAACATAATTCATTTGGAATCATAGGGATGCGTGAGCGTTGTCAACAGTTAAAAGGAAATTTTCATATTACCGGAGATTCCGAAAAAGGTACAAAAGTAACTATTCTTATTCCCACAGGTAATTTTGAGAAACAAATTAAGCATGAGACGGACTTAAATAATAAGTTAAAAAAGAATACGAGTTAAGTATTCGATATAAAATCGAATCTAATGATTCTGAATAGTTGGGGATCTACATGATTAGTGTGATGATTGCTGACGATCATGCGATTGTTCGCCAGGGCTTAAAGCAAATTCTCAGTGAAACTGATGATATTAAGGTGAGTGGCGAAGCAGAGACGGGATTCCAGGCGATCAAAATTGCCCGCCAGTACAATTTTGATGTAATGTTATTGGATATTTCTTTGCCTGATAGAAACGGTATTGAAATTCTAAAACAAATTAAAAAAGATAAGCCTGAACTTGCTGTATTAATGCTAAGTATGCACAATGAACACGAATTTGCAATTCGTGCACTAAAAGCTGGTGCGGCAGGGTACCTCAACAAACAGAGCGCGCCTGCACAATTAGTGACAGCAATTCGTCAGGTAGCAAAAGGGGATAAGTATGTAAGTTCTGCTGTCGCACAAGAACTGGCGAATATTATCAATACTGATTCAGATAAGCCACTTCATACGACTTTGTCTGACAGAGAATACCAGACATTATGTTTTATTGCCGCAGGTAAGACATTGTCAGAAATATCGTCAGAAATGTTTTTGAGCCCTAAAACTGTTAGCGTTTATCGTGCACGATTATTGGAAAAGCTTAAGCTTACTAACAATTCAGAATTAATTCGTTATGCGATTAAAAATAAGTTAGTCGATTGAAATGTTATGTTAAATTTTTTTCAATATATCTATGAATCGAGATAGAAATCTTACACCTTTGATGCTTGCTCGCGAGACATTGCAGAAGCTTTCATCACAAAAAATCCCTCCTACACCTGACAATTATCACAGGGTATATAACCAAATTGCAGGTAATACAGAAGATATTATTTCTGAAGATACATCAAGAATTTTGAAGGAATTAATGTCTATATTATTTTCTCAACCTACGCCAAATTTATTTGAATATAAAACTGTACTTGAACAAGCAATAGAAACTAAAGATTGGGGTAAATATAAAGCTGCATTTGTCAAATTTATCGAGACTGAAGTGGCTTTAAGAAGTAAGCTTTCTGACTATAAGAATGCACATGGAGTAATAGTTTCATGGGCAAGAGTAATAGAAACTTTATTTAAACAACTGGAAACAGGGCACGGTGCATTAACTATCGCAAAAAAACGAGCAGCGCTTAATCGCGTGCTTACAAAATTTTCTCAAGACCCAGATCAGTTATATTTCAAACTGGAAGCTTTAATAGACTCATGGCAAAAGGGCCCAATACCTTCTCAAGATCAAGTTGATAATCTTGAAGCGTTTTCCTCATCAGCTCCACAAAATAATTTACTCCCTCAGGATAGAGACGTAGTCAACAATGAGACGGGTAAGCCGCAACTATCTTCGCATTACATCGATCGATTGCTGAAAGTACAGGTGCAAATGTTAGAAAGTTTAGTGGCTCCTTGGATAGATGATGATGCACTATCCAAGGAGGCTAAATCACTAGCAGAGAAATTAAGGACGGTGAGAAATGAGCATGAAATGGAGCAATGCGTATCGAGTTTGGAGCAGATCTACTCCAAATTTGATTTGCAAGGCGTGAATGGAATTAAGTTACAACAAGGTTTATTAAGATTATTGAACTTGCTGATAAATAGTACCGGTTATTTGTTATCGGAAGATCAATGGGTTAATAATAAAATCACCATGTTGCAAGAATCAATATCTAAGCCATTGGATTTACAAAATATTGTTCAAGCCGAACATTACTTGGAGGAAATTATTCAGCGCCAAGAAGAGATAAAGCAGCGTTTGAGTGAAGCTAAGCTGATTATGAAGCAGATGGTAACTTCTCTGATTAGTAATATTGAGGAACTATCAGATTCTACAGGAGAATATCACGACAAGCTTGGATATTATTCCGAGAAAATTAATCAAACAGATGATATTGAAGTGCTCAATCAATTCGTGGTGGAAATTATGGCAGAGACCAAGCAAATGCAAAAAAATGCATTGAATTATCGCGATGATTTTCTCGCGGCCCGCGCGGAAGTTAGCTTGGCACAAAATAAAATTAATCAACTTGAAGCAGAGTTGCAGGAAATGGGTGAGAAAGTTCATGAAGATCATTTGACCGGCATTCTTAATAGACGCGGTCTAGATGAAGCTTTTGAGCGAGAAACTTCACGCTCAGCGCGCCATCAAGCACCCTTGTGTTTTGCGCTACTCGATATTGATAATTTTAAGCAACTGAACGATACACATGGTCATAAAGTAGGTGATGATGCTTTAGTATATCTGGTTGAATCCATAAAAGAGACAACGAGACCGGAAGATGTTGTATCGCGTTATGGTGGTGAAGAGTTTGTAATTTTGTTACCTAATACTGAACTTGGAGAGGCAGTTCAAATTTTATCTAGAGTACGGCGTAATTTAACAAAAAAGTTTTTCTTGCATGACAACAATCGCTTGTTAATTACTTTTAGCGCAGGTGTTGCCCAATTGCAGCCAGGTGAAGTGCAAGAGAGCATTTTCAAACGTGCGGACGAAGCACTATATCGAGCAAAAAAAGCTGGTAAGAATCAAGTACTCACTTCTGAATAATTAATCTAACTGTCTGTTAGTTAACCCTTATTCTTATTCTCGGTAAATAGTACCGATTTCCCTCTTTATTTCTTAAATTCATTTCAGATTTGTTCTGTTAACGTTGTCTTCATGGCAGGATATGCCGGGATGGGTTCTCCTTCGCAATCCAACGAATTCTCCCAGAGCTGGCATTAACTGGCATTTTACGCCATGAAATGAGGAGGATAGCAATGCAAGAAGCTATTAAACAAAAACGGAAAGGGATGCTGAGGTTAGTTAAATCATCAGGTACGGTCAAAAGTGAGCTGAAACCTATGGATGATTGCGATAATTACTATAAGCAAGTAGAGCATTATGCGGAACAGATTCGAAGAACACATAGTGCAGATGAAATCATTAGAATCCTTGACATTGTTTTATCTGAGACTAGAAGCTTAAAGTTTAATGATGAAATATTTGCTGCTCAAGAGCAAGTAAAGCGTGCAGAGCACAAAATTGAATTATTAAAAAGTGAATTGGAGCAACTTAGAGGTTTAGTTCAAACTGACCAAATGACTGGTGCATTCAATCGTCGTGGTTTAGAGGAGGCGTTTAAGCGTGAGGCGGCACGTGCAGATCGAAATGCACAGTCTTTAGGGGTGGTTATGATAGATCTGGATGATTTTAAACAGATCAATGATAATTTAGGTCATTCGTATGGAGATAGTGTACTTGTCAATTTGGTAACGATTGCCAAGGAAACATTACGCCCTACAGACGTTGTTGCGCGTTTGGGTGGTGAGGAATTTGTAATCTTACTGCCCGATGTTGAAATGGAAGAAGCTTTAACTATTATTCATCGACTGCAAAATAACCTGACGAAGAGTAGTTTGCTACAGCTAAATAATCAATTAACTTCAATAACATTTAGTGCCGGTGTTGCACTCCGTACATTTGGTGAACCTCAGCATTCGGTATTAAATCGTGCTGATCAAGCACTATATCAAGCCAAAGGTACAGGAAAGAATCGCGCAATTCCAGCATTGTAATAACAAATCGTTTGTTACCAATGAGAGGCATTGTCAGATGAGTCACTTTTAGTGACTCATTTTTTTATTGATATCGATTCCTAGTTTTCTTAAAGAATAGGCTCTAAAAATTAAACAGTCAAATTATTATAAATTTACATTAAGTCGATGATGTTAGAACATTTTTATTGGAACAATATCTTTTAGCGGGAGGGTAGATGGAAGGTTTCTTTCTTGGCCGACAGCCGATTCTTGATCGCAATCGTAACTTAGTGGCATTTGAATTACTTTTTCGACAAGATGAGGCTGAGGAAGCGGTAAATATCACTGATGACTTATCTGCGTCAGCTAATGTGATTGTTAATGCATATGGTCAGCTAGGCATTCAGAACGTGCTGGGTCGACAGCGGGGTTTTATTAATGCAGATCCTGACCTGATTATGAGTGACATTATTAGTTTATTGCCGTGTAAACACGTTGTGCTAGAAGTGAGAGAGCCTGCATCAGTTAGTGCAGAATTTATGAAACGGTGTGATGAATTAAGGCAAAAAGGGTATCAATTTGCACTTGATAACGTCATTGCAATCAACAGCACAATTGAGCAATTGTTGCCAATCGTTAGTGTAGTAAAAGTAGATATTCTAGCACTTGAGAAAGCCCAACTCGTAGAACTAGTAAGTAAGTTAAATCGTTGGCCAGTTTTGCTTCTAGCATTAAAGGTGGAAAATCGAGAGCAAGAGGCTTATTGCATGCAATTGGGTTTTCAAATGTTTCAGGGATACTATTTTGCAAAGCCCGAAGTAATGACTGTAAAACGTGCTGATCCAGGCAAACTGTCACTATTGAAGTTATTAACTTTAGTTATGGGTGATAGTGAGATCGAGGAAATCGAGAAAGAATTCAAACATCAACCAGGTTTAAGCTACAACCTTATGCGCATGGTTAATTCAGTTGCTAATGGCTTGCCGCAAAAAATTAACTCTATCAAGCATGCAATTATGATACTAGGTCGTAAGCAACTACAAAGATGGATACAGTTATTGCTATATAGCGCTAACCAATCAGACGATAGTATGTCAAATGCATTAATGCAAACGGCTGCAACACGAGGAAAATTAATGGAATTAATCGCCATAGCTGAACGTCCCCATGATAAAAATCACCATGAAAGAGCATTTATGGTTGGAATTTTGTCGCTACTCGATACTTTAATAGGCATAGATATGCAGCAAATAGTAGACAAACTGGGTATTCCTGACGACATGAGTCAAGCATTATTGACTCGGGATGGGCGCCTAGGCTTAGAATTAAAATTAATCGAAGCAAATGAAAAAGGTGAAATTGCTGTAATTCAGACGATATTAAGTCAATTAGGTTTTCTCGGTTTAGGTGAATTGGCAGATATGGAAATGCAATCCATTGGATGGGCAAATCGAATTGGTGAAGTTACTAACTAAGTTTGGAACTTATTTGATTTCTGAATAAAAGTAATAGGTTACTAACTAAATCCTCTTTTTTCCATAGAATAAAAGTAATGGAAATATTTAAATTGATGCCGAGAAATTCTGCTTTTTTTGAATAATTTTATACGTTTTTTGAGTTAAAGTTATTTCTGATTATGTCGTTAACTAATTGAGTATATATGACATTTTTATACCCTTATTAAGATGAGGAGAAATGTATGGCTGAGATACATTCTGACAACGATAAGACTGGTAATCAATATTTAAATCAATCACCAACAGTTAGTCTGAATGAAGTTTTGTGTAGCGTCGAAGCCGATGAATACTTTATGAATATCAAGATGGGGCTTGGTCAAATTGATCGTTTGGTTAGTGATGCAGTTAATAATCTAGTTATTAATTTTAAATACATAAGTAAATTAACAAAATCTCATCACGAAATGGTCTTGGCTATCGAGAAAATGGCTGCCCCAGAAGGTACCAGGCCTATTCTAGAGTTATTAGAGAAACAAATGGTTATTGCAGACAAAATTGAGCAAGAACTTGAAATGGCAATTACTTCGTTACAATTTGGAGATTTGGTGACTCAATTACTTGCACATACTGCAAGGCAAATTGAAATTCTAAACATGGAATTGCAGCGCATTGATCGGCAGAGCAACTGGAAGACCGGAGCAACAACTTTAGAGGCGATTCATGAAGGGCTCTCAAATGCTGTAAACATGGCGAAAACAAAAAATAAAGAAAAACCTGTCGTACAGCAAGGTATGCAAATGGGTGATGTCGAACTTTTTTAGGGAAAGTATGCTGGCTAGAAAGCTGTTTATTTGGAAATTATTTATATGATTATGAGGAGTGGGATAGATGGCTAAAACGATACTTGCGGTAGATGATTCTGCGTCAATTCGGCAAATGGTTTCCTTTACCCTAAAAGGTGCAGGTTATGAAGTCATTGAGGCAGTTGATGGTCAAGATGCATTAGATAAGGCAAATATTCATAAAGTAAATTTGGTATTAACTGATATCAATATGCCACGAATGGACGGACTTAAGCTACTTGAATTATTACGTAAATTAGCTGACTACAAATCTATCCCGATTTTAATGCTGACTACTGAGTCTGGCGATGAAATTAAGGCAAAAGGCAGAGCAGCTGGTGCAACAGGTTGGTTAGTCAAGCCGTTTGATCCCAAACGTTTATTAGAAGTGATCAATAAGGTGATTGGTTAACTTATCTGATAGTACGAATTTGTAGGAATCAATTGATAAGTTTCTTTATGCTTCAGTTTCTAAATTTAATCAATTAATAAAATGCTTGGCTATCAACATAACTGTAAATAGGAAGACCCATGAGTGCTGATCTTGAACAATTTTATGAGATTTTTTTTGAAGAATCTTCGGAACTATTGGCAGATATGGAGGCATGTTTGCTAAGGCTTGATGTGAATTCACCAGACTTAGAAGATTTAAATGCCATATTTCGGGCAGCACATTCTATTAAAGGCGGAGCAGGTACATTTGGTTTTACAGATATGACGGAGACTACGCACATGTTGGAAACATTATTAGATAAGTTGCGCAAAGGAGAACTGGAAGTACGAATTGAGATGATTGATGCTTTTTTAAAAGCTGGTGATGTAATTAAAGAGCAGTTAGCAGCACATCGTGGAGAAGGTCAGGCTGATCCAGCAATGGCAACGGCGATTTGTGAAGAACTTAAGCGTTTAAGTGATGATACTCAAGTATCAACTCAGGCGATTAAGGTTGTCAGCCATACTGAAACAAACGTCATTTCGCAGAAAAAAGTGAATGATACAAACAATACTCCTCCATTAGAGTCTGTCGATTCATTGAAGCCTTCCCATACATACAGTATAGAGTTTTCTGATTATGGAATGAGTGATATAGCAATACAAAATTTATTTGCCAATTTGAAGCAATTGGGAGTTTTGGAGGTTAATACACTAAAGAATGAGAAAGAAATATGTAGACTGAAACTCGTTACGAGTAATTGCGAAGAGGATGTTTGGGAAACATTGGCTTTCGTAGTCGATCCCGCAAAGCTAACGATTGAAGAAATTTCTTCTGATAGTACCAGTATTCCGAAGATAGAAGATAAGACTCTAGATGCAATTAATACTGATGAGAAATTTTTGATTGATCAAGATGGAACAAGGATTCCTAAGATAGTAACTACTCCGGACTACGGTTTTTTTCCTGAAGCTCCAGCAGCGCCGAAAGAAATGGGCGATCACGAAATCAATGAGAATTTGCAACTACAAAAGATTAGTAATAATAATCGTGAAGAGCAAATTGCATCCAATAAATCTTCAAGTAAAACTAATGTCGTTTCTACTTCAGGTGAAGCTTCATCAATACGAGTAAGTATTGAGAAAGTTGATCAAATGATTAATTTGGTTGGTGAGCTAGTGATTACTCAAGCGATGCTTGCTCAGACAGCTTCACAATTTGATCCGGTAGTTTTTGAGAAACTTCATAGTGGAATGAATCAATTAGAAAGGAATACTCGAGATTTGCAGGAATCCGTTATGTCGATTCGAATGATGCCGATAAGTTTTGTATTTAGTCGATATCCACGAGTTGTACGTGATTTGGCGTCAAAATTAAATAAGCGTGTTGAACTTAAAACGGTTGGTGAGAATACGGAATTAGACAAAGGATTAATTGAGAAAATTGCTGATCCCTTAACACATTTAGTAAGAAATAGCTTGGATCATGGTATAGAAATGCCTGAGAAAAGAATTGCAGCGGGTAAGCCAACACAGGGTACGATCACTTTACGCGCATTTCATCAAGGGGGTAGCATTGTTATCGAAGTCAGCGATGATGGTGCCGGTTTAAATCGAGACAAGATTCTTGAAAAAGCCAAGGAACGTGGTTTGTCAGTACATGATGGCATGACAGATCAGGAAGTTTGGTTACTGATATTTGAAGCAGGTTTTTCCACAGCAGAGGCAATCACAGATGTCTCTGGGCGAGGTGTTGGAATGGATGTAGTAAAACGTAATATCCAAAGTATCGGCGGACGTATTGATATCGAATCAAAATTTGGGGTTGAGACGCGTATTTCTATTCGTTTGCCATTAACACTCGCTATCCTTGATGGATTGTCAGTTGCTGTTGGTAATCAAATGTTCATAGTGCCACTTAATTATATTACCGAATCATTACAACCCAGTATTTCCGATGTAAAGAGTGTAAGTGGTCGAGGTCGTGTTGTACAGGTTCGCGGGGAGTATTTGCCGGTAATTGCCTTGCATGAAATCTTTAATTTACGTTCAAATGTGACCGCTGTTAATGAAGGAATTCTTGTTATTTTGGAAGCTGAAGGTCATAAAGCTGCATTATTTGTGGATGATTTGATTGGACAGCACCAAGTCGTTATTAAAAGTCTTGAGAGTAATTATCGAAGAGTGCAGGGTGTTTCAGGAGCAACAATTATGGGCGATGGAAAGGTAGCGCTAATACTTGATGCAGCAGCATTAGTACTAGCCTCTCAGCAAGAGATCGTTTAATTAATTTTCGCCTTTTTTGTATAGGCAAAAATTATATTGAGTTACGGAATCCAGCATACCTGAAATAGCAAAATTACTGAAACTGAGTCAGTTGTATGTAGGTCGCTGATTTTGCTTGATTCAAAAGATAGAAAAGCGTGTACATTTAATGTAGAAACCAAAACCTAAATAGGAAATTTATTCAACAAAAGCAGTTCTTGATTCTTACTAAGAATGCTTATTTAAGCATAATAATTTTATTCTATTCAATTAATTATTGAATAGAACTTCGTGTTAAAAAATTATCTAATTCTAATGAGTGCGATATTATGGACAGAGCTTCAGATTTTGAAAAGATTTATGATAATAAATCACGTGAATATGCTTTTACTGAAGCTGATTTTGAGCGTATTAAGAAGCTGATTTACAAACATGCTGGCATTTCGCTTTCTTCTAGTAAACAAAATATGGTTTACAGTCGTCTTGCTCGACGAGTACGTGCTAATAGCTTAAATAGCTTCCATGATTATCTAAATTTCCTTGAAAGTGGAGATGCGAATGAACTAGAAGCATTCACAAACGCGCTAACTACCAATCTTACTGCTTTTTTTCGTGAGCAACATCACTTTCCTATCCTTGAGAAGCACATCGAGCAACGCAAGAATCAAAAAAAAATTCAACTATGGTGTAGTGCATCTTCTACTGGTGAGGAACCTTATTCTATGGCAATGGCGATGGTGCAGGCGTTCAAGTCATTTACACCGCCAGTACATATTTTGGCGACTGATCTAGATACGAATGTACTTGCAAAAGCCCAGTTGGGAATTTATCCACTCGATAAGTTAGAAAAAGTACCAAAGGACAAACTCCGGCAATTTTTTTTGAAAGGTAAGGGGCATCATGCAGGATCGGCAAGAGTCCGTCCTGAGTTGCGGAATATGATTACTTTTCGGCAACTAAATTTGCTGGATGAGAATTGGCCAGTACGAGGTCCTTTTGATGCAATATTTTGCCGTAACGTAATGATATATTTTGATAAACCTACTCAATACAAAATTCTAAATAAATTTGTACCATTGTTGGCTCCTGACGGACTATTGTTTGCGGGCCACTCTGAGAGTTTTCAGCATGCGGCTGATTTATTCAAATTGCGCGAGAAAACTGTATATGAGTTAGCAAACAAGCAAAGGTGACAGTATGGCTGAAATTGTCGATGAGCAAGTTGCGAGCAACTTTTATTTTGACAAGAGCTTTAATAGTGAAGCTGTTAAATTGCTTCCAGGTGAATATTATGTAACAGACAAAAATATATTGCTTGTAACGGTATTAGGTTCATGTGTTTCGGCCTGCATACGTGATTGTTATAGTGGCATTGGGGGCATGAATCATTTCATGCTGCCAGATGGAAGCGGAGATATTGCTAATCCATTAAATGCGTCGGCACGCTATGGTACTTATGCAATGGAAATACTTATTAATCAATTACTAAAATTGGGAGCCCGCCGGTGTAATCTAGAAGCAAAAGTATTCGGTGGTGGAAATGTGTTAGATGGCTTGACAGTTGCAAATGTAGGGCAACGAAATGCTGATTTCGTTTTGAAGTTCCTACAAACAGAAAAGATACGAATTGTTGCACAAGATTTAGTAGATATTTATCCACGGAAAGTCTATTTTTTTCCCAAAAATAACAAAGTGTTGGTAAAGAAATTACGTAATGTACATAACACAACTATTTCTCAGCGTGAAAAAGATTATAAACAGCAGTTACAAAAAGCTGATAGTGGCGGTGAGATAGAATTATTTTCTTAATTGAGCTTGATCATGAAAAAAATCACAGTCTTAGTTGTTGATGATTCAGCTTTAATTCGTAAATTGTTAACTGAGATCATCAATGATCAACCTGATATGGAAGTTATTGGCACCGCCACTGATCCTTTAGTGGCACGAGAAATGATTCGAGAAAAAAATCCTGATGTGCTGACATTGGACGTTGAGATGCCGAAAATGGATGGATTAGATTTTCTGGAAAAATTAATGCGTTTGAGGCCAATGCCAGTAGTCATGGTTTCAACACTTACTGAAAAAGGTTCGGATATAACGTTTCGTGCGCTGGAGTTGGGTGCAGTTGATTTTGTAGCTAAGCCTAAAATTGATATCGCATCGGGATTGAAAGAGTACGGTAAAAATATTGCAAATAAAATTCGTATTGCAAAGTCGGCGAGACTAAAGCGCTCTGCGCCTATGACAATAATGAAAAGTGCAACAGCAGATGCCGTTTTACCAGCGATTTCCAATCGAGTTGCTTCAACTGAGAAACTGATAATTGTAGGTGCTTCAACTGGTGGTACAGAAGCAATTAAAGAATTTTTGATTCAAATGCCTCCTGATTCTCCAGGTATTTTAGTGACTCAGCACATGCCAGAAGGTTTTACTAAGTCATTTGCTAATCGATTGAATAGTATATGTAAAATATCTGTAATTGAAGCAAAAGGTGGCGAAAGAGTTTTACCAGGCCATGCCTTTATTGCACCGGGGCATTCGCATTTATTGCTAAAACGCAGTGGCGCAAATTACATGACTGAATTAAATCAAGGAGAACCGGTTAGTCGACATCGTCCTTCGGTTGATGTACTATTTCGTTCAGCAGCTAACTGCGCGGGTAAGAATGCAGTAGGTGTTATTCTCACCGGCATGGGTAAAGATGGTGCAGCGGGTATGTTAGAAATGCATAAAGCAGGTGCCTACAATTTTGCACAGGATGAAGCAAGTTGTGTTGTTTTTGGGATGCCAAAAGAAGCGATTGCAGCTGGCGGAGTAGACGAAATTGTGTCGTTGAAGGATATGGCGAAATGCGTATTATTTAAACTGTCAAGTATGGGGGCACGTAGCAGCCGAATTTAGGGTTTATCAGTATGTACTATTGATTTGTGTAAAGTAAAACAATATCAATGCGAAGAAATGTCTTACGGTTAGTTTATTTAGTTACTATTTGTAGTGTACTAGTGAGCTGTGGATTGTTTCAGAAAAACAATTCGACAAAGTTTAATTTCCATGCTCCTGCAGATAGATTAACAGATACCAGTGCTATCAAAGAAGCACTTTATTCTCAATTTAATGACTGGCAAGGCGTGCGTTATCAACGGGGTGGTTTAAGTCAGCATGGGATTGACTGCTCAGGATTTGTATATTTGACGTTTAAATCCAGACTTGGTTTGGATTTGCCACGAACAACTTGGATGCAGGCAAAACTCGGTAAAGAGATTAAAAAGAGTGATCTAAGATCTGGGGATCTTGTTTTTTTTAAAACTGGTATTACCTCAAGTCATGTAGGAATTTATCTGGAAAAAAATAAATTCCTTCACGCATCTGAGAAAAAGGGAGTAACAATATCTAAATTAGACCATGCTTATTGGAAATTTAATTATTGGAAATCGGTCAGGATATAAAGAAACTACAGAAAAATAGAGTATTTGCGACGGTTTGATGAAAAACTTCCTGCTAGGGTCTGTTGACATTTTACATTTGAACTCCTACAACTAATACCTGCCGAATCGATACTCGGCAGGTATTAAAGCGCATGCAGATTACTTTTTACACTTTTTCAGATTATTGTCACAAGTTCAAAGCAATTAATAGTCAATAATTTTGTCGGCACGCAACAAGGTTTTTGCAACTGAATCGGGATTCCCCATGGTTGCGCCAGGACGTAAATCACTTGCAGTAATGCCTGCGTCAGCAGCACAACCCGGACAAACCAAAACTTTTCCGCCTGTATTAACGAATTCATCAAATTCGTCTGCAATATTATTACCAGCCCAAGTCAGATTCTCCCATGGAATTCTGCTGTCAGCCAAGCGAACACCTTCGCGATCAAGAAATAACGTAACTTTGGCGCGGTGTTGCAACAGATTGGTACCAATCCTGAGCGCCATGTGTGCAGAATGCAAATCGTTGGTTGCTTGCCCTAGATGCACCACAATATTCTGGGCTTTGCTCTTATCTGACCCATCTTCAGCGTGACTGGCTGCGATCGGGCCCAGGATGAGCGTTAACATTGCAACGATAAGGGTTAGCCAAGATCGCAAAACATTTGATTTCATCATAATATCCTCATTATTCTTAAAAATTTGAATGTAAAAATGATTGTTATCCCTGTTAAAGTGCAGAAAAAAATAACCAAGCACGATAAAGATAATCCCTTGCTGGCGATGGCTAGGCAATAATGTAAAGTGGACAAAAAATGGACATAAAATTAATGCCCGTTATATCAATTTCCCGGAAAAAGACAGAAATGGATTAGCCTGGAGGACAATCGGTTCTACCCCATCCTTTGAAATAAAAATGAGATTGAATAGAAGCTGAGTTTCAGAAACGAAACATGATTTAATAGCTATTTTTGAGCTGAAGAGGTTTGAATGTTTGCAGCCCACTGCCGTCCCAATTTTCGTAAAGGCGCTTCAACGACAATATGCGCAAGGGTAGCTATCAGCAAGGTGCATACGAAGCAGATTACTGCGAAGGAGGTGTCCGAAATGTGGCTCGATAATTTTTGGAGAGCAATGGGCATGGCATTGTGAAACAGATAGATACCATAACTCAAATTACCAAGGATGATAGAACACTGCCTAAGCCACTGGGGACATTGTTTGATCAATCCTATCCATCCGCACAGTATTATGCTGTACGTCAGTGCGGCGAACAAACCCATATTGCCGCGGAGTATGGGATCGGAAGCGATTACACCGTCACCCCGCGACGAGAAAATCTGTGCAAGGGTTATCCAGAAAATAAATCCGATCAACAACAGGATTAGGCGCAAGGATAAGTTTTTCGATTGTGTAATGACTCGCCAAACAATTGCTCCTAATAAAAATTCGATGAGCATTCCGGGCAAATGAATGGCCAGTATTGCCCAGAAATTAATTTCTCCTGCATTGGCCGGAGACAAGAACGCAATGACTAAATGTGCGATCAGTGCGATGGGGAAAATGATGGCATAGTGCCGGATTCGATTGACAATGAGCAGCCACAAAGGCAGGAAGAGGTAAAATTCAACTTCAGGAGGCAAACTCCAGAAAGCAGGATTGTAATAAAAAGCGATTGCTTTTGATTCCAGGGTATGCAGAAAAAACAGATGTGCCGCAATATGCTCGATTGCAAGGTTCTGATAAAGATGCAAAGCGATGTAAGCGAATAACGCCGCCAAGTAAAGCGGATAAATACGGAATATGCGGCGTATCATAAAAGGCACGACGGCGAATTGTTTGCCAAATAGATAAGGTGCAAATACAAATCCACTGATTACAAAAAACAAATCGACGCCGGAGAAGAAAAATTTCAGCAGACCAGGCTCGATACCCGCTAACGGATAATAGTGCGCAAATACCACCATCAGTGCTGCTATGCCGCGAAGCAGCTCTATCGACCATTCGTGCTGAGAATTTTGATATTGCAAGTCATGTCCTCTGGAGTGATTGGAAATAATGCTGGCACACTATTACTATTTGCGATATTTTTTCAGTTAAGTTGCGGCATGATCATAGCAGTCATACTGACGGTATCAAATTAAAATCGATCAATGAATTCTTTGCCAGTCATTACTTGGGAATTAAGCGAGACAGTCCAGCACGCCGATATTTTCTCCGGATTGTCATCCGAGTTTGAGATAGAAATCAAGCCAGCCATATCATCTACACTGCGATTTTACGATGATTTTGACGCGCATCTTTGGCAAGCGAATTATTTGCTTTGCAATGCGGATAAGCAAAAATTCCAGCTTATCGCCCATTCCGGTTGTATCGATACGGTGAGCGCACCAGGCGATGCCAGATTTTGGTGGGAGTTTCGGGAAAGTGATAGTTAAAGCCAAATTGCAAAA
>WBZQ01000876.1_pt2 | contig 17084 bp, 13 predicted proteins | sample 5204251 | NCBI WGS metagenome assembly WBZQ01 (sample SAMN12412402, study PRJNA552823) | activated sludge metagenome | isolation source: activated sludge from nitrification reactor of wastewater treatment plant... | place: USA: Virginia | collected 2017-09 | reverse complement strand
GCCCGAGAAGCGAGCCGAGATTGGAAAGCGCGTACAGCCGATACGGCGAAGCGCCTGTGCGAACGCGAAAGAACCAACTCTGGACAAGGGGCCCGGTTGAGGAAAGAACAAACGCGGGAAGCCCCACCGAAAGGAGAAGCTTCAGGAGAATGGTCGCGATTGGGGACGACGCGGCGGCCGGCAAGTCGGAACGGGGTCCCATGAAGCCCGCGAGGTTTGGAGACAGCGAAAGCACCGCCGCGGCGAGAACGAAGAGGTGCACGTTGCGTGAGGTCCTGCGCGAGGTTGCCGTTGCCGAAGCATGTGCGTACAGATAGCCGAGGAGGAGCACGACCTGAAAGAAGAGCATGCAGGTTGTCCAAACGGAGGGCGAGCCGCCGAAGAGCGGCAGCAGCTCCTTGGCAACCATGAACTGCACCTGGAAGAGCAGGAACGCGCTGAGGCCGATGGTGGGAGCGAAGACCCTTACCGACGGCTCCTTGGGGCTCACCTCATTCAATGCGCGTCGGCCTCAGGCACGCGCCGATCTTAGGGTTCGCCACGGGCGATCCCTCGGACGCGCAAGCCCAAGGACGCTGTAAGCCTTTTCGGGCCGTGGAGACTGACTCCTGTAGCCGCTCGGACCCGAGCCGCGAAGGAGGCTACATGCCGGACACGGTCGTTCCAACGGGTTGGTCAAGGTCCCGATCGACGCGAGGGCTGCTCGTGGGGCTGTGGGTGGTCGTCGGGGTTCCTTCGCCCCTGCCTGCCCACGGCGCGGCTCGCTTGGCACTCGAGCCGTGCCACCTCTCGGGGCTTGCGGAACAGGTCTCCTGCGGGCGATTCGAGGTCTCCGAGGATCGCACCGCGAACGGCGGGAGGAGGCTGTCTCTCGCGGTGGCGGTCCTTCCGGCGCTCACGCGGCGCGTGGAGCCCGATCCGCTCGTGATCCTCGCGGGCGGTCCCGGCCAGGGGGCGCGCTCCTACGCGCCTCACGTGAACCGCACCTTTCGCGAGGTCCGAAGGCATCGGGACATTGTGCTTGTGGACCTCCGCGGCACGGGCGATTCCGGGCCGCTTCGATGCGAGGCTCCCGAAGACGACCTCGCGAGCCTCGACGGGGCCGCGGCGCCTCCCATCGACGCGGAGCGCTGCCTGTCTGCGCTCGCTGCCGACGTAAGGCACTACACAAACCGCGAGATGGCGGCCGATCTCGACCAGGTGCGTGAGGCCCTGGGCTACGAGAGGATCAACCTTTGGGGAGGTTCGTTCGGGACACGCACCGCGCTTGTCTACGCGCGGCGCTTTCCGGAGCGCGTGCGCGCGGCGGTTCTCGACGGGGCGGCGCCCTTCGAGGTCCGTTTTCCGCTCCACGTCGCAGAGGATTCCGAAGGCGCGCTGGAGAAGCTCTTCCAGGCGTGTGACGAGGAGGCGGCGTGCCGGAAGGCCTTCCCCGATCTGCGGGGCGAGTTTGGAAGGCTCCTTTCGAGGTTCGCCGGGGCGAAGGTTCGGGTCGAGATCCGGCATCCGCGAACGGGCCGGCCGCGGACGATCGCCGTCGACGCGGGCACCTTCGCCACGGTGTTGAGGGGCCTTCTTTACGTGCCCGATCACGCGAGCCTGGTGCCCCACATCGTCTTCGAGGCCGCCCGGGGAAACTACGCCCCGTTTGTCGGGATGGCGCTGGAAACCACCGCGTGGTCGGCTGACACGATGGCGCTCGGTCTCACGCTTTCGGTGGTGTGCTCGGAGGACGTCTCGCGCGTGCCTTACGAGGAGGGCCGGCGCCTGAGCGTGGGGACGTTTGTCGGGTCGAGCTTCTTTGACGCGTGGAAGACTATGTGCGGGACGTGGCGGACGGGCTCCGTGCCCGATCGCGTCGACCAGGTCGTAGCGTTGAAGGTTCCGGCGCTAATCCTCTCTGGAGCGTTTGATCCCGTGACGCCGCCGCGTTGGGGCGAGGCCATGGCGCGGCACTTCGCGAACGCGCGCCACGTCGTGGTCCCCGGCGCGGCCCACAACACAAGCTTCACGGGCTGTGTTCCGGAGCTGATCGCGAGCTTTCTCTCCCGTGGCGGGGCGGATGGGTTGGACACCACGTGCGTCGAGAAGCGCAAGCGTCCCCCCTTCGTGCTCGGTGGGACGGGAGCGATGCCATGATCGTCGCGTCGGGACTCCACAAGGCCTTCGGCGACGGACGCGCTCGCAAGGTGGCCGTCGAGAGCATCTCGTTTAGCGCCCCGAACGCCGCCGTCACCGGGCTCCTGGGTCCGAACGGGGCGGGCAAGACCACGACGCTCCGCCTGCTCGCGGGTCTCCTGAAGCCCAATCGCGGCCGTGTCTCGGTCGGGGGCCACGACCTCTCGGACGACGCCCTCGCCGCGCGTCTTGTGACGGGCGTCCTTCCAGACGCCGACGGGCTCTCGCCGCGGCTCACGGCGCGCGAGGAGATCGCGTACTCCGCGGAGCTCCACGGCCTCTCGGGGTCGGCCCTGGCGGAGCGGGTGGATCAGACGGTTCGCGAGATCGGGCTCGGAGAGCTGGCCGAGCGCCGCACGGAGGGCTTCTCCCGCGGCGAACGTCGAAAGGTCGCCCTTGCCCGCGCGCTGGTGCACCAGCCTTCGGACGTGCTCTTGGACGAGCCGACGAACGGGCTCGACGTCCTCGCTGCGCGTTCGGTCCGGGAGCTGATTCGGGCGCTGTCCCGGCAGGGCCGTTGTGTGCTGCTTTCGACACACCTCATGCAGGAGGCGGCCCTGCTCTGCGATCGCATCGTCGTCGTGGCCCGGGGACGCGTGGTGGCGGAAGGCACGCCAGACGAGCTGGTGCGCATGGGCGGCGGCGGCACGCTGGAAGATGCCTTTGTGAAGTTGATCGGAAGCGAGGAGGGATTGGGCTGATGACGACATTTGTGAAGATCACGCGGGTCGTCTTTCAAAAGGAGCTGCGGGAGGGACTGCGGGATCGGCGCGCGTTTGGCTCGGCGCTTCTCTACGGGGTGTTTGGCCCGGTCGTGGCCGCTATGGCGCTCCTTGCGCTCTCGAGGTCTGGCGAGGTCAAGGGTCCGCTTCGGGTCTCGGTGGAGGGCGTGGACCGCGCGCCATCCCTCGTGGCGTTCCTTGTGGGCGAGGGCGTAAGGCTCGACCCCCCGCCGCGGGACATTCCCAACGCGGTCCGGAAGGGCCAGGTTGCCGTCGGCCTCGTGATCACGGACCGTTTCGCGCGGGACTTCGTCGAGGGCCGGCCGGCGTCGCTCCGGATCGTCGTCGATACCGCAAGCCCGGCCTCTCGTTCTCAGGGGCGAAGGCTTCAAGCCTTGTTGGCGCAATATGCCGGCCGTGTGGCCTCGACCCGGCTTCTGGCACGTGGGGTTTCGCCCGCGGCGGTGGAGCCGCTGCGCCTTTCGGGGGTGGATGTCTCCACCGCGAGTTCCCGAGCCGCGACCGCGCTCGCGACGCTCCCGATGTTCCTGCTTCTCGCGGCGTTTGTGGCCAGCATGACGCTCGCGATCGACGCGACGGCCGGAGAACGGGAGCGTGGATCGCTCGAGCCCCTGCTCTTGAACCCAGCGCCCCGCCACGCGCTCGCGGCCGGAAAGTGCCTCGCGGCGTCCACGCTGGCGGCGTTGGGCGTTCTCGCGACGCTCCTCGTGACGCTTGCTGTCTTGGCCTCGTCTGCCTTGCGCGATCTGGAGCTGGCGTTCTTTTTCGGCCCGCGCGAGGCCTCGGTGCTCTTCGCGTTGCTCTTGCCGATCGCGTTTCTCGCGCCGGCGGTTCAGATGGCCGCGGCGCTCTTTGCGAAGAGCTTCAAGGAAGCGCAGTCCTATCTGTCCTTGCTGCTCTTCGTTCCGATGGTCCCCGGCTTTCTGATCGCCTTTGGCGGTGCCCCCCAAAACCCGTCGATGAGGCTGCTCCCGCTTGTCGGCCATCAGATGTTGATCGCCGAGGTCCTGAGAGGCGAGTCGCCGCGCCTTCCGGTCGCCGCGGTCTTGACGCTCGGGACGCTCGGGCTGGCCGCGCTTGCGACCATGGCTACGGGATATCTCTTGAGCCGCGAACGAATGGTCGCCGGGAGTTGAGGGGAGATGGCGCTTCGTGAGCGACCACGCGGCTCTCGAAGCTCGCTACGGTCGCCTGTTGCGCGAGGAGGGAGCCGCGCTGCGTCGCGTGGCGAGAACCTATGAGCACGACGCCACGCGATCGGAGGACCTGTTTCAGGAGATCTGCCTTGCCATTTGGAAGGCGCTTCCATCCTTTCGCGGCGAGAGCTCTGAGCGCACGTTCGTGTTTCGCATCGCGCACAACAGGGGTCTGACACATGGCTTTCGCAGCCGCATGCGGAAGGCCCCGGTGGGAGCGGGCGAAGATCTCGGAGAAGCCGAGTCCGTTCCGGACCCGCGCCTGGGTCCCGAGGGATCCATTGAGCAGGCCGAAAGGCGGGACCTGTTGCATCGGGCGATTCGAGCCTTGCCGCTTCTTCAACGCGAGGTGCTCACGTTGCTTCTTGAGGGGCTCACCGTGGGGGAGATCGCCGAGGTCTTGGGAGTCACGGAGAACAATGCCGCGGTGCGGCTCTCAAGAGCGCGAGCCAGCTTGAGAGCTCGCCTTCTCGGGACCGGCCCGGCGGGGAAGGGAGGCGTTCGATGAACCCAAGCGACGACGAGCTGACCCGCTGGACCCGGGCCTGGAGGGGCGACGAAGAACGCCTTCCTCCAGACGTTGAAGAGGCGGTACGACGGAGCGTGCGGAGAAAGAGCCGGGCGCTTGTCGCCATGGCAATCCTCGAGATTATCTTGACGGTCTGTGGCCTTGTTGTCCTCACCAAGCTAGCAATACGCGCCAGCGGTACCGCCGATCGGGCCGTTGCGTTCAGCCTGGCCGCGTCGATTGCGGTCTTCGCGGGCTTGATTGGGTGGTCCCGGCGTGGGACGTTCCGGCCACGGGCGGAAACAACAAGGGCATTCTTGGATCTCGTGATCCTCCGCTCGGAGAGGCGGCTCTCGGAGCTCCGCCTGGGGTGGGTGCTCCTGGCCCTCGAGGCCGCGGTGTTCCTTCCATGGCTTATTCACAAGACGTACGCCGGCGTCCTTGCAACCCCGTCCGCGGCCTTGATGGCGTTCGGGTTCCTCATAGCCATGTCGGGAGCCGCAGCGATCTTTCTGAGGTTCCTTGGTGCCCGGGCGCGACACGAGCTCGGGGAAGCCCGCGAGGCGCTTGAGATGCTCTCGGGGGATGCGGAGGTTGACGATCGAAATGTTGTCAATTCGAAACCAAGCCGCGCTCCGAAGCCCCCTCTTTTGTAAAGAGTCCCCGAACGGCCTGCGGCCGTCCCACGATAAATGAAAGGGTGTCAACGAGATGACCCGGCTGCGGAGGGGGTTCGGGGGAACCCGAAGCCTGGCGGGTTCCCCCGACTTTCTCTCTAGGGGGTTGGGGGAGTTAGAGCTTGCCCTAAGACGGCGCTCTATTTCCTAGGTTTCGGTCCCCGAGTCAAGAGCACAAGCATGCGCTCGCCTTGCGCAAGCGGTTCGTTTGTGTCTTTCCCTCCTCGAAGCAGAATCCTGACGTTCGCCTTCGCAAGCTCCTCCGGACTCCGACCGATCCACTCGGGGCGCGTTTGCGTGTCGAGCAGTATGTGCAGCGTCTCATCCGACACGTAGGCGGCTACGACGTCGGGCTCCAGCGCGTTCGCGACGAAGGCGGGCGCCGCCAGGCGCGAGGCGCTGAGGGCCGCGTGGATGCCGAGCGCCTCCTCGACCTTGTGGGCGAAGTCGGCATCGAAGAGGCGGGCCACGCATCTCGCGTCCCGGTTGGCGCGGCGCGCCGCGAGCGCGATTCCGAGGTTGGCCGCGTCGTCGCCGGTGACCGCGAGGACAGCCTTGGCGCCCGGGACGCCGGCCTTGGAAAGCGTCTCCGGCAGGCGTCCGTCGCCGAAGACAAGGGGCGAGCCCTCGCGAATCTCCTCCGCGAAGGGGAGCCCGCCGTGAAGGTCGATTCCCACGGATCGCTCTCCTTCACGACGAAGCTCCTCGACAATCCGGTAGCCGAGGTTCCCGAGTCCGGCGACCACGACGTGTCCGGCGCGTGGCACGCGCTGTCCGGAGAGGAATTCCCGGAAACGCGACTTCACAAAGAAGTCCGTCAACATCGAGAGCAGGGTTCCAAAGGCGACGGTTCCGAGCAGCATGACCAGGCAGCCATAGAGCTTCAGCGCGGTTGGCGAGTCGCGGAGATTGATGTCTCCGTAGCCGGTGGTCGTGACGGTGGTGATAACAAAGTACAGGGCATCGACGGGGGACAACCTGAGCCCGAAAGAAAAGACCGCAATTGAAAACGCGAAGAGCGCGACGAGCACGACGGAGATGGTGCGAAGGGGAAGCGGCGCGTCGCGAAAGACCCGTGCGAAAAAGCCGAGCCACGTGATGGGATGCAGGAGATCCGAGATGAGGGGTCCGGGATGCCGCGCGACGGCCGGCCCGCGCTCCGCCGCGAAACGCGGTCTTGCGTTTCGCCACGATGGACGCTCGGCAATCACGACCCGGTCGGCGCCGGATTTTCCAAGCGCAAAGAGGCTTTGTGGAACCGGATCGCGGGGTTCTTCCGGATCGCTGCCGGGCTCACGCGGCGGGAGGCGCCCGATTGCATAGTCCTTGCCGTCGAACCGGAAGCTCGCGAGGAGCGCGTCGCCGAGGGCCGCGGCGGCGAAGGCCGGCGCCGCGAGGGCCGAGACCGAGAGCGCTCGGCGAAGCCCAAGCGTGGGCTCCAGCTCGCGGGCGAGGGCCTGATCGAAGAGGCGGGCCACGACCGGCAGGCCGGGCCGGAGCCTTCGCGCGTCGAGCGCCACCTCGATGTTGACGGCGTCCCGGTGTGTTGCCGCGATCAGCGACTTGGCGCTGCCAAGGCCCGCGGCTTCGAGGAGCTTCCTGTTGCGGGCGTCGCCCACAAAGACGCACGCTCCGGCGCCCTCGATCGCCGAACGCCATTCGCCGCGAGCGTCGAGGGTCACGACGGCAACCTGTTCGCCGAGGTGCAGCAGCAGGCGCGCGATCCGGTAGCCGACATGTCCCAGCCCGCAAACGATCACGTGGCCTTGCATGTTGGTCACATCCCCTTTGGAACCTGGCCGGTCGCGGGGCGCCTCGCGACAGGCGTCGGCTGCAATCGAGCACGTTTTTGGTAGCTCGTGGCGGAGACCCTTCCCATGTTGGGGCCGTGATCGTCGCGTCCACGGCCGAACGGCCAGACCCCGCCCCGCCCCTGTGGGCTCTGGATTCCGGAGGAAGCCGGCGCGCAGCCGCTCGGGAAAGGCTGCTCTCGAGGCTGCGGACCTCGCTCGAAGGCACGGGATACGAGGTCTTCGGCGATGAGGTGTGGCTGCGCGTGGGACCGACCGGGCTCTACACGTTCCCGGACATCGCGGTCGTCCGCGGCGAGCCCCGTTTCGAGGACGGCTCTCCGAAGGCGCTCCGGAATCCGATCGCCATCCTCGAGATCGTTCCCGGCGCCACGCTCTCGTGCCGGAACAACGGCCGCGTCCAGCACTTCTGCTCGATCGAAAGCCTGGACGAATACGTCGAGGTCGCGATCGATCGGCTGGAGTTCCACTACACGCGGAGGCGCCGCCGGAGCGACGGGGTGTGGGATTGTCTGGAGGTCCTCTCCGGCGATGCCACGATCGAGCTTTCAAGCGTGGGCGTCACGATTGGCCTCGCGGGGCTCCTCGGGGCCGTCCTCAACCGTCCTTCTCTTTGAACACGATGTCGATCGCGAGACCCGCGGAGAGGAGAAGCGCGGGCAGGCGGGGGTCGCGGGGCGCGGCGTCGCCGAGCACGATCATGTAGTTGTCGGCGGTGGTGAAGAGCTCGCGCCCGACGCCGGCCCACTTCTTGGTGACGGTTCCCAACTCGGCGCCGGAGGGATCGAGGAACTTGAAGTTCCAGCCCTTCCAGTCTCCCCTCACCTCGGCGACCTTCTGGCCTTGCGCGTCGAAGACCCAAAAGCCCCCGCCGATCGAAAACAGCTTGCTTTCGAAGTGCCCAAGAGAGGTTCCGGTCGCGTCCGTAACCGTCACCTTCGCCCGCCACAGGGAGGGAGGCCGGGAGATCGAGAGCACGGGAGTTGGCGAAACCCCCTCGTAGATCCGCACGGCCGTCGGAAGGAGCGCCTTGGAAATCACGAGCCGCAGAAACTTGGCGTAGCCGGGCGGCTCCTCGCGGGCGGTTCCCAAGAGCGCGCCCGTCTCGGGATCGAGGAGGTCGTATTCGTCGGTCAATTTCACGAGGGCGACCTTCTCACGAACGAAGAGCTGGCGGCGGGTCAGCAATGTCATAGGGCGAGTATCGCTCAACACGCGTCGGTCGTCCGCTCGATAAGATCCTCGGCATGTTGCGTCGAGTCTTCGTTGTCCTCACCTTCGCCGGTCTGTTTGTGGGTGCGCCCCCGTCGGAGGGGGTCGAGGCACGCGCGGTGCCGCGGGCGCTGTCTTCGGTCAAACCCCTTCGGCCCGTCCATACCTATTCGATCGTGGCCCGCGATCCGGCTTCCGGGGCTCTCGGCGTCGCGGTGCAGTCGCACTGGTTCTCCGTTGGCTCGGTGGTGCCGTGGGCGGAGGCGGGCGTGGGCGCGGTCGCGACCCAGTCGTTCGCCGATGCGACCTACGGAAAGCTCGGACTCGATCTGATGCGAGCCGGGCGAAGCGCTCCCGATGCGCTGCGCGGGCTCCTCGCGGCGGACGAAGGCCGGGACCTCAGACAAGTGGCGATGATCGACGCTTCGGGACGCGTCGCGGCGCACACCGGCTCGAAGAACATTCCGGCCGCCGGGCACATTCTGGGCAAGACGTTCTCCGTGCAGGCCAACCTGATGCGTTCCGACGCGGTCTGGCCGGCGATGGCCCAGGCGTTTGAGAGGTCCGGTGGAGACCTCGCGGATCGCATGCTGGCGGCTCTTTCGGCGGCCGAAGCGGCCGGGGGCGATATCCGGGGCAGACAATCGGCCGCCCTGATCGTGGTCACCGGCAAGCCCACCGGAAAACCGTGGGCGGATCGCATCTTCGATCTGCGCGTCGACGACAGCGAAGCCCCCCTGGCCGAGCTCCGAAGGCTCGTGACCCTGCAACGCGCCTACAACCACATGAACGACGGGGACCTTGCGGTCGAGCGTGGTGACCCGGAAGGGGCTCTTCGCGCCTACGCCGCGGCCGAGGCGCTCGCTCCCTCGAACCTGGAAATGGTCTTCTGGCACGCGGTCGCGCTTGTGAACATGAAACGCGTGGACGAATCGCTCCCGCTCTTTCGGAGGGTCTTCGAAAAAGACCCGAATTGGGCAGAGCTCGCCTCACGTTTGCCAGCCATTGGGCTCCTGCCAAGTGAGGCCAGCGCGCTTCAGAGGATCAGGGCGCAAGCTCCCAAGCGCTGAAGGGCTGGGTTCTTTCTAAATCCGGTGCGTCCGGAGGATCGCCAAAGCCTCATCAGCGGTCGCTATGGCCTGGGCGCAGTCATCATGGTTCACGGAAACCGTCCCCTCGTAGTTTGACCTCTTCCGGAGGCTGTGAGGGCTCTCTCCAAAGTTCGCGAGCTTCCTGGCGAGGACCGACTGGCGTCTGGTACGCAGAAAGTACCGAGCCTCCCATGGTCTGTGCCGTCGCCGGCGGCGACGAATCCCAGGCGAATCGCGTTCTGAATCGTCAAGTGGAATACGCAGTAAGGGCGGGATCAACCGTGCTTTCACGGTCCTCACGATCGAGAAGCTTGGCTTCTGAAAGCCCCCATCTTCACTTTCTCGTAGATCGTCAACGTGAGGCTTCGCGCCGGCGCCGCTCTCTCGGCCTCTCGGGCGTCCCTGTACGATCCGGTCGAGAAAGCCACGCGACCCGGAGCTTCGCTACTTGAGCCGGCGGAGATGCGGCGCGCCGGCGACTTCGGGTATACGCCCCGGGAGATGAAAATCAGTCGCCAAGCGCTTGCCCCGCCGTCTTGAGCGGGAAGGGTCTGAAAAAGGAGAGCATGACCTCACGGGAATCGCAGCTCGGTCCGTATCGGCTGGGAGATCGCCTCGGTGCAGGCGGCATGGGCGAGGTCTACCGCGCGTTCGATGAACGCCTCGACCGCACGGTCGCGGTGAAGCTGATCCGGGCCGAGTCCGCGACGGAAGAGGACAGGCGGGAGCGTTTCCGCCGTGAGGCCCAGGCCGCGGCCCGCCTCTCGCACCCGTCGATTGTCCAAATCTACGACGTCGTCACGTCCGGGGAGACCGACGCAATCGTCATGGAGCTCGTCGAGGGGACGACTCTCGCGGACTTGGTCGATGATGGGCTCGTCAGCATCGAGACCGCCGTGCGGTGGGCCGAGGAGGTTGCCGAGGGGCTCGCCGAGGCGCACCGGCACGGGATCGTTCACCGCGACCTGAAGATCGAGAACGTGATGGTGACCAAGGCCGGCCACGCGAAGATCTTCGACTTCGGCCTTGCCAAACGCCTCACGGAGACAGGCGTCTCCCCGGACCAGTCGCTGACGGCGGAGGGAATGATCGTCGGCACGTGTCGCGCCATGTCGCCGGAGCAGGCGCGAAGCTTCCCGCTCGACCACCGCTCCGATCTCTTCTCCTTCGGCACGCTCCTTTACGAGACCCTTGCGCGTGTCTCTCCGTTTGAGGGCGCTTCGGTCGTGGATACGGTCACACGCCTCTGCGCGGTGCCCCACACGCCGCTCTTGGAGCGCAACCCGGCCGTGCCCCCCGCTCTCTCGACGCTTGTCGATCGCCTGCTTGAAAAGGATCCCGCGCGGCGACCGCAGCGTACCGAGGAGGTCGTCGAGGCGCTCCGTGGAATCCGCGCGGAGCTCTCGCGGGACTCGTCCTCCGGGAGGTCCGCGGACGTGACCGCGCCGCTGAGCACGCCGGTGCGAGACGCGTCGGTCGAGAGGGGAGCCTCTGTGGACGGCCGTACCGGCGTGCGCTCGTTCTCTTCCGTGGGCCGCCTGGGGTTGGTCGCAGGGGCGCTCCTTTTCGTCTTCGCGCTCTCGGCTGCCGTCTACGCGCTGCGCGGTGGCTTCCGGAAGGAGCCGCTCTACGTCGCGGTTCCAAAGCCGATACTTGCGAAATCCGCGGACGAACCCGCGGTCGCGCTGCTCGCGAGCGGCCTCCGGGTGGCGCTTCTCCGGTCGCTCCTGACGCTAGACGGCGTCTTCCCGCTCGCGCCCGAGCAGGTGGACGGGGCCGGCGGGCCTCCCCTCACGCTCGCCCGCGCGACCGCGGCGAGCGAGGTCCTGACGACCTCGATCGACTGCGGCGAGCTCATCTGCAATGCCGTCGTGAGCCGGGTCTCCGGCCGGGACGGAAGTCTCTTGTTCACGCACGTGCTCGAGATCCCGCGCTCGGTGCCGGTCCCGGCGTTTGGGGAGGTCGAGGCTCTTACTCAGGCGGCCTATCGCGAACGGCGGGTGAAGAAGGGCTTCGCCGCGGTGGAGCTCGCACCCGCTGACTTTGCGGCCTACGTCGACCTGACCCGTCGCTTCGAGAAGGACGAGGAGGCGGGCGTTCCCGTCGACGAGCTGCTCGTGCGGCTTGGCGAGCTCAGGCGCCGAGCGCCTCGTTTTGTCGACGCCTTCCTCTTCGAGGCGGGCGTTCTCGCGAAACGCTTCCGCTCGCGGCGGGACGAGTCGGACCTGACCCAGGCCTTCGATCTGATCGCGCGAGCGAAGGACGCGGCGCCCCTCGACCCCCGTGTTCCCGCGGCCCTCTTCGACGTAGCCCTGGAAGCGCAGCGCCACGATCGAGCGGAGGAGGCGTTGCGCGAGCTCGAACGCCTGACGCCGGGCGATGTCGAGCTCCTCGTGCGGCGTGGGCTGCTCCTCGTGAGAACGGGCCGCGGCGCCGAGGGAGCCGCGCTTCTCAGGGAGGCGGTCGCGCGCCGGCCTTCGGGGAGCCATCTCTTCACGCTCGCGGTGGTCGAGTACGAGCGGGGAGAAACGGCGAAGGCGAAGGGGTATCTCCTAGACCTCCTCGCGCTGATCCCCGGCCATTTCGCCGGGCAGTCCGTTCTCGCCGAGATCGAGCTCTCCTCGGGCAGCGCCGAGCGCGCGGCCGAGCTCTATGCCGGCCTCGTGAAGCGCTCTTTGCAGCTCACCGAGGTGACAAACCTCGGCCTCGCCCAGATGCTCTTGGCGCGGTACGGTGAGGCCGAGGCGAGCTTTCGGAAGGCGAGGGAGCTCGAGCCCAAGAACCCGTTCGTGCTTCTGAACCTCGCGGACGTCGTGTGGCTCGCTGGCCGCCATGCCGACGCGAGCCGGCTTTACGAAGACGTTCTTGCGATGGTGGAAAAGGACGCCGGAGCGGCCGCATGGAAGATGCAATCGTTGAAAGCCCAGGCCCTCGCGCACTTGAACCGCCCAAATGAGGCCATCGAGGTTGCGCAACGGGTCTTGCGGCTCGCGTCCGAGAACGGCCAGGCGCAGTACGAGGTGGCCCTCGTCTACGCGCTTGTGGGAGAGCGCGCCTCGGCTCTCTTCAACGCGACGGAGGCCTTGAAGAGGGGCGTCGAGCGGCGTTGGTTCCAGTTTCCCTGGTTCGATGCGCTGCGCGAGAGCCCCGAGTTTCGCGAAGCCCTCGCGCGCCCGCCCGCACCGCGCTGAGCGCGACCCGGACTGTCAGCCCCCTTTGTTGATGATGGAGGGATCGCTGGTCGTGTAGACCGTCCCGTTCGCGATCACCCGGGCCTGGAAGGCGTAGGTCGCGGCCCCCGTGTCGTTGTCGGTCAAAGTGAAAGCGGTCGTCGAAGGCGCGGGCGTCGTCGCGTAGCTGAACGGAGGCCTCGGATTCGGCGTGAGCGGGTAGTACGTCTTGCCGCCGACAGGGGTCCCGGTCGTCAAGGGAAACGCCGGAGAGGTGTCCGAGGTGTTGGAGAGGCTGAACGGGATCTGAATCACGCCCAGACCCGCCGGAATGTCGAGCGTGTTGTTCGGGACTGGTACTCCATCCGCGTACATTTGCGCGCTTACGCTGTAGTTTGGGCTCGTTCCGCTGAAGGTGACGGTGCAACTGTAGTTGAACTAAGCGCTCCGCGCAGCCCGGTTCCCGCCTTGCCAACAAGGCCAGCGGTGTGACGATGGCCTCCGACGCCGGAAGACCGGCGCAAGGAGGTTCCCATGGCTGCCGCATCGCCACTTCGCAAACGGTTCCTCGAAGATCTCCAGCTTGCCGGGTTCTCGCCTCGAACGCAACAGGCCTACGTTCGCAGTGTCCGGCTCCTCTCCGAGCATTTCGGCAAGTCTCTCCGCGACGTCTCGGACGAAGACTTGCGCACCTATTTCCTTCACATCAAGAACGTCAAGAAGTGGTCTCGCAGCACCTGCACCATCTCGCTTTGCGCGATCAAGTTCTTTGTCCAGAAAACCCTCGCTCGTCCCTGGACCTCCCTTGAGTTTGTTCGGCCTGCTCCTGACACGAGACTTCCGGTCATTCTCTCCCTTGACGAAGTCCGGAGAACCCTTGCCGCTGTTCGCCTCCTGAGATTCCGCGTCTGTCTCTCCACCATCTACTCCTGCGGCCTCCGCCTCAACGAGGGAATCCACCTTCAGGTTTCCGACATCGACAGTGCTCGCGCGATGGTCCATGTCCGGCATGGCAAGGGTGGAAAGGACCGGTACGTTCCACTTCCCGACTCCACCCTCGCTCTCTTGCGCGGCTTCTGGCGTACTCACCGCAACCCCGTCTGGCTGTTCCCAGCTCCCGAACGCGGCGCCGTCAAGATGACGGTCTCGACCAGACCCTTGCACCAGTCCGGAGTTCAACACGCCTTTCGCGAGGCCCTTCTCGCCTGCGGCATTCACAAACGCGCCTCGGTCCACACCCTGAGGCATTCCTGGGCTACCCATCTCCTGGACGCCGGCGTCAACCTCAGGCTCATTCAGGAGTATCTCGGTCACGGATCGCCCGCCACGACCGCCGTCTACACCCATCTCACCGCGACGGCCGCTCAAGCCGCCTCCAAGACCATCAACTCGGTCATGAGCGGCCTCTCGTCGTGACCGACATCGCCGACATCTTCCGTCTTCATGGGCCCGCGTATCGCGCCAAGTTCGGTTCGCGAATGTTGTCGAGTCATCTCGACGCCATGCGAGCCATTGAGACGTGCCGGACCGAAGCGCTCGGAGGACAGGCCTACTTCTGTACCGACTGTTCCACCACCCACTACAGCTTTCACTCGTGTCAGAACCGGCATTGTCCGAAGTGCCAGAACGACAAGGCCACGGAGTGGCTTGAAGACCAGACCGCCCTTCTCTTGCCCGTGCCTCATTTCCTGGTCACGTTCACCATACCCGAAGAGCTGAGGTTCCTCGTCCGCTCCCACCAGAAGGTTCTCCTGAGCATTCTGTTCCAGTCCTCCGCCGCGGCGTTCCAGAAGCTCGCGCGTGATGCGAGGTTCGTCGGCGGCCAGGTCGGCATGATCGGCGTCCTTCACACGTGGACCCGCGATCTGCAATACCACCCGCACATCCACTATCTCGTTCCCGCAGGCGCTCTGTCGGAAGACGATTGGAGAACGCCCAAGAGCAAGAGATTCCTGGTGCCGGTGAAGGCCTTGTCGGTGATCTTTCGAGCCAAGTTCCGAGACGCCGTCGGAAAAGCGGGTCTCCTCCCAACCGTGTCGCGAGAGATCTGGAAGAAGCCGTGGGTTGTTCATAGCGAACCGGTTGGAAACGGCGATCATGCGCTTGCCTATCTCGCCCGCTACGTGTTCCGGGTTGCGATCAGCAACAAGAGAATCCTCTCGCTTGAGAACGGCGTCGTCACGTTCGAATACGAGGACGGAGAGACAAAGGAGTGGAAGATCTGCCGGGTCGCGGCGGAGGAGTTCATCCGCCGGTTCCTGCAGCACGTCCTACCGAAGGGATTCATCAAGGTGAGGTACTACGGTCTCTTCGCGCCATCGAACCGCAAGGTCCTGAAGAAGGTTCGGACACTGTTGGGAGCCCGCGACGCCAAGCGAGCGACCCCAAGCCATGAGGCACGGCGACCGGCGAACGTCTGCCCGAAGTGTGGAAGCGTCATGGTGGTGACAACGCTGAGGAGGTGGCCGCCATAGAAGAAGAGCATTCGACCTTCCGCCTTCTTCGGAAGGCTCCACCAGGGCGGACCCGGAAACGCATGTGGGAGCGTCGCGGTGAAGGACTGTGCAAAGGACTAGGCCATGCCTGGAGCAGCCTATTGGGCACGACCGGACGGCGCCGGATGGGCAGGGGTGACGCCTTGTTGATCTCGACCGGCGGGCTTCAATCCTCAAAGGGAACCACGGCTTAGTTCAACCCAGAATTGTGTGGCGGCTTGCCGGTGGGTCATCCGGGTGACGTCCCCGCGGCGACTCGCGCCACACGAATTCTTATTCCGTTGGGCATGGCTTCCTCCTCTTCCTTCGTTGTGCCGTTGTCGTGGCTTGTCTACACGTCCAGGCTGTCGGCCTCGCGGGCCCTCTCGGTGATGAAGCGATATCTCGCGGACGGGTCCTTGCCCATGAGCTCGGCGAGCGTTCTCTCGGCCTCCCGCGCGTCGGGAACCATCACCTTGAGCGCGCGGCGCCGCCTTGGGTCGAGGGTTGTGCTCTTGAGCTGCTCCGGCATCATCTCGCCCAGGCCCTTGAACCGCATGACCTCGGGTTTGACGTTCCGGGGGAGCTTGCGGAAGATCTCGTCCCGCTCCTTCTCGTCGAGCGCCCAATAGGTTTCGCGTCCCGCGTCGATCCGATAGAGAGGCGGTTGCGCCAAGTAGACGTGGCCTTCCTGGATCAGCTTGGGAAGATGTCGCCAAAAGAAGGTCAAGAGAAGCGTCGAGATGTGGTGGCCGTCGGCGTCGGCGTCCATCAGCAGGAAGATCTTCGAATAGCGGAGCTTGGTCATGTCGAAGGAGAGCCCGATTCCGCAGCCCAGGGCCGAGACCAGGTCCGAAAGCTCGCGGTTCCCGGTCACCTTGGCGGAATCGGCCTGCTCGGCGTTGAGCACCTTCCCACGCAGCGGCAGGATGGCCTGGGTCTGACGGTCGCGGCCCTGCTTGGCTGAGCCCCCGGCCGAATCCCCCTCGACGATGAAGAGCTCGGAGTCGGTTGGATCCGTCGAGGCGCAGTCCGCGAGCTTTCCGGGGAGGTTGAGGCGATGCGAGACCGCGGTCTTGCGCGTGACCTGCTGCGCGGCCGCGCGGCTCGCCTCCCGGGCCCGCGCCGCGAGCACGATCCGTCCCAGGACCTGCTCGGCAACGGTTGGGTTCTCGTTGAGCCATTTTTCGAGGGCCGGCCTCACCGCTCCGTCCACTTGCGCGGCGACCTCAGGGTTGTTCAGCCGGTCCTTGGTCTGGCCCTGAAACTGGGGCTCCAGAACGTAGATGGACAAGAGCGCGACCAGGCCCTCGCGGATGTCCTCGGCGGTGACGTTGAGACCCTTGGGAAGCAGCTCGTGCGTGGTGACGTAGTTGCGAACCGCCTTCACAAGCCCCGACTTCAGGCCGTTCTCGTGTGTCCCTCCCGAAGGCGTCGGGATGCCGTTGACATAGCTTCGGATCGACTCTTCGGTCGACTCGGTCCATTGCAGCGCGATCTCAAGCCGCGGCTCGGCGTCGCGGTTCAGGGAGAACTCCAACGCGTGAGTTGGGCTCTTGGCGCGGTCCAGGACGATCTTCTTCAGGTAATCCGCGAGGCCACCCTCGTGGACGAACTCCTCGCGGCGCGGCGGCCTTTGGGTCTCGTCGACAAGGACGACCTTCAGGCCGCGATGCAGGTAGGTCTTGGCCTCTAATCGCTCGCGGATCTCCGCGGCGTCGAAGGCCAGGTCGCGGAAGATCGTGGGATCAGGCCGGAACAGGATGGTCGTGCCCGAGCCGCGGACGCGCTCTTTGGAGACCTTGAGGACCTTCGAGGTTGGGACGCCGCGCGAGTACCTCTGGCGCCACTCCGCGCCGTCGCGCCGCACCGTGGCCGTCATCTCGGAGGACAGCGCGCAGACCACAGACGCGCCGACGCCGTGCAGGCCGCCGGAGTGCAGGTAGTTTCCCTGGTCGAACTTCCCGCCCGCGTGGAGCGTGGTCATGATGATCTCGAGGCCCGGCCGGCCGTACTTGGGATGG
>WBZQ01001364.1_pt1 | contig 17092 bp, 16 predicted proteins | sample 5204251 | NCBI WGS metagenome assembly WBZQ01 (sample SAMN12412402, study PRJNA552823) | activated sludge metagenome | isolation source: activated sludge from nitrification reactor of wastewater treatment plant... | place: USA: Virginia | collected 2017-09 | reverse complement strand
CAGATCTTTGCCGTCGAGGTGAAGAACATCGTTGCCAGCGCCGCCGTCAACCAATCCAAAACCGAGATCCAGTACCTGAATAAAATCATTCCCGTCCTCGCCATGAAACTCATCAGCTCCGCCACGGCCGATCATCTTGTCATTCCCATCGCCCGCTTTGAAATGCTCCGCCGCCGTGGTGCCTTTTAAAGTGTCGTCACCGTCGGTACCTTTGATTTCTGGCAGTCCGCCACCACCGCCACCTTGGCCAAAGTCGCTATTGCCAAAGATGACATTACTGGTTCCCGAGTACGTGCCATTGGGATTGGTAAATTGATCGCCGAGAAGCAGGTCATCAAAACCATCGCTATTGATATCACCGGCAGCGCTGACCGTAAAAGGATCCAATGGATTGGAAGTACCGAAAACCTTGTCAACATTTCCCATCAGGCGCAATACATTTTTGTCATCCAGTTTGGCCACATCAATCTGAGCATCAAAACCAGAAGCCTTACCGAACACCACATAACTGGTCCCGGAAAACGAGCTTACTACGCCCGTCGCGCGATCACCGACAATGAGGTCGTCGAAACCATCGCCATTGATATCACCTGCACTGCTGGCTCCGAAATTTGAGTACGCAAGACTGGCATTTCCGTTCAGACGGAATCCATTACTGCCATCTAAACTCGACAACGTCAACACGGCATCAAATCCGGAAGCTTTGCCAAAAATGACGTAGTCAGTATCGACACGCTCTCCCTCGTCATTCTTCCTAACTACATCAATGACAATATCGCCGAAACCATCGCCATTGATATCTCCAGCGCTCCGAGCCGAATAACCCAAGGATTCGGCTCGATTGTCTCCATCGACGCGAAAGCCATTGCTACCGTCCAGACTCGACAAATCCAGTTGCGCATCAAAACCCGATGTCTTACCGAAAACGACGTAATCGGAACCGGGAGAATCTGAAGGAATATTTCGATTCAATTCAACGAGTAGATCATCGATACCATCGCCATTGACATCGCCCGCACTGTGAAAATTCGGAGTCCCTTTATTCCCTTCACTTAAATTGCCATTTTCCAAACGAAACCCATTCAAACCATCCAACCCGGCCAAATCCACTTGCCCACCCAAACCTGAGCTTTTGCCAAAAACAACAAAATTTGTCAGTGAATATTCAGCGCCAACTTTTATGGCTTTCAGAATCACGTCGTCAAAACCATCACCGTTGATATCCCCTGCACTACCAAGCGGTGTGATGCTATAAAATTCGTCTCCCCCACTTAGGCGAAAGCCATTGTCGGCATTGACATCCTCCAGGTCGAGCTGCGCATCGAAGCCGGATGCCTTGCCGAACACGACATAGTTATCCCAAGAATAGACATGCTTGGCATCCGGCCTACTCACACCAACGATCACATCATCGAACCCGTCACCATTGACATCACCCGCACCGTAGCCAACCGATATGGCCCCAGCCTGAGTCGATGCTTGCTGCATTCGAAACCCATTTTTCCCATCCAGAGTCGACAGATTCATGCGACTATCAAAACCGGAGGCTTGACCGAACACAACATAGCTGGTGCTCAGTTTGTAGGTGTCATTGGGTAATATCGCTGAATAGGCTCGGGTTCCAATAATCACATCGTCAAATCCATCGCCGTTGACATCCCCGGCACTGCTAATCGTTGCTCCTGAGCCATCGTACTCGCCTTCTCCAAGCAGTTGAAAACCATTTTGTCCATCGAGGCTGTTCAGATCAAAAACCGCTGCGGGGCTGACGGCAAAATCAACCTGCACAGCATTGTCCACCTGCAACAACATGCCATTGTGAAGATAGTCATGAAAAGTACCGGATCCCCCCAGATCGTACCAGCCATCATCGCGTACACTGACCTGCGCACTGGAATCACCCCGGATGGTAAAGACTTCATTTAAATTTATATCAGACAGGTCTTGCAACGTTTTCGCGGTCACCACCAGCTTGTTGCCGCCCGTCCCCAGATCCAGGGTTTCGATGCCTGACAGGTTATGCGACTGGGTCAAATCCAGATTCAGATCATCCCCTTGGAGTTGCAACATATCACGACCTGCTCCCCCTTCGAGGATCGCAAATCCCAGATCGGGCACAGCGATGTTGTCGTCTCCAGACCCAGCCACAAGTTGATCGGCGCCCCCGCCCCCCAGCAAAATGTCGTTGCCGTCACCGGCATCGAAATGTTCTGCTGCCGGCGTGCCTTCCAGATGGTCGTCCCCTGAGGTGCCGAAAATGACCGGCAAACCGCCCCCAACCACATCGGACGCACCAAAGATGATGTAGCTTGCACCAGCTCTGTCACCGTTTGGATCCGCTCCCGGAGCACCGACCAGCAAATCATCGAAACCATCGCCGTTGACGTCTCCTGCGCCACTGACTGATGCGCCTGAATCATCACTATCATTTTCACCATCGATGCGGAAACCGCTTTGACTATCCAGATTGGATAAATCGATTTGCGCATCAAATCCCGAAGCCTTGCCAAAAACGACATAGCTGTAGCCATTATGTTTGCTATAGCCAATCTCACCGGAGCCAATGATCAAATCATCAAAACCATCACCATTGACATCCCCTGCGCTACTGACCGACTTTCCTCCTCCTACCATGCGAAAACCATCGCTACCATCCAAATTGGATAAATCGATAGCCGCATCAAATCCCGATGCTTTGCCAAACATCACATAGCTTAAGGTACCCGCTATGCCAATAATCACATCATCGAAACCATCGCCATTTACATCACCGGCAGTGCTGACAGACTCGCCAAACTGGGCATAATCAGAATACTCTCCGTCCAGACGGAAACCATTGTTGCCATCAAGATTGGACACATTCATTGCAGCATCAAACCCGGTAGCTCGACCAAAAACGACATAGCTCGAGCCGGCGGGATAATGGTTCCCATTGGGATTCGCAAAGGGAGCACCCACGATCATATCGTCATAACCGTCGCCATTGATGTCTCCGGCACTGCTGACCGAAGTGCCAAAATGACTCGACAATGCTCCATCCAGGCGAAAACCATTATCACCATCGAGGCTGGACAAATCTATCGTGGCAGCAAAACCGGTGGACTGCCCAAAAACCACATAGCTCACATTATAAATACCTTTAAAACCGCCAACGATCACATCAGCAAAACCATCACCATTCATATCCCCTGCGTTACTGACAGAACGAATCCAATCTGAGACATCATTTCCCATAACCAGTGTAAAACCATTTTTGCCATCTACTCTGGATACATCCATGGCTGCATCAAAACCAGAAGGCTTGCCAAAAACCACATGACTGTAACCGGAAGTGACGGCTGTAGACGAATAGGGCGAATTGGGTGCACCGATCACAATCACATCGTCGAAGCCATCGCCGTTGATATCACCGGCGTTACTAACCGATGATCTGCCCGAATTACCACCCGCAGACACATTATCCAGGCGAAAACCATTGTTGCCATTGAGGCTGGATAAATTCATCGTTGCATCAAAACCTGTAGACTGACCAAACACCACATAGTCATACCAAGGATGGTTACCATCGTTACCAATAATCACATCAGCAAAACCATCGCCGTTGACATCCCCTGCATTGCTGACTGATGTACCCGCAGCATCGCTCAGTGACACACCATTCAAACGAAAACCGTTATTGCCATCAAGATGGGATAAACTAAAAACAGGGGTACTCATGAGTAATTCTCCTCTAAAATCAAATTTTAAATACAAGATTCTGTTGAGATTTTACAAGGGTAGCCAGAAATATCTACATCCCAAAGCTACCATACTTTCAAAATTTCTCTTTAGTTTGTCGTATCGTGTCGCTACCGTTAGATAATGCTTTGGCCCCAGGCAAAAGCATTTCCCACTCAATGCAGGCATCTATATCAACCTCAGTCGATATCTGCATTATCCTCCAACGAATTGCGCTTTCTCGGAATTGGAACGTGAGCACTTTTCTTCAGTATATGCTCACGTACTGGATAAGTTCATTACCGCATCAAAACCTGAGGCTTTGAAACACCACCTATGTGGGACCAGGATAGGCACCATTAGGGTCGGTCGATGGCGCACCAACATTCAAATCATCAAGACCATCGTCATTCACATCCCCAGCGTTGCTAACCGAATGTCCTGCAAAATCTCCCGAAGCTACTCCACCCAAATGGAAACCGTTATTATCATCTAGGCTGGACAGATCTAAGGTAGCTGAAAAATTGGATACCTTGCCAAACACCAGGTAACTGGATTCCGAAAAATTGCCGTTTGGATCAGCATCAGGCACATTAACAATCAAGTCAGCGAAACCATCTCCGTTGATATCTCTTGCATTGCTGACAGTTCCTCAAAAAAATCACCAGCCGCCGCCCCATTCATCCGAAACCCATTACTGCCATCGAGATCGGCTAAATTAATAATACTCGTTGCCATGTGATTAACCCCCCATCAAGAAACAAGAATAATGATCTGAGTGAGTCGTGGCTGCCGATTTTGGGAAGTTTCGAATAACGGTGGCGCCCGGTGTGAGGTGCGAGAATTCGGCACGGAATGCGAGCAATCACGCTGACACTGAAAAAACACACCAGCTCAGATGATTCCGCCTTGCTTCATTCATTTACCGCTCGCTACCTTTTCCAGAGCTACTTAAGGGCGTAGTCGCGCTTATTTCGCGCCGATATTTGCCGACGAATTGGCAAATACCGGGAGCAGCACGCAACTAAGGAGCTTTGCCTGTGCAACACATAAGTTTCGCAAAGCCACAAGCACATTTATCCGTCACTTTTGCAAACGATGATTTGAACGCTCCCCTTTTCCGCAAACTCCAGATGGCACATCGTAGGAACGGCTTTGCGAATGACCGCTCAAACCCCGCCGCAGGCGCGAAATAATGGCGTAAGCCCGGCAACCACGCCCATCTCATGCTAAGCCCGCCCAACCCTTTCTGTCCAGATGGTATTTGTCCCGAATATTGATTTTAATCAGGAAATCTTAAAAAATCGTCGAGGATGGCGTCAACAGGACGTGTCAGCCAACAAACAAACGCGAGCAGCGCCAACCTACACCTCAGATGACTCAGTCATTTATCCCGAAATCGGTAAATTTTTTACTTTTTTGTGAAGGGCAAGTGAAATATTTCGAAGCAATTTCCAAAAATTGCTTTTTCAGAATCGAAAAAACCTAAATAAATGCCGTATCAAGTGAACAGCTTTACGTTTAATTCGGTCGTGTGAGTCTTTATGGCAGTAACCGTATCCGGGCACGAGTCGCATCAATGGTCAACAATGCAGCTTCTTCCAATTCGGAGGCCATTTGTCTTAAAGCAGCGATGGCGCACGATCCAATCACATCCCGATTGACATCCTCTGCTCTGATTTGAACTACGCTGGGTTTTTCGCCCTGCGTGACGGCAAGAATAGCGCTGAAATACAGATCAAGAGGTAGAAGGATATAATCTTACGCTTTGGCGTCAATCATAATTTCAATATCCGATACATTTTTCAACACCGATTGCAGACCAATGCACCGCCGCAACACCGGCATTCTCTAACACATCAATCCAGCTGCTTGACGCAGCGATGAATGGTTTTTTCAAACCTTTTCTTGCCACTGCGTCAGTAATAAAGATTTCTCAAGGAAACGCTGGCAGAAAATGCGCACTTGAGAGACGCCATGACCGGCAACCAGATGGCGGGAAGATCCGAATCATTCACTGATGTCGAAACAACTCAAAAAATCGCCGCGGCGCTCGGCAAAAAACGGGGATTTCCCTTGAGTAATTTCATTGAGGTAACGCTATGTTCCTGTCACCCCATCAATGCTGTACCTTCACGGGCCTACGCACGCTGCCTTTTTCAGTTTCCTCAGAATTCGCTGCCCCGGCTTTGATCGACATCTTCTGGTTTCACTAGACTGCCGAGATTCCCCCATGCATTGCGAATATAAGACACTACCCTGGCAACTTCATTATCGTGAATGAGATGCTGAAAGGGCGGCATGCCATAAGGCCGGGGATTGCCAGCCGTTGCCGGAGGATATCCGCCATAAAGTACGCTACGGATGGTGTTCAAGGGAGATATCATGGTCACGCTGCGATTGCCCGCGAGCCGCGGATAAATTTTGGGCACGCCTTCACCCGATTTGCCATGGCAACCCTGACAATGCTTCTGATAAACCTCTTCTCCCTGCTCCAAATACTGACGCACGCGTTCCGGCATTTTGGGCGGTCTACGCAGCGCTTTGGACGGATCCTGTTTTCCCCCAAGCGATTGAAGATAAACCGCCATGGAGTGGATGTCGCCGTCCGAAAGAAATTGCAGGCTTTGCCGCACGATCGTCGCCATTGGGCCAGAAGTCACCGCATGGTCGTTGATACCGGTTGACAATAGTTCGACGATATCGCTGATAGGCCACTCGCCAACACCCGCTTCCGCGGGGGATATCAGAGACGGCGCATACCAGTGGGTGCCCATGATCTCGCCGCCGTTCAACTTATCATCCCCACTCGCCCCCCACACATTACGGGATGTATGGCAGGCGTTACAATGTCCGAGTCCCTGAACCAGATAATTGCCCCGGTTCCATTCCTCGCTTTTGGATTTGTCGGGCTGATAGACTCCTTCTTTGAAATACCATGTCCTCCAAAGCGACAGGAGCCATTGATTATCGTACGGTGAATAAATCGTGTGCGGCGGATTCGTCTGTACCACTGCCGGCAACGTACGCAGATAGGCAAAAATGGCATCGGCATCCTGCCGGGTAACCTTGGTGTATTCGGTATATGGAAAAGCGGGATATAAATTGCGGCCATCCCGAGACTTTCCATGATGCAATGCCTGCCAGAAATCATCGCCACTCCAGTTGCCGATCCCTGTGCCATTATCCGGCGTCAGATTCGGCGTGATGAATTGACCGAATGGCGTATTCAACGTGCGGCCGCCGGCATAGGGTTTACCGCCGCGTGTGGTATGGCAGCCCATGCAATTACCCGCCCGCGCCAGATATTCTCCCTGCTGAACTTGCTGGCCGCTGGCGTCCGGCATCGCCTGAGCTGCTGCAACCAGCCCCATCGACAATACACCTGCGGCAACTCGATTGATAAGGCGATTTCCCTGTGCACCCCAGACTTTAAATGAACGTTTCATCGTGCAGCACCCTCCCCCGCCACAATCGTCCGGCAACGCCGCGCCAATTCCGGCGCAAGCGCATCCGCTGTGGCTGATTCTCCTGATACTGGCCGGCTAGGTAGCCATATCGCCAGCGCATTGACTTCTTCCTGGGTCAGTTTTTTTGCTATTTCCGACATGCAGTCAGGAATCTGTCCACGCATGATCCCGCCATTGCGCCAGCCGCCGAACTGTGCGGCCACGTAGGCGTGCGGCAAGCCCAGCAGACCTGGAATATAGGGTTGAACGCCCATCAGTGCTTCGCCATGACAAGCGCTGCAGGCCGGAAGATCGCGTTCGGCGTCGCCGGAATACATCAATGTTTCCACGGCATGGCTTTCGGCAGGTGACAGCGCATGCGCCACCGGCGCGGGATAAGTGGTTGGCAATGCAGCAAAATAGTGCGCAATTTCATCCATGTACTCATCAGTCATATTTTCCAGCAAAATGGCCATAGGCTGGTAAAAACGCCGGCCGTCACGAAAATTACGTAACTGATTGAATAGATAACCCGCCGGTTTACCGGCAATACGCGGGAAATACGCGTCCCGGTCTATCCGGTCAGCATCCCTGTGGCAGATGATGCAGGGTTTCACCCGCTCTTCCAGAGTATCGGGAATTTCAGACATAGCCGGTTCGTCAGCGTTCGCCCATCCGGTCATCATCGTAAGTAACATCAAAGCAAATAACTTCATCGACTGTCGATCCATGAAAAAAATCAAAACACTGGCAATAATCCAGAATTTCCTGCTGATGAACGCAAGCGTTGATTCATCGGCCATTCCATCATGAGTGCCAACCCGACCCTAGGCCGCGGTATCCAGCGCCAAAGTATAACACTGCTTCCAATCTCGCCAACGGGCGGGCGCCACGGTTTTTTCTTAGGGAAAGGCTGATAAATTCGGCGAACAATATAAAGCGCAAGGCATACGGAATGCAACCAAGACATATCAACGCGATAGGCGAGGGAGCGAGTGCCATGAAACGAAGGGGATGGAGATGGCATCGGAAAGGATGATCAGAATCGTTTTTCTGAGTGGCCATATCGACGATCTGACCGTATAGAAATCACACAACTTGACAGCCCCGTTAAAAAACCAAGCCGGAATGGACGGCTTACCGTCTTTTTCCGGCTCATCAGTTGGTTAATCCGATCGATTATCTCAATCACATCCGCGCAATAAGAAAATCAGAAACAGGATCGGAATGGGGATACCCAGCAGCCATAACAAAATGTATCCCATTTTGCCTTCCTGCTGTTTTTTGAGCGTCATGGGTAAATTCTTCAGTTGAGTCAGATTTTTTTTCGTCACCATGGGAATACTCCTTTTTGTTTGAATTTTTCGCTGAAGACATGATGCACATTCCCTGCTGCTCGGCTTATTCTGCAGCGGTTATGGCCAGGATCATTACAGCACTCTTAGGTAAGCCACCAGATTGGCTTTTTCTTCATCCGTCAATTTCAATCCCAGTACCAGATTGAAGAATTCAACCGTGTCTTCCAGCGTCAGCAGCCGACCATCATGCAAATACGGGGGACTATCCTTGATACCGCGCAATGTGAAGGTTTTGATCGGGCCATCTCCTCCTCCCTTCAGGAAACGTTCCAGTTTCAGATCGTGCATTTGATGATCAAGATATGCTGGCGGCTGATGACAGCTTGAACATTGTCCTTTGCCGAAAAACACGGCCTCGCCGCGAATCTCGTTCTCGGTGGCTTTGGAATGATCGAGCTTGCCGTGCAGATTCAATTTCGGCGCAGGCGGGAAATCGAGCATATTCTGAAACTGCGCCATATGCGCGACGTGAATGCGGTCAATGACCGGGAAGCCTTTCTTCATTGCGCGAATCGGGTCGCCATTGAAATAGGCGGTGCGAAATTCAAATTCAGTGAAATCCTCGACAGAGCGCAGGCTCCGTTTAGAGCCATGAATCTGCTGACTGTACATGCCGCGCAGACTCACGGTATCGAGCCGGAAGCGCCGTTCTTCAGGGCGGATGTCCGGACTTAAATGAAATTGCCCCGTTGTATGCCCATTGACATGGCAATCCAGGCACGCGACGCCGAGGCTAGGATGGGCAGTTTTACGGTCATCGGTAGGATTGAATTCTTCCTGCGGCAATGGAGTCAGCAGCATTTGCAGACCGTTCAATTGCACCGGCGTCAGAATATCCTTGAATAATTCATAGAAGTTATTGATCGAAACCACTTCGCCGCGAGAAACATCTCCCAGTTCGGGACGGTTTTGCAGAAAAATCGCTGGGGGAAATTCAGGCAAGAAGGCTTCCGGCAAGTCGAAATCGACATCAAACCGTTCCAGTCTCGGGAACATCGCAATCTGATGCGCAGGGAATACTTGCCCGCCACTAGCGTGTTTGGGATGTGGCAGCGCCGGATATGGGAAAAGATCATTGGCGCGAATTTCATCTGACGACATCTGTGCCAGTTTCTGCCAGTTCACATCGCCGTGCAAACGCGCTGTCGGCCCGACCGCCAGCGGCTTTCCGCGCGACATGGTCACACTGGAATCCAGTTTGGGTTTCAGGTTGTAGCGGCTTTCCAGCAGTTTCTGCTGCATTTTCATCACGTCATCACGTTCCGCAACATCCTTCTTCATCACCTCATCGAAAGTTTGCTTGGGTTTCTGGGCATTGAACGGATCGCGCGAGAAATCAAACCCCGTTACTTTTCCCTTATCAATTTGCTGATTGAGATCCTGGGTAATGGGTACGGTATTGGAAGGTAAAAATACCTCCGAGCGGTCATGCTCATTCTTTTTATGTTCCCTGGCCGAATTTGACGGAGCCTGCACGGACTGGGCGTTTTGAACTGCATCGTGCTTTTCGGGTTTGTCGGGCTTATGAGGAGGTGAAACGTTATCGTTTTTACTGAGTGCGTTCGTAATTCCTAATCCAAAGCTGCTCAAACCAAGAATGATCAACAGTGTGACAGAGGCTTTTTTCATTATTTTTTCCTTTACAGAAATAGATTTATAAAATTTATTCTTCATCCTACGCATCTGCAATCCGCCAATCTGTTCGGAATCCAACATTGCAAAAAATGAAAAACAAGAAAAAAATAATCAGAAGGCGCAGCAGCTCACTGTGCCATCAAGGTGAAATAATCAACTAAAAAGAGCCGCGGCTGCGGCTCTTTTGGGGGGTCCAAAGATATTAGCGATCAATGGCGGCTATCGTCATTCGTTCCGTAATAGGAATGAATCGAATCTTGCCATGTCGGATCAGCCATATCGGGCCAATCATCCTTATCAAACCCTGGCGCCGACTCCAGCTTTTCTTTATCAACATCGAGAGTAAAACGTTTATTCTCGGTATCCAATTTCAGCGCGCTCCAGGGCACCGCGAACAATTTATCGGCAATACCCAGGAATCCGCCGAATGACAACACGGCGTAACAGACTTCACCGCTTTCCATATCCAGCATGATTTCCTTGATATCACCCAGATCTTCGTCCTGAAGATTATAGACATCATTACCAATCAGTGTTTCTGCACCCATTAGCCGAGGGCCGGGACCGCTTTCATTCTCATTTCTGTACATTCCATAGGTATCTCGTTCTAAGTAACTCATTCTGATCTCCATTCATTCATTAAAAAAATTATCCAACTTCGTCATCAGTGGTCAATATAGTCTTCCTGATTTGACCGAATCTGTACGGGATCCCACACAAAGACGATTTCTCAATGACATGAAATTCAGACTGGAATTAAGAAGAAAACCAACCGGCTTTTTCGCTCACCGATTTTAGAAAAGCGGGTAAGACCGCCAGACAGCTATCGCTAAAACTCTGCCAGTGGTTTGTTCAATGAGCCTCTGTACGTTGTCGAACAGACAGTGGAATCTCAAAAATAAGAAAGTGCCGATGTTGATTGTCGAGTCAGACAATCAGGTAATGTATTTCTAAACTAACTATTTATAACCATGAGGAACTCAAAATGAACCTGCTAAAAAATACTGTCATGCTAATGACCTTGACGCTTTTACTCATTGTCGCGCCTGTCGGTTTCTCGGCAAGTGATCCTGCCGAAAGAAAAGCCGACCAGCTGGAAGACAGAGCGGATCAAGTCAGAAAAAACGATGAAAAAGCACGCGATGCCCTCGAAAAACGCGGAGAAGCCGCGGCTGACCGCAAGGAAGATCAGGCCGATCAGGTACGGAAATCGTCCGAGAATAAAGCCGACAAATTGGAAGATGACGCCGACAGAATCAGGAAAGCCACTGAAAAATAATTCCTCGGTAAATATACGATCGAAATCACTGCAAACCTGGGTTGACTGATCAGTCATTCATGATCATGACGGCATCTCGGCAATGTAGAGATCTCTTGCTTCCTCTGTCTCCGGAGTACTCATCATGTTAGCCCTGACTTATCACGACAGTAACGATGTTCGTGTCGACACCGTGCCCGACCCCGTTCTGCAGCAACCCGATGACGTCATTTTAAAAGTTACGGCCACCGCCATCTGCGGCTCCGATCTGCATTTATATCGCGGCAAAATCCCTGAGGTGAAGGCTGGTGACATACTCGGTCATGAATTCATGGGCACCGTGGTCGAAACTGGACGTGATGTGACCGTTCTGAAAAAAGGCGATCGGGTCGTCGTTCCGTTCGTCATTGCCTGTGGCGACTGTTTTTTCTGCGAGAAAAAAATGTTTGCCGCCTGCGAAACGACCAATCCGGATCGCGGCGCCATCCTGAATAAGAAAGATATCCGCTCCGGTGCGGCAATTTTTGGCTACAGTCACTTATATGGAGGAATCTCCGGCGGTCAGGCTGAATATGCCCGAGTCCCCAGAGCCAATGTCGGGCCAATCAAAATACCCGATGGATTGGCAGACGAAAAAGTCCTGTTTCTGAGCGATATTTTGCCTACCGGATATCAGGCTGTTCTCAACGCAGAAGTGTGCTCGGGTTCGAGCCTTGCCATTTTTGGCGCCGGGCCGGTTGGCTTGATGTCAGCGGCTTGTGCACGCATGCTCGGTGTGGAAAAGATCTTCATGGTCGACCATCATCCTTACCGTCTTGAATTCGCCCGAACCACTTATAACGTAATTCCGCTCAATTTTGATGAAGTGGATCCGGCGGAAGCGATCATTGAGAACACGGCCTACCGGGGCGTGGACGCGGTCATCGATGCGGTGGGGTTCGAAGCCAAAGGCAGCGTGGTGGAAACGGTGCTGACCAATCTGAAGCTGGAAGGCAGCAGCGGACAAGCCTTGCGGCAGTGCATCGCCGCAGTGCGCCGAGGCGGCGTTATCAGTGTGCCCGGCGTTTATGCGGGATTCATTCACGGCTTTTTGTTTGGAGATGCGTTTGAAAAAGGCCTGATTTTCAAAATGGGCCAAACACACGTACAGCGATTCCTGCCGGAGCTTCTTGCTGCGATAGAAGCGGGCAAACTTCATCCCAACGAGATTATCAGCCATCGCCTGCCGCTTGCACAGGCGGCGCAGGGATATCAGATGTTCGACAAAAAACAAGACCATTGCCGCAAAGTCATTTTGATGCCTTGAACAGTCGCCTGACAGACTCACCACCATAAACGCCACCATGCTTTCCTTTCCTGCCGCCGAGTTACTCATGCTTTCCGTGGCGCAAACAGCGACGGTCTATTGCTTCATATTGATCGGATTGAAAATTGTCGGACGCCGCGTATTCGCACAACGCGGGCCACAGGATTTAGTGATCATCGTGCTGGTAGCCGAAGCCAGCGATCTGGGTCTTACCCCTGACGAGGCAGGATATTGGGGATCGATATGCAGTATCGTTACGCTTCTGATCCTGGGCTATTTTTCTGAAAGAATCGTCGCTATCCGCCATTTTCTGAATCCCGATCCCGTCGTGCTCTATCGGGATGGCCTACTCGATCATGTCATGATGCGAAAATACATGGTGGATGTTGAAGATCTGAATGAAGTTGCGCGTGAGCAAGGTTCGACGTCCTATCAGGATTTCGCTGCCATGGTACTGGAAGGCGACGGCCATATTTCCGCAGTGAAATTGCATAAATCCCATTCATGACCCTGGAACAACGCATGATGCATATGTCCGGTAACCATGGGACGGCTCATCGCCCCGGCAGATGTCCGGTGATGCGCTGCGTTACTATTCTCGCCCTGACTATCACCTCGATTGCATGTGCTGACCAAACCGGCTTGCCGAATGGCAGACCTGAACCTATGATATTTGACCTGGTGGATCCGCTCGGCACGAAAAAAGGCCAGCTCGAAATCAATACATTGCTTGATTATTCTACCCGAGCGGGCCAATTTCAATGGTCTCCCGAGATCGAGTACTCCTTCGCGAAAGGCCACGCGATCGAACTGGAGCTTCCGGTTGAAAATACCACGTTGCGTGAATATAAAGTGTCATTGCAAGGCACGATCGGTGAGTTGTTTCAGCGGAGGATGATTCACGGCTGGCAAATCATCGGCCGGCGAAAAAATGATGAAAAAGAATTCGGTGCCGAAGCGCTTTATCTGAATGATTACAAATTTTCCGAATCGTGGAGTACGCTGAACATGTTCGGCGTGCGCCGCACTCTATTCAACGAAGACGGAGAATTCGTGGCTTTAGTGAATAACAGCCTGTTTTACCGCTATCGTCTTTTCGCCATCGGCATCGAGTTAAATGGCGAAGTCAGTAATAAATACCGTTACCGGTTGACTCCGCAGATTCAGTATGCCTTCAATAAGAATGCCTCTATTCAATTGGGCGGCGGGCCCTCGCAATTGAATGAGGACAAAAAGACCGAATGGCTGGTCACGTCCCGCTTGGTCTATGATTTCTAGGGAAATACTGATTAATTCGGCGCACTAGATGAAGTATAAGGAACACAGAACCGCAATCGAGACCTATCGATACGATAGTCAAGAGAACGAGTCTCACGCATCAAAGCAATTTGTTCGTGCAGCGAATTAATCAGCGTCTCCCTAACAATGCAATGACACATTAATGACCGATTGGCTCTCACTGCATGGGCAGCCCGGCGATACCATGACAAACCTTTTGTGCGATCACTCCGTTCATTTATGCGTCGATATGCAGCGCATGTTTGCTGAACAAACTGAATGGAGCACACCTTGGGCGGTTAAAATATTACCTCAAATCATAGCGCTGACCGAAATCAATCCGTCCAACACGATATTTACGCGGTTTATCCCAGCGGCTAACGCATGCAAAGCCCCTGGCATGTGGCAGAAATACTATGAACGCTGGGAAAATATGACCCTGGAAAAAATCGATCCTGCATTGCTTCAGTTGATTCCAGCATTAAAAGCGTTCATTCCGCCGGCAACCCTCTTTGATAAGCATGTCTATGGCCCTTGGATGGAAACGACTTTGCATCGGTATCTGCAACAACGCCGCATCCATACGCTGATCGTTTCTGGCGGAGAAACTGACATTTGCGTTCTGGCAACCTTGCTCGGAGCGGTCGATCTGGGCTATCGCGTCATTCTCGCACGAGATGCGCTGTGTAGCTCGAACGACGCAACGCATGACTCGATCATGAATATTTACCATAACCGTTTTAGCCGTCAGATCCACGTGCTCACAACTGAAGAAATCCTCATGAAGCTTTTAAAAAGATGACGGACGACCCTGAGGAAGGCAAACTCAAACAACACTGTTCATAAAAAAACCAGCATTTCAGCTTGATACAGGCCCGGCTGACCAATTGGCTTTTTATAGCATGCCTTTTCATATATCGATCCATCTTTCCCGCGAACATCCTGTTCGTCTGCTACCGCACTGACCGGATTATAAATTGGGATCATGCTGACTCATACGTTCATCTATTAGGAGTAATCGACATGACAACATCAACCCGTTCAACCGCCAAGCCATTAATCAAATTATTGAAAGAAGATCATGACAAAGTAACCGCTCTTTTTGAGGAATTTGAAGAATTGCATGATGAAAAGAACAGCAATGCCAAAAAAGCGGAGCTAGTCAAACTGATTTGTCAGGAACTGACCCTGCATACCTTGTTGGAAGAAAAAATTGTCTATCCGTTAGCTCGCGAATCGATCGATGACACCGATGTGATGGACGAAGCGGACGTTGAGCACGCGGGCGCAAAACATCTGATCAAAGAACTTGAAAAAATGGATCCGCAAGATAGCCATTACGACGCCAAAGTCACGGTGCTGTCCGAGTATATCCAGCACCATGTCAAGGAAGAAGAAGACACCATGTTTCCAGAACTGGAAAAATCCGGAATCGATGGTGAAGAAATCGCCCAGGAAGTGATTCAGTTCAAGGAAAAACATCAGAAACTGGCCTCTACTTCCCGGAAAGGCTCAGCGCAAAAAGTATCGTCAAAATCGGCGGCGGTACATTCCGTCAAATGAGGATGCAAAAACATTATTTTTGTTATCCGCCGATTGGTTCAGAAGGATGTACAGGAGTTCAGGAGACAAAATCCAGAACTGGCAATCAGATTCCTATGCACACTGAGACGCTTAGGATAACCGCAAATCCCTGTGAAACCTGAATGTTGCACACGTGATCTGATTATGCAAAACACAGTCACATTTACCAGCGCGAATGTGGGGTAACGCACAGTTGAAGCAATTTTTATTTGAGAAAATGATTTGTTAAGAAAAATCATGATGAGATTGTGTTTCGTCGCGTGGTACAGATTTGTAAGCCATCAAAACACTCATAGGGAGATCAGCATGTTAAGAAAAATCAAAATTATCGAAAAATCATCTGGAAATTTGTTAGCGCTCTACCCTGTTCGCATGGAATTTCCTGATTATTTCGATGAAGAATATTTTGATGAAGCGTGGATGTTTGCTATTTATGATGGCGTTGTGGATCCCGATAAAAGATCGGATTACAACATTGAATTTGTGGGAGAAGCACCTCCTGAGATGGTGATCGTTTGAGTAGTCGTGACATAACGCATTTCGTTCTTTGGTATGAGAAGTAAGTAGTTTGAACATAGGTTGGAAACTTATATGAGTACTTATCGAACAAAGCCTATGGCCTCGAAAGGTCGTGTTGTTCAGATTTTTCAAAGTAAAACGGCTCAAGCCAGATTACTGACGAATTATATGAGTGAAGGGTTGCTGAATAATGAGGCAGTCATTGTCATTGCCAGACCACCGCTGAGAAAGGCCATATGGGCGAAATTGTTAGCTCTGGACCTTGATATGGCGGCTTACAAAGCCCGAGGGCAGTTCAAATGGTTCGATGCCGAATTGTTGTTATCGGCGATACTCATCGATAACGTCATTGATGAGCATTGTTTTCAGACTTTTGTAGGTAGTCAAATTGAAGCAGCGCACGCCGCATATGGCAAAGTGCGGGCTTTTGGAGAAATGACGGAAATTCTGCTTCAGAGCGGATTGCCCGAGACCGCAGTGCAACTGGGAAACATTCGGAACGAACTATGCAAGAAACACGAGTTTACCGTTTTGTGCACCCCATCTCCCTTTGCTTCAGGACCTTCCTGTCATGGCAATACGCATTCGCCGACGGTGAATCCTGAAAGCGGCAGCACGCTGCTCGAATTATTTGGAACGGCGTGGACTCATACCATGGATGCTTTGGTACAACCTCAACCTGAATCCAGTCATGCGTCTTCTCCTTCTCATTAGGGAAACGCCCACTCATTCACGGCACGATCAAATTGCTTTCGTTGCATGACTCTTGTTCCCTCGTCTGCCGTGCTGTTCATATGCCTCGGTTGCTGCCTTCCGCGCCCCGAACGCGTCATCTAGTTCGTCGAATTAATCAGCATTACCCTGGATGATTTCATCTGAATCATTTTGACGCCGACTCAGAACGAGTCGAAGTTGCCCTGTTTGATTCATTTGTTTTTGTTTTTCTGAATATCACATTCCCATCAAACCCGCCGGTCATGCCCGATGC
>WBZQ01001363.1_pt1 | contig 17109 bp, 17 predicted proteins | sample 5204251 | NCBI WGS metagenome assembly WBZQ01 (sample SAMN12412402, study PRJNA552823) | activated sludge metagenome | isolation source: activated sludge from nitrification reactor of wastewater treatment plant... | place: USA: Virginia | collected 2017-09 | reverse complement strand
ATAAGGGCTGTTAAAGAACTATATCCTTGCGCTAGCCTTCTTCTTCAAAAATATTTCTCAATGGCCTACAGTGAGTGGTTGGTAGTGCTACCATCCTGCCAAATAGGTGTTCATCAGACTGGAAGAACTTTCATAGAGCTCGGTAACGCTATGGCGGTCAAACCTCAAACTTCTCAATTTGACGGGCTTCGTAGGCAATATTTCTTTGGTTTCAAAATTAAACTGAATCAATGGCGTGACATGGTGGGCATTAATATAGAGATCGCCAGATTCATCCGCATTGGAAACTGGGTCATGAATGTCTGCAATGACGTGAATGAGTTCGGCGATTTTTTCTGCTGGCAGTGTAATCGTGTAGGTATTAAAAAAATCATCGGGAACGGGGGAGGAATTGAATGCAAAAGCTTCTAAACCTAATGTGGCTCCAACTGCTTGCGCAAGACCACCGCCAAGCGAATGACCTGCTACAATAATTTTAGCGCCTGGATATCGATTGATTACATCAAGCGCAAAGTTGAAGGCGTGTTTAAATTGATCGCTGACAATTCCCGTTGCAATAGCGCTATCCGCTGTGACATCACGGAGGAAATTTTCAGTTTCTTTGAGTGAACAGGGAAAATCACAGGTTTCTGTGCCACGAAAAATCAGAGCGATTTCTTTGGGGTTGGTATTCTGGTTTTCATAAACACCTGCATCCATGCCGGAGCTTCTGCTCTTGGTTTCGATTAAATTCCAGGTACCCACGGTAGTATTATCAAAGTCATAGACTGAGTCGGCCAGTTGCATATAAGGCAGGGAACGGCCAAGTAGATCCGCTGCTCGGCGCTCTTCGGAAGCTAACATGCCAAAAGGCTTCCAATCTCTACCAGCAACATAATCTGGGTTAATGTAGATAGCGACCTGGCTAAGTTGAAAGATCGTTTCGTTATCATTGGATACGAGATTAAGATCGACACTGTAGCGTTCGGTACCAAATCGTTTTGGAATATCGATTTTGGGCATATTCAAGACGCCGGTTGCTGATGTAAATGTTGGGCTATGCGGTTCAGCAGGCATGTTATCCAGCTCAATACCAGTCAATTGGAATTGATTGCTTAGTTCTGGATTGTCACTACCTAACCATTGCAATGTGCCTTTATAAATATTGAAATCATTGGGGTCGATCATGGCCACTTTTTGTAAACAAACCAGACCTATGGTATCCAGGTAGCTTGCAGGTGCTGTCAATTTCGAACACTCTTCTGATAGTGCGTAGGTAATAGAAGCAGTAGAAATCAGACTAACAAAGCTGGTAAATTTCGCTACAGCGAGTTTCATAGTAATTGAGTATCCGTTATATAAGTAACGCTGTGTTCATCAAGCAAGTTTTATGGGTATTGATGATCACCGAGGCATGCTTGGGTGATAACCTGTTTTTAAAGCCCGGATAGCGTCTTCATTGTTTCCGACTATTTGCCGGTTCGGGCAAAAGATATTTTTGGCTAGTTCTCTCTGTGCATAAAACTGCCGAACATTGGTTAGTTTTTCCCATTCCGATACGCGTGGCTCAGCCCAAGTTTTGTCATTGCGTCCGAGCGCGTAAAGTTTTCTTTCGGTTGTCGCGCAACGGATTCCTTCATAACTGATATTTAAAGCGCCGGAGGAAGATTTGACGACTAAACTGAATCGGATCACGCCATCCTCACCAACGTTGATAGAAGCTGGATCAATGAGGTACTGATTGCCGGTAACGGCACCGCCCGCATCGAATTCCAACAAATTGCTGGTATCGGGATAAGGTGGTAATTGTGTTGCGCGTTCGACCCAAGTCTTTTCGTCTTCAAATTGGTCTTTGAATGTTTTGTTGGCGCAAGCAGCCAATGTCAAACAACAGATCAATATGACGAGTAATTTCATGTTTCAACTAGGTCGTTTAACAGGGAGGTACGCGTATCGCCTTGGATGCTGTCGACTGTCACAGAATAAGCCGGGTGAGTAACGCCCATACGCAGCGTTGCATTTTGATGCAAAGCAAGGATCATTTCAGGGGTGAGTTCAAAGCGCAGAAAATGTACGGAAGAGGTTTTATCGGAATTTTCACGCTCAATATCTTCATCAGCAATTGCGAATACTGCATCGAACTCATCTACTTTAACCCATACCTGGTCTTCGATACCGACCATGTCCGCTAATTTTTGGGCACGTTCAGCCGGATCCGGGTATTCGATCATCATCGTAGCTTTCCAGTTGTGCCCATCCGGGATCAATGGCGTATAAGTTTCGAGTTCGTGGTTGATTTCCGCTTCTTGAAAAATACGTTCAGCAAATAGCATTTCCTGGATTTGATAACGTATGGTCAGTGCATCCTCAAAAATCAGTGAAATATTTTCCCCTAAAGCTACTTTGCGGGGTTTTTTGTGCGCCATGACCTGATTTCGAAAATCATTGCGTACTTTGGCATACGCTTCTAATGTCAATAAGCTGTCGCGGGTAACGGTTTTCATGTTTTTTCCTCGGAAGCATGCGTTTGCGCAGACAAAACTTGCAGCCCTGGAATGGCTTGCTGGTTGTCGTTATAGCCATAAGCCATGCGTAGTAAACTCAATGGATGTAATTTTTTCGCTGTTTTGTTACCATTGTTTTCGCACATGCCTTGCTCAATATGACGTGCCGCTATGGCACAGTCGGAGCTAATATAATCCGGTTTATTGGGGGTGGCCATTTGCTTGAAAACCGGGCGGCCGATTTTCATCGAGTCTGCAAAGTATTCACTTTTTACACCCCAGGTGCCATCATGCCCGGAACATCGTTCTACCGTGGTAATTCTTGTTCCTGGACTCAATTGCAGCACATCGCGCGTTTTTTTGCCGATATTTTGTACCCGTTGATGGCAGGGAATGTGATACGAAACATTGTTCAATGGTTGTTTAAAATCCGTTTTGAGCAGTTTATCTTGATATCTGAGCAATAGGTATTCAAATGGATCAAACATGGCAGCCGCAACGGTTTGTACCGCAGTATCTTCAGGAAACAATAGCGGGAGTTCCTGTTTGTACATCAAAACGCAAGAAGGGATCGCAGAAATAATGGCATAGCCTTGTTGTGCAAATTTCAAGAGGTGCGGGATATTTCGATTTTTCAGTGCTTCTACCGCCGGTAAATCACCTAATTCGAGTTTTGGCATACCGCAGCATGCTTCTTGTTCCACTAAACACGTTGGAATCTCATTATGCGCAAGGATTTGCAGCAAATCATGGCCAATGCCAGGTTCGTTGTAATTAACATAGCAGGTGGCATAAATCGCTACTTTTCCGGGTGTTTTGTTTCCATCTTTTACTGTGAAATGAGCATCCGGTTGTGCACGGGAACGAAATTGATGTGCCGTATATTCGGGAAGTTTTCTGTCAGCATGTATGCCTAATGTGTTATCCAATACCTTACGGGCAAGCGGCGCATTGTTTAACGTGTTAACGATTGGCGCGACAACTGGATTGGCATTGATTTTACCCAATAAGTCGGTACTGGATAATAATTTGTCGCGAAACCCAGCGCCGGATTGCTGATATTTAACCGCCTTGGCGCGCAGCATGAGATGCGGAAAATCTATGTTCCATTCATGCGGTGGTACATACGGGCATTTGGTCATAAAACACATGTCGCACAGGTAGCAGCGATCAACCACTTCTTGAAAACGATGTTTATCAACACCATCGATTTCGCCCGTTGAACCTTCGTCAATCAAATCAAAAAGGCGTGGAAAAGCTGTACAGAGGTTGACACACCGGCGACAGCCGTGGCAAACATTAAACACGCGCTCCATTTCCTGTTGCAATTTTTCTGAATCGTAGAAATTTGCATTTTTCCAGTCTAATGAGTGACGCTTAGGGGCTTCTAAACTACCTTCGCGAGATGCCATAGTCAATGATTTCTTTCTAACTGTAAGATTCGCCGAAAGAATATCTCAACGAATCTTACGTGTAGTTAACAATTACTAGGATTAATGATTAATCCGTTAAGCCGTCCAGCGCACGTTGAAAACGATTGGCATGTGAACGCTCAGCTTTGGCTAAGGTTTCAAACCAATCGGCAATTTCATCAAAGCCTTCTTCACGGGCGATTTTAGTCATGCCAGGATACATATCGGTATATTCATGTGTTTCACCGGCAATGGCGGTTTTTAGATTATCGCGGGTTGGACCAAAGCTCAATCCTGTTGCTGGATCTCCACAAGTTTCAAGATATTCCAAATGGCCATGAGCATGCCCGGTTTCACCTTCGGCAGTAGAGCGGAATACAGCGGCGACATCATTTTGTCCTTCCACATCGGCTTTAGCAGCAAAATATAGGTAGCGGCGATTGGCTTGCGATTCACCTGCAAATGCGGCTTTTAAATTGGCTTCAGTTCTAGATCCTTTGAGTTCCATAATTATTTCTCCTTTTTGAATGAATAATGCAGTATCTTTTCGATTTTTTGTTATGCATATTTAAAATATACTCAGAATGACGAAAGAAAGCGAAACTGTTAGATGATAGGTATGTTGCGACAACATTTAACAACCACAGCAATAACACCAATCTTCCTAGCCTTCCTTTGAGAGCGCACCAGTATACATGTTAATCCATGTGAAAAAAGACTATCGAAGGGACTGGAGATTGTCAACCACTATGTCAGTGTTGGAAATGAAAAATAATGCAATGAAATAAGAGCAATCCAGGCAGCTCTGATTAATTATTCATAGTTTTTCAGTGACCTGTCAGTACTTAAACACATTTGGTTGCGGACTAGACAAATCATTTTCGCGATTGTAGTTGAGCCGTAATTGCTTGCATAGCCTGCCATGCTGATTTATGCTTCAATGAAACAATAAGCGGTAGATTTAATTTGTGATGATAATGAGGCAATTTGGAGTTCATGTGAGGCGTCAGTTGTCATATCATATAGTACGTTTGAATGCACTCAACGGTGGACAGTCAAACGATTGAGCTCCTGGGTCGCAACCGCTTGGTTGACGAGCTACTGCAGCCGGCCTAGAAGTTGCGCTTCCGGCTCGTGATCGAGGTGTTGATCTCATCGCCTACGTCGAACTTAACTCCAAGGTCACCAAATTTGTCGCATTCCCTATTCAGATGAAGGCCGCGTCAGCGTGCACATTTTCTATCGACTTTAAGTACTCGAAGATTGCCAATCTGATCATTGCTTACGTTTGGGGAGTTAGGGACCATGAGCTTGCAGTCACTTACGCGCTTACTTATCGGGAGGTAATCGTTATCGCGGATGGAATGGGGTGGACCGCTACCGATTCATGGAGACAGGGAAATTATTTTACTTCCGCTCCAAGCAAGAAGCTCCACGAGCTTCTGGAGCCGTATCGAATGTCACCGGAGGCGTGGTGGCGGAGAATTGCGGGCAGCGGAAATGACGCGCCCTAGCCGCGCGATCGATCGACCGTTATGTACAAATTGAGGATTAGAGTTTTGAATAGACTAGCTAAAAATCTGCAAAAACATCCAGCAATTATCCTGATAATGTTTCTACTGAGTACTCTTAGTGGAATCGTAACCATTGCTTTGGGATGGGAGCAGTTTTATGCATCATTTCTTTCAAAAGAGATGAGTCTTCCTGTCTGGCTGGTTCTTTTAGTTATTTTTGTTAGTGCAATTATTTATGTTTCTCGTGGCAAATCTTCTCCAATACCAGAAGAGCTTGAGACAATTGAAGGAAAACAATTTGGTGTTCAGCAGATTGAGATGGATGGGAAGAACTTTGTAAATTGTACATTTGATGGTTCAGAGCTGGTATTTCGTGGCATAAATGGATTTAGCTTGCAAGAAAGCCATTTTAAAACTCCTCCTAGAATCACCTTTCAAGATTATGCTGGAAATACAATAGTAGTTATGAAGGCTCTACATAAAGATCCCTTATTCAGACCCTATGTCGAGAAATCATTTGAATAAGTGCATAATAAATTCATTTAACCTTGCTCACTGATTAGCTCAAACATTAGATAATCCATCAAAGAATAAGGATCGATGAGTCAACATTTATGAAAATTGCAACCTGGAACGTCAATTCGCTTAAAGTAAGATTGCCGCATGTCATGGATTGGCTAGCCAGCTGTCAGCCTGATATCTTATGTTTGCAAGAAACAAAATTAATCGACGACAATTTCCCGCACGATGAGATCAACGCACTCGGCTATCACTGCTTGTTTAGTGGACAAAAGACCTATAATGGCGTGGCAATTTTAAGTCGGCAAGCGGGGAGTGATAAAGTTTCTGATATTCCACAGTTTTGTGATGAACAAAGACGAGTCATTGCTGCCACGTATGGTGATTTGCGGGTCGTTTGTGTCTATGTGCCTAACGGTGAGTCGGTAGCGTCACAAAAGTATCAATATAAATTACAATGGCTAGAGGCGCTTAAAGGTTGGCTGGAACAAGAATTGTACCAATATAACCAATTGATCGTATTGGGTGATTTTAATATTGCCCCAGAAGATCGAGATGTCCATGATCCCGAATCCTGGCGTGACAAAGTGTTATGCAGTGGACCCGAACGCGATGCTTTTAAGCGTTTGCTGAATATGGGATTGCAGGATAGTTTTCGTTTGTTTGATCAAGCTGAAAAATCCTATACGTGGTGGGATTATCGCATGATGGCTTTTCGTCTGAATCGAGGATTGCGGATCGATCATATTTTAATCAGTGATGCACTGGCTAAAAATTGCGTCGCTTGTACTATTGATAAGCAGCCGAGAAAACTAGAGCGACCTTCGGATCATGCGCCAGTCACCGTTGAAATTGCTATTAAGGGGTAGTTTTTGTAGCTTCTTGTTTTTTTTCGGTTAGGTTCTGCATTTCGCTACGTAATGCGCTGAGATTCTTTTCTCGGGCTTGTATTTCTTGCCGGAGGTGTTCGACTCGATCGAGATATCGTTGATAATTACGTTCACTACCTAACCGATCGGGCACGCCATCCTTGTATTCGTCCTTGACTTCGTTCAAGCGTTTTTCTTCTTCAGTGATTTTGCTTTGCAATTGACCACGTTGTTCTTCAAATTTCATTGATTCCCTACGTTGCATGATGCGTTCATCGATGCCACTGGAATTTGTCGAGGGTGGCATGACTACAATGGGCGGCAGATCAAGCTGTTTCGCATTAGTGGAGGGAATATTGGAATAAGTGACTTTGCCGTTCTGATCAACGTGTTTATAGATACCAGCTTGTGCCGTGTTAATCAGCAGAATAAAACCAATCGATAGACAGAATAGGGGAAGTTTGTTTTTTAGCATGGCACCTATCGGATCGTGAACGGCATTTAGAAGTTATAACCTGGAAAGTTCTTTTTTTAAAGCAGAAATGTTTCGTTGATGTAGAAATAGCTTGCTTTTGAGCTGTGCGATTTTACCGTCTTGAAGGCTATCATTGCTCTGACTGATTTGCGATAACGATTGCTTGGTATCGAAGAACAATTTGTTTTCACTATGCAACTCTTTTTCCAGAATTTGTCGCCGCGTTCCATCACGTTCTTTCTGGGCATTGCTCTTAATGCTGGGCGCGCTGGTTGGTTTTTGGGTTACGGTATCCGCACTACGAGGAGTATTGGCATTCCCAGAAAAAGAAGCAAGATTGACTTTTTGCGCATGACGCGTCGGGCGATTGGTAAAAGTAATATTGCCGTCTTTGTCGACCAATTTGTAAATTTCTTTTCCAGCGACTGCAGCGGATGTGAATCCCAAAAGTACTGTTACGAAAATGACAGATAAATTTCTGATTCTCATATCGTTTAATGAAGATTCTATGAGTTAGTATACCTACAATGTCAATATATCAATTTTTTCTTGAGTGTAAAGTAAAAAGTAGCAAAAGGAAACTTCCTGATATTACAACTTTAAAAATGTTAATGATGTATTACAAACTATAATACAGTTCAAATTCAACTGGGTGTGTGGTCATACGCAAGCGTGTGACTTCTGCCATTTTAAGTTGGATGTAAGCATCAATCATGTCATTGGAAAAAACACCGCCCCGCGTCAGGAAATCGCGATCTTTGTCTAAACAATCCAGAGCCTCGTCTAATGAAGCGCAAACATTTGGCACTTTTGCAGCTTCCTCAGGTGGCAAGTCATATAGGTTCTTATCCATCGGATCGCCAGGGTGTATTTTATTTTGAATGCCATCCAACCCGGCCATCATGAGTGCAGTGAAAGCTAAATAAGGATTGGCCATTGGGTCGGGAAAGCGTACTTCAACGCGACGTCCTTTAGGGCTGCTGGTATGTGGAATGCGAATAGCGGCCGAACGGTTGCTGGCTGAATAGGCTAAATTGACAGGTGCTTCAAAACCGGGAACTAAGCGTTTATATGAATTGGTGCCGGGATTGGTAATAGCGTTGAGCGCCTTGGCATGTTTTAGAATGCCGCCAATATAGTAAAGTGCTAATTCGGATAGACCTGCATAACCATTTCCTGAGAAAAGATTTTTGCCATCTTTCCAAATAGATTGATGCACGTGCATTCCGGAGCCATTATCACCGACGATTGGCTTAGGCATAAATGTGGCGGTTTTACCATACGAATGCGCTACATTGTGTACGATATATTTTAGTATTTGACTCCAATCGGCGCGTTTGACCAAGGTATTGAAGTTTGTACCAATTTCGCATTGTCCTGCAGTAGCGACTTCATGATGATGAACTTCCACACCAATACCCATTTCTTCTAAGGCTAGGCACATGGCAGAGCGGATATCTTGCAGCGAATCGACAGGCGGCACGGGAAGGTAACCACCTTTTACAACTGGGCGGTGGCCTGTATTGGCATTATCGTATTTGTTGCCGGAACTCCAGGCCGCTTCTTCGGATTCAATTTTTACCGAGCACCCCGACATGTCGATGTTCCAACGGACCGAATCAAAAATAAAAAATTCTGGTTCTGGGCCAAAGTAAGCTACATCACCGATGCCAGTTGATTTTAAATAGGTTTCTGCGCGTTTGGCGAGTGAACGAGGATCGCGGTTGTAACCTTTTCCATCAGCGGGTTCAACCACATCACAGGTGATGAATAGGGTAGGTTCGTCCATGAATGGATCCATGTTGGCCGTATCCGGATCCGGCATCAGCAGCATATCAGAAGCTTGAATACCTTTCCAGCCGCCGATCGAAGAACCATCAAACGGATGACCATCCTCAAATTTATCGACATCAAACGTGTGTGCGGGTACGGTAATATGGTGTTCCTTACCATTCGTGTCGGTAAAACGCAGATCAACAAACTTAACGTCATTGTCTTGAATTAATTTCAAAACATCAGCTACAGCCATTTTTCTCTCCAAAGAGCATTGTGCAATGCATTCAACAAAGAATTAAAAACGTATGATTATACCAGCACGCCAGCGTAAATGATTTGCATGCGTATCATTCTGCACAATAACATTGTAAAAGCCGTCTTTTTATTGCATAAAATTGGGACCGTAGCAAATAGAGTATTGTAAGATCGCAAATAGATGAGCAGTAAATTGTGCGGCTCTGGATTGCCATTAAACCGTTGCATCGTTGAATTGGAAGAACAATAGTGTTTGAATTTTGCCCGAATGTCCAAAGCGCTTAGTATTCTCAATAAGGTTTTTGGTTATTCATCTTTCCGTGGGCAACAAGCGGAGGTAATTGACTATGTTGCCGCAGGTGGCGATTGCCTGATTCTCATGCCGACCGGTGGTGGAAAATCACTGTGTTATCAGATTCCGGCTTTGTTGCGTCCGGGTGTTGCGATTGTTGTTTCTCCCTTAATTGCACTAATGCAAGATCAGGTTGCTGCACTGAATGGAGTGGGTGTGCGTGCTGCAGCATTAAATTCATCGCTGCTGCTCGAAGAAGTCGCGCGAATAGAACAACAGTTGTTAGCACAGCGCTATGATTTATTGTACATCGCGCCAGAGCGTTTGCTGACTCCCCGGTTTTTGCGCCTTATTGAACAAATACCCATTGCGTTGTTTGCCATTGATGAAGCCCATTGTGTTTCGCAGTGGGGGCATGATTTCCGTCCTGAATATAGCCAGCTATGTGTATTGCATCAACGTTTCCCTTTGGTTCCGAGAATTGCTTTGACTGCCACCGCCGATCTGGATACGCGTCAAGAAATCATCGAACGGTTGGGATTGAAAGATGCCAGGATTTTTATTGATAGTTTTGATCGCCCCAATATTCGCTATCAGGTAGTCGATAAATCCAACAGTCGTAGGCAATTGTTGAATTTCATCCAATCGCAACATGCGAATGAAGCTGGAATCGTATATTGTGCTTCACGTAAAAAGGTTGAAGAGATTACTGCATGGTTGGTCGATCAAGGTATGTGTGCAGTCGCTTATCATGCAGGCATGGAAATGTTGCAACGTCAGTTAAATCAAGAAAGGTTTTTGCAGGAAGAGGGGGTGGTCATGGTGGCGACTATCGCTTTTGGCATGGGAATCGACAAACCAAACGTACGTTTTGTCGCACATCTAGATTTGCCAAAAAGTATAGAAGGTTATTATCAGGAAACGGGACGGGCGGGTCGCGATGGCCATATGGCCAACGCTTGGATGGCATATGGATTGAATGATGTTATCTACCGCCGGCGTATGATCGAAGAGTCCCAAGTGCAATTCAAATTTAAGCAAGTTGCGGTGCAGAAATTACAAGCGATGCTAACACTCTGTGAGGCCACTACATGCCGGCGTTTACAAATGTTGCATTACTTTGGTGAGAACTCGATAACCGAGTCGTGCGGGAATTGCGATGTTTGCTTGAATCCTCCACAAGTATGGGATGCGACGATTGCCGTACAGAAGGCGCTTTCATGTGTTTATCGCACTGGGCAGATGTTTGGCGTCGGGCATTTGGTGGATGTTTTGCGTGGCAATTTAACCGCGCATGTCAAAGAATGGCAACACGACACCTTAAGTACTTTTGCGATTGGCGAAGATTTGCCTGGAAAAACCTGGCGGTCGATATTTCGTCAACTAGTCGCGTTGGGACTATTGACGACCGACAGCGAAGGTTATGGTGCCTTACGCCTTACAGAGGCTAGCCGTGTGGTACTGAAAGGAAGGCAAGCAGTGTATTTACGCTAAAATAGCGTGTATTAAAAGATATTCATATATCGAGTTCCTGCATCAATTAATGGCTAGAAGAGCAACAAATTTTACCGCCGTGATGGCATATAGTTGAATTATCGGTGATTGCTCCGGCTTGACGAGTTTATTTTTATTTCTTCAATGATTTGCGCGTCTTCAATCATACTGGGTTGCTTAGAGTGAGCGGATGATCCGGCATCGCTCCAATCTTCATCAGCATGTTCTTTAGAACGATTGAATTGGTTATATTTTCTACGTAACCACCAGAATCGCGCACCTATGAAGGTGGCAGCCACGGCAAGCAAAGCTAGGAATGCGGCAAAAAAGAAGAAACCGACCATGGTCATCACGATTACAACAGGGACCAGTAGCGCATAAGTAGTCCAGTGATTAGCAGAAAAAATAGGGGTACGACCGGTTGTGTTGGTTCCAGAATCATGGGTATTATTACTCAGTATTCTGTGGATGATAATTCTTCTTGGATCGTGGTTCATTGCATTAACTCCTCTATGTCAGCGATGGTCTTAGGTGCTGCTGCGGTTAATATATTATGGTCGCTTGCAGTCACAACAACATCATCCTCTATTCGAATACCAATATTCCAGAAATGTTCCGCAACGTTGTCATCTGCTCGAATGTAACATCCTGGTTCTACCGTCAATACCATGCCCGGCTGTAATGCGCGCCATGCGCCGCGTTGCTTATATTGACCCGCATCATGTACATCCATTCCTAACCAATGTCCGGTGCGATGCATGTAAAAACGTTTGTAGTCCTCAGATTCTAGCACGCCATCGAGACTTCCATGACATAGACCTAAATCGATAAAGCCTTGCGCTAAAACTTGCAGTGCTGCCTGATGAGGCTCATTCCATAGATTTCCCGGCTTTACCTGTGCAATAGCAGCGGTCTGTGCATTTAGCACCAGTTGATAAACATCCTTCTGTGCGGCAGAAAATTTTCCATTGATTGGAAAGGTGCGGGTAATGTCTGAAGCATAGCCATACAATTCACACCCGGCATCGATCAATAGCAAATCACCGGATTTCAATTCCGCAGTATTTTCGACATAATGTAACACACATGCATTGGCGCCACCGGCAACGATTGATGTGTAGGCTGGGAAACGGGCACCTAACCGATTGAAAGTGTAAAGCAACTCGGCCTCGATTTCATACTCGTACTTATTGGGTGTTGTTATTTGCATGGCGCGCTGATGTGCTTGTACGGAAATATTGGCAGCTTGCTGCATTATTTGTAGTTCTTCGCTGCTTTTGATCAAACGCATTTCATCCAGAATAACGCGGCAATCCGTGATTTTTTCTGGTGCCATTACACCAGTGCGGATTTGATCACGAACTTGATTCATCCAGCGGATTATCCGCTGATCCCATGAGGAATCATGTCCCAGTGCAGTATAAATAACGGGTTGATCTGCCAGTAAAGTGGGCAGGATTTCATCCAGTTGCGTAATCGGGTAGGTCTCATCAAAATTAAAGACTTCTTTGGCCGCTTCAGGGCCATAGCGATATCCATCCCAAATTTCCCGCTCTTTGTCTTTTGCGCGACAAAATAGAATATGTTTTTCCGGTATTTTGTCTGTTTTTGCAACGATAACCAGTACCGCTTCTGGTTCGGAAAAGCCACTCAAATAATAGAAGTAACTATCAAAACGATACGGATAGTGTGCATCACGATTGCGTACTCGTTCTGGTGCTGTTGGAATGATCGCAATTCCCGCTTGCATATGTTGGGCAAACAACTGACGACGTTTGAGATAAGATTGGATAGGTATCGTGAATGTTTGCATGGTCATGAATCTGAATGAATGGATCCGTTTATGATTGTGCCTGTGTTTTCAGGTGATTGTCCAATTGTTGCAGGCGCTCTGGAGTGCCGACATCGATCCATTGACCAGAAAAATATTCTCCGGTTACCTGGTTGTTTTGCATTGCGTGGCGTAACAGTGGCGCTAATTTTGCAGCTTCGCCTGGTACAACGGTATGAAAAAATTGAGATTGGTACAGGCCAATGCCACTAAATGTGAGCTTCTTTGTTTCTGTCGAGGTAACATATCCATGCTGCAAAGAAAAATCACCTTCCGGATGGTGCTCGGGATTATTTACCAAAATAAGATGTGCTAATCTTTGTTTTGCTTGTGTTTGCATGGTATCCAATGTAGCGCGCAATGGCGTATAATCAAATTCGCAATAAATATCACCATTCACTACTAGAAAAGGCATTGTTTGTTGAGGATTGGTGAGCAAATGCATTGCGCTGACAATACCGCCGGCTGTTTCTAGTACCAGTGTTTCCGGTGAGTAGTGAATACGAACGCCATATTGATCGCCATTTCCTAAGGCTTCTTCGATCATCGTGCCGAGATAAGCATGATTGATGACAATATTCATAAATCCTGCACGTGCCAGATTAAAAATTTGATATTCGATCAATGCGTGCTTGCCAGCTTTCAGCAGTGGCTTAGGTAAATTATCAGTCAATGGGCGCATGCGCTTTCCTTGTCCAGCCGCCAGGATCATCGCATGGTACGGATTGTGGTTAGAATGTGTAGCCAATTTTCGATTCGGGGATTACGGGGTGTAATTCATCGAGCAAACTTAATAGCGGTCTTAGTTCGTGATAGCGGTCACAGGTTTTTCGCAGATAGTCCAACACCAGTGGCATGTCATTGAGATAATTAGATTTACCGTCACGGTAATTGAGTCGGGCGAAAATGCCTAATACTTTTAGGTGGCGTTGTACGCCCATCCATTCGAAATCTCGGTAGAAAGCTGAAAAATCAGTTGTTACAGGCAAATTTGCTTGGCGCGCTTTTTCCCAATAGCGGATTGTCCAATCGAGAATGCGTTCTTCATCCCAACAAATGTAGGCATCTTTTAATAAGGATACCAAATCATAGGTGATTGGGCCAAAAACCGCATCTTGGAAATCAATGATACCGGGATTGGGTGAGGCTACCATTAAATTGCGCGAATGATAGTCACGATGAACTAATACTTTAGGTTGGGCGAGATTGTTTTGTAGGATTTGATTAAAAATATTTTCTAACACCGCTTTTTGCGTCGTAGACAAATTAGCGTGTAGATGCTTGGCAATGTACCAATCGGGAAATAAGCTTAATTCTCTACGCAACAATGCTTCATCGCAATCTGGCAGATTGGGCGCTTGTGATGATAATTGCATTTTGACCAATGCATCAGTCGCATCATTATATAGTGAATTGGCTTGATCAGCGTCTTGCATCAATATTTGCAAATAAGTTGTATGACCCAGATCGGAAAGCAGTAAAAACCCCTGTGCTAAATCGTATGACCATACTTTGGGTACATGCACTCCAGTTGCTGCAAGCATGTTGGCAACTTGTAAGAAAGGCTTGCAATCTTCTTGCTGCGGCGGGGCATCCATGACTATCCAGGTTTTGCTATCTAGAAAAACGCGGAAATAACGGCGGAAGCTCGCGTCTGCGGATGCGGGTTGTAAAGTAAAAATTTCTCCCGGAAATTGTGCTTTAAGCCAATTTTCTAATAGATGTTGACGTTCCATGAGTGTATCTTATTGGGTAATAAATATGAGGAAAGATAAAAAATCGTCAAATAAATTTTAATGTTCAAAACTGACATGGCAGAATAGACTATCCATAACAATAGATTATGGAATTTTATCACGGTGATCTGTGGCTAATATACGATATTGGTATATCAGCATGATAGGAATAAAGGAGATGTTAATGTTAAATAAAAATGTGATCGATGAAATCAATGCCAAAGTAAGCGAAATTTTTCATAACAGCCCTGTAAAAGATATTGAGAAAAATATCAAGGTATTATTATCAGGTGCCTTTACTCGTCTTGATTTGGTCACGCGCAATGAATTCGAGATTCAGCAGGAAGTCTTGCAACGCACCCGTGAAAAATTAATCATCCTTGAAGCTAAAGTTGCCGCATTGGAGGAAAGATCAAGACAATCAGCATCATACTCTGTAGATGCAGATAATGTAACAGAAATACGGCCACATCAATAACAGGTGCGTCAGTCAAGTCTATTGCAAAATTAACATCAAACCTGCCAATATTAAACTATTTGCAGGTGTAGTGTTCTATGTCACTTGCTGTATTGTATAGCCGGGCCTTATCTGGTATGAATGCGCCGTTAGTGACGGTTGAGGTTCATATCGCTAACGGACTACCAAGCTTTACGATTGTCGGTCTTCCTGAAACAGAGGTCAGAGAAAGTAAAGATCGAGTCAGATCCGCATTACAAAATTCCCACTTTAAAATCCCTGCACAACGAATTACTGTCAATTTAGCTCCGGCTGATCTACCTAAAGAAAGCGGTCGATTCGATTTGCCGATTGCACTAGGCATTTTGGCGGCTACGGGGCAGATTCCTAAAGAACAGTTGGATCAATATGAATGGGCCGGTGAATTAGCTTTAACTGGAGAATTGCGTCCGATTCAAGGTGCTCTGGCGATGACTTATCATGCTTCCCAGTCTGGGCGCGGCTTTGTGCTGCCCGAGCAAAACGCGGCTGAAGCGGCGCTGGTAAAAAAGGTTACCATTTATGCAGCGCGGTCATTGTTGCAAATATGCGCACATCTCTCTAAGCAAAAATTGCTACCCGTTTCCCAAGATACTGCAGATAATGAGGTTGCCACCGAAAATCAATATTTTCCCGATTTTGAGGACATCAAAGGACAAGTGTACGCTAAACGTGCTTTGGAGATTGCAGCTGCAGGTCGGCATAATATTTTGATGACAGGTCCACCGGGGACTGGAAAATCCATGATGGCAGCACGTTTTCCTGGGATTCTGCCACCGATGACCGAAGATGAAGCATTGGAGTCAGCGGCAATACAATCACTAAGCTACGGGAGCTTTAATATTGCTGAGTGGAAACGCCGACCTTTTCGCGCGCCTCATCACACGGCATCAGGAGTTGCGTTGGTTGGGGGTGGCAGTCATCCACGTCCTGGGGAGATCTCGCTTGCCTTGCATGGTGTGCTATTTTTAGATGAATTCCCTGAATTTGACCGCAAAGTATTGGAGGTGTTACGCGAGCCATTGGAATCAGGAAAAATTACGATTTCCCGCGCAGCGCGTCAGGCGGAATTTCCCGCCGATTTCCAGCTAGTCGCTGCTAGTAATCCGTGTTTCTGTGGGTATTTAGGTCACCCATCAGGCAAATGTCAATGCACCCCTGATCAAATTGCGCGTTACCGTGGAAGGATTTCCGGTCCGCTACTGGATCGGATCGATATACAAATCGAGGTGCCAGCAGTGCCTCAGGAAGAGCTTATGCGCCAGAATATGACGGGTGAGAAAAGTAGTGTAATCCGGACACGTGTAATAGAATCACATCAACGGCAATTGGCACGTCAGGGCAAAACTAACAATCGCTTGGGTGTCAAAGAAATTGACCAATATTGTACCCTCGATACGATCAGTGAAAACTTGTTGAAACAAGCCATCAGCCGTTTGAACCTATCTGCACGCGCCTATCATCGTATTCTAAAAGTCGCACGAACGATTGCGGATTTATCGGGTGTTGAGAAAATTAGCAACCAGCATATTGCCGAAGCAATTCAATACCGAAGGCTGGATAAGCAATAATGGCAATTTTAGAAAATAATGATCTTTACACGCAGTCCGCCAAAAACATTGAGGGGGGGGCCTGGTTCATAAAAGCGACCGAGTGCAGCATTAATACGTGTATTGGCATTATAAGGTGCATCGAACAGGTTATTGATGCCGAGAAAAATAGCACTTTCAAGCCGGTTACTTTTGGTTTCCCATCCTAATAATAGTTGCCCCAAGTTATAGGCATTATTGTTTGCTGTGTTGATATCGTTGACAAAAAAATGACCGACGCGATGCACATGAAGTTGCCCGAAAAAGCCAAAAGGGTGCGTGTATTTGACTAGCCCCTCCCATCGATGAGCGGGGATTCCGGGTAAATTGTTCCCTTTTAAATGGGTTTCATTGACGATGTATTTTTC
>WBZQ01001362.1_pt1 | contig 17121 bp, 12 predicted proteins | sample 5204251 | NCBI WGS metagenome assembly WBZQ01 (sample SAMN12412402, study PRJNA552823) | activated sludge metagenome | isolation source: activated sludge from nitrification reactor of wastewater treatment plant... | place: USA: Virginia | collected 2017-09 | reverse complement strand
AGTTTGTGAAGGGGAATTGAGGAGAGGAATGGGAAAGACTGTTCAAAATTCCGGGTCGGGTGAGTTGGGTATTATTCATTTACCCGGCATTTTGAACGGTCTGCCTACTCCTGCGACAAAATACGCACCGGAACAATCTGTTTCACCACCCCGGGCCCCTGGTAACTGACATCCAGCCAGCCCCCGCCTCCGCCGTTGAACCATTCGACACGAAGGGCATGACTGCCCGGCGTCAGGTGGATATTTCCCGACCTTTCCTCCACGCCGTGATCGCCGTCGTTGTCCACCACGGGTTTATCGTCGATGTAGAGTTTACTACCGTCGTCGGAACGTGTGAAAAAGGTGTATTGGCCGGCCTCGCCGATGCGCAGACTACATTCAAACACCACCGCTACCTGCTCCGGGCGTGGAAGTGCCACTTCATCGGAAGTGATCTCGTAGGTATAACCGGTCGATTCGGCCTTCAGGCCCTTGAAATCGGGCAATGCCCGAATGCCGTCGGTCAGGTAACAGGTATACCGCACCCCCCGTTTTGCCCCTGCCGGCACAAACCGGTATTGCGCCTCGGCCACTTCGCTCACCAGGCGTTTTTTCTGAAACAACCCGCTCCTGACTACGGTATTTTCCCCGGTCCGGATGGGCGACGTATATACAGGCGAGGTGGGGCCGGGCAAGGAGCCGTCGAGCGTGTAGCGCAACACCGCATCGGCGGGCGTCCCGGCGGGTTTTTCAATGCGGATCAGCGTATCGCTCAGGAACAGGCCCCCCGCTCTTTTGTTGAACACGGCAGCGGGCTGGTAGGCCGGTTTTTCCAGAAAACCCTGCACGGGATAATTGCGCGGCGGCTCCGGGAATCCCTGGAAAGCACATTGTACGGGCCTGCCGATCCAGGCGTACGGCCGCTCCAGCCCCAGGGCGAAGGCCACCGTGGCGGCGTTGTCGTATTGATAAACGGGAGTGGGTATCCGGTACCCCTTTTTTACACCGCCGCCCCAGAGCAGAAAAGGGATTTCCATTTCCGCCATGGTCAGTCCGCCGTGCCCGAGGCCGATGCCGCCGTGGTCGGAAGCGATCACGACCAGCGTTTTTTGGGCCATGCCGGCCTTTTCGATCGCCGCGATAATTTGCCCGATCAGGGAATCCGCCTTGCTGACGGCGGCGTAGTACGGCGCGCTGCCGTGCCCCGATACGTGGCCGGCATGGTCCACATGGTCGAGATGCACGAAAGTAAAAACGGGTTTTTCCCGAAGGATATAGCCGGCGGCCAGGCGGGCGGCGGTATTTTCATCCGGCGCGGCCGTATCGTAGTCCACGGCGTGTTTTTCAAACAGGCGCCCGAAGCCTTTCCAATGGTAAATGGCGCCGATTTTCGCACCGGGCACCTGGCTGTCTATTTCTCCGAATATGGTGGGAAAAATATCGGAAGTACCGCGCACTACCGGCGGCAGGATAAAGTTATCCCGTTCATAATCATTGCTGTGTACGCCATGCTGCTCCACGTCGGCGCCCATAATCATGGAAGCCCAGTTGGAACTGGACGAACTGGGCGTGACGCACCGCGCCTGCAACGTGTAGGCGCCTTCCGCCATCAGGCGGTCGAGTACGGGCGTGGCGGCTTTCCGGATGCCGTCGGGGCTGAGGCCGTCCACGCCGATCACCACAACGTGGCGGATGTCGGGTTTTGCAGCGGTAATATCCCGGGTATTGTGGGCGAAAAGCAGCGGGAGCAGGAAAAACAAATACTGGCGCATGTGGGAGGGTTGTAACGCGGTCAAAAACGGACGGAAGCAAATACCGCCTGAAAATCCGAACCCTGACCGGACACTCCGGTCAACGTTGTATCCAGGTCCGGATTGGCGGCAAAAGTATCGGGACCGGTCGCGGGTCCGGAAAAAGCAGGGTTTAATTTTGGATTAACCTTTTCGGTGGGTCGGATGGTTTTTAGGCCTGGGTGGGTAGCCCGCCGGTTGCTAAAAAACGTACGCCGGATGTAGCAGCAGGGGCTTTTTGGCAGCGGTTCAGTTTGTTTTGGCAGGAAAAGAGAGCCTTTTGCTGGTGATCGTGGTGTACGAGGCAGCAGGTTGGAGACACTGCGGCGCTGGGGTGAGGGCTATTGATTAAAAAGGAAGGCCTGGCGAGGCGAAAATTATTTCTTCTCTGCTCTGAATCCATATTTCTTTAGTTTTTCATAATTCAATCTCAAAAACTTCATCGTCCGGTCGTCCCAAGGCAATGGTTTTTCGAGGGTTTCTTTCATAAATAGGAACTTATAATCCTCCAGCCGTTTTCGTTCACGGTCGAATGTAAGCATCTGTTTTACAAGTTCGGGAGTGATTTCAGGCAAATCATCAGGAGCGTTTTGCTTGATTTCTTCTTCCAAATCCCATAATAATTCGGGCTCTTCGGTCAACACAATATCAAGTATCCGGAGACCACCGTTTTTCTCTGCATCCGAAATCCGGGAGCCTGTCCGTACTCGTTGGGCAAGAGTGAATGCAGCATCTCGTTGCTGGACGGTAAGCAAATTAGTTGCCCTGCCCCACTGTTCAATTTTGTGCCAACCAGCTCCAGTCACTGATTTTATGCGGCTGATTTCTTCCAGAAACTTTTCACGATCAGTTTCTTCTTCACTTATACGACGGCGTTGACTATTCCCTTTGTCAGTCTCCAAATCTGGATGGATGCTTTGAAAGTCAATTCCAAAACCCTCTGCTTTGACAGCATTCCAGCATTCTTCCTTTTTTGCCCACTCTCCATAAAGTGAACCGGGTGCATTTCTTTTAATGAACTGCTCAATGCTTTCCATTATACTGCGAAGCAGTTTTTTCAGGTTTTCGGAGAGGGATTGGTTTTTCCATATTTTATAAAGGTCGAGTTTGTAACTTGTTTTGTAGCCCACCCATGCAACAGCATACGGAACGGTGATGTAACGCATATCGCCGATGGCATTGGGCTTGACACCATAGATTTTTTCAGCAGTTCGGAATAAGATGGCTTTGGCAATGGCATCTTCAAAATAGAGGTTATCTACTTTTTTGGCCATGTTGCAGTTAACGAACTGGACATAGTTTTTCTGACCACCCCTCACCACGAAATGTGGCCCGATAAGCAGTTTTTTACCATCATAAACCTCTTGCCAAGCATTGACGTATTTCGCCAAATCCTCCTTTGTGAACATCTGGTATTTTGGTGTTTTTGCCTCGAATGCTCTTCGTTTTGCAGGAGTGAAACCCTCTTTTATGAGTGCGTTTTTGTACTGCCCTCGTGCCCGTTCGAAGAACCAACGGGTCTGAACACTCTGATTTGGAGCAGAAGGTGCGAGAAGTGTGCGGGACATTTTCTCCAACTCTATGTGGAAGGGACGGTTGCTGCTCAGGTCGGCAACGGAAACCTTGTTTTGTGTATTGGCGTACTCGGAAATCCGGCTGACGATGTCACCGAACTTTTCCCGGTTTTTTACTACCGATAATTTCAAAGGAACGTTAATGCCTCCAATATTGGCTTTGTCTTTTTTCCAGGTGTGATAAATGGAAGCGGTAGTCTGTCCGCCATTCACAATTTGCAGATCACGCACCCACGCGATACCCTGCCCTTTGCCATTTGGCAGGTCGGTCAGCCGGACTTCCTCAGCGGTTGCAGCGATTCCGTTGTTGTAGGCAAGGAACATGTGTGGTTCATCGAGAATAGTTTTGCGGATGCCCTTATTGATTTTGCCTGTAAACTGGAGAAACGAACGCACGTTTTGTTCCAACAGCCGGGATCCGTATATTTCATAAATACCTGCCAAAAGTTCACCGGGCACAACGGCAAGATACGCCTGATATTCCTCATTATCCCCAATAGCCGGAATGCAGGGTATTACCTTACCACTGGCTGCAAAATCTATCTCAATCGGGATACGGGATTTCTCCGTCAGGTTGAACAGGTAGGGCAAGTCAACTACTCGAAAAAAGAGCGGGTAGTCAGAAATTTTGCGGCTTTCGGGTATGTCGGCGTTGTACACCCCATCCGTCAAGATGAAAATGTTCACCCGAACAAGGTTTTCCTTGACTTCCGGCGCTTCGCTCAATGTGTGGGCAAGGTCAAAAATTTCGGAACTCTCCTCGATGTCAGCGACATAATCCTTGTAAACGGCATTACGAAAAAAGTTGGTAATGCGGTTGATCGCCGTATCAATGGATGGTTTTGGAATTACCTGTATTTCGTCTGTGCCATTGAAAACGGTAATAAAAAGGTCGAGGGTTTCATAGTTGTCCGGCAGAGCGTAGCCGTTAATTTTATGCTCGATGCCTCGTTTGCTGAGTTTTTCATTATGGGCTACCCGCACGTTTTCGGTTTCACCTGCATTCGCGAGGAGATCAGCTGCAATTTGAGTAAAAATCTGTTCTTTGATACCGCCCTCTTCATCCGAAAGTTGTGTTGCTAAAATTTCCTGCAACAGGTCGGTATAAAATTTTTTCAGTTCCGGGTGTTCAGGGGTGGTATTCATATTCCTTGGATTTTATTGAAAAGGGTTTCTTTTGAAATCTTCCACCGCAGGCAATCCGCCACGTTGATTGTATATCTTAAATCACCTACCCCATTGCGGATTTCGTCGGGCTGAATACGGGGAAATTCCTCTTTTATTTCAAAACTGTTTTCCTGCCGAACCACATACTGTGGCTCTTCATACAAATCTCGCTGATGGTGAAAGTAACCAGCTTCTGCCAAGAGGCTCCGAAATCTTGTCAGGAGTGAGAATTCATCTTTTAGGCGCTCTGTCACATTGTCCACCATTGCGTTTAGAGAGATTCCTTCGCTGTTTGATTTTTCAATTACAATCTGGTGAAGTGCCAGGAAATCAAGTCCTCTTGTGTCCAATTGCCGTTCCCCATTGATTTGTATTTTGTGATGATTGCCGGAAAGACAGGTTTTTACTTCGACCGACCACCCTACGCCCTGAAAATCCTGTGGCTTCCCGGTTGCGCCCGTCCAGGCAAGCAAGCAGACATTTTTGTCTGGCAATCGCTCCAAGATTTTATCCAGCATGTACAATTCACCAAAAAGCCCCCTTTGTTCTTCACCTGTAAGTCCGGGAAAGGCAGCTTTCTCCAAAAGCGAACGCCATTTTTCCAATCGGTTTAACAACTCCGTTATCAGTTTTTTCTCATCATCCTCAGTAGCCATGCTGTTTATCAAGTCTTCGCAAAGCACAGAGAAAATGTCTTTCAGATCATTGTTTACCAATGCAACGAGCAAAAAAGATTTATCCGGGTTGGTAACCTCGGGCAGTACCTCAATGTTCATATCCCTAAAATCTCCGTCAGTCAACCCAAGCGGAAGATTGGAATTGTTTATGAGACAAGCAAGGCAGCGCCGCTTTTCCGGGGCACGGATTGCAGCGAAAACATCCGGCGAAATGCTTGCTGAATACCTCCTGACAAGCAGCCCCGAAGAAAAGTTGGCATCTTCTTCAAGTTCGTTCCAGATTTTATCAATCTTCGTCTTCATGTTGGTTTAAATTATCTTCACTGTCGTCCGTGTTAAAGATATCTATTAATTCCCGGTGAACGGCATATCCTACTGTTATTGCACGGGGAGAACGGGGAAAGCTAATAGCGAAACCCACCACAGGCAGTGAATTTTCAGGCAGGTTTGCTCCGGAGGGGTCGAGGAAATAAATGATTAGTAATGGGTTTTCTGGTCGGCGGAGTGTGCGGATAGCCTCTCCATTGGGGTAGGCAGGTTCACTTTCTTTACTGTTTGATTGCCAAAGTTCTCGTGTCACTTGGAATGCCTGTTCCAACTCTTCGTCCGTAAAGTCTATTGTCTCATGTGACGGGCTAATAATATGAGACTTGCGCAGATAATAGGTGTCTTCATCAGAGTTTTCATCGTCTTGTCTGCGCTCATAATAGCCAATGCTAAAAGGCATTCCATCTTTTTCAAAGTTATGCCGGTTGGTGGTTTGGACTTTTGACATCAACGCCACGCGCCACGAAGTCAATTCGCCCATCGCTACCATTGCATCAATAAACCGCAGAAGATTTGCGGGATAGGCTGAACGTAAACTTTCAGGAATGATAATCCGGCTAAAAAACATGCGAATGTGTTGCGGCGGGATTCCATACCAGACAAAACCTCCTCTTCTTCCTGGAGCCGGAAGACCGGGAAGCTGTTGAATGAATTCTTTTGCTGTTTCAAAGTTTGCCTGAATGGTTACCGGGTCTTTTTTGAGTAAATACGACTCCGCCAATCGCCCTGACCATGAAACCCTTACTTCTACTGCCCGGCGTATTTTATTGGATGCAGAAATTTGAAGCACACCCGGATGCGTTCTGACCCGCAAAGCGTAATCCCTCGGAGTGCTTCCTGCAACATTTGACATGAAATCGAATTCCTCCCGTAATTCCTCCGATGCGTGGGTGATAAGACAAAACCACAAGTTCAGTTCCCTGCTGGTAAATAACCTGCACAAATCAAGGTAGCCCGACCTGTAACCAAACCAGCGCCCCATCTGCATCAGGGTATCGTACATCCGGGATGCCCGCAGGTAATAGCTTATGGACAAACCTTCCAATGTTAACCCCCTCGATAATTTGTCTCCACCAATGGCAATGACGGAAAGCCCTTCCGGGTGGTCTGCATAGTTGAGCGCATCAGCTGAACCACCATTGATTTCCCTGACCTGTATCCGGCTTGCAGCTTCATGAAGGTGTGGCAAAACCTCAGCCCAATCATGTACCGCTGTGCGGCTGTCAAGGCTGTGCAATGAGGGGGTCTCCAATAATTGCTGACTTGTAGTCACATAGGAGCGGTATCCTTCCGCATCTTCCTCAAATGCTTGGCGGAATTCATCGAGGATGGCACCGACATTCATCTCAATTCCCCTTCGGTAGTAAAGGAAGGCTTCTTCTACCAGTTCTTTCACCTGGCGTTGCCAGTTGGTAAAACGGGTGACGTGAATAAGCATTGAGTTGTGGACTTCAGTTTGCCCTCGCAACCGCCGAACTGCACAGGTCAGCATGAAGCATTTGATGGCAAGGTGAAGTGAAGTCGGGAGGTGGTCTGGTAATGGCGCGGAACGCCGATGCCCATTGGGTATAGAATGGGTGTAATCTTCAATCCGGTGTACAATAGGCAAAACGCTGTCCGATACTTCATCGTCTTCGACCAACCTGAAACCGAATACTTTTTCAGGACCTATGTAGTTGGATGGCGGATGTATGTTGATTATGAAGTCTTCCGGAAACAGATCATCTTCTTCAAGGGGGATAAAGATATTGGCGAAGGGTGTAGCAGTATAACCTACGTATGCACTTCTGTCAAATAACCGGAGGATGTCTCTTATTTGGCTGTTAATGCGCGTAGCCGGGTCGTTTTCAGGATTAGTATTTATCGAGGCATTATCGGCTTCGTCGTCAATCAGCAAAAGGGACTTGTTTCTGATAACACGTCTTCCTTCATGATTTGGCAACGCCTGAGCAGAAAGCCAATTGATAAGTCTTTCCAATACTCTTGGGTTTGTTTTAACCACCGCGATTATTGGTTCGTTGGTGTCAAAATTCAACCCAAGAGCATTGAAAGCTCCCATTGAAAAATCACCAGATTCAAGGCTTGAGGTCAGGGAATGCGCTACCAAATCACTATTAAACCTTCCGACGCCAATTCTAAGACCATCTCTTCTGAAAGCCCGTTGATGTTGAGTTTCAAAACCCAGAAACCCTTCATCCAGTCGAAGTTGGGTCTGACTGCGGAGGTTGTTATGAAGACCAGCAAGGATGATAATAAGTTTGTACCCAGCATCTACAGCCTTGCAAACCATACCTGTATAGTTGGAGGTTTTACCGGATTGCACCTGCCCGACTACTAACCCTTTTTTTGAAATCCGGTTGGGTGTGTTTGGGTCGAAAAGGCTGTCGAGTATTTTATCTGTAAGCTGGTCAAGGCGGTCAAGCGTAGCCGGTGCAAAGTTTTTTTCATCAGCAAGATAATCCCTATAGCGATTCCAGAACCCCCAGGTAATAGATGTTTTTCGTTGTGCCAGCCAAGGAAAGCGCTTTTCCCTCCCTTCAATGGTTCTGAAATTTTCCTGGTGAATATTGTAAACGGAAAGTAATTCATTGATTAGTGTATGTCTGTCAATATCAGCAAAACGCGGCATCAATAAAATCTGGCTGACAGCATCTTCAACCTCTTCCATGTTTATAGTTCTGGCAGGATGCAGAATTCTTACGATGCGTATAGCGTCTTGGACCATAGGTCTTATTTTTTGAGAAGTTCAAGGTATTGTGGAAAGTGGTTAAACGGTTCGATATTCAGAATGATACCTTTCGCTTGTTCATCCGTTTTTCCTGCCACTAAAAGTTTATCATACATTTGCTGCATCAGGTTCCTGATGGGTCCTTGGTCAACATGCTCGAAGGGTGAGCATTGAATTTCTGGTTGCTCTGCTTCCCGGATTGTTATGAGCGGCACCGGAACAGTTTCCTCGATGAAACGAAGCAGTTCTTTCAGATTTTTTTCCTGTCCAGACATAGCTTCTAAAAACATCCTGATTGCGGGGTGCTCCCTGTTGATTTCATAGAATCGCTTGCCGTGCCGAACCTTCTCATTCCAAATATGTTGAAATTCAAACCCCGTAAACTTTCTTTGTAGTACTTTACCTTTGTGCCGATAAACTTCGACCGCCTGTGCCCTTACCTTAGAAGCTATTGCTTTTAGCTGGCCTTTTAGGTGAAACGGCAACCGGGCAACCGATTTTTTTATATCAATCTGCCACTCTGCGTCCAGCGTATTTGGAAGATCAACTTGAATTCTCGCCAACTTGAAATGTTCTTCCTTCCTGAACATTCCAAGCCAGTCTCCGGCAACCAGCAACCGCTGATTTCTGTAGATATAAAAGCCCTGCTGCTCATTCCAGCCTTTTGGACCTTCCGCATAACGAAAAGTATTTTCGGAAATCCTGGATTTGTGAGGCAATACGTAGCCTTTTACCGTGACTTGCCCATTTTGGAGTTGTTCTTCAGGCAAAGATTGTAACCCATCCTCCCCTTTGAGATACGGGTCCCATGCCTTAACTTTCCTTTGCTGAAAGAACATTACAAACTTGCCCTGTTCCAGAAACCGATGAAAAACCATCGCGAGGTGTTTTTTTACTGATTCTGCGGTTTCCAAAAACTTGTTCAGGGCTTCTTTATCTTCCTCTCTTGCTTCCCTAACCAGTCTGTCAAGATTTTCCCAAATTACAACTGTACCTGAAGCAAGGTTATCCAGCTTTTCAAGAATTTCAGGCTGGCTTCGCCTAATCAAATCCCATTTCCCGGTAGTGTTTACAAAGTCAAGGTCCCAGGCAAAAGCAACGACGGGGCCTCCCATTTTTTTTGAAACAACCGTCAGTTTGCGGCATTGTGAAAAAGAAGCCGTCTTTAAACCCAGGCCAAATCTGCCGAGGTCATGCTTTCCCCTGTCTTCAAGCGGGCTCCTGCTTCCTGGTCTCATAGCTCTTATTAATTCCTCTTGATCCATCCCGTGACCATCGTCCCGGATGCTTAAAAAAGTGTCAGAACCTTTCCACTCGAAATCAATCCAGATGTGCGTGGCACCTGCTGATATTGCGTTATCAACAATATCAGCTACTGCGGTTTCCACGGAATATCCAATCGCCCGGAATGTTTCAATCATGGAACGGGCTTCGGGCTCTGCGCGCACGGTTTCAAGGGGTTCTAAGTCAGAAAAGTTGGTCATTTAATATAATAATATAAGTCTTTATACTTTAGAGATGAAATTATTCAAATCAACAAGCTGGTTTTGCGTAATACTCCAGCTTACCTGTATTGATGTATAGATATTTTTTTTAGGGTTAAGTTTTGATGCAGGGTTTCTGATGAAATTAATTTGGGGCTGTTCATTCAGGTTTGAAACGATACACAGGAAATAATTTTGGGATTCGGATTGAGCTGCCATCCATTCCTTGTCGGTTAACAGGATGCCACCCAAGAATTCAGCAAGTCCTTTGACTTCTACAAAATATGCTTCTCCTTTTGCTTCTATTCTAAAATCATAGCCAGTTCCTAAATCTCTACAATCAACCAAGTTGCCTTCAATGGGCTTTTTAAATTCTGTATAGTGCTTAAGGAAAAACTCCTCTGCTGCTTTTCCGGTAGGGCCCCGTAAAATGAAGTTTTGTGATTTCTTTTTTGTCTTCTCAGATGCTACTGCGAGCAGTTGCTCTTCTTCATCGGGTTCTATTCCACCAGAAAGAATATCTATTACAATCATCCTAATTTGTAGTTCTTCAAGGGCTTCGAGCGCTTGAGCAACCTTCAGTCTGCTTGGAGTCATTGGTCTTTGATACCACCCAGCACGATGTCCAAACAATGGGTCGAATTCATCTCGCCAATTCTTGACAGTGTGCGGCTTAACCGAAAGTAGTTCTCCAATTTTATTGTGGGTTTGTACCTGATTGCCAAACCCAAGATTTCGATAGGCAATATCATCAAATCTGGAGAGGTAATATGAAACAAATAGTCCGAGTTTGTAATTAGCCCCCATGTAGCAGTTTTTTGATGGTTTTTGCTATTTCACTTGCCATCATCGGAGGAACAGCATTCCCAATCTGCTTGAATGCGGCTGACCTGCTCCCTTCAAAAAAATAATCGTCTGGAAAGGACTGGATTCTCGCAGCTTCCCTGACTGAAATAGACCTGTTTTGTGTCGGGTCGGGGTGTATATAGTAATGCCCATCCTTGGAGATGTGGGCAACCATAGTGTGGGAATGCCCGTGCGGGTTGACCACTTTGAACCGGTCGGTAAAAACGTTTTCCTTGGAATGGGTTTTCAGGTCAGGGGGCAACTCGTGATAGTGAAGCCGCCTGTTTTCCTTCAACCAGGTATCCAGGACTTTTTCATAAATTTTCAAGTCTCTCGGATTGTGGGGACGTGTAATATGCTGAGGTATGCCGTCAAGACCGTTTCTTATACCAAATTGATTCAAGTATCTGGTTGTGTTTCCAGCATAAGGCGTCCAGCGGCTACCCTCACCAGGTTTTAGCTTTGGCAGGTCGACAAAGAGGTCGGATGAAATTTTCCACGGGTTTTCTGTTTCATCGAAAGTCGGGTACTTAAAGGGCTTTTTGCCTCTCTTCCCGATAATAATGAGCCTTTCCCGGCTTTGCAGCACACCGAATTTGCTGGCATCCAGCAATTTGTACCTGACTTGATAGCCTACTTCCGGGCTTTCAAACAGGTCGATCATCTGGTCGAGATACCCATCTGAAAACAAAAGCCCTTTGACGTTTTCAAAGACAAAGTATTTGGGGCGGTATTTTTTCAGGAACTCTGCGTAGTATTTGAAAAGGAAATTTCTTTTGTCGTTCCGCATTCCGTTGTTATCACGCCCACGTCCGACAAGAGAATACGCCTGACACGGCGGCCCACCAATTATCACGTCGATTTTTTTACCTTTAGAAAGTTTGTCTATCCCTTCAAAAATTGACGAAAGTGTGTTGTCGGAAATTTCAGCCTGAATAACCGTTGCCAGCTTGGAAGCAGGCACGAGTAAGTAAAGCTCTTCGCGCGAGATTTCGTCTTTAAGATATTTTGAATACAGGAGTTGCTTACCTTTTTCATACAGATGATGGTAGGCTACCCTTGTCTTTAGCGTCAGGCAGGCAGCAGCATTCGTCTCAACATGTGCGATGGGACAGAAGCCGTTTTTGATGAACCCTTCTGAAAGCCCGCCGGCTCCAGCAAAGAGGTCTATATAGTTCAGGGTACGCATGATTAGGCAGAAAGTACAACTGTGTTATAGTTCATAAACTCTGTAAAATTCACCATCAAGGTGAAATCCGGAACCTTCTTCAAGAAGTAATTCAGCGAACGGATTTGTATTAGGTATGGATTTAGCCCGACCTAATATATGGAATCTTTTAATAATGAAACAATCATGTTCAATGTATCCTGTTGTTTGCCTGACTTTAACCCACACTCAAAAACCTCCAGCACCCTCCACCCTATTTCTTCCAGTTTCTGCATATTTATTTTGTCGTTTTCTCGGTTGTGCCTGATTTTGGCCAGCCACCAATCGGTTCGTGTTTTAGGAACCACAAAGTAACGGCAATCTTCGTGCCCATGCCAAAAACAGCCGTGTATAAAAACCACAGTTTTATACTTTGGCAACACGATATCCGGTCTTCCAGGCAATTTCTTCTCATGCAGTCTGTACCGAAATCCTTGTGAAAAAAGAAATTTCCTGACCACCATTTCCGGCTTCGTATTCTTCGACCGGATGCGGCTCATGTTGAAGCTGCGCTGCTCAGGTGTGTGAACGTCGGGCATGTGCAAAATTAGTAAATTACCGCCATACTGAAAAGTCGCCAAATTATTCCCACCCCCATTTCCCGAAATTCTCCCTACTCTTCGTCGCCGCAAGATCGAAAACTACCTGGCCTCCTGCCCGATGTGGAGACCCAGGTGGGGCGCTTCAGTTAGCACGGCATGCAAATCCTTTAACCAAATCCGCCCAATACGACCGGTGCCCAAGGTGAAGTACCGTCGCTTTTTGCTGCTGTTTTTAATTTGCGCCTCGCCAAGCCCCCCTTCCCATTCCTTACCGGCTGAAAGATCCGGCCGGGAACCTCACACTGCCGAATTGAAGAGTACCGGGTGACCCGGCACGAACGCATCCGGGGAACGGGGCTGGACTATCGGGGCACACGGTTCTATGCCGGTAATGTTCGCATTTTTTAAGGGTGTATGCGCTGGCTATAAATGGTTTCCACGGCCGGCGAAGCGGCAGGCACTCAATGCAAACTCGCCACCTTCACCCGTTCCACCGCTATCAGGATCAGTTGAATGTGCTTCTCGTGGGCCTGTTTTTCAAACTCGCTGATCATTTCCAATACATCATAATCGATATACCGGCTGTTCGATCCGTCGATGGTTAAAACGGAATAGGGCGGTATGGTATAAAGGGCCTTCTGAAGGTTCACCTTGTTCAGAAAGGTAACCATCGAATTCAGCCGGATGTGGTAATGGTCCGTTTCCGATTTGCGGTGATGCTCCAGGTTGTATTCCGCATTAAAATTATTGCGAATAATAAAATAGATGGAAATAATCAGTCCGATGGCCACTCCTTTTAATAAATCAGTGGCCAGGATCACCACGATGGTAATGATAAAAGGCAGAAACTGATTCCAGCCCAGCCGGTACATTTGCCGGTAAAGACCGGGTTTGGTCAGGTTATAGCCGGTAATGAGCAGTATGGCGGCCAGGGAGGCAAATGGAATCAGGTTCAACAGAAACGGCACCAGCGCAACCGCCAAAAACAGAAAAATCCCGTGGGTAAAGGCGGAGAGCCGGGTTCGCCCACCGGCCGCCACATTCGCAGCGCCCCGCACGATCACGGCGGTTACAGGCAATGCGCCGACCAATCCGCAAACCATGTTGCCGGCTCCCTGCGCGATCAATTCCCGGTTGACGGGAGTTTTCCGTTTCAAGGGGTCGAGTTTGTCGATTGCTTCCACGCACAGCAAGGTCTCCAGGCTGGCCAGCAATCCGATCGTGAACGCATCGTTGAAAACCCGGGGCGTGCTCCACACCCTGGAAAAATCAGGCGTGCTGATTTCTCCGAAAATATTTTCCGGGATATGCACGATCTGGGAAGCCTTTAACAGCCAGGCCGGTTCAATTTTGGGCAAGATCATGCTCAGGCCGATGCCGGTCAGTACGACCAGCAATGGGAGCGGCACCCACCTGACTTTTTGCCGGAAAAAATCGCCGAACCAGACGAATATACTCCACGACGCCAGCGTAATGATCACCACGGGAGTAGAAAAGTGGTGGTAGAAATTCGCCGCGTCGTTGAAGAAATGGTCGCTGCTGAAAAGCATACCGAAACCCTCCGTCCAGAAATCCGGCCGGTCATATCCCAGGGCCAGCGGGATTTGTTTGGAAATAAGGATTATCCCGATGGCCGCCAGCATGCCTTTGATCACTGCGGAAGGGAAGTAGTTGGCAACGCTGCCGAACAACAGTTGGAATACGCCAGCAAAAAATACGGCCAGCATAAATATCCGGTAGTCGCCAAACCCGATGATCGAGGCCGCAACGACGGTGGTAAGACCGGCAGCCGGGCCGGAAACACCCAACTGCGAATTGCTGATCAGCGACACGACCACCCCTCCCACCACGCCCGATAAAATACCGGCGTAGAGGGGAGCGCCCGAGGCAAGGGAAATACCCAGGCATAAGGGCAAGGCTACCAGGAATACCGTAAGGCCGGCCGGCAAATCGTGCCTGAACCAGATCAGGCGGTAGTACTGAAACTTTCGACGATTAAAATGCGGGTTGAATTCCATGATTTCCGGATGTTTTGGGCCTGGGTTGCCGGGCAGGAGACATACAACTTAGAGCGTGTTCGGGATTTTAAGTTCGGGCTCCAAGCGGCGATACATTTTGGGGCACAAACATAGGGCCTTTTACCCTGCTTGAAAAGGGATGACCGCGCCCTGGGTGGGTAGCAAGGTCACGGACAATGCTGCGGGCCGGGTCGGGGGGTGGCAAAAAAAGGAAGGCCCTGACCACACGAACTCATTTTCCTCCCCCCATTTTAAACCCGCCATTCCCCGATACGTTATACGTTCGCTTCCGAAACAACTCACCCCCTCCATGATTGCCGAACTCCGCGCCGCCACCAAAGAATACCAGACCGGCGACCAGACCATCGTAGCCCTGCAACCCACCACCCTGCAAGTCAACGAAGGCGAACTCACCCTGATCATCGGGCCCTCCGGCAGCGGCAAAACCACCCTGCTGTCGCTGCTGGGCTGCGTCATCTACCCCACCCGCGGCGACCTGTGGGTCGACGGGCAACACATCAACCGCCTGGGCGCGGCCGAACTGGCCCGCCTGCGCCTGCAAACCATCGGCTTCGTGTTCCAGAACTTTAACCTGCTCACCCCGCTGAGCGCGGAGGAAAACGTGGCCATGCCCCTGCGCCTCCAGGGCATCGGCCGCCGCGAAACCCGGCAGCGCGTGGAGGCCGCCCTCGACCTGGTCAGCATGGCCGACCGGCGCCGCAACCTGCCCCGCCAACTCTCCGGCGGCCAGCAGCAGCGCATCGCCATCGCCCGGGCCCTGGTGACCAACCCCAAACTCATCCTCTGCGACGAACCCACCGCCGCCCTCGACGTCCACTCCTTCACCATCGTCATGCAGGAACTGCGTATGCTGGCCGACCAGGGCAAATCGGTGGCCGTGGTCACCCACGACCCGCGCCTCAAGGAATACGCCCACCGCATCATCGAGGTGGAAAACGGCAGCGCCCGCGACGTCTCCGACTTCCACTGACCCAAAGTTCTTCCGCCATACCATGCATCGCTACCTCCTCTTTCTCCTCCCGGCCGCCCTGGCGCTCGCCGCCTGCGGCCAAAAAGACCCGTCCGGCGCCGCCGGCGCCGCACCCGCCGCCGACTCCCTGGCCCGCCCGCTACGGGTGAACGAAGTACTCGGCATCGCCATCATCGAACCCGCCGAACGCATCGTGCAACTGGCCGCCGAAGCCGGCGGATACGTCCGCCAGGTCAAGGTCCGCGTCGGCGACCCGGTCCGCGCCGGACAGGCGCTGCTGCCGCTCGATACCGACGTGGAAGACGCCCAGGTGGCCCAGGCCCGCTCCCGGATCGCCGCCCAGAACGACGCCGTCGACGCCGCGCGCCAGAACCTGGAACTGCTGCGCGTCAAACTCGCCAAAGCCCGTGACGACTTCGCCCGCGACGAGGCCCTGTTCCGGGGCAACGCGCTCAGCCGGCAGGCCCTCGACGACTCCCGGGCCGCGATCCCCGACCTCGAACAGCAGATCCGCGCCCAGGAGGCGGCCGTGCGCCAGCAGCAAAGCCGGCTCGGCGAAATAGAGGCCGACGTCCGCTACTACCGGACCCTGGCCGGGCAAAAAACCGTCCGCGCTCCCTTCGACGGCGTCTGCCTGTCCGTCGACGCCCGGGTCGGCGCGTACATCGACGCCAAAAGCACGATCGGCGATTTCGCCCCGGCCGGCCCGGTCATCGCCCTCACCGAGATCGACGAACTTTTTGCCGACCGGGTCAAAACCGGGCAAAAAGCCCGCATCCGGCCGCAGGGCAGCACTGCAACGCTCACCACCGGCACCGTGACGCTCACCTCGCCTTACCTGCGCAAAAAGTCGCTGTTCTCGGAAAAAGCCGGCGACCTCGAAGACCGCCGCGTGCGCGAGGTGCGCGTGCAACTCGACGACCCCTCCCAAGTGCTGCTCGGCGCCCGCGTCGAGTGCCTCATCACCGTGGAATAAATCCCCCGCAGCCATGTTGTCTACAGCCATACGGTTCATCCTCTACGACAAGCCCAAATCGCTGGGCGTGCTGGCCGGCATCGTCATCTCCATCTTCCTGGTCGGCCAGCAGGTCGGCATTTTTATCTTCCTGACCGATGCCATGAAAAGCATCGTCGCCAACAACAACGGCTACATCTGGATCGTGGACCCCAAAACCGACGACGCCAACCAACTGGCCGGTCTCGATATGCGCGTGGGCCGGCAGGCGGCCAGCATCGAAGGGGTGGAACGCGTGTACCCGGTGGTGATCACGGCCGGCGCGGCCCGCTTCGAGAACGGCAAGACGGCCGGCATGACCATCGTGGGCGCCGAAGCCCCCGACTTTGTGGGCGGTCCCTGGGGGCTGTTCAGCGCCCGCCGCGAGGACATGCTGCCCGAAGGCGCCATCATCACCGAATTTTTCGACAACAAGACCTTTGGCAGCGTCCGTCCGGGCGAGTACTTCGAACTGAACGGCAAAAAGGTGTACAACGCCGGTTTTACCAAGGGTGTACGCGGTTTCGGCGGCGCGCCCTACGTGTTCACCACCATCGAGCGGGCCCGGGCGCTGGGCAATTTCTCCACCGACCAGGCTTCGCTGTTCCTGGTCAAATGGAAAACCGGCTATACGAAGGAGCAGGTGATCGCCCACCTCAACCGCAGCATCCCCAACATCCGGGCCTGGGACGCCGACGCACTCGCCGCCTCCACGGTGAGCAACATCCTGGCTTCCAGCGGCATCGCGCTGTCGGTGGGCAGCCTGGTGTTCTTCGCCATCATCTCCGGCTTCGTCA
>WBZQ01001361.1_pt1 | contig 17126 bp, 18 predicted proteins | sample 5204251 | NCBI WGS metagenome assembly WBZQ01 (sample SAMN12412402, study PRJNA552823) | activated sludge metagenome | isolation source: activated sludge from nitrification reactor of wastewater treatment plant... | place: USA: Virginia | collected 2017-09 | reverse complement strand
CTTTCCTTGCAGAATCATATGTATTTTAGCCATCAGACCAACTCCTCTTTTTCAGTTGCAGAATTAAAACGAAATCCTTCATGACCATTCCCAGCTGACTTTCCTTGATCAATGCGTGGATGCTGCTTTCTGTTCTCACCAATATGACGATTGACCAATGTTCGGAACCATTGATAAGAACATTTGATTTTTCCTTCCTGGTGCAAAATGTTCCAGATCTGCCGAATCGTCCAGCCATCCTTTAATGCTTGTTCAATTTCAGGCTTCAACGCGATGAACGCCGGTAAAAATTGCTTACCGGTACTTTTGTTTTTATCCGCATACAGTGCGATTCGATCAGATAAGGATTTAGTCATCACACAATTTCCACAAAAATATTTATCTTGGCGTACAAACAGCTTTTTGTTTTTTGCTTTCCTTTCTATTTCTTTTTGTTTCTTTCAGCATCAGTTAATTGCTTATCCTTTCTTTTTGTTTCCAAACCACTGTTATTTAATTGAAAAAAGCTTCTTTCAAGTGTTCTTTATCTATTTTAAATTATGATATAACGAAAATAAACTATTTGCAAACATCGATTATAGTGTTAGTATATTTCTTAAAACTGACTGAACCGGGCAAGATATGTGGAGATGGCCATCTCCTCCACAACTTATTCGCACTCTGTGCTCAACGTTGATCTTGCTCTTCGAGGAAAATTGAAATGATTGACAAAAAGAACCCAAAGACAATCGGGAAAGAAAAAAGAGATAAGAAGCTCAGGGTTCCTGTTTTGCCAATCGAGGAAGCTGAAATAAAGACTAAGGCGCAGGATGCCGGATTAACCGTTGCCGAGTATCTGCGCAATCTGGGCCTGGGTTATCAAGTGCCCAGTGTTATAGATAACCGAAAAGTGGATGCTTTGTTAAAAATCAACGCGGATCTTGGTAGGCTGGGTGGCTTGATCAAACTTTGGCTCACCAACGACAAACGCACAAAATTAATTGGCAAGTCACAATTGCAGATGACCTTGGACAGTATCCGAAATACCCAAAGCACGATGCTGGATGTCATTATGAAGCTTAAAAAATAACTTTCGGAATAGTCCTTTTTGACTTAAGCAGCTTAAATACGATGATCGCTAAAATCATACCCATCAAATCAGTGCGCAAAAGTAACTTCTTTGCGCTGATACAGTATCTGACCGACCCTCAAGACAAGAGTGAGCGTGTCAGTCAGTTTAAGGTTTCGAACTGTTATTCAGACGATCAGATAGCTGCATTGTTAGAGATACAAAACACACAGGAAATGAATAAGCGCGCCAAATCAGACAAAACCTGCCATTTGGTGTTGAGTTTCCCTGAAGGAGAACGTTTATCCCTTTCTGATCTGAATGCTATTGAAGAGCGATTTTGTGATGCTTTGGGTTTTGCCGATCATCAGCGCATCAGCGTAATCCATGATGATACCAATAACCTGCACATACATATCGCAATCAACAAGATACATCCTAGAAACTTAACAATCCACAATCCCTACTATGACTACAAGAAAGTAGCGAAGCTTTGTGAACAAATCGAACAGGAATATGGTTTAGTAAAGATTAATCATGAAACCGTGAGTGATAAAGCATCCAGAATAGCGCAAGAAATTGAAACCAGAACAGGTGTGGAAAGCTTGCTTGGCTGGATCAAACGCGAGGCACTCACTGAAATCAAAGGCGCGGATAGCTGGCAGGATTTACATCAGGTTTTAGCCAGGCATGGCCTTGAAATCAAGGAACGCGGCAACGGGTTTGTATTGGTTGCCAACAATGGTGTGGCTGTTAAAGCCAGTTCAGTTGATCACTCTCTATCTAAAGGGAATCTGACCCGGAGACTGGGTGCATTTGTACCTGTAGATAATTCTAAACAATCTTCACAACAAAACGCCAAACAATACCAGCCAAGACCATTGCAGAATCGAATCGATACTTCAGAGCTTTATGCGCGATACCAACAAGAGCAGAATGATTCCGCCAGACAGCGAACTACTCAGTGGGCCATGCTGCGACACACAAGGGATCAACTCATTGAGCGCGCCAAACAAGAAGCGAAACTCAAGCGCAACATCATTAAAAGTATCAAAGCCGGGAGATTGGCTAAAAAAGCGCTGTATGCAACTGCATATCAGCAATTCAAAACAACGATAGCAGTCATTAAAAGCGATTACCAGAAAGCCTATCAAAGTTCTAAAGCCCGTCATTCCAGAATGGGGTGGCTGGATTGGCTAACATTTGAGGCAAAAAATGGTAATGCTGAAGCACTGGCTATTTTACGATCCAGAAGATCCGGTCAATTTAAGGGCAACCAGGTATCGGCCAAGCCAAGCAATGATAAACCTAATGGCTACTTCAAGGATGGCTTTATTAAAGACAGTTCTGTTGAATCGATCACCAAAATTGGCACAGTCACTTATAAAACAGGATCAACCACCATCCGCGATGACGGCAAACGGCTCATCGTTCTTCCGGATACATCGCAGGAGGCCTTGAGAGATATTTTGCAAGTGGCCATAAAGAAGTACGGCAGTCACCTGGCGATCAATGGAACTGAATCGTTTCGTCTTGGGATTGCTGAAGTGGCCGCACAAAATCAAATGCGCGTGACATTTGATGACAAGCGGCTTGAACAATACCGGCAGCAGTTGATGAAACAGTACAAAGTATCCAAAGCGCAATCGGTAGGTGGAATACGATCCACACCCTCAACTCCCAGAAGGAGTCTTTAATGAATAAGAACAGTTTTTTATCTCAAAACAATAGAAATTCTAAGAAAGATACACTCATCATTAGGCTATTGTCTGTTGTGTGTCTTATTGGCGGATTCCAAGTCGCTACCCAGTATTTTGCCCACCAATTCAACTATCAACCGCAATTAGGCGCGCACTTTTTTAACATCTACGAACCCTGGGCAATTCTGGTGTGGGCAGTCAAATGGTACGATCAGTATTCAGGCATTTTCGATCTGGCGGCAGGTTTCGGTATTTTATTTTCCAGCATCGGTTTGATACTGGTACTGGTCATTAAAATGGTGCTGGCTAATTCATCCCGAACCAATCAGGGATTGCATGGCTCGGCCAGATGGGCGAATAATCAGGACATTGTCGCTGCAGGATTACTTTCAACAGGCAAGAATAGCAAAAGTAACAAGAGCGACGCCGTTTATGTTGGCGGATGGCGGGATAATTCTGGCAAAACCCACTATCTGAAACACAGCGGCCCGGAGCATGTGTTGTGTTACGCCCCGACTCGTTCTGGCAAGGGAGTGAGTCTCGTCATACCTACCCTGCTTTCCTGGACTCAGAGTGCGGTCATTACTGATCTTAAAGGCGAGTTATGGGCCTTGACCTCCGGTTGGAGAAAGCTTCACGCCAAAAACAAGGTGCTGCGCTTTGACCCGGCATCAATCAGTAGCTCGCATTGGAATCCGTTAGATGAAATCCAGATTGGCAGCGGCATGGAGGTTGCCGATGTTCAAAACCTGACCACCTTAATCGTTGATCCGGATGGTAAGGGATTACAAACCCACTGGCAGAAGACCAGCCAGGCACTGCTGGTCGGTGTCATTTTGCATGTTTTGTACAAATCGCAGCGAGAAGGAACCCCCGCCACATTATCGACTGTCGATGCAATGCTCTCTGATCCTGATCGCGATATCAGGGAACTGTGGATGGAAATGGCCATGCAGGATTATCTGGATGGCAAGAGCCATCCGGTTATTGCAGCCAGTGCGCGCGATATGCTGGATCGCCCTGAAGAAGAAGCAGGTTCCGTGTTGTCGACAGCCAAATCGTATTTGTCTTTGTACCGCGATCCGATTGTAGCCAACAATATCAGCACATCGGATTTTACAATCCGTGACCTCATGCACCATGAGCATCCCGTCAGTTTGTATATCGTGTCACACCCCAATGATAAATCCCGGTTGCGTCCTTTAATCCGCATTCTGATCAATATGATCGTCAGAAAGCTGGCCGATAGAATCACGTTTAAAGACGGTCAACCAGCCGCGCATTACAAACACAAGCTGCTGTTGATGCTGGATGAATTCCCAAGTTTAGGAAAGCTTGAAATCTTCCAGGAATCACTCGCGTTTATCGCAGGCTATGGCATGAAAGCCTATCTGATCTGCCAGGACTTGAATCAGCTTAAAAGCCGTGAAACCGGCTACGGGCATGATGAAGCGATCACCTCCAACTGTCATATCCAGACCGCATTTGCACCCAATCGGATTGAAACAGCGGAACATTTATCCAAACTGACCGGACAGACCACGGTTATCAAAGAGCAGATTACCACCAGTGGTCGCCGCTCATCGATGATGCATGGACATGTCACACGTACCCTACAGGAGACGCAGCGCGCGTTATTAACGCCGGATGAGTGTATGCGACTACCCGGCCCCATGAAAGATTCTGAAGGCAAAATCACCAAGCCAGGCGACATGATTATTTATGTGGCCGGGTTCCCGGCCATTTATGGCACGCAGCCTTTGTATTTCCAGGATGAAACCTTTACTGCACGGGCACAAGTGAACCCCCCGAGCTTCAGCGACAAATTAACCGGATTGTAAGAGATCTCGAACGCATGAAAGCGAACTTCATGAAAAAACCCATCAAATTCCTGGCTATTTCTGTTCTGGCTATGAGCGCTAGCCTATTTGTACTGAGTATTGGTGTACGAATCAACGGGATTTATATCAATACCACGCCAAGCTTGCCGGTGGGTTTTTACAAAGTCATTGATGAACCGATTGTAAGCGACGCTTATGTTGCTTTCTGCCCACCACAGGATGCGGTTTTTGATATGGCCAGGAATAGATCCTACATCAACCGAGGAGATTGTCCGGGTGGTTACGGTTTGTTGCTCAAACGTGTATTTGCACAATCCGGAGATACGGTTTTCATCGATCAAGCTGGCATCTTTGTGAATGGCAAACACTTATCCAACAGCACTCAGCTAACAGCCGATGCTGAGGGCCATGCATTGCCGCAATACCACCTGGATCAAAGGGTGTTAGATGATTCTGAATATCTGCTGCTATCCGATGTGAACCCACAATCCTTTGATGCGCGCTATTTCGGACTGATTGCGCGTGATCAGATTCAACAGGTTGTCCGTCCGGTTTTTACCTGGAGTCATTAATCAAAAATTAACAGGAGTCAACGCCATGCATAGCCCACCGACAGATGCTGAAACCAACAATCCTGACATAACAGAAATCATTCATGAAAAGCTGCTCGATGCAGAAATACCGGGCTTCCAGGCTGAATTTGATCCCTTAGAAGCGGAAAGGCTAGGCGCATTCACGGAAGATGCCTTGAGTGAACAAGATGCGCTGGAGAGCACAATTGATCATGTAGCGGAGGTTGACGATGAAAGAAGTTAAGAAGGCTTTTCATGAACAAGTCGCCGAGAATCTGATTGAGCAACTCAAAAAGGGAGTCGCACCCTGGCAAAAGCCGTGGAAACCCGGTGATTTGCTGGCCGCATTACCTGTCAATCCAACTACGGGTAAGCGCTACCGAGGCATTAATAGCCTGAACTTAATGAGCCGCGCGCATACCGATCCGCGCTGGTTGACCTACAAGCAGGCAATAAGTCTGGGCGCACAGGTGCGTAAAGGTGAAAAAAGCACGCTCGTGCAATACTGGAAATTTAATGAGGAGCGCATCAAAAAAGATGATAGCGGGAATCCTGTTTTAAATAGTGAAGGCAATCCCCTTAAAGAGCAGGTGAGACTTGAGCGCCCCAGGGTGTTCTATGCCGCCGTATTTAATGCGCAGCAGATGGATAATCTGCCTGAACTCGATATAAAAGCCCCTGACTGGGATCCACTGGAGCGTGCTGAGCACATCTTACAAGCATCCCATGCCGTGATCCGTCATGGTGAAGCTGATCGCGCATTTTACCGGCCATCAACCGACAGCATCCACTTACCGAATAAGCACCAGTTTCCAACCCCCGATCGTTACTACGCAACCGCCCTGCATGAACTGGGCCACTGGACCGGTCATGAATTGCGCTTAAATCGTGATCTCGCGCATCCATTCGGAAGCGAAGGTTACGGCCGCGAAGAATTACGCGCCGAGATTGCCAGCATGTTGCTCAGCGGTGAATTGGGTATCGGTCATGATCCGGGGCAGCATGTGGCTTATGTGAGTTCATGGATCAAAGCGCTACAGGAGGATCCGACAGAGATATTTCGTGCTGCTGCTGATGCGGAAAAAATCCAGGATTATGTACTGGCATTGTCACAACAACAGGAAATTGGAAAAGAAATTGATACGCAGGAGGCAATCAAGATGGATCAAATCAAGCAAAACACCACAGCTTATTTACTGAATCTCACACCTGATCTGGCCGCCATCGCATCCCACAATATCAAACGGTTTAATGATCTGACACAGGCTATGTCAAAAAAAGATCAGGATGCCATCGTTCTGGTTGCTGATGCACTCAAGTTTTTGAGAGGCGGCGGTATTGATAACCTGGAGTTTGAAGAGGTAGCAGAAGACAAATTGGGTTTTAGAATTCCGGCTGACTGGAATGGACAGATGCAGATTCAGGGTAGTGCGATACAAACTGATGAAAATGGCATTGAGTCTATAGTATCCGCTGATTCAATAAACACGGAGCCACAATTTTGGGGCGTGACTATGCAGCGTGATGATCAGACTTTCCAATGGGTGAGAGACTGTGGATCCAAGCAAGAAGCGCAAGATTTAACCAATTTGCTTGCACTCATTGATGTCGCTGCCGAAAAGAATGAACATGAAAAGGCCGTTAAGCTTGCCAATATCCATCAAAACCGCATTCGAAATGATCCAATTAGTACTGAAGTATCGATATCAGGAGCCAAGACCGAGCTAAACGATGACAATGCTCGTCAATATTTGATTGTTCCTTATACGGAAAAAGATTTGGCAAAGGCCGCTGGCGCTCGTTGGGATAAAAAGGCTCATGCCTGGTATGTAGGGTCAGAAGCAGATATTCAAACATTACAACGTTGGCTGCCGGAGAATGTTTCCAGTCGACAGGAACCTGCGATAGATCCTCACGTGGAATTTGCTGAATTGCTGCGCGCAAATAGTTGTCTGGTTGATGGCAATCATCCGGTGATGGATGGCAACAAACACAGAATTAAAGTTGAAAGCGACAAGTCCGGTGAGAAATCAGGTTTTTATGTAGCGCATCTGGATGGTCATCCTGCCGGATATTTTAAGAACAATCGAACCGGTATCGAAACACGCTGGAAAGCTAAGGGGTATTCGCTAACGGATGAGCAAAAAGCAGAACTGATCGCCCAAGCCACTATCAAGCAGCAAAACAGAAAAGCTGAACAACAAGCACTGCACATCAAGGTTGCTGATGCACTTCGAGAATTGCTCGCAATTGCACCGGCAGCCGATTCCGAACATCCTTATCTGAAAGAGAAGCGTGTCCGGCCAGGCGATCTGAGAATCGTGCCGCAGAATGGGGATGATTTACCCCATGATTCAATTATCAAAATCGGTCAGAACTGGCAGGAAGTCAAGCGACTGCGTGAAGAAAACCCAGACAGTATCGTGCTGACAGCCGGTGATTTATTGCTAGTCGCACAAGATGTTCATGGACAAATATGGAGTGTGCAAACGATACAACCGAGTGGTGCAAAGCTTTTTGCAGCGGGTAGCAGAAAGGAGAATAACTTTCATGTTGTTGGTGGTAAGAGTCAAGGATTGGAAGCCCTGGATGCAACACCTATCATCGTGATTGCTGAAGGTTATGCCACCGCAGACACGCTATCGCAGGCGATGGATTATCCTGTCATCGCCGCATTTGATTCAGGTAACTTACCCAAAGTAGCTAAGGATTTGCATGAAAAGTATCCGCATAAGCCCATCATTATTGCGGGAGACGATGATCATCACCTGGAATCCACCGCTGGCAAGAATCCCGGCAAGGAAAAAGCGCTGGAAGCAGCAAGTTTAGTTGATGGTGTGGCGGTATTTCCAGTTTTTGCGCCGAGTGAGCGGGACTCAAAGAAATTAAATGATTTTAATGATCTGGCCAATAAAAGCGCGCTAGGTATTGATGCGGTTAAACGTCAGGTCGGATCGGTTGTTGAAAAAGTATCGCAGCAGGCTAAACAGGACAGTTTATTGAAGTTACAAGTCCCTATTGAACCTAAGCAGCAGGAAATCAAGCAAAAACGCGCATTGGTCAGGTAATCTTTTAAGGAGACTACAAGATGCGCGATAATATGCTGAAGATTCCAGGAACCCCATCCAATTCTGATGAAGGTGATCTTTATGAAAAAATTGAGACTCGTCCCGGTACTACCGAAAAGCAAAAGGAAGCAGGAAGAGGTGCCTATACAGAACTGCTTGAAGCTCATGCTCGATGGGCAGGTGGCACCTTACTGGGTTGTGATTTCCCAAAAGACTTCCGAGAAAAAGGAGGAACCACCTTCCTGAATCAGTCCATCAAGTCAGGCCATGATCTGGCAATAATGGCGCAAATATTACGCGATCCGCGTTATGAGACACTGAGAATCTTCTATACCCGTATGAATCGCATCGTTCATCATACGGCTGTGAGTTCCAGATTACCGGGCGCAGTCTATCTGGAAAAGATTGGGCATGACAAACATGATCTGGGTGTTTTGGTAGAAAAGACCAGACGACATGTTAAAGCAGATGGTTATTGGTTATTGCATAACCATCCATCGGGGAATGCTACGCCATCGAGTCAGGATATCAGACTCACGGAAATTCTTGCATCAACTGTTCCGAGTTTCAAAGGCCATGTCGTTATCAACACCAGTCAATACAGTGTCATTGATAAAGACGGTCATGTCGATTTTGTGGATTGGATGGGCGATCAGGCAGGAGGTTATCAGAATAATCATTATAAAAGTCATGAGCTGCTGTTGGAGAAAATAGCCTCACCGGAGGATCTGGCAAAGATAGGCCATGCTTTAAAAAAGCGAGACCAGTTTTTTAACTTGATAGGCATCAGTGCAAATGGTTTTGTATTGTCGTTAAGTGAATTACCCTTATCGGTACTTGATCGCCCTCAAAATCTGCTTCTGGCGCGACTACAAAATTTTGCACGTAATTCCGGCGTCAATACCGTATTTGCCATCACGAATGCCAATGATTACAGGCACCCGGTATTATCTAAAGCCTGTGAAGTTGGCATACTAAAAGATGTGCTAACCGTAGATGGCTCTGATTATCGTTCATTGCGGGAAGAAGGGTTATTCGCGTCCATGCCCGGTGAAATAAGCGCCATTTTTAGGAAACCGAGAGCCTTTGTGAAGGAAGATGGTGGATTGGGTAAACGCAGAAGTCGTACACGCTGACAGTTATTCGGTATTTGTTCTATATATAGTATACTATAGTGATCTTTATATTATAACATGTGCTCTATAGTATTCATTATGTCTGTCAGATCATTTCGTGTTGAGCAAATCTTGAAGAAACTCGGCAGTGATATTCGTGACGCAAGAAAGCGTCGGGGAATTACTGTGCAATTGATGGCTGAGCGCATGGGTGTTACACGGGTAACAGTTGCAAAAATTGAACGTGGTGAGACTAATACCAGTATGGGAAATTACGCGATGGCGTTATACATCCTTGGTAAAGCCGATGAACTCGAAATGCTCATGGATCGTACCCATGATACTCTCGGTCTGGATCTGATGGATGAAAAACTACCCAAACGAGTCAGAGTTTCTAAATGAGTGATACGCACCTGCTTGTCTCATTAGATTGGCAAGGACAATTGCATCGCATTGGTCACCTGGAAATCAATAAAAGTCGTGGTAGGGAAAATTACCGCTTTATCTATGAGCGCTCCTGGATCAAACCCCCCAATCGCTTTGCTATTGACCCGGAACTCCCCTTACTGATTGATATGCCGTATTTGAACAACCGGCTTTGGGGTGCTTTCCAGGATATTTCACCAGACCGTTGGGGCAGACTGATTCAGACACGCACAACTGGAGACCTTTGCAAAATGCCGCGATTTTCTCATTTCAGTGTAATTCTGGCTTAAATTTTAAGAGACCGATTATTTTTTAGCCATTTTCCGCAAATGAGCCAGGGATTATTACACCCAACCGGCGATTTCTGCTCAAGAGGGCGCAATATCCCTATGTTTGCGTAATCATTCGGTGGTCGGCGAAGAGTTTGGGTAGCCTTTTCAGGTTATACGCCATGGCCAGCAGCATATGCCAGGCATGCGCTTTCGCCAAACCGCAGTAACGCAGCGTTTTGCCATTGAACCAACGTGCCTGGCTGCCAAAAGTGCGCTCTACAACATAACGGGATTTCGTGATCAGGCTGTTGCGTTGTAACTGTCGCCGCGTCAAAGGATTGTTCCTGGCGGCCTTATCCTGAATGCCGTTTTTAATGCCGCGTGATTTCAGCGAAGCACGATGTTTTTGGCTGCTATACGCCTTGTCAGCATGAACACGAGTTCCTGGCCGGATATCGGCTTTATCGAGCAGATCCAGCAACGGCTTGCTGTCATGGCAATTAGCCGGGGTAGTTTCAACCGCCAGCACCAACCCGTCACCATCAACCACCGTATGTTGCTTATAACCAAATACCGATTGACCACCTTTTCTGACCCAACGTGCTTCGCTATCTACACCGGGTTGGGTCACCTCAATGACCCGCATCGCTATCTGCGCATCCGCTTCATCGTCCTGTTCTTCCCGGTCACTCACCACCTCATACGCAGGCCGGGTTTTAGGCTTGCGTGGACTTTGCGTAATGCTCGCGTCAACATGGCAGCCTCGCTTAACCGTGATGGCGTGCGCTTGTATCTGCTCATTCACCTGCGTTAACAGTCCATCCCAAGCACCTGCTGCCGTCAGGCGGGTTCTGAAACGTGATAACACAGAATGGTCCGGTACATCGTTCTCCAACGATAAACCCAAAAATCGCATCACATGCAGATTCGAGTTCGCCATGTCTTCCACCGATTCATCGCTTAAACCGCCATTCCAGATTCCTACCAACAGCATCTTGAACAACAGTAATCCCGAATAGGCTGGACGACCTGCGGCATCCGACACCGGTGCGTAATGAATTGCAATCGCTTGCTCGATAGCAGTCCAATCTATCAATTGATCAATTTGCTTCAGAAAATTCCCTTTCCTCGTACGGCGAGTTACATCGTATTCCGAAAAACTCATAGTCAATAATTCAATACGGTTGTTTTAAAACATTATTGTAACGCCAGATCCATACTCCGGGGGGCACTGCCGTGCAAAGGTCTCAACTGGTATCTTTTTAAGTGACAGTGACTATATGTTGGGTGTTAGTGATTACATGCGCATGGGTGGACTTCGTTTAAGTCACAGTCATACGCCCGACGTATTTCTTGCAGAGCATACAAACATTCCCAAGCTGATTCACATGCGACAACTTGAAACCGCAACCAGGCATTTTGAGAGCGGTACTGAGACCGCCGCTGATCTTGCCATGCTTGCGCAGCCTGGTTCATCGCTTGGCGGAGCGCGACCTAAAGCAGCGATTGAAGATGCAGGTGAACTCTGGATTGCCAAGTTTTCTTCACAGAACGATACCGAGCGAGTCAGTTTATGGGAAGCCGTCATGCTGGATCTTGCACAACAAGCCGGAATTGAGATAACAGCATTCAGGGTTTTAAATGCAAAGAGTGATTCGCCGGTTCTGCTGGTCAAAAGATTTGACCGTGAGAAAACACTGCGTACCCCTTTTATGTCCGCCATGACGCTATTAGGACGTAATGAAGATAACAAGGAAGGCGCGAGTTATCTGGAAATTGCCGATGCAATTAATCGTGAATCTGCACAACCAGGGCAAGACCGCCTGGAATTATGGCGGCGCATGACATTCAACGCCATGACCGGCAATATCGATGATCATCTACGCAATCATGGTTTTTTGCGCGTATCCCAAGGATGGCGACTGGCACCTGCCTATGATTTAAACCCGACACCCCAGCCTTTTACCCAACGAGTGCATCAACTGGCGTTTAACCAAAGCGTTAAGCCATCATTAGATACTTGTCGGGAGCTGGCAGACTATTTTGCATTAAATCAGTCAGTAACAGACCTAGCATTACAAAAGATCGGGGAAAGTCTGGGTAATTGGCAATTGACCGCAAAACGTCATCAACTCCGCAGCGACGAAATCAAGCGTATGGCGCCGTCCTTTGAGCATGAAGATGCCCAGCTGTCACCAACAATGTAAAACTGACCCACTAACGACAATTTGGAATTGACCCACCTGAGGCAAAATTGCCGCTGATGTTTTTATGGACAAGGCGGTGTAATTTAAATGTTGACTCAGGAGATATTAGTGGAAATTCATGTGTTACACCGGCAGGGGAAGAGCATTCGCTCGATAGCCAGAGCATTAAACGTTTCACGCAATACCGTGCGTAAATACTTGCGCGATATTGCCAGAACACCAACCTACAGCAGGCGGGATGATCGACCATCAAAACTTGAGCCGTTCAAGACCTATCTGCTTGAGCGAATTGAAGCAGCCAGACCAGAGTGGATACCGGCAACTGTGTTGTTTCGGGAGCTTCAGACCAAAGGATATGATGGCAAGGAAGGCATTCTTAGAAATTATATTCGGCAATTTAAGGTGACCCGGACCGAACCGGTGCGGCGCTTTGAGACTCCCTCAGGTCAGCAAATGCAAGTGGACTTTACCACTATCCGCCGTGGCAGGCAGAAACTAAAGGCTTTTGTCGCCACGCTGGGCTTTAGCCGTGCAACCTATGTGTGCTTTAGTGAATATGAACGCCAGGAAGACTGGCTATCAGGTATTGAGAGTGCATTGCATTACTTTGGCGGCGTGCCCAAAGAGCTGCTGTTTGACAACGCCAAATGCATCATGATTGAGCGCGATGCCTATGGCGACGGCCTGCATCGCTGGAATGCCAAATTACTTGAGATGGCTAAGGATTACGGTTTTAACCTCAAAGTATGCCGGCCTTATCGTGCAAAAACCAAAGGTAAAGTGGAGCGGTTTAACGGCTACCTGAAATCCTGCTTTATCACACCGTTGGTTGCGTCACTCAAACAAGCAGGACTGGCGCTGGATGTCGATACCGCAAACGCTCAGGTAGGCAACTGGCTGCATGAGGTGGCTAATCAGCGTATCCATGGCACCACTAACGAAAAGCCTCAGGTCTTACTGGAAAAAGAGCGTTTCAGTTTACAGCCGTTGCCTGAAGGTATGACAAGTCGCCTGACGAGTATAACGATAAAGCAGCGGCAGGCCATACCGTTAGAAAGCTTCCAGCATCCGCTATCAGTGTATGATCAACTGTTGGAGGTGATGCGATGAATTTGCAATTACAACGCATCTTGCATGCCTGTGACGTATTAAAACTGCCGGCCATCGCCACAGAGTGGTCAGCAATGGCTGATCGTGGTGCCGCACAAGGCAATACCTTTGCCGACTTCCTCGACAATTTACTCCAGGTAGAGATAGAGGCCAGAAGGCTGCGCACGCGCGAAGTATTACTTAAAATGGCAGGATTGCCGGCCATCAAACACTTCGACGACTTTGACTTTCGCTTCGCCACCGGCGCACCACGTAAACAGCTACAGGAATTAACCAGTCTGGTGTTTATTGAACGTGCCGAAAACATTGTAATGCTCGGTCCAAGTGGCGTAGGTAAAAGTCATCTAGCTATTGCGATGGCTTACAGTGCCATCATGCGCGGCATAAAAGTCCGTTTTATCACTGCAGCTGATTTAATGCTGCAGTTGGCCACTGCTAAAAAACAAGGGAGACTGGATACGTATCTCAAACGCAGTGTGCTATCCCCTAAGCTATTAGTGATTGACGAAATAGGCTACCTACCATTTGGCAGGGAGGAAGCCAACCTGTTCTTCAACGTCATTGCTAAGCGCTACGAGCAAGGCAGTGTAATAGTCACCAGCAACCTGCCATTCTCGCAATGGTCAACTGCTTTTGCTGATGACCAAACCTTAACCGCAGCATTATTGGACAGATTGCTGCATTATGCGCATATCGTGCAAATCAGTGGTAACAGCTACCGGTTAAAAGGAAAGAAATCAGCAGGGATAGCTCCCACCGTGGAACAAGTTAAACAATGATAAGCATCAGGATGGGTCAAATTTAGATTGCCGTTTTTACATCATAAGTGGGTCAGATTTCAATTGCTGTTGACAAGCGGTTAATTACAATGACTAGACAAGCAATTTCACGGTCACGCAACAGGTAATGACCGACTTATTATGTGCGGCGGAATTGAATATCAGGGTGAAAAGATATATTTCCCGCAATCGGGTGCGCGGTTGCCGGTACGTTTGCGAGATAGAAGTGTAACTTGGATAGCCTGGGGCAGGCGCAAGGATGAAGCCACCGGTAAATTTCCGAATGGTGGCTGGGCACGACTGAACTCCATCAAAAGCGGAAAATGGAAACCCTGGCATCCAAGGCCGGTTTTAATCGCTGCTGACCAGTTTATGGAAAAAGATCACGACAACCAATTCCACTGGGTACCCTTGGATACAAGAATGGCGATTCAAGGACTATTGGCAGAAAGAGATGATGAAATGCGGGTTTATGTGGTGACTATCAACACGCCACCTGAATATGCCTGGATACATGACCGCTGGCCAAGATTGGTTCGATTGAAGGATCAGTGATCCAGATATAAATTCCATCATAGCTGATGATGCAATTTATATTGACATTTTAGTTGCATGCGATTATTATAATTACTTCATCGACAATGAAGTAATTATTATTGTGAAACTCGCAAACATCACTATCATCACTACCGGATATCCTTTCAGAGGAAAAATACCAGAAAAATCAGGTGGCGGTGTGCGCGTAGTGCAAATGAAAGATGTTTCGTCTGAGAACGGTATCTGTTGGAGTAGTGTTGTCGAAACAGAACTTACCGGAAAAAAACAACCTGATTGGCTTATGAAGGGAGATGTACTCTTTGCGGCACGAGGTTCGCGCAACTATGCGGTCATGATAGATCAAGACAAAGATCAAATTGTTGCAGCCCCACACTTCTATATCCTTCGCGTGAAAACACAAATGCTGTTACCAGAATTTCTGGTTTGGCAGTTAAATCAGAGGCCCCTGCAAAATTATTTCGATAGCGCAGCAGAAGGTACTTTGACTAAAAGTGTTAGGCGCTCGATTCTAGAAAAAACTGAAATTACTGTGCTGCCAATTGAGAGGCAAAGACAAATCATAGATTTACATGAAACTTTGCTGCGAGAGAAAAAACTCTATGCTGAATTGATTAGAAACGCAGATAAATTAATGAATGCTATTGCCAGCGATCTTGTAGCAGATAAAACTTTATAGTTGAAGGAATAAGAAGATGAATACACCAATAAGCCAAGATGCCATTAATAAAACCCTATGGGGAGCATGCGATACATTTCGTGGCACAGTTAGCGCCGACACTTATAAAGATTTTATCCTGACCATGCTTTTCCTGAAATACATTTCGGATGTCTGGCAGGATCACTATGATGGATATAAAAAGGAACATGGCGACGAGCCCGAATTGATCACTGAAATGATGAAGAATGAGCGCTTTGTTCTTCCCGAGGATTCCAGTTTTTACGCACTCTACGCAAAACGGCATGAACCTGGAAACGGCGAGCGTATCGATCAGGCACTTCATGCTTTAGAAGAAGCCAACGGCACCAAACTGCGTGATGCATCAAAATCCGTTTTTCAGGACATCAGCTTTAATACTGACAAGCTGGGCGAAGAGAAACAAAAAAATACCATCCTGCGCCACTTGCTGGAAGATTTTGCCAAACCTGAATTAAACCTGCGCCCTAGCCGTGTAGGTTCGCTTGACGTCATCGGTAATGCCTACGAATATCTGACCAAACTTTTTGCTGCTGGCGGTGGACAGAAAGCTGGAGAATTTTATACCCCCCCAGAAGTATCCGATCTGATAGCGGAAATACTCGACCCTCAAGAAGGCGATACCATCTGTGACCCGGCTTGCGGTTCCGGTTCCTTGTTGATGAAATGTGGACGGAAAGTGCGAGATCGTTTCAACAGCAAAAAATATGCATTGTATGGGCAGGAGGCGATTGGCTCCATTTGGTCTCTGGCTAAAATGAATATGTTTTTGCACGGTGAGGATAATCACAAAATCGAATGGGGCGACACTATCCGCAATCCGAAGCTCTTGGATAAGAGTGGTGGTTTGATGCATTTTGATATCGTTACAGCGAATCCGCCTTTTAGTCTGGATAAATGGGGACATGATGAAGCCGAACATGATTCGTTCGGACGCTTTCGCCGTGGTCTCCCACCAAAAACCAAAGGTGATTATGCCTTTATCCTACACATGATCGAAACGCTCAAACCCAGAACCGGACGCATGGGCGTTGTCGTGCCGCATGGTGTGTTATTTCGTGGGAGCTCGGAAGGCAAAATCCGCCAGAAACTGATCGAGGAAAATTTGCTCGATTGCGTGATTGGCCTCCCGGAAAAGCTGTTTTACGGCATCGGTATACCGGCAGCGATTCTGGTTTTCAAAAAAGACAAATCCGATAACAGTGTCCTGTTCATCGATGCCAGCCGAGAATGCAAGGCTGGTAAAAATCAGAATTTACTGACTGCCGAGAATATCAGAAAAATTGTCAAAACCTATAATACACGGGAAAACGTAGATAAATACGCCTATCTAGCAAGTCTAGAGGAAATTCAGGAAAACGATTACAACCTGAATATTCCACGCTATGTCGATACTTTTGAAGAGGAAGAAGAAATCAACCTGATGGCCGTGCGTAATGAGCGGAAGGAATTAAAAGCTCGACTTGCCCAACTGGAGGATGAAATGGATGGTTACCTAAAGGAGCTTGGTTATGGTTCCTAAAGAGTGGAGCATTGTGAATCTAAAGGATATTGTGGATGGTAGTATAAAAAACGGGTTTTCTCCAAATCCAGCAGAACGAGATACCGGTGACGTGGTCCAATAGACCCGGACACTCCAGTTAGGAGAAAATAGTCTTAATTGGAGGAAGAAATGGAACCGAGGAAACGCTATACAAAGGAATTCAAACTGGATGCAATCAGTCTGGTTGTGGATC
>WBZQ01001357.1_pt1 | contig 17144 bp, 18 predicted proteins | sample 5204251 | NCBI WGS metagenome assembly WBZQ01 (sample SAMN12412402, study PRJNA552823) | activated sludge metagenome | isolation source: activated sludge from nitrification reactor of wastewater treatment plant... | place: USA: Virginia | collected 2017-09 | reverse complement strand
ATGGTTGGCCAAAAGGCTCACGACTTCAAGCCCTCAGCCAAGCGGCTGATGAACCGGATGGCACCCCACCGGGTGAAGGTGTACGGCGTGCTGCTGCTCACCGTGATCAGCGTGGTGTTCAACTCGATTGGCCCCAAGGTGTTGGGCAAGGCCACCGACTTGATCTTCGCTGGCCTCATCGGGGGCAAGATGCCTGCTGGGATTACCAAAGCCCAGGCCGTGGAGCGCATGCGTGCACTCGGCAACGAGAAGACCGCCTCGATGGTGGAGGCGCTCGACATCACCCCTGGCCAAGGGGTCGACTTTGCCGCAGTGGGCGAAGTGCTGTTGTGGGTGCTGGGCATCTACATCGGTGCTGCCCTGCTCGGTTGGCTTGCTGGCTATCTGCTCAACGACGTCGTGCAAGCGACCGTGCGTCGCATGCGTGATGACGTGGAAGACAAGGTCAACCGGTTGCCGCTGGCCTACTTTGACTCCCAACCCCGAGGAGAGCTTCTCTCGCGGGTCACCAACGACATCGACAACGTCTCGCAGTCGCTGCAACAAACGATGAGCCAGTTGTTGACGTCTCTGCTTTCCGTCATCGCCGTACTCTCCATGATGTTGTGGATTTCGCCGCTTCTTGCCGGCGTGGCTGTGCTCAGCGTGCCGATCAGCATGGTCGTTGCCGGCACCGTGATGAAGCGCTCCCAAGGCATGTTTGTGCAGCAATGGCGTCGCACCGGCACCCTGAACGCTCATATTGAGGAGACGTTTTCTGGGCACTCGCTAGTCAAGGTGTTTGGTCGTCAGGCCGAAGCCGAGCGAGTCTTTGCCGAGCACAACGACGAGCTCTACAAGACCTCATTCGGTGCCCAGTTTGTGAGCGGGCTGATCATGCCGATCATGATGTTCGTTGGGAACCTCAACTACGTCGTGGTCGCGGTGATTGGGGCCATGCGCGTCTCGTCGGGGGCGATCTCTCTTGGTGATGTGCAGGCGTTCATTCAATACACCCGCCAGTTCACTCAGCCGCTGACTCAAGTCGCCTCGATGGCTAACTTGCTGCAGTCAGGTGTGGCATCTGCCGAGCGAGTCTTTGAGTTGCTCGATGCTCCCGAAGAGCCCGTTGAGGAGGATGGCGCAGCTTCAACCGACCGCCATGGAGAGGTGCGCTTTGAGCACGTCTGGTTCTCCTACGACCCGCAGCGTCCGCTGATCCAAGACCTCTCGCTAGTGGCAGACCCAGGACACACCGTCGCTATCGTCGGGCCCACGGGTGCAGGCAAGACCACGTTGGTGAACCTGGTGATGAGGTTCTATGACGTCGACCAGGGCCGGATCACTCTTGATGGTGTCGACATCGCGAGCGTGCCTCGGCGCGAGTTGCGTGGCCGCATCGGCATGGTGCTTCAAGACACCTGGCTCTTCCAAGGCACCATCCGCGACAACATTGCGTACGGCGCGCCAGATGCCACCGAGGAGCAGATCCTGCAGGCGGCCCAAGCGACCTTCGTTGATCGGTTCGTGCACTCGTTGCCGCAGGGTTATGACACCGAAATCGACGAGGAAGGCTCGAATCTTTCGGCCGGTGAACGCCAGCTGATCACGATCGCTCGAGCGTTCCTCAGCGACCCCGACTTGCTGATCCTCGATGAGGCGACAAGTTCGGTCGACACTCGCACCGAGAAGCTGCTGCAGCAGGCGATGACGGCCCTGCGCGCCGACCGCACCTCGTTCGTGATCGCTCACCGGTTGTCCACCATCCGTGACGCCGATTTGATCTTGGTGATGGATGAAGGCGTGATTGTCGAGCAGGGCAACCACCACGAGTTGTTGGCCGCCGAGGGTGCTTACGCCCGGTTGTATCAATCTCAGTTCGCACACGCGGATGAGGCCGGAGCTACGAACTCGGGTTAGTGTTCGGCCCCATGGACGACGCCCTTGTCGATCTGGAGGCCGAAATCGGCATTCTGGCCCGCCGAATTAGGCGGGTGCTGAACGAGCGCGCCGACGACCTGCACCCGGACTTGAGCACTCTGGGCTATTCACTCCTGATGGTCCTGGAACACTCTGGACCAGTGCGGGCCTCCTATTTCGTGGAAACCTTTGGAGTCGACAAAGGGGCCATCAGTAGGGCGGTGCTGCAACTCGTCGAGTTGGATTTGGTGCGTCGTACTCCAGATCCCAGTGATGGCCGGGCCGCCATCGTGGAGCTCACGCCGCGTGGCCTCGACAGTCTGCGGCGTGTGGCCGAAGTGCGCAGGCAGATGTTGGCTGAAAGGCTTGAGAACTGGGACGAAGGCGAGTTGCGCACCTTTGTTGCTTTGCTGGCCAAGTACAACCGATTCCTTGATTGATATGTCATCAATTGACCACGTTGGTCTGAATTAGGCGTTTGTTAGGTATTCCTTGCAATTCGACGTACTGTTTTCGTGAATGCCGGGCCAATGGGGAACCTGGCGCTATCTCGAAGGAATCCACGTGATCAAGACTTCTCGTGCACTCGTCGTCGCGGCCGCGACTTCGGTTCTGGCACTCACTTCCGGCGCGGCTTACGCGCAGAGCTACTCACACGTTGACGCCGCTGGCGACATGTATGACGACGCTGGTGTCGTGGTTCCCACCGCCACCAATGGCGATGTCACCAACATTTCTGTCGACTACACCAAGAAGTCGCTGACTGCGACCATGACTTTCACCGACCTAGACGCCATGGGTTCAAACGAGGCCGGCGGTGGCATCGTCGTGATCAACCCGAGGACCAAGAAGTTCTACCTTGCTATCACTGCTGCAGGTTCGGCTGGCGAAGACCACTTCTTTATCCGCTCCAAGGGCAAGGCTGGCTGCAAGAAGATGGTGACCTCGGTCGACACCACACTTAACACTGTGACGATCGTTTTGCCGAAGAAGTGCATTGACAGCAGCAAGCGGGTCTTCGTGGTCGCGGGTGGAATGTCCTCGGACGGCACCCTTGACGCTGCCGGTGACCTTGTGATGCTCTCTGACGACGCCTTCATGGACGGTTTCAGCGAGATGGGTGGCGTGAGCCCGGTCATCGCCAAGGGTGGCAACGGAGTCATCGTCGACAGCGTGACTCGCTCGGCTGCGCGCACTTCACTACACAAGGCGCTTCGCGCCGCATTTGCTAGCCGCTGATCTTCCTCAGCACACGAAGAGCGGGCCCTGGGGATTTCCCAGGGTCCGCTCTTTGACCTATGGGTCCATTTCCTGTTTTTACTAGGGGATTCCGTGCAATTCGACGTACTGTTTCCGTGATGCCGGTCTAGTGGGGAACCTGGCGCTAACTCGAAGGAAATCCACGTGATCAAAACTTCTCGTGCGGTCGTCGTTGCCGCTGCGACTTCGGTGCTGGCATTAACTTCCGGCGCGGCCTACGCGCAGAGTTACTCACACGGTGACGCTGTCGGCGACATGTACGACCGTGCCCACGCGGTAGTGCCAAGTGCTACCAATGGTGATGTCACGAACGTTTCGATCAACTACACCAAGAAGTCGCTGACCGCGACCATGACTTTCACCGACCTTGACGCCACAGGGTCGAATTTGGTCGGTGCTGACATCCTCGTGATCAACCCGAGGACCAAGAAGTGGTACGCCGCTGGCGTTGGAGCGACCTCGGATGGCGTCGATCGCTCCTACCTCCGTTCCAAGGGCAACGCTGGCTGCAAGAAGATGGTGACCGAGATTGACACCACACTTAACACGGTGACGATCGTGTTGCCGAAGAGATGCGTCGACAGCAGCAAGCGCGTCGTCGTCGCCGCCAGTGGAATCTCCGTGGATGGCGTCGTTGACGCTGCAGGCAACGCCTTGTGGCTCACAGACGACGCCTTCGCGGACGGCTTCAGCGAGGTAGATGGCGTGAGCCCGGTCATCGCTAAGGGTGGCACCGGAGTCGTCGTCGACGGTGTGACTCGCGCGTCTGCGCGCACTTCGCTGCACAAGCTGCTTCGCGCCGCATTGGCCAGTCGCTGATCTTGCTCAGCACGCGAAGAGCGGGCCCTGGGATTTCCCGTGGCTTGTTCTTTGACCTAGTGGCCCACTTTCAGGTTTCGCTAGGTGTTGCTCGCAATTCGACGTACTGTTTTCGTGATGCCGGTCTCATGGGGAACCTGGCGCTATCTCGAAGGAAATCCACGTGATCAAGACTTCTCGTGCGCTCGTCGTCGCCGCTGCGACTTCGGTGCTGGCACTCACTTCCGGCGCGGCCCACGCGCAGAGCTACTCCCACGTTGACGCCGTTGGCGACATGTACGACGACGCTGGCGTTGCGGTGCCTACTGCAACTAATGGTGATGTCACGAACGTTTCAATCAACTACACCAAGAAGTCGCTGACCGTGACCATGACCTTCACCGACTTAGACGCCACAGGGTTGAATTCGGCTGCCGGTGGCATTGCAGTGATCAACCCGAGGACCAAAAAGATGTACGTCGCTAGTGCCATCGCGCGTGCGGATGGCCAAGAACGCTTCTTTGCTCGCACCAAGGGCAAAGCCGGCTGCAAGAAGATGATGAGCTCGGTCGACACCACGCTCAACACCGTGACCATCGCGTTGCCCAAGCGTTGTGTTGACAGCAGCAAGCGCGTTGTTGTGATCGCGGGTGGAGGCTCCTGGGATGGCAGCGTTAACGCTGCCGGTGACGAGGTGATGATCTCTGATGACGCCCTCATGGACGGCTTCACTGAGATGGGTGGATTCAGCCCTGTCATCGCCAAGGGTGGCACGGGAGTCATCGTCGACAGCATGACTCGCTCGGCTGCGCGCACTTCACTGCACAAGGCGCTTCGCGCCGCATTTGCCAGTCGCTGATCTTCCTCAGCACACAAAGAGCGGGCATTGGGATTTCCCAGGGTCCACTCTTTCTACGTCTGGCTATTCGCCTGTTTAGGGCATACCTTTGGGGGTGGGTTAGTTCTGCCGAATTGATCCTCAGGTCAAGGGGGACCAACTTGATGCGCGCTACCTCTCGCACACTTGCCGCATGGGTGGCAGGTGCCGCTGTTGCCTTCACTCCTGGGCTAGCTCACGCTCAGAGCTATAGCCACCCCGACGCCACAGGCGATAACGCCCTGGTCACCATTGATTTCACCAACACCTCGGCGCCGGTGTCTGTGAGCACCCCCGACTCCACAGTCGATGCCAGCAGCGTGCAGGTTAACTACACCAAGCAGAGTTTGACGATCACCACCACGGTCGCAGACTTCACAGCGACTCCCGAAAAGTCCCCAGCGGTGACTTACTACGTCGCCACCAAAGGAAATCGACTTTACGCTTTGGAGCTGGTGCAGAGCATGGGTGAGGCAGGCACGATCGTGACTGACATGTCGGCTCACCAACTGATCGGCTCGGGCAAAGCCCCGGCCTCGTGCAAGAAGATGAAGGCCTCTTTCGACACCACTGCCCACACGGTTTCCCTTAGCGTGCCCAGTTCGTGTGTGCGCAGCTCGAAGTACATCCAGTTGATGGGCAAGACCTATGCCACCGATGAGTCGCTCACCGAAACTTCCAAGTGGGTCGGCAATGAGGACGACGTCTTTTCAGATGCGCTTTACGACGACAACATGATGAGCTGGGGGACTAGCCCGGTCATTGCCCGTGGCGGTAAAGGCGTCGTGGTCGATTCCGCAGTGCGGCTTTCTGGTGGCGCCATGCGCCTTTTGGTTGCCCAAGCTCGCCACTTCTAGGTTTCGTTAGGTTCGCTCTCGCAATTGGTTGAAGGCCACCGGGTCGATGGCAATCCAGATCTGTTCAGCGGCGCCGACCAACTCACCTGAGGTTGTGAAGAGCGACGTCGCGGAGAAAACCTTGCGCCCCTGAGTTCCTCTCGCCTCACCCACCACGATCAGTGGCTCCCCCACACGGAGGAGTACGTCGACGTACGCCGTCATCTGGCCGAGCACCAAGCCGCGGTCCTCAAGATCACTAGCCCAGGCTCCAGCGCAATCGAGCGCCGCCCACAGGGTGGGTTCGTCCTGAGTCTCGGGGGTCCAGACGGCGGCCACGCGGCCATCGCCAACTGGCCCGGGGAAGATGCGCAGCCCGTCTTCTCGTGCGGTGCCGCACGTGAAGCACGTTGGGAACGGGTGGTGGCGCAGCCCGGGGAAATGTGAGCTCGCATCCTGAGCTTCCTCGAACGCCACGACGTCGGTGGCCGATGGGCGAGCCTCGCAGAGCCGGGCTTGGGCAATCAGCACATCCTGATCGAGCAACTGCCAGCAGTCGTGGACGGCCACGATGTCTAAGTCGGTCGAGAGTGGGGGTGGCATCCGCAAAGTCACCTCGACCGGCGTTGAACTGTCGCCTCTAATGCGTGCGGCGAACGCGCCACTGGTCCATCCGCCATTGCCTGAACGAGCCGGACCTCGGTATTTCGGATCAATCCGTAACGCAACCATGCCCCACTCTCCCAGACCTGACACAATCGCAGAGTGAGCGACCTGATCGACACCACTGAGATGTACCTTCGGACGATTTATGAACTCGTCGAGGAAGGTGTCACGCCGCTTCGGGCTCGCATCGCCGAGCGACTGCACCACAGTGGTCCCACCGTGAGTCAGACGGTCGCACGGATGGAGCGCGACGGGCTCCTCACTGTGCAAGGTGATCGGCACTTGGCCCTGACTGACGAGGGCATGGTGGCTGCGACCCGAGTGATGCGCAAACACCGGTTGGCCGAGCGTCTCTTACACGATGTCATCGGCTTGGATTGGGAGCTCGTCCACGATGAGGCATGCCGCTGGGAGCATGTGATGTCTGAGGTTGTCGAGCGCAGGCTCGTTGAGTTGCTGGGTGGCCCCACCGAATCGCCGTACGGCAACCCGATCCCGGGCCTGGACGAACTGGGTCACACTGCTGATGAACTCGTCATGCGCCCTGCGGCACCACTGAGCGAGTCGCTGCCGACTGAAGGACGGGCACGCATTCGCGTGCAGCGGATCTCTGAGGAGCTTCAGAAGGATGGCGCACTGATGGGGGCGCTGCGACGTGTGGGCGCCACCCCTGGTGCCGACGTCAAGGCGTGGCGGGTCGACCAAGGCATCGCGATTGGTTCAGCCGGCGAGATCACCGAACTCAGTGTTGACTCGGCTGCCCATGTGTTCGTCAGCGCTGGTTAACGCGCATAGCGGGCTTCTGCGCGTGCCCTTGCTTTGATTGCTTCGGTCTCCCGGTTCTTGGGCGGGGCTGTCGTCACCAACGCCTCCACCAGGTCGCGGGTGGCTGACTCGATGATCTTCACAGCTTGATCGAAGGCCACCTGATTCGCCGCACTGGGCTTGGTGGACCCACCAACCTTGCGAACGTATTGCAGCGCAGCGGCGTGAATCTCGTCATGAGTCGCTGGCGGCTCAAAGTTGTTGAGCGGACGGATGCTTCGGCACATGGGTGGAGCCTACGACCCGTAGGCTTGCGCCCGCCCACCCACAACAGGAGGACCCCGTGGCTGATCGAGACTTTGACATCGTGCTGTTTGGTGCGACCGGATTTACCGGTGGCCTGACCGCGCAGTACCTAGCACGCCATGCCCCTGCCTCAACTCGGTGGGCACTGGCTGGGCGAAACGAGGCCAAACTCGCCCGGGTGCGCGACGACCTGGCTGCAGTGAACCCAGCATTGGGTGAGTTGCCGCTTCTGGTTGCTGACGTCACTGATGCGGCTGCATTGGCCGACATCGCGGCCCGGACTCGGGTGCTGATTACGACGGTCGGCCCGTACCTTGCCCATGGCGAACCGCTGGTGCAAGCGTGTGCCGACGCGGGCACCGACTACGTCGATCTGACTGGTGAAGCAGAGTTCGTCGATCTGATGTATTCCCGCCACCATGATCGGGCAGTGCAGACCGGGGCACGCATTGTGCACTCATGTGGTTTCGACTCGATCCCGCACGACCTCGGTGCGTTGTACGCCGTGCAGCAACTAGGCACCGACGCCCCGATCTCATTGCGCGGGGTCGTGCGGGCCAGCGGTCAGCCTTCCGGCGGCACATTCCACACCGTGATTGCGTCGATCCCACGTACCGCTCAAGCGCGTGAGGCTGCCCGACGTCGGCGAGAGAAGGAAGGCAAGCCCGCTGGCCGTCGCTCACGTGCGGTTGCAGGCAAGCCGCATCGCGATGCCGAACTTGGTTATTGGCTGGTGCCGCTGCCCACCATCGATCCAGCAGTGGTGGCGCACTCGGGCGCGGCACTTGCGTCGTACGGTCCAGACTTCTCCTACTCCCACTACGCCGGCATCAAGACGCTGCGCTACCTCGTTGGCGGAGTCGCCGGGATCGGGGCCCTCGGCCTGGCCGCGCAGGTCGGCCCGTTGCGGCGGATGATGTTGGAGAAGATGCCTCAAGGTGACGGGCCTGATGAGCAACGTCGGGCTCGCTCCTGGTTCACGGTTGACTTCATCGGTGAATCAGCGGGCCGCCGCGTGCACACCCGGGTGAGCGGGGGAGACCCCGGCTATGGCGAGACGGCCAAGATGTTGGCCGAATCAGCGCTGTGCCTTGCCTTCGATGACAACCCTCCTACTGCAGGGCAAGTCACGACTGCCGCCGCGATGGGAACGAACCTCACCGCACGGTTAGTTGCCGCAGGAATCCGCTTCGAGACCGTTTCCTAGATCGTTCCCGCGTGAGCAACTAGCACCAAAAAGCGTTGTGGCCCGGTTGCCCGGGCCACAACGCTTAGTAAGTAGGAAGTCACTCAGCTAGGTGAGCGCGGCTTAACAAGAACGCGTGGTCGCTGATGTGGCGGCGTACGGTCTCATCGACGGTGAAGCGGCTGAAGGTGGCGTCACCTGCGACGAAGATCCAGTCGATGTAGGTGCGAGCCTTGGGGTAGTCACACGAGTTGGACTCGCTGCCACCCAGCGGTGAAACCAGGTTGGCTTGGATAGTCAGCGGGCAGTAGGCCTTTTGCTTGTCGTTGAAGTCGCCGGTGAAGAACACAGGCAGGCCGGTCGCGCGCAACTTCTTGATGAAGTCGATCTCGATGCGGATTGCCTTGGCCCGCCACTTAGCCGAGTCATGGTACTGACGCACTGTGGCTGGGTTGTGCACGTTAACGAAGTAGACCTCACGACCGGCCAGAGCGGGGTAACGGCCGCCCTCCTTGAAGCGAAGCTTGACCCAGGGCATTCGGCGCACGTTGCCCCGGAAGTAGGGGACGCCAATGGTGCCGGCCTCGACGAAGTCGAAGGTGTTGGCACGCCAAATCACTGAGTTGTCAGAGTCACTATCGGCAGCCACGGGGTAGATGCCATATGTCGAGCGTGCGGTCTGCAAGAACAGCTGGCGCTGGGGCTTCTGGAACTCCTGGAGCCCAACGAAGTCGACTTTGGCTCGCTTGAAGACAGCCAAAGCCGCACGCAGGCGACTGGCGTAATTGCCTCGGTGGCTGGCGCCCAACACGTTGAATGTGCCGACGTTGAAGCCCTTGTTGCCAAACAGGTAGCCCGAGGGCACTGGCTTGCCAGCGTGAGAGGCCAACCAGGCACGCGGCTCTGGGTCGGTGGTGTCATCGTTGCTGATCTGGAAATAGAGGTTGGCAGGTTTGCCCACCTTGCAGGTCGGATCGACGCCGGCAGCACCGGCATGGCCGATCACTTCACCAGAGAGCACCACATCGCCCGCCTTGACGCTCAAGTCGCGCAGGCTGCCATAGACAGTGGTCAGGTCGTCGCGGCCCTCAGTCACGACACGAATCAGGCGGCCACCTGCCCAGGCGACATCGTTGTCGATCTCGATGCGACCAGGGGTCGAAGCCAGCACATCAGCACCGCACTTGGTGGCGATGTTGACACCCATGGGGGACGCGGTTGCCATGATGGGAGCGGGGGTTGCTGAAGTCTCGGAGACGATGTCAGTCGGGGTTGCAGCCTCAGTCGGGGTTGCAACCTCAGTGGGGGTCGCTGTCGGGTCAGCAGGCGGGGTGGCCATCGTGCCCGTCGAGTTGAGACTCGGGTCGTTGGGCATCGTCGTCGTCGTGGTCATCCGCAGTGCGCTTGCGCCAGCCAGCGGGTAGACAACGTTGGGTGGGGTCACGGCAGGGCGGCTCTTGGCGGAGGGGCCAGCAGATGCCGCCTCGACGGGAACCAAGAGCCCAGAGGAGGCCGCAAGGGCACCCGAAATGGAAAGAACAGCAACCAAACGGCCAGGCGCCGTACGTTTGCTAGAGGGCCTTGTCGCCCTGTCAGTCAACTTCAGTGCGTCGGTCTTACTCATGAACCAGTACGTCCTCGGTGCAGACAGTTGTAAGCATTTTGTGATCTAACGGCCCAGTATGCCAAGCAAGGCCGCAATAGGGAAACCCACGCCCTAGTGGCATGGACCACTAGGGCGTCAAGAAGGGCTAGTTGGTGCTACCGAGGTGAGTGCGAGCAATGATCATGGGGTGATCTGACAACAACATCTCTTGTGTGGACTTGTCTTTGATGTAGGTACTGAAGGCCATGTTGCCAGCGCCGAAGATCCAGTCAATGCCGATTTGGTAGGGGAGCACACAGGGAGTTCCGCCTCCACCCGATGCGCTGACCATCAGGCCGTCTCCAGTGAGGGGGCACACAGCCTTTTCCTTGTCATTGAAGTCGCCGGTCAGGAAAACCGGGACCCCAGTGGCTTTGAGCTTGGTGACCAGCGCACGTTCTGCGGCGATCGCGGCTGCTCGCCACTGCGATTGGTCGCCGCGGTCAGGCAACGTCGCAGGGTTGTGCACGTTGATGAAGTAGGCCGTTTTGCCGGTTGCCTTCTCTCGCAACAGAACCCATGGCATATTGCGCAGGTTGCCGCTGAAATAGGGCACCTTGAACGTGCCGCCTTGCACGAACCCGAAGGTTGCTTGGCGCCACAAGATGGAGTTGTCAGTGTCGACGCCGCCATCGAAGGGGAAGAACGTGTAGCTGCTCTTCATCCGACTGTAGAAGGCCGCGCGCTGCTCGCGTTGCATTTCTTGTACGCCGATGACGTCGGCCTTCATCGCGCTCCATTTGTCGACAACAGGCCCCACGCGTTCAGCTGCGGGGGCGTATTTGGCGCTGTTGCGGGTGTGGCTCGCGCCGAGAACGTTGAAGCTCACGAGGGTGAAGCCACCGTGGTTGAGCAGTCGTCCGCCCGGCAAGGGGTGGCCCACGTTTGTGCCCAGCCATGAAGTGGGGTTAACCCAAGCTTCGAGGTTGTCGTGCACGATGACTCGCAGCTGGCAGCCCTTGGCTCGCCCCAGGTTTCCGACCGTGCCGATTTGTTGCCCTGAGGTGACGATTTGTCCAGTCTTGACGGTCGTGGACGCCATGTATGCGAACTGGGTGCGGATGCCATCAGTGTTGGCAGTGACCTTCACCAGGTTCGGGCCTGCCCATGCGTAGTTGGTGGTCACCTCCACGACACCTGGATGGGTGGCGTAAACCGGTCGCCCACAGGTGGTGTTGAACTCTGTGCCGTCGTGGCCGCGAGTCGATGCGGTGCGCGCCTTGAAGGTGCGTTGGTCGACGTACCCGCGCGGAGTGAAGGGCATCATCACGTTAGGTGAGTGAGCGCCACGATTGTCTGGCGTGTACGTCGCGGCAGCACTAGCCGCTGCTTGAGAGAGTACGGCTGCCAATGCCGTGATGAGTGCAGCGACTGCACGGCTGCCTAGCGGCGCAAGCATCTTCGTCATTTCCACACTTCCCCGTTGTGGAACGCCAAGGTGGCGTCGGTTTTGGTTGTGACTCACCAGCCCAGACCAGGCTTCTGGAAGCCTCCAAGAAACCTGAGCTGCGACGGCGTGTCGCTGTTGACTTCACAGGAGTGTGTCGCATTTTCCCAATGATGTACACCTTTCACACAAATATTCTTTTATCACTTCAGCAACACGCGACTCATAAGCTTGCAAATTACATAGATGTAACTAATGTGCGCGCCGAATTTCGCCACCATGGAGGCGTGTGTGTGGGCCGAAAAGGAAGTGAAGGGTGCCCCAGGCCAGAGTCGAACTGGCGACCTTTCGCTTAGGAGGCGGCTGCTCTATCCACTGAGCTACTGGGGCAGGTGCGCAATCTTGCCAGGTCCGCGGAGTGGCTGCGTCCCTGTGGTCTTGGTTAGCCGCGACACAGGCTTTGGGCTTTTGAGGCCCTGCGGCGCACAATGGAGATTCAATCAATCCGGGTACTGGTTGCCCGCGGGGTAATCAAGAGGTCCTCTCATTGAGTGAAGTGCGCACTGGCCGCCGGTTCTTCCGGCGCCCCCATCCTTGGTTTCGCGGCATCTTGATCATGCTTTTGTCGCTCTCACTGGTGACTTTGGGTGTGAGTGGCTACCTGCTCTATCTGCAAGGCAACATCACCACGATCGACACCAGCAATGACCACCTCGTGTCCGAAGACCCCACCGAGTCGGCCGCTCCGACACACCCAATGAACGTGCTCGTTCTGGGCTCTGACACCCGCAAGGGCAAGGGCAACCATGTTGCCGGGTCTACCCCTGGGCTCTCTGACACCGCCATTATTTTGCATTTGTCTGCCGATCGCACTCGTGCCTATGGCGTCAGCATTCCTCGAGACGCCATGGTCGAGCGGCCTGCATGCCGCACCCCAGGTGGCCGTGTTAACGCTGGTGGTCTGTCGATGTTCAATGAGGCGTACGTCGTGGGTGGACCGGCCTGCACGATGAAGACGGTCGAATCGATCACGCATATCCGCATGGAGCACGTGATGGTCATTGACTTCAACGGGTTCAGGCACATGGTCGATGCACTCAATGGCGTGCGCATGTGTGTGCCGATGCAAGTTGACGATTACGTCGGCAACATTCACCTGAAGGCTGGCACCTACAACATGGACGGCAAGACCGCCCTTGACTATGTGCGGGTGCGACACAACCTGTCGCCTAACGGCGACATCGGCCGCATGAAGCGTCAGCAAGCGTTCATTGCCGCGATGATCAAGAAACTGGTCAGCGTTGACACACTGACGAACCCGATCGCGTTGAACAGCTTCTTGACTGCTGCGACTCGGTCGCTGACCACTGATGAGAACTTCAATGTCACCTCGATGGCAGTCATTGCCAAGCAACTCAAAGACATTGGGCTAGACAAGGTCCAATTCATCACCGTGCCGTTCCAGGCCTACGCCCCTGACCCCAACCGTCTCCAGATCTCGGCCGACGCCGAGTTGCTGTGGCAGCGACTCAAGAGTGATGAGCCGATTGGTCGTCGCTACGGCGGCGAAGCAGTGAAGGCCTCAGATGGGGTCAAGGGCGATAAGGATGCGACGGCCAAGCAGAAAGCTCGTCGGGCCGCGATGGCTGCAGCCAATGGGCTTTGCTACCAGCCCTAGGCTCCCGATCACATGGTCTGACTTGACCCTCGCGCTTGCCAGTCAGTCTCGGGCACCATAAAGCGGCTGAGGTACGACCTGATGACCTCAACGCCATCGGTGAGAATCTGAGCGTCGCCACTTTGGTCTGACTCATAGGCAACCTGGAGCACGCGGTCACCGATCTCGATGGCCAACCGCAGTGCAGCTGGTGGGATGTCGGGCTTGAGGAGGTTGAAGGCTAGTCCGAGCTCTTGGAGTGCGGCAGCTTGAGCAACGATGTGTTCTCGCACGTAGTCCATCACTGCAGCGTTGGTGCGCCCACGCAGATAGATCTCCACGAATGCTGGTCGCCGACTCAGCACCTTGATGTAAGCGTTGAGAACCGTGCTGACGATGCCGGTAATCGTCGCGGTCTTGAGGTGATAAGCGTCGAGGTCGACTTGGACCTGGTGGGTCATCTCAGCCATATCGCGCTCCGCGAGGGCTAAGAGAACAGCTTCCTTGTCGGCGAAGTACTGGTAGAGCGAGGCAACTGGCATCTGAGCGTCGGCGGCGATTGAACGGGTGGTGACCGCCTCCACGCCATCGCGTAGCACGACGCCTGCAGCGGCATCCAAAATCGTTTCCACGCGTCGTCGTGATCTTGCCTGGGTGGGCACGCGGCGTCGCGGATCTGGACCGCCCCCCGCCGGGGTGTCTGCGTCGCTTAGCCGTGCCATGGAGGCAGTCTAGGGTCGCGATCCAACGACAAACCCGACGAAAGACAGATCTCGGATACCGAGCATTTGGTCGTTATCGTCTCGTTATCTACGATGTGCGGGTGAGGATCGCGCTGACAGGTGGGACCGGGGTCATTGGCCTCCGGACGATTCCTGCGCTGATTCAGGCAAGTCACGAGGTCGTGGTCCTGGTGCGATCCGAAGCCAAAGCACGTGTGGTGCACGACTTGGGTGCCAAGGCAGTCATTGGCGATCTTTTTAGCGGCGATGACCTCCGCACACTGTTTGACGGTGCCGATGTTGCGATCAATCTGGCCACTCATATCCCTGTCGGGCTGGCCGCAGCGATCCCCGGCGCTTGGCGGGCTAACGACCTGATCCGCACGAAGGGTGTGGCTGGAATCTGTGAGGCCGCGCAGCAAAGCGGGGTGCAGCGTTTGATCCAAGAGAGCGTGAGTTACCTCTACGCCGACGCCGGAACCGATTGGATCAACGAAGACAGCGCACTCGATATCACGGCGGTCACCGAACCGATGGCCATGGCAGAGTCGCAAGTCGCGAGCTATGTGTCGCCCACGCACTCTGCGGTGGCGTTGAGATTTGGTCTCATCGTGGGTGATGACCCGATGAGTCGCTTCAATCTCAAAGCGGTGCGTTCGCGACGTCCAATTGGTCTCGGAGACCCCCAAGGATGGGCTCACGTCATCCACACTGATGATGTTGGCACGGCAGTGGCCGCCGCAGTGACGGCACCGTCGGGGGTCTACAACGTGGGGGCCGCCCCGGTGCGCCGCTCAGACTTGGTCGAGGGTTATGCCGTGGTGGCCGGAGTGAAGCCGACTGGCTTTGTCGGGCCCGTCGTACGCCGCATTGGCGGAGCACGCCTTGAGCCCCTGAGTCGCTCACTGCGTGTGTGCAACGAGCGGTTCACTGCAGCCACTGGATGGGCACCTAGACGGCCACGATTTTCACCGGACTGGTTGGCGTTGACCTCAGAAGCCAAGACGGTGCCCCAATGAGTCTCACCCCAGCCCAAGAAGACGCGGCGCGCCGGCGCAGGCTTGCCGAAATCTTTGGTGACGTCATTCCCGAACAGACCTCTGATGACGTGATCGAGCCAGCCAAGACCGTCTCCTCAGACCAGTGGCTACGCGATCAGGTGCCGCCCCATCACACCGAGCGCGCCGAATAGGCGGCCGCGGCTCACCTCAAAGCGGCCTGTATCGATCTAAAAAGCACAGTTGGCCGCCCCCATCGGGGACGGCCAACAGAATGCGAGAGTTACTTCGCGGCCAGCAGGTCGCGGATTTCCTCGAGCAAAGCGACATCGGCAGGGGTGCCAGCGGCCTCGTCGGGGAAGTACTTCTCCTTGGCCTTGGTGTAAGGCACAACGACGAAGAAGTAGACAACGGCAGCCAAAATGATGAACGCGACCAAGGCGTTGAGGAACTTGCCCAGGTCAGTTTTGCCGTCGAAGACCGACTTGATGCCGGGGATGGTGTTGGTGAGCCAGGTGGTGAAGGCGGAAACGACGGTGCCGAATGACGTGCCGATGATGACGGCGACGGCGAGGTCGACGAGGTTGCCGCGAAGGATGAAGTTCTTGAACCCAGACATGGTGGTTTCTCCTTGTGAGGCCACCGGGTCGGTGTGCCTCGATTGTGGGTGAGTCGCTAAGGGATTGTAGATGGCTTGCACGTTTGTGCACCAAATCTAGGACAGTATGCCGCAAATCGTCATAATATGGATATTAATGCCACACGACTGTGACGAACCCGGTCACGGCCGCCGCAGCAGCAGACGCACTCAACTCAGGTTGCACGGCGAACACCACCAAGGCGCCATCGGGTGCACCCACGGCGTCCCGCTTTGCTGGCGGTACTGCGATGACCCGTGCCCCTGCGACCACGACGCGCGGCTCGGCTCGTCCTGTGGGATCAGCCAGCACCAGATCAACGACGTCACCGGGTTTGATCAAGTCCACGACCGCCGCATCGCCGAGGCGCACCGGGGTGGCCACAGAGCCTGGGTAAGCCCGGGTGAGTGCGGTCCCAAGCAACCTCACTGGGCTGATGGGCTCCCCTTGGGCCACGGGACTAGCCAGCGTCTGGCCCACGAGCGCTCCCTTTGGCAGTGCGTCCGGTGGGGCGGTGTTGGGAAGGAAGGCTGCCTGTTCGAGGTCGGCCTCGACAAGCCGATGCCCGGCTGCGAGAGAACGAGTAGCAACCCACAGGCTCTCGGTGTCGACGGGCTTGGGTTGAAGCGTGGTCAGTGCGAGGTAGCTGGCAACGGCGGCGCACAAGGCAGCAACAAGGCGGCGATGCACCAACACCGTGCGCCGAAACTTGAAGAGCCACGCGACCATGGGTCGAGGCTAAGGAAGTTTCGTGATGGCTGTGGAAGTTATCCACAGCTGGGGGCTAGCTAGCAGCAGGAGTTGTGGTCGAGGTGCTGGTGGACTCGCTCTTTGCTGGCGCCGACGCCGGCGGGGTGGTGGTTGAGGAGGCAGGTGTGCTCGAGGAACTCGAGTCGATGCTGCTGCTGGAGGCGCTGCGTGAGTCGGTGCGATAGAACCCTGAGCCCTTGAAGACGACACCCACCGCGTTGAACACCTTGCGAAGTTTGCCGTTGCACTCGGGGCAGACGGTCAGCGACGCGTCGCTGAAACTCTGGACCTCTTCGAAGGCGTGATTGCACTCGGTGCAGGCGTACTGATAGGTGGGCACGACGTGTCTCCTGGTCGAGGGTGATGCTGGATCGACGGTGGCCTGAGATTGGGCCTCGAATCCGAGTGGCAAGTGTAATGGGGCGTGCGCGCGGGCGGCACAATGGAGCCCGTGGCTGACGAACAACGCGATAAGTTCCGCGACTGGCCAGCCATTGGTCGCTGGTCGGTCTACGCAGTGATTGCCACTGTGGTGATCACCGTGCTCGCCTTGATTGGTGGGTTGATCGTCGTACGCCAATCACTGCCGACTACACGCGGACGGTTGTCAGTTTCGGGGTTAAACACCGAGGTGACGGTGTGGCGCGACGAACACGGTGTGCCGCAGATTTATGCGACCAATCCTGAAGATTTGTTCTTTGCTCAAGGATTTGTGAGTGCGCAAGATCGCTTCTGGCAGATGGACGTACGGCGC
>WBZQ01001355.1_pt1 | contig 17155 bp, 17 predicted proteins | sample 5204251 | NCBI WGS metagenome assembly WBZQ01 (sample SAMN12412402, study PRJNA552823) | activated sludge metagenome | isolation source: activated sludge from nitrification reactor of wastewater treatment plant... | place: USA: Virginia | collected 2017-09 | reverse complement strand
CCATACGTGAGATGTTGAATAAATGAATGTACATAAAAATTTTATTACTAATCGGGAAGTATTAAGTTCGTAAGAAATATAATTAATCATAAATTAAATTACTTCCAGCAAAACGAGAAGCTTATTTTTGTTAGCCCTTAAAGGAGAAAGAGCTAACAATGCAGTTTTAAGGAAGCATCCAACATCAGGTTTGAGTTAATCATAATTATCGTCTTCATTCTCTGGTTACGAATGTATTATTTCCGTACCATCTCTTTATTAAATCCAACAGTTGATACAAAAAACCTTGTGCTCAGAAATTATCACCTGTAAAGTTATTCACCTTGCCCATAAATTGCCGCACTATATAAATCATACTCTTTGCTTTGATATAACCTATTTATGCGCTACCAAATATTTCGGTGATAGACTTTATGCATATGATCTAGCATCAAGCCCGTTTCTAATGCTTGGTACTCCTTTTGACTCCGATGCATCATGCAGCTCTTTCCTTAGATACTTACGCATCCCTCAAATATTACCTTCTTCTACTTCATTGAAATAAAAGCAGCATGGTACTTGCGGCCTCATGTCGTGGGCATCAGTCTCTGGTAATCTCTCATTCGATTCTCCTAGCTCTTGGTCAAGCTAAAAAAATCAAGGTGGCCGCTCCTCTCAGTGAAACCTTTAGCAACCTTCGGATATAGCCGGAAGATTACCTTATTTATACACACCTATATACTTGAACAAAAATTCCAACGTTCCAAAGTCTCTTGTTGTATATCAAGTACCATCTTCAATTCCGCTTCCGTCCAATTACGAGCCCATGCTTCCTGCTTTGGAGAAAGATGCAAAGATTCAATAGTACCCCAAAACGAAGCATTGTTTTTTGCAGTAATTCCCATAAAATCCAAGATACGTTGTAGCTGTTCACGTGGATTACTTAATAATTCATCATAGCGAACCTCTAATAACAGGCCACCATCAATTAATGCAGTTCCTTGCTCCAAGGACTGCATTTCCTCTACCCAATTCTGCGCTGCGAGTTCCAATGGATTAAAACCATCCCTCATCATCTGTTGAGGTGTTTTACCGGTCCAATACAAAATATGGTCATTCCACCATGCTACCCGTAGTAAAGAATAAGCAACTGCACGCCCATCTCTGATTAAATGAATAAACTTTGCATCAGGAAAAATTTTCTTGAGGAGCGGTATTCGGCGATTATTAGCCGTACGCTTAGTCAACAGCACTTCTCCACGAGAAGCCTGACGAATACGCTCAAATTTGTCTTCCAAGCATTGAGCTATTTGTTGTTGAAAAGAATCATCAGCAACCAGTGTTAAAGGAATACCGCAACTAGTATATACTGATTCTGCCTCTGATGGGGTGGGCACAATAGAGTGCAGCCAATCACGTCTCTCGTTGAAGTAAGCCCCCCCCTCTTTTTTAAACCAAGTTCGACGTTTATATTCTGGAAACTGATTAAGTATATAATGCAAATAAGACAAAAGCGGCCAATTAGGAAAAGTTTTTTGGTAATTACTTAAATACGCCACACTCTGATGAACAGATAGTATCTTATATAATAATGTAGTCCCTGAACGCCCCGCTCCTAAAAGAAACACTACGCTATTTTCCTTTTTGCTCATGATTCCCTTTAAGATATACGTCTTAACATACTGTTTATTATTGTTGCTATTCCATATTGCCTTACAGTAGTATTTCCTAAAAATAAAATTGCATTAGATGACAATATCATAATCAATATTCTTATCTTGTGTTAGTTTTATCGTGTAATGCGCGCCAGCTTGGCCACGGCAAATTCTCTAGATCGAGTTGTCGGGCCAGTTCATGCATATCATCAGCCAACATACACTGTAACCGTACCTTCGTTTCATCACGCATTGGTGGAACAATTTGACGTAAGTCAATCTGGTTATGTTTACGTCGCATGTGACGAACTAAGTTGGTTTTCTTGATGGTTTCAATTATGTCACCAACCCCTGCCGATCTACCCAATTTCCCTAATCGCTTCAGCAAATAATCTACTTTTGTATGCTTTATCACTAAACTCTCATTTACTTTTTTCTCCAGAAACCAGGATTGATGATCTTCTGAAACACCTAAGAAACGGTACAAGTTTCGTGCTTGAACAGAGGAATCACCACGAATATCCTCCTGAAAAATCACCATTAATTGATTGCGGGGAAACACAGCTAACCAACGTGCAAGCTGCTGCGCATAATACGATTGCATTAAATACATGGGATTATTCATTAGTCCGTTCTCGAATTCCAAATTCCGTCCACTTACATGACCAAGTCTTACCTCATGCAAATGATTTGAATATGCCCGCTCTATCGGATCCCGAAGCGAAAGTACTATTTTCATATTTGGATTATAAAGAAACACGCGTTCAGGCGTTTCAACATCCGCAAAATATGAAGGAGATACCTCTCCTACCATTTCTGCAGAATTAATCTCACTAGTATGCCGCTCATACCATTCATATCCAAAATTATAATAATAAGAGAAGAAATCAATCTCTTTTCCAGGAAGAACTGCTACCCCTGGATGATCGGAGAGAACACGATGCACCCATGTAGATGCACATTTCTGCGCACCAATACCTATAAAATTAATTTTCACATTAACAACCTTTCTATAAACAAAAGCATAAACTTAATATCAGCGGGGCAAATCCAAGATTAAGAAGTAATTTCAATGAATGTAGAACTTCAAATTTTTAAGTAATTATTTTTTAAATGTTTTACTGCACCCAATACTGCATAATTTAGCAATTATATAGAGCATTTTTTTGCTTAAAGTTTTGAGTCCTTACGGTAAATTTAATATTTTATAATTTAAAAACAACATACTAAATAATAAAAACTATTCTTACTTGTTTGAAGCTGTATTTTTTACAAATCGCGCCCAATAAGCTGCTTGACCAAGCATAAACATTATAAGAAATTGAATTGGATTAGAGTATAAATGGAAATTTTTATAAGGTAGTGTTATAGCCAGCAGCAATAAACTAATTGCCGCAACTCTTAATAAAATACGATTAACCTCGGGAACCATCTCATTCCTAGCAATTTGTCTAGAAACTTGAGCTCCAGAAAGTAGCACAATAAGAAAAACAAAATGTCCTAAGATACCTGTTTCCCAAAGAAGAATAATTGAAGTAGATGTGTTAATTTGATAAGGAAAACGGTTTACTAATTCACCCATACCAATTCTAGTAGTAGATGTTGCCCCCATACCATAACCAAATAAGCTATGCTGTATATCTCCTTTCATGACATTTAAGTTCCACCAACTAACTAAAAGATTAACACGCCCCAATTCACTCCCCCCCGAAGCTTCTGCTTCTGGATCCAATGCTCTCATTATACGGTCATAGGTTGAAGTAGCCTGATTCGGGTTAAAGGAATGCGTTGAAGGATTTCCATAATGAAGTTTTTCATACGCTGTGAAAATACCGCCCACCAATAGAATTGTACCAATCATGACAACTATAGATTCAATCGGACGATGCAATAATTGCTTACGATAATAAAAACCAATAATAATAGGTAACAGTATTACTGCCGCTTTTACTTCAGCCAGAGCTATTGTACCCAAGCTAGTCACTATAACCATTATCATCCATTTTCCCTGCAGTTTACGTCCGTGCCACAATGCAACAGCTGTCAAGATTGCAATTAGTAACATAATAGCCATAGCAGCACTACTGCCACCGCCTTCAATAGAGCCTTCAAATGTCCCAATCACAGCATCCCAGGGAGAAAGTCGCATATTCTTTTTAGCTACAAAAAGATATTGATAAATTGACATTGGTAATTGCAATACCGCTACAATCATTAAAGCTTTCCATAATTGCAATTGTATCTCTTGTCGAATCAAGCCAAGCATAAAAACAAGCATTAACGGCCAGAACAATAGATAATAGCGAGATGCATTTACAACTTCTGAAATTTTTGGTTGATCAATTACCGTAGAGAAAATTACCAGCAAAAGAAATGCAGCAGGCCAAAAGAAATCATGTGGAATTTTTGCAGTTAAAATATTCGCCTTATTACGTAATAAATAGAACAAGACAGGCAATATTAACGCAGCACTCATCAAAACTGTAAACCATTGAAGTTGAGAAAACCGTAAAAAGTAAGCAATTGGCCCAGTAATCAAAAATGCTACCCAAAAAATTAACCATACTGTCCAACTGAGAGGAGCTGTTAGAACAAAAAAAAGACCATACACAGCTAACAACGCAATCAAAAGAATTACATTGCCGAAAGCAGCTAATACGCCACTAACTACTGCTAAAAATATAACACTAATGAATAATAAAACGTTAGACAAAGTCTTAGTGTTCCGATCACTGTTGATTGATGGTCGTATTAATGATGCTTTTACTTCCATAACTATTTAACATCAAAACTAACACAATGAAATAACATTTAGAATTCAATAAGCTACTTTAGTTAAGCAATTTCTAAGTTTCAAAGGTTCCGATTAATCTAACACGATCTTTCGTATTGATTGTCAATAGTAAATCCTCTATAAAAGCAACTTGGAGTCGATAAGCCTTACTTTCATCAAATGATATAGAAGAAATACGCACTAACATTCCATCAGGTACACTACCAGTCAAACCATAGCGTAGCTGTTGCAGCTTCTGATCAAAACCAGGTAAAACTGCTTTATTTCCAATAGTAATCCAGTAAGTAATTGGCTCACTTCTATTACCTTTAATTGCCAACAAGCGTTTAATAGGTAATTTCCCATATTGAGTAAACACTTCATCAGAAAAGGTCTTAATTATTTCAAAACCTTGAACGTAGTAGCACACTTCGGGTTTATGTACTGCGAGATTATCGCTTTGATCTCCACCATAAGCTATAGAAAGCATGATATGCTCACCTAGTGAATTAACATAAGTTCTTGCTAATGTTTGGTTATATATCTTGTCAAGACTAGTTTGTACTTCAGTATCAACCTGAAGTGGCAAAATTGATTTATCAATTTTCCAATCACCAAATTTCTCGGGAATCATAATCTCAAGGTCAAATCTTTCTTGCTGATCAGCGACTCTTGTAGTTGGCGTTAGAGCCATGGTTAATGCACCAGACAACACCATCATTACCCCTATTATTAAACTAGTCATTAATGATTCTTTCATCAATCTCTCTTTTTCTTAATCTGAAATAAAATCTAATTCCATTATTTACAAATTTATTATTAAAAATAATTTCTACTAAAAAAGTGATTTAATCCAACATTAGTTATTGCCAACTCTTGGAACAGTTATTGGTTGCGCTTTTACAAAATACTGTAAAAATCTATCCGTACTAAGGATTAATATTAGTGCACTTATAAACAAAACCATTCCTGCAAACCCATGCAAGAACCCTTGACCAGCTGCATCGCCATAGTGATATGTAATTAAAGTAAGTACGATTACACGAATAACATTAGCAGTGAATGAAATAGGTATTACAAGAATAGCTAATGCTACATTACGAAAAACTGAAGTATGATGAACCACATTTAAATAAAACAATCCTAACGCTTCTAATGTAAGTAACGTTTGCAATCCTGCACAGGCATCTGCTACTAAAAGTTGATATTGACCGATTTGTAATATAACTCCAGTTCGTGCTATTGGATAATTTGCCCAAAATAAAATATTTTCTGCCACATATGATACTGCTATCTTCATTGGCATAGTAAGCAAGCTAACTACTTGTCCCGGCAGCGGAATCATGAACAGCAAAAAGAAAAGAGGAAACCACATAGCTTTCAATGCACTACCACCTCGTTTAATTAGTAATATTGCTGTAAGTACTGCGATAAATGATCCTATTTCAAATACTAATATCTGTTGAGAACGTCCAATGATATATACAAGAAGAGCTATAAAAAAAAATAACCACCCCAAAACTACGGAAGTCGATTTACCTTCACTTTTCTCAGTCATCTCTGCCCATTGTCGATAGAGAAGCCAAAGCGCTAGAAATAAAATAATTGGACCATGTGCTTGCTCTTCTGTAGACCATAATCCAATAAATAAGCTATAGAAAGTTGGAACATACAAAACACATAATCCCAACAAAATTGGCCACCATTCCGATGTATTAGGACTTGAAATATCTTGTTTAGATAATAAAGAAAACATAGTAAAGTTACCAACTAAAAATCAATCAAAACAGAACCCACTATTTCACTTCCACTAGATTTTAGCTGTTCACTCATAGCATTAATATCACTCAATCGTGAATTATTCTTATGTGCAACCATTAATACTCCCTCCGTGCGCGCAGCTATAGCTAATGCATCAACACCACTTGAGAAAGCCAACGTATCGTAAAGAATAACATCAAACTGTCTTGTAAGCTCATCATTTAGTTCATCAAACGAATTACGATTTAGAAGTTCCAACGGATTAGGCGGAGTAGTACCTGCTGGCAAGACTGATAAATCTACAAAAGACTCTATTTTAGAAATTACTTCGAATATATTTGCTCGATCCGCAAGTACATCCGACAAGCCTTGTTTATTCCTTAAGTTAAATATTCTATGTTGTTGTGGAGCACGCAAATTAGCATCAATCAATAATGTTCTCTCTCCAAGCTGTGAAAACACTACCGCAAGATTAGCCGCAAAAAGACTCACTCCATCGTCGGAGTTATAACTTACAATCGCTAGCGCTCTCCCCCCCGACGTAAACCAACGTAACATTAATTGACTTCGCACGGCACGGAAAACTTCCACTTGAGGGCCAAATGGTTGATAAGCAACCACCAGTTCTGGTGGATGATTTCCCTGTCCGGGCAATAAATATGGATAATCAAATTGCTGGGCCAATACCAACTGAATATCAGCTTCCGTAATTAACCCCAATTTAAGTGCCGCATCCCCAAACCGAAGACCACTTTCTTTCTGCAAACGTAATACACGTTCAGCTTCAACTGGTGTAATCTTACCCATGTCAAGTAGAATATGACCTATACTAAATTTACGGAATGAAGAAGATGTATTTGGATTAACTGATCTCAAATTAGAAGCATTTGTAGTTTCTGAAGAATCGGAAGTATTCATTCTTTTTTCCTATTTTGAGCGTAAGTTAATTTTTTGCATTAATTGTGTCCACTCAAATCCCCCAATTTTCTGCTCATGTATTTTCCACTTTATCACCCCAAGTACAGGCACCTTTAACGCATCTACCAGATCTTCAGGTGAGCGCACACGTTGATCAATCATTTCTGCGAGTAAACCGGCCCCTAGTCCAAGCAAAGTTCCTAAAAATACAGATAAAACCAAGTTAAGTAATACCTTAGGGCTATCAGGTTTATCAGGAACCTTTGCCATATCAAGAACAGATACACTTGATAAATTTGATTGTCCCTCAAGAGTTGTTTGATTCAAGCGTTGCATAGCACTATCGTAAGCCTGTTGAGCACCCTCAACTTCTCGAGTCAAAAGCTGAAGGTCATCTCTAGAGCGATTAAGTAAGAGTACTTTCTTTTTTTGCTCTTCAAGCGCAGCACGAATTTCGGCTTCTTGATTAACAACACTATCTGTTGCAGCTTTAATATGCTTGTTAAGCTCCAACCGCAATTTGTCTACCTCCGCCTTCGCGCCAATGTAGCTTGGATGATTACGTCCCAATTTTTGCGATACTTCTGAGAATCTAGATTCCGCTTGAGCCAAATCAAGTTTAAGACTATTAATCATTGAATTTCTTACGACAGTATGTGTTTCATTGCTACGCTGACTACTTTCCTTTTCTGAGATTGTTCCCAACAACTCTCCTTGAACAAGTACTAGTTGACTAGAAAGATCATTAAGTCGTCTTGTTTCGACATCAAGACGGAGATCTGCATCAATGATTCCTTTATCATGTTGGTATGCCGATAGTTTTTTTTGAGCTGCCTCTAGTCTTTCGCGTAATAAATTAAGTTGGTCTGAGAAATAGACTGCTGCTTTTTGTGAAGGATCAACTGTAAGTTGGATATTTATTTCTTGAAAAGCGTGCGCAAAAGCATTGGCAATAAGTGAAGCAAAATTAGGATCTCCACTCGTAAAACTTATATAGATTACACTGCTATCTCGAGCAGTTTCGACAAAAAGGTTCCTGAGAAGAGCATTAGCGAACCAATCACGTAATTCCATATTCGTCTTACTTGCCTCATAATTTTCCTTAATAATCTCACTTTGGTCGAGTTTAAGCTGATCAATTACCATCAACGCAGTCTTAGTACTTTTAATGATATCTAGTTGAGTAGCCATATATCCTGTCGTCTGCTGTGCAGATAAGGTTACTCCTGTTACTGGATCAGGGCCCTTATGAGTCAATACCACTGTTGCTGTAGATTTGTAACTTTTAGGTAATAATAAGCTTACTACTAGAGTAGTCAATACTGTGACAATTAGCGTAAACAAAATGATCTTACGACGAGCTAATACTATAAGAAGAAATCGAGAATAATTCATGATATTAAAAACTCAAAGAATATTAAATATAAATAACTAACAAACGTTTACTTTCAAAACTTATCTATTTTATTTTCCAGTTTCATATTTTGATCATATAACTCTCGGCTTTCTTTCTTACCCACGAATATAGCCTAACTTCAAATCTCATTAAAACAATAAATATAATCAATATATTATAATTTATGCATCACTTGTTGCTACGATATGCGAATACAAATATAAAATCTTTCCTCTAAAGTAAGATACCAAAGTAGTGATATTAAGAAAGTTAATAAAGTACAAGCTATTTATCTTTGCAAATCTATACTCTTATATCTGTTTTCTATTGTTACCGTATACTTTTAGCTATATCGACCATTTAATAATTTTTGCAAAGCAATCACACTCTTCCAGCTCACCATTTCTGAGTTGTTACTTAATGCTCGATCATCCAAATATCTCAGTTGTTGTAACACACTTACTTGCAATCATCACCAACAATACTATTATTATCCTATATAACGATGACGTTACAGAAACACATCCAGCAATATCTTATCAACAACCATATTACATCAATCAATATTGACAAAAATCATTCAGGAATAAAAAATGTTATATACGTTAATTAACGTGAGCATAATCAACTCAGACATTTTTTTACTCTCTATCAAGTAGATATTAAACCTCAACAAGGCTAAATTACTTCTAGCAAATATGAACAATGAATATTTTTACCACTCAGGGGGGTATTTATGGTCACATCTACTTTCTACACTTCAACCACTTATAACGTTTATATCTTTCCTAATTTCGTATCCACTTGATCTCTAATATTATTCATTTCCTCTTATGCTAAGATTAATCTAGATATTTATAAAATCTATTTCTTCAATTGACTTACTAGGGTTGGTGAGCTTTTTCTGATTCACGCATAAATCATGCAACATTTTCTTGCTTTTCTAAGCTTTAAGATAATGATTTATTTATCCGTTTTGAGTATAGTTACACAATCTCAACGTGTATTATACAAACTTTGATACTCCTTCATATTTGACTCTGTCTTATAAGTAGTAAAAGAAAAAATGCAAAAATTACCATAATGAGCAAATTCTTAAGAATTCTCACAAACATTAGAAAAGTTCACAATTTTTTTCTTAATCAACTACCTCAATATTATTTATTAAGCTTTCCATATTAAATCTTAAGAAAAATTTACAAATCCATAAAAATATCAGAATAAACTTTCTTTGATATATATTACGTCATCTGGTTGAACCACATCACTAGAATTGACATTCAATATTTGGAGATTTCCTTCACTATCACGACGTTGAATTCTTAAACCGCGTTCAGTACCTCTTTGAGTTAACCCCCCTCCTACTGATAATGCCTGTATAACCGTCATATTCCGTTCGAGTCTATACGCTCCAGCACGTTGCACTTCCCCGTAGATGTAAAAACGTGGAGCCCGCTCAACATAAATTAAGTCATCACTCCGTACCGCCATATTCCGAGACAAATCGCCTGAACGGATCATCTCTAATACATCTATTGATTCCTTAATAGACTTATCTCCATCAACACGAATCAAGGTAACTATTTCTCCCCCCTCTGAAATTATTCCACCGGCCATAGCGAGAATATCCGTCAAACTACGTTTCCCTTCTATAGGATAACGTCCTTGATTACGAACATAGCCTAGAATTGATATCATTTGACTTTGCAGGGATGCAGCCAAAATATTAACTTGAGGTTTGCGAATAATGTCACGAATTTCTAGCAAATTTGCTATTTTTCTTTCAGCTACAGATTGAGTTAATCCACCAACAAGTATCTCACCTAATAGTGGAAAAGTAATGTTCCCTGATTCACTTACTTTTGTATCTGTTGTAAGATCGGGATGGCCGTATACAAAAATTTTTAGCGTATCACCAGGCCCAAGAACACTTTCCTTTACTAAATTTCCAGCAGCCCAACTACTAACACTTATCATCCCCAACAATACGCAGATCAATATTAATATTAGTCTCTTTTTATTGTTCATAAATTATCCATTTGCTCACAATTTTACATATCAATTATTCTATTAGAAACCTTCCTACGATTAATGAAATCTTATTTTAATCCTATAATACCACGTTCAATTACACCCTCTGAAATTGACTCAGATAGAAAATTACTTGCAGAACTAGACCCTATTCCTATTGATTGAGTAGCAAATTGTTCTGTGTTACTTGCTTCTTGCGCTTTTACATTAAAATATTCAATTTTTGCTAATGCCCGTAAACGATCAATTTCTGTATCAGTTGCTTGCTTATATTTTTGACTTATTAAATATCTCTCAATTTTCGGCACAGCATCTTCAAGTGTGATTGGATTATTTTTGATCGCATTCACGGAAATTAAAAAACTATTTTCTTGCTCATTAATAACAAAAATACGATCCTTACCTTTCTCTTGTATGATTTCTACTACTTGAGATGGAAAATCAGTGGTACTGCGCAACATAACATCGCGAAAATACTGCACATTTCTTTTGTCAAGCCATGCAATTACATCGCTAATAGACTTATCCGCATTAACAATTGCATTTAGTTCACTACCAAAATCTTTAGTGGCAATTCTTAGTACTGTCAAATCAAACTGTTTGCGTTGTGAAAAATATTCTGGATGTTTTTGGAAATATTCATTAACCTCATCTTTAGATGGTTTAGTTACTTTATTCACTATGCTTTGTAAATATGCTTGTGCAATAATCTGTGCATTAGCTCGCTCGCGCGCGCGCATAACTTCTGGAGTCCGATCAATTTTATTGCGAATGGCTTCATCAACGATTAATTGACGTGCAATTAATGATTCTAGTAATCGCTTACTAACCATTTCATATTGATCGGCATGTACGCCAGAACGTCTAATTTCATCATTTAGTTGAAGTGTCGTAACTTCTTGACCATTTACACTAACAAGCGCCTGTCCGGATTTCTTTGCCTTAGACTGATTATTATTGCACGCAGTAATAAACAAAATAGAAATTACGATTAGTGATATCAGTTTTATTTGTGCATTTGTCGTTACCATAGAATTTTATCCCTTTAAAATCAAAAATAATAAAGCAACTCTAAACAAACTAAACGATCATATTTTTATAGCAATAATCATAATTAAATATTTATAATAACCTGAGATTTTGGTTACGACAATTGTACAGAAAACTTTAATATTCAAAGTGTATTACTAAAAATTGTATAAACACAAATTTAAATAACCTCCGGAAAAATCGGAAGTGTGTATTTGTTGGCACCTCAAAGAAACGAACGCAAGCGCTACCTGAAAGACAACATCAAACACCGAGTATGGTTTGATCACAACTATCGTCTTCGTTCTCTTGGCTACGTATGTATTATTCTCGCTCCATCTCTTCTTCTGTACTAGTTTTCAGCCATTCTACTCTACAAGTTCTCGATGCTATTTTGTATGTTACAGAACAGGCTGCAAGGCGCGGACTGCCCAAACACTTCGGTAATCGACATACCATCTACACACGAATGAATCGATAAGCGAAAAGTGGCATGCTTCAAAAAGTTTTTGAGCAATTGCGGCAGCAACAAATCATTCGCATCAAAATTTAAGCCGTTTCCATGGATAGTACCAGTATCAAAGTGCAACCCTGATGGTAATAGTGCATATATGCAGAATGCAGACGCACCGGAAGAACGGCTACTCCTGCTAGCATTTGGCCTTCTGTCTCTTCACCTACTCATCTACTAATAAATCGTGCTTATAAAGATGATAAACCAGGCAGCTTGTATTGAAGCTCGGCTATACTCAAGTCGTTCCACCCAAAACTAATCGATCGGAATCTTGAAAAGATGATCGCGTCATGTACAAAAACACTATAGAATAAAAAGATTATTCCGAAGACTCAAGGATTTGTCGAATATTCTCCAGATTCGAAAAATTGGATGCTATCTTCCTTTCATTCATCCATTTTGCTCTTATCATCTAAGCACTTATTAGCTAGTATTAACAGGCCCTAAGACACTTTAAAACTACTTAAGCAATTCTAGAATATTCTCTGGCGGCCTGCACAATTTAGCACTCTCACCTCGCACAACGATAGGCCGCTGAATTAAATCTGGATTTCTTATCATTGCTTCGATTATTTCATCATCTGAAGCATCACTTAAACTAATCGCAGATGGCTCATCTTTACGCAGAACTTCATGCACCGACACATTTAGCTTTCTAATTAACTCTCGTAACTTGTTAGCTGATAGTGGAGTTTCATAATAATTAACTGACTCAAATTCTTTTCCGCTATCCTTTAGCAACGATAATGCTGTTCTACATTTACTACATGTAGGCTTTTGATAAATAATTATTTTATCATCCATAGTGAACACCAATCCTACCAATCACAACAAATTTAACCACCTATTATTTATACTTATTTCACACCACATTCTGAAGAAATGGCTTTATAAGCAGAAGATGATCCACTGAGACCAAAAGTATCTACTGTTTCAGTTCCTCGTGCCGAGAGGCCTTTTATAACCAAAGAACTGCCACGTTTTATTGCATCAGTAATTTTATTGTCAGTTGCCTCATCAGAAGCCCAAGCCGAATCATCTTGGGTAAAAAGACGAAAATTCTGATTATTAACTATAACAGTTGCTTCACTTCCAGTTTTGTAAGAATAACCAGCAATATAGCTAAAGACATTTTTACTTTTTTCTGCAGGTCGATGTGTTACTAAAGCAAATACATCACCTCGTTTTGTATAGTTACCAGAAGTTTTTTTTGGTTGACTGACCATATAACAAACTTTATTATTATTTTCCATAAACGTATAAGCTATCCAATCACCGTGTTCTGCAATCAACTTTGGCTCTGTAGCTTGCGCAGTACCACATAAAATAAAAATAGCACTAGAAATTAGCATTTCTCGACATTTAAACTTCATTTCGAAAACCTTCACAATTATGTGTGATGTGAGCGATATCTTTTAGATTATTTTATAAACAATCTATCGATTAACAACCTTCCATTTTATAAATATAGAAACCGTTTTCATTAATCTCATCAATGACATTTTCAGGTGCACTCTGACTATGACAAAAACTACATTCCTTACTTGTCACAATTGCATTCTCCTCACCTATAGAACTCAGCCATTGTTTTGCATATTCAACTGCTTTCTGATCATCTTTTACTGCAGTGAAAACATCAAAATGCATAATGTGTCCATCTTTAGCTTTAACATAAGTATCATAAACATGAATCTGCATAATAATTTCCTTAAAATTCAAAACAATAACTTACCATACATAACAAATTTTGTTACAAAAAATCGACTCTATGTAACTATACCAATTAATTAACTATACCGCTATGAAAACGATACAACTTATATATACTACAAACCCACTGATATCTCCATAATATTGCTAATTGATTATTTATTTTTTTCTTGCAACAATTACCCCATCACGTACTGGATTAATAAATGCATCAAATGCAGTATCTTGGAATATGAGCTGATTGTGTTCCAAAATAGCTTCAGATGAAGGCGATAATGCATCAGCAGTGTTCTCTCTAATAACACGACCATGCCACAATACATTGTCAGCAATATAAAGACCGCCAGAGCGTATACGTTTTTTGGCCATTAACCAAATCTCTGGATAATCGCATTTATCTACGTCGTTATAACAAATATCAAATAAGCCTTCTGTTTGCGCAAAAACATCCTGTGCGATGTTCACGTTAAATTCAATCTGTTGCCATAAATCGACAGCGGAAAGAAACTTATCTGCGCGCTCTAGATTTGCCACATCAGTATCGCTACAAATTACACACCCGTCGCTACCAACAGCTTTTGCAAACCAATACGCCGAATAACCAAATCCACTACCGAACTCAAACACACGTTTTGCATTAATCATTTTCGCCTGAGTATAAAGGAAAACGCCAACCAAGCGATTAACTATAGGAAAATTTCTCACTCGAGCAAACTCTTCCATTTCGGTAAGAATTGAGTGGTCAGTTGATGAAACCAAATCACGCATATATCGTTCAATTAAAGGGTTAACGGGCTTAATCTCTGCGGAACTATTAATTAGCGAAGATTGAATTCTCTCCATGCTTACTCCAGCAACATCAAAATATAAAATACTTTTAAAAAATGCGAAGATTTAACGCTAAGGCACAATACTTTAACTGAATGAAATATTCTTATGAAAAAATTATTAAACTATAAAATGAAACTGAGTAATCCACAAGAATCGAGAGCGTTCAGAACGATTCACAAGGAGCAGCTAACGGACAAAAATAAACTTTATGCACTGTACACCCTACGATTTCAGTGTTAAAGCCAGTATCGCTGTTACACACAAAAGTGACCTAATCCTTAGCGCCAAAACCTTTTCCGGCAATCCTTACGACGATCACATTCTTTATGAACAACCCGAACAAACCCGGATGCTACTGAAAAACACCGGTTCAACACCGAAACAGGTTATTGCCGACCTTGCGTTTCGCATCATAGTTGACGACAAAAAGCTTCATCGCGGCTCGCGTTCTTCAGTTGATTAATAGCTTTACGCAGACGGCATAGTTTTCAACGCAATCATTAGCAAATGGTAGGTAAATCATTTCTCTGCCAAAAAATGTTCAACCATCGCTTGTTTGTAATCAATCTGACCGAACGATACATCTTTTAATTCACCTTTGCGATCAAACAGAATACACGAAGGTGTACCTTGCAACGCAAAACGCTCGAAGGTTACAGCGCGCATGGATTTTTGTTCCAAGTAGTGCTTCACCTGCTGGAGTATCGCTTTCTTCTCTTTATCGCTTCTACTTTCAAAATCAGGAAGAACCTGAGTAGCGTAACGGCAAACTCGCTCTTCGGTAACTGGCTCGGTTTCAACCACAACCCGATCCATGCCAACCGGAAAAGGCATTTGCCATTTCAACTTGCCTTGCGATAGCTGGTCATAGCGATTGAGCGCCTTATAGGTTTCGCCGATAACCTCACCCGTTGATACTAATTTCTGCAAATTCTCCAACGTATTCTTATCATAATCTTCAAAAGCAGTTGCCAGACCAATTACAGCCAATCCTTGTGTTGCATAGCGATTATGCAAGTCGATGGCTCGCGGTAATGCGTGCAGAAAGCACCCTGGACAATTCACCTGAAAAACCTCAATCATGACAACCGACCCAAGCAAATCATCCAGATCAATAGGTCCACCCTGCACCCATGCATCCACTACAACATCAGAAAGTTTGTAATTATTCATTGTAAAAAATAGTTAAAATGGGAAAATAAATGTGTGCACAAAAATAGCATACCTACAAAACCTTATCGCAACAATTTGCAATCTCAATTACTTCACACTGATAACTTATCGAGAAATGCGTTACTGGCTCATGAAATCAGAACCCTATGAATTCAGCATCGATGATTTTTCAGCACGGTCCGATCAGACAGTAGCCTGGGAAGGTGTGCGCAATTATCAGGCACGTAATTTTATGCGCAACCAAATGAATATTGGTGATCAGGTTTTTTTCTACCACTCGTGCTGCAAAGATCCCGGCATCATGGGCATCGCGACTGTCAGCAAAACAGCCTATCCGGATGCCACACAATTTAACCCTAGTAATAAATATTTTGATGCCAAAGCAACGCAAGATAATCCGCGCTGGTATAACGTTGAAATTACTTTGACCCAAAGAACGCGCCTAATTCCCATCAAAGAGCTCAGACAATACCCGGAGTTACGCAAAATGCGGGTGCTGCAAACCGGCAACCGCTTATCGATCACGCCAGTTGATCCGGCGGAATGGCAATTTATCCTAAGTATTCTATGATTTCTTGTCGTGGCTGAATTATGGAATGGTGGCTGATTTATCTCTTGACCGGCGCTTTTGTGGGTTTTTTCGCCGGTTTACTCGGCATCGGTGGCGGGCTGATCATCGTACCGATTCTGATTAGCGTATTCACCGCTCAGGATTTTCCTGCGGATCGCATTGTTCACATGGCGCTGGGCACTACCATGGCCACCATCGTTTTCACCTCGGTAGCTAGCCTGCGCACACATCACCAACATGGTGCCGTAAACTGGCAGATCGTTAAAAACATTACCCCTGGCATATTTCTTGGCACTTTCGCTGGAGCGGCTCTGGCAAGCTCAATGACAGGACAGCTATTAAGCCTCATTTTTGTCATTTTCATTTTTTACGCCGCTACGCAAATGCTACTGCAATTCCGGCCCAGTCCAATGTTCCAACTACCCGGAAAAATCGGTATGCTATTCGTAGGAAGCGTTATCGGCGCCCTTTCCAGCCTGGTCGCCATTGGTGGTGGACTACTGTCGGTACCATTTCTGACACTGTGCAAAGTAAAATTGCAACACGCAATCGGTACTGCCGCCGCTATTGGTTTTCCCATTGCACTGGCGGGTACTATTGGTTACATCGTAAATGGTTACCTAAAACCGGAACCTTTGCCTTCCTATAGTTTGGGGTATGTTTATTTACCGGCGTTAATCTGGCTGGTTCTGGCCAGTATGCTGACAGCGCCACTCGGCGCAAGACTCACCCATTCGACTAAGACTACTATTTTACGAACGATTTTTGTTGTATTGTTGTATGGCCTAGGCATCAGGATGATAGTAAGCTTATT
>WBZQ01001354.1_pt1 | contig 17159 bp, 15 predicted proteins | sample 5204251 | NCBI WGS metagenome assembly WBZQ01 (sample SAMN12412402, study PRJNA552823) | activated sludge metagenome | isolation source: activated sludge from nitrification reactor of wastewater treatment plant... | place: USA: Virginia | collected 2017-09 | reverse complement strand
GGGGCTCTCGTCCAGGAACTTCTGGAGGCGATCGACTGGATCGTCTGGTGGCAAGGCCGCGCGGTGTTCGGGCGGCGGGCCGGCCGCCAGCGAGTTCTCGGCGTCCATGCAGACGCTTCCGCCGAAGCACCAGGCCGGGACCGTGGAGTCGTACGTGTACTCGATGCGGCTTCCCAGCGGGGTCGTGACCGCGGTGACCAAGCCATCGCTTAGCAAGGGCGCGGCAAGCGTGGTCGGGATCGAGCGCTGAAACACGTACGAGAACGGGCTGAATGTCGCGGTCAAGAACGACGAGTCGCTGACCGTGATGCGCTCGAGCAGCGGAACCGCCACGACCGTTGGGTTTGGGCACGCCGAGCCGTTCGAGGTGTCGTACTCGTTGCGGCGGAAGATCGCGTAGCTTCCGGCGGCGGGCGTCAGGAAGCTGAAAGTCACGCGCATACGATGGTTGTCGGTGCTTGGGAAGTCGATCGCGTCGAGAACGGGCCACGTCGCCGCGGCGTACGGCGCGGGAGCGTCGACCGTGTGGGTCTTCCAGCTCCACTCGATCACCCTCGAGACCTGCGTTTCGGGATTCAGCAAGACCCGCGCGATTTGCCAATCGCCTTGCGAGCCGAACGGCGCCCGGTGCTCGACGCGCAGCACGGTGGTACCGAAGCGGTTCTTCATGGACGAGAGGAAGAAGTAGACGGTGGGGTCCGGGACGCTTTGCCAGGGCGTGGCGGTGAAGTCGTGGTACGGCGCCGGTGGGGTCGGCCAGCGCGCCCGGTTCGCGAAGACGAGGCGGATGCCATCGGGCATCTCGACCTCGTAAGACGTCACCGGGTTCCCGACGACCGTCAGCCGGAGTTGCGAACCGTCCCTGGTCTCGAATCGAGAGAGCGGATCGCCGTCGATCGGCGTGAAACGGTGGCTGGCACCGCTTGGGCTGACGTACGCGAGGCCGGCCGTCACGGCCGCGACGTAGCCGAGCGAGACCGTGAAACCCGCGCCGGCGCTGGGGAGACCCGAGATCATCGCGTGCTGTACGCTCACGCCTTGGGCGCTGCAGGCCGAGTCAAACCGGTAGGTCTTGACCGTGCTGTCAAGGGTCAGCTGCAGCGGAAAGCCTCCGCCGAGGTCGTAGCGCGGGCCGAGCGGAATCTGAAGCGCGATGTCGCCGTTCGCGATCGCCGGGTTGTCGATCGCCCCGACCTGATAGAGCTGATTCGGGCGAAAGCCAGCGGTCAGCTCCTCGGGCGTCTCCGTGCTTTGGGCCAGCGCGCCGGGGCGTGCCAGGCAGGTTGTCAAGATCGCCGCGAGGGCCGGAAGCCGCTTGTTGGCCGAACGATGCATGTCAAACCTCCCCCAAAGAAGGTGGGCTTTCGCCCGAGCCGTCCGAAGAACTGTCTTGCCCTTCTGTGCCGGAGGGTTCGGCACTTCTTGCGCCTTGCTACGGAACCTTTTGACCTTTTTCAGGACGAGTCCCGACTGGAGGCTCAGACGACGCGAAGGATCCGGTCTGCTATCTTCCCCGGCCCTATGATTCTTCGGCCCTACCGCAACCTGCGACCCACGATCGGCGAACGCGTCTTCCTCGCGGAGACCGCGGTCGTGATCGGGGATGTGGTGCTGGGGGATGACGTCTCGATCTGGTATTCGTCGGTGGTGCGCGGGGATTGCTGTCACATCCGGATCGGCGCGCGCTCGAACGTGCAGGACAACTGCACGCTCCACGTCACGAACGACATCGGGCCGCTGACCCTGGAAGAGGAAGTCACGTTGGGGCACAACGCGGTGGTGCACGCCTGCACGATCCGGCGCGGGGCGCTGATCGGGATGAACGCGACCGTGCTGGACGACGCGGAGATCGGCGAGAGCGCACTGGTCGCGGCGGGAAGCCTCGTGTCGCCTCGCACGCGGGTTCCGGCTCGCACGCTGTGGGCCGGCACGCCGGCGCGCTTCAAGCGCGAGCTCACGCCGGGTGAGGTCGAGGGCTTGAAGACGTATTGGCGCAATTACCTCGAGTACAAGTCGCACTACCTTGCCGAGGACGCCGCGAATGGCCGCGTCCTCTCCGCGACGCGTCCCGCGGGGCCGTCGCGGGCGGGCGCGACGGATCGCGCCGAGAGCCTTGCGCCGGTCACGGCCTCCTGAACGGAAGCTCTCATGATCGCGGGCGTCAAGGGAACGCGGGATCTCCTCCCGCCGGAAACGAGGGTCTGGAACGAGATCGAACGCGTGGCGCGTGAGGTCTTCGCGCTGCACGGCTTCGACGAGATCCGGACCCCAATCCTGGAGCCCACCGAGCTCTTCGTGAGGAGCGTGGGGGAGTCGTCGGACATCGTCCACAAAGAGATGTTCACGTTCCTCGACGCCAAGGACCGCTCGTTGACGCTGCGCCCAGAGAACACCGCGGGCGTGGCGCGCGCCTATGTCGAGCACAGCCTGGCGCAGGACGGCGGGGTCAAGAAGCTGTATTACATCGGCCCGCAGTTTCGAAGGGAGGCTCCGCAGAAGGGGCGCTTCCGGGAGTTCCGGCAGATTGGCGCCGAGGTCATCGGAGCCGCGGACGCCGCGGCGGACGCCGAGCTCCTCACGATGCTGTTCGACTTCTTCGCGCGGCTGGGCTTCTTGGGCCTCTCGATCTCGCTGAACTCGGTCGGGACCGAGGACTGCCGCCCGGCGTTTCTGGACGCGATTCGCGCGCACCTCTCGCCGCATTCCGAGAAGCTGGGGCCGGACGACACGAGGAGGCTGCGCGAGAACCCGCTCCGGGTTCTGGACAGCAAGGACCCGGAGGTTCAGGCGCTTCTCGTGAACGCGCCTCGCATGCTGGACCACCTCGACGAGGCCTCGCGCGTTCATCACGAGGAGCTCCTCGGTCTCCTCGCCGCCTGCGGGATCCCGTACCGCATCGAACCCCGGCTGGTGCGCGGGCTCGACTACTACACCCGGACGGTCTTCGAGGTGACGGCACCGGGACTCGGAGCCCAGGACGCGCTCTTGGGCGGGGGGCGCTACGACCGGCTGATCTCGGATCTCGGAGGTCCGAAGACGCCGGGGATCGGGTTCGCGATCGGCGAGGACCGGCTCGTCATGGCGCTGCCGGAGGGTTTTCGCGAACGCGCGCTGGCCGGGCTCGACCCGGTCGCGATGATCCCGCTGGGCCCGGAGGACCGTCCGTTCGCGTTGGCTCTCGCGAGGGAGCTTCGCAAGGAAGGCATCGCGGTCGACCTCGTGTCCGCGGCGAAGGGACCCAAGAACGGGCTGCGCGCTGCCGAGAGGAAGGGCGCCAGGAGAGCGGTCCTCGTGGGCGAGCGCGAACGCCAGCAGAGGGTTGTTCTTCTCAAGGACCTCGTGAACCGAACTCAGGAGGCCATTCCAATGGACGAGATCGCGAGGCGGCTCTTAGCTCTCGCGACCGCCGTCGCCGACAAGGGGAACCCACCACCGTGATCGACACCGGCAACGCCAACGACATCCAAATCGCTAACGACGGCGCGCGTCCGCCGAGGACCCCGATCGGGACCCTGCGCAAGGCCGACGTCTCCCGTGTCGTGCTCCTGCAAGGTTGGGTGAATCGCCAGCGCGACCATGGCGAGCTCGTGTTCATCGATCTCCGGGATCGCTCGGGACTGGGCCAGGTCGTCTTCGATCCGAGGGCGCTCCCTTCGCCCGAGATCTTCGAGGCCGCCAAGAGCCTGCGTGGCGAGTACGTGGTCGAGGTCGTGGGCGAGGTCGTGGCGCGGGACGAGAAGGCGATCAACGCGGAGCTTTCGACCGGCGAGATCGAGGTCCGCGCGTCGCGGCTCGAGATCCTGAACCGGTCCGAGACGCCGCCCTTCGCGATTGAGGACGGTTCGAAGGCGTCGGAGGACCTGCGGCTGAAGTATCGCTACCTCGATCTTCGCCGTCCGGAGATGACGCGCAACTTTGAGATGAGGAGCCGCGTGGCGTTCCGGGTGCGCGAGGTTCTGCACCGCGAGGGCTTTCTGGAGATCGAAACGCCCATCCTGACGAAGGCGACTCCCGAGGGCGCACGCGATTTCCTGGTGCCCTCGCGGCTTCACCACGGCGAGTTCTAGGCGCTGCCGCAGTCGCCTCAGCTCTTCAAGCAGCTTCTGATGGTCTCCGGCATGGAGCGCTACTACCAGATCGCGCGCTGCTTCCGCGACGAGGACCTGCGCGCGGATCGCCAGCTCGAGTTCACGCAGATCGATCTTGAGATGTCGTTTCCGGACGAGAACCAGGTCTTCGCGCTGATCGAGAGCCTGTTTTCGGCGATCTTCCCGGAGGCCGGCATCCCGTGCCCGGTTCCGTTTCCCCGGATGACCTACGACGAGGCGATGGAACGCTACGGCATCGATCGCCCGGACACGCGCTTCGGGCTCTTGCTCGCGACGGTTCCGCTGCCGGAGTCTGCGCCGGAGGTCTTCCGCAAGGCCGGAACCGTGAAGGGCCTTCGGGTTCCGGGGGGCGCGTCCTTCGCGCGGAGCCGGCTCGACGCGATGGAGGTTGTGGCCAAGTCCTTCGGCGCTGGCGGGCTCGTGTGGATCAAGCTCCAAGCGGAGCTTCCTGGCGGCTTCAACTCGAACGCCAAGAAGCTCCTCGACGAGGCGATGCTGGACGCGATCCGGAAGGCTCTAAAGGCCGAGAGCGGCGATCTGGTGCTGCTCGTGGCCGGCAAGCCGAAGGTCGTCAACGACGCGCTCGCGAACCTGAGGCTGCAGCTTGGACGCGAAGAGGGACTGATTCCGGAGGGCCGCTACGACTTCCTCTGGGTGACGGACTTCCCGCTTTTGGAGTGGCACGAGGACGACGGCCGCTGGTATGCCACGCACCATCCGTTCACGTCTCCGCGCGGGGAGGATCTCGCGTTCCTGGAGGCGCGGCCGGGGGACGTGAAGGCGCGGGCCTACGACGTGGTGCTGAACGGGATGGAGCTCGGAGGGGGCTCGATAAGGATCCACCGCGGCGACATCCAGTCGAGGGTTTTCCGGCTGCTTGGGATCTCCGAGGAGGAGGCTCGCGCCAAGTTTGGGTTCCTGCTCGACGCGTTCCGGTTCGGAGCGCCCCCGCACGGCGGGCTGGCGCTGGGGCTCGATCGCATGTTGATGGTGCTGTGCCGGGCAACTTCGATTCGCGACGTGATCGCGTTTCCCAAGACGGCCTCGGGAACCTGTCTGATGACCGGCTCGCCGAGCCCGGTTCCCGACGCGCAGCTTTCGGAGCTGGGAATCCGAAAGGCCGGAGGGCGGGACGCTCCCTCTTCCTAGCCGCACGTTTCGCTTTCGCGCCGGAGACGCTGCGACCGAGGTTGTGGTCGGGCAGGGCGTTCTCGCGTCGCTTGCCGAGAGACTTCCCGCGATCGCACCGGGGCGCTTTTTCATGGTCTCGTCGGCGAAGGTCTTTGAGCGGCACGGGGCCGCGCTGGTTGCGGGAGGAGGCTCTCTCGATCCCGAGCCGTTCCTGCTTCCGGACGGCGAGGCCGCCAAGAGCTGGCGGGTTCTGGGGCGGCTTCTGGAGTGGCTCGTCGGGCGTGGCCTCAAGCGCGACTCGGGGATCGTGGCTCTCGGGGGCGGGACCGTCGGCGACGTGGCGGGGCTCGCGGCGTCCCTCGCCTTGCGCGGCGTGCCCCTCGTTCAGGTTCCGACGACGCTCCTCGCGTCCGCGGACAGCGCGCTCGGCGGGAAGACCGCGGTCAACCTGGCGGCGGGGAAGAACCTCGCGGGGACGGTGCATCAACCCGCGTTGGTGCTGGCCGACGTGTCGGTCCTGCGGACGCTCGAGGATCGCGATTTTCGGTCCGGCCTCGCCGAGGTGGTGAAGGCGTCCTGCCTGGACGCGCGTCTCGACCGGGCCATGACGCGTCTTTCGCCACGCCTCTTGAGGCGTGAGGACGCGGCGATCGCCGAGGCGGTCTGGCACGCGCTTCGGATGAAGGCGCGGTTTGTCTCGCGCGATCCCCACGAGACCCGGGGTCTGAGGGTGGCCCTGAATCTCGGGCACACGATCGGGCATGCCCTGGAGACCGCGTCCCGGCACGAGCTCTCACACGGCGAGGCGGTCGCCTGGGGCCTGCTCGCGATCCTCCGCCTGTCCACGAGGCGTGCGGCGCTGCATCCGGCCACGGCCGAGAGGCTCGCCCGCAGGGTCCAGTCGCTCGTCGCGCCGCCACACCTCGCCGCGCGCCTTGTGCGGGATTTTCCGGCTCATCTCGGGAGCGACAAGAAGGCGACCCAGGCGGGACTTCGTGCGGTCTTTCTCTCTTCGCCCGGACGCTTCGTGGCGCTTTCCGCGAGCCCCGAGGAACTCCGCGGCGCGCTTGCCGAAGTCGTCGGGGAATCGCCCTCGCCTTGACGTCCATCGCCCACCTACCTGGCCGCGAACGGCCCTTTCCGAGCTCCTTCGCCGTCTAGAATTCGCCGAACGATGCTCACGGCTCTGAAGCGCCGGGCCGCAAGGGTTCGGATCGTCACGGCGCTCCTTCTCGCGCTGGTCCTGGTCTCGATCGTGCCCATGGTGCTGTCTCAGGTCCGGCTCATCGGAATCAACCGCGATGCCCTGAGAACGGCCGAGGAGAGGTATCTGACGAGGAGCGCTGTGAAGCTCTCCTCGGACATCGAGGGCTTCCTCAGGTCGTCCCTCGCGAACCTCAAGCGCGTGGCCGAAGGCCTCTCGATCGCGGCCTCGCTGGCTCCGGGCAAGGATCCATTCGGACCGGCGGTCGAGGCGTCGCTCCTCAGGAGCGACCTTCGCTCCGAGCAGAACTTCCTGGTCCTGTGGGTTGTCGATGCCGAGGGCAAGGGGCACGGCTTTCAGCCCGACCAGATACCGGCCGGCGTGAAGGACGAGCTTGGCGTGGCGTACCGGGCGGCGATGCGCGGCGAGACCTACATCGGGCTGCCGATGCGCGCGGTGGGCTCCACCACGGCCACGGCGGGTGTCCTGCGGGACGGCGGAACCATCATGGCTCTCCCGATCCGCCTTCCCGAGGGCGAGATCATTGGCGTGGTCGAGGGCTTCCTGTCGTTTCGGTCGCTGGTGACGCTCTTCGAGGGGGAGTCCCGCCGGGAGGTCTTCGCCTACCTGGTGGATCGCCGGGGCCGGATGATCCTCTCCAGCGATCGGGCCCTGGGCGACTCGGTCAGCGACGCCGAGCTCGTGACCGAGTTCGTGGCAAGGCCGGCGCGCCTCACGCGCTCTTACAGCCGACGAAACCCCGCGGGCGCCGGGGAGCCGACCCGCCGGGTCCTCGGGACCATTGCCCCGGTGGACGGGCCGCAGTGGGGGGTCGTGGTCGAAAAGGGCGAGGAGCTGGCCTACGGATCCGTGAGCCGGATGACCTCGGAGTCGACGCTCGTGGCGGTCCTTTCGCTCCTCATCGCGGCCGCGGTCGGGCTCTTTTGCGCGCGCGCCCTCTCGCGGCCCGTGAGCGAGCTGGCCGCCAAGGCTCGGCTCATCGCCGAGGGCAACTACAGCCAGCGCGTCGAGGTGCGTGGAACCCGCGAGATCGCCGAGCTCGCGCGGACCTTCAACACGATGTCGGCGGCGATCGAGGACGCGGTCGAGAAGATCAAGAAGATCGCCCGCGAGAACCAGGAGCTGTTCTTCAACTCGATCCGGGCGCTGGCCGCCGCGATCGACGCCAAGGATCCGTACACGCGCGGCCATTCCGAGCGCGTCGCGCGCTACGCGGTCGTGATCGCCCGCCACATGGGGCTGACGGCCGACGAGGTCAGGAAGGTGAGAATCGCCGCGCTCCTCCACGACGTGGGCAAGATCGGCATCGACGACCGTATCCTGCGCAAGCCCACGGCGCTGACCGACGAGGAGTTCGAGGTGATGAAGACCCACCCGGTCAAGGGGGCGGTCATCATGGGCCAGATTCCGCAGCTGCGGGAGGTGATTCCGGGCATGAAGCACCATCACGAGAAATGGGACGGAACCGGCTATCCGGACGGGCTCCTTCGCGAAGAGATCCCGCTTCTCGCGCGGATCGTCACGGTCGCCGATACGTTCGACGCGATGACGACCACGCGCCCGTACCAAAAGGCCATGCAGCTCGAGTTCGTGGTCTCCCGGATCAAGTCCTTCACCGGCACGCGCTTCGATCCGCAGGTCGTGAAGGCGCTCGACAGCGCCTTCGTCTCGCGGGATCTCGAGGTCGTGGGCGAGGCGGCCCGGATGGCGGTCTCGGCATGACGCGAAACGGCCTTGCGCCTCTTCTTCTCGTATCCGCGTTGGCCAGCACGTCTTGTGGGGTCTATTCGGCGCCGCCGAAAGAGAACCTCTCGACCGCGGATCTTGTGGACTACCGGAACGGGCTGCGGCTGATTCGCGAGGGCCGGATCGACGAGGCGATCTCGCTTCTTCAGCGGGCGCGAGTCAGCTATCCGGCCGAGCCCGCGGTTCCGAACGCGCTCGGCCTGGCGCTCCTCTACCGGAAGGACTTCGAGCCCGCGATCCGGGCCTTCACGGATGCCTTGAAGATCAAGAAGGACTTCCACGAGGCCCGCGTCTATCGCGGCGTCGCGCTGATGGAGGTCGGCAGGCTCGATACGGCCGAGGAGGACTTCAGGGCCGTCATCGACGAGGCGCCCGCGGGGGCCGAGCGTGTCAGCGCGCGCCTGAACCTGGGGCTCGTGAGCGCCAAGCGAAAGCTCTTCACAGACGCCGAGCGGGACTTCTCGCTCGTGATCGCCGACGATCCGCAGTCGACCCGCGCGTTCCGGGAGCGCGCGCTCGTCCGCATGGAGCGTGAATCGTTCCGCGACGCCCTGGACGACCTCCTCAGGGTTCTGAAGGACGAGCCGAAGGACCCGGTCGCGAACTACAACGCCGCGCTGTGCCTTCTGGCGATCGGCAGGCGGGACCTCGCGGTCCGCTACATGCAGCGCGTGGCGTCGGTGGCCCCGGAGTCGACGGAGGGCCGCAAGGCGCGCCGCTTCGTGGAAGGTGAGGGTGCTGCCTCGGCCACACCGGAACGGCTCGAGTCCCCGTGACCTTCGACGAGATCCTGGCGCCGCTTGTCTCGCGCGAGGGTGCGATCTCTGCCGCGTTCCTGGACCCCCACGGCGAGCCGATCGCGGTCGTGGGCGATCGCGGCTCGCTTCAGGCGCTCGGGGCCTATCAATCGGTCTGGATGGGCGAGCTCGGCAAGATCGCCGAGGAGGGCGGCCTCGGTTCGATTGGAGAGGTCTCGTTCGAGTTCGAGGCCCGCTCCGTTCTCGCGGCTCCGGTGCGCGAGGGCTACTTCATCCTCCTCGTCCTCCCCAAGGGCGCCACGGCGTCCGTCGCGCGCGCTCGGCTCGAAGAGGCGCGCGAGCGGTTGGTCCGTGAGATCTCGTAACGGCAGGGACGGGGGAGACCCGGTGGGCGCCCTTGGCTGAGAACGCGGGAAAGCCCTCCCTCCTCGCCCGCCTGAAACGCGGGCTCTTCATGACCCACACCGAGCTCGTCGCGAAGGTGGGGGAGGCGATCAAGAGCCGGTTCGAGCCCGATCCCCGCGCGCTCGACGCGTTGGAGGAGGCTCTGATCGCCGCCGACATCGGCCCCTCGACCGCCAGGGAGCTCGTCCAGGCCGTCCGCGAGGAAGCCGGTAAGAAGGGCGCCGAGGAAGTGGACGTGGTGCGGCGCGTTCTGAAGGCCGAGGTGGAGAAGAGGCTGACGGTTCCCATCACCCCTGCCGGGGTTCCGCCCGGAGGCCCTCGCGTGGTTCTCCTCGTCGGGGTCAACGGAACCGGCAAGACCACCACCACCGCCAAGCTCGCGGCGCGCGCGGTTGGCGAGGGCAAGTCTGTAGTGCTGGCCGCGGCCGACACGTTCCGCGCCGCGGCGATTCCACAGCTTCGAATCTGGGCCGAGCGTCTGGGCGTGCCGCTCATCGCGCATCGCGCCGGCGCCGATCCCGCGGCGGTCGTGCACGACGCCTGCACCGCGGCGCGCACGAAGAAGGCCGACCTGATCCTCGTCGACACGGCCGGACGTCTTCAAACCAAGACGAATCTCATGGACGAGCTTGCCAAGATCCGCCGGGTCGCAGGGCGCGAGATTCCAGGCGCGCCTCACGAGGTCCTTTTGGTCCTCGACGCGGTGACCGGGCTGAACGGGCTCTCGCAGGCGCGCGAGTTCACGAAGGCCGCGGGCCTGACGGGGCTCGTGCTGACCAAGATGGACGGAACGGCCAAGGGCGGGGTGATTCTCGCGATCGTGCGCGAGCTGAACCTCCCGGTTCGCTATGTCGGCGTGGGCGAGGACGCCGAGGACCTTCTCGATTTCGACCCCCGAGCCTTCGCCGATGCTCTCCTCGACGACTGAGCCGGTCGGGCGGGAAGCGGCACGACCCGACGCCGGCGCCGACGCCAACGCGCTAGCTTGGCGACGGGTCTTCGAGCTGGCCGGGCGGGGACGGTTCTCGACCGCGCCCAACCCGCGCGTCGGCGCCGTGGTTCTCGACGCTAAGGGCGCGATCGTGGGGGAGGGCTTCCACGAGCGCGCGGGCTTGCCGCACGCGGAGGTCGTCGCGCTCCGGGAAGCCGGGGGAAAGGCCCGGGGCGGGACCGTGCTCGTGAACCTGGAGCCTTGCGCGCACCACGGACGAACGCCGCCGTGTGCCGCGGCACTCGCCGAGGCCGGAATCGCTAGGGTCTGCTGTTCGCTCTTGGATCCCGATCCAAGAACCTCCGGAAGGGGCGTTGCTTTTCTCCGGGAGCGCGGGATCGAGATCGAGGTCGGAGCGGAGGCCGCCCAAGCCGAGCGTCTCAACGAGCACTTTCTCGTTTCGGCGCGCAAGGGCCGTCCGTTCGTGCATCTGAAGTGGGCCTCTTCCCTGGACGGCAAGCTCGCGACCCGGGACGGCGTGTCGCGCTGGGTCTCGGGCGAGGCCGCGCGCGAGGACTCCATGACCCTTCGCGAGGAGCACGACGCGATCCTGGTCGGGGCTCGAACGGTCGTGGCGGACGATCCTCGCCTCACGAGACGGCTCGGGCGGAACACCGCGGTGACGCCACATCGGCGGATCGTGCTCGACGGTCGCCTGCGGGTCTTGCCGAGCGCCCGGGTCTTCGCCCGAGACGAGGCGGGGGAGGCCTGGCTCGTGACAGCGTTTCCAGCTGAGGATCCGGCGCTCTCGTCTTATCGGGAGGCGGGCGTTCATGTTGAATCATTCCCTTGCGCGGACGAGAAGGTCGACTTTCCGCTTTTCCTCGGGGCGCTTCAGGCCCTCGAGGTCCGTTCGCTGCTCGTCGAGGGCGGCGGGCAGACGGCGTTCTCGTTTCTCTCCTGCGGTCTCGTCGATCGCGTCACGATCTACCTCGCCCCCTCGTTGATTGGGGGCGATGGAGCGCCGTCGTCGGTCTCGGGGGACGGGTTTCGAGATCTCTCCCGGCTCCCTCGCGTGCTTTCCCCCGAGCTTTCGTGGTTGGGCGACGATCTCCGGATCACGGGACTCGTCGATTTCGGGAAGGAGTAAGGAGCCGCGATGTTCACCGGTATCGTGGAGGCGGTCTCGCGCGTCGTCGCCGTCGAGCCGCTTGCGCACGGGGTTCGGATCGCGGTCGAGCGGCCCGGGACGTTCGCCGACGTAGAGATCGGGGACAGCATCTCGGTCTCGGGCGTGTGCCTGACCTCGCTCTTGACCGGGTCTGCCGGCGATCGGGGCGCACGGCTCCTCTTCGAAGTCTCCCCGGAGACCTTGCGGAAGTCTTCTCTCGGCTCTCTCCAGCCCGGCCGCCGCGTGAACCTGGAGCGGGCCCTGGCTGCGGGCGGGCGGTTCGGCGGCCACATCGTCTCGGGCCACGTCGACGCGCGGAGCCGGGTCCTTTCGATCGCTCGCGAGGCGGACTTTTGGACCTTAACGTTTGAGGTCGAAAAGGAGTGGGCGCGCTATGTGATCGAGAAGGGCTCGATCGCGCTCGATGGCATCTCGCTGACCGTTGCCGCGCTGCGGCCCGGGGAGCTGGATGTGGCGGTGATCCCGCATACCTACTCGGAGACCACGCTCCGCGACCGGAGACCCGGAGACCCGGTGAACGTCGAGGTGGACCTTCTCGGGAAGTACGTCGAGAGGCTCCTCCTGTCGCGTTTCGGGACCTTGGCGGTTGAGAGCCGGGATGACGCCCTCCTTCGCCTCCTCGGCGCCTCGTGAGCGACCTCGAAGCCCCCGGAGCCTATGTCCACGTCCCTTACTGCGCCCACCGCTGCAGCTACTGCTCGTTTGTGGCGACGACCGAACGCCGCGATGAGGAGCGCTACTTCGAGGCGTTGAAGGCGGAGATCCAGGCGCGGGGCGGCGAGGTTAAGGGAGCCCTGGATACGGTCTACTTCGGGGGCGGAACGCCTTCCCTGGTTTCCCCGGATCGGCTCAAAGGCGTTCTTGCGGTCCTCGACGAGGTCTTTGGCGTGCCTTCGCATGCGGAGATCACGGCCGAAGGGAACCCGGACGACCTGACGCCCGAGCGGCTCGATGCGCTCTTTGAAGTCGGCGTCCGAAGGCTCTCGATCGGCGTGCAGAGCCTGTCGGACGACGAGCTCGTGTACTTGGAAAGGCGGCACGACGCGGCCGGGGCGCTCACGGCCCTTCGGCTCGCCGTCGAGCGTTTTCCGAACGTCTCGGGCGACCTCATGATTGGGATTCCGGGACAGACCTCGGAATCGCTGGTCCGAAGCCTGGAGGGGTTGCTCGGGGCCGGGGTGCGGCACGTCTCGGTCTATCTGTTCGAGATCGAGAAGGCACCGAAGCTCAAGGACCTCATGGCCGTCGAGCCTTCGCTCTTCGCGGACGACGAGCTCTGCGCGGTGCTCTGGGAAGAGGTCGACGCCCGGGCCACCGCGGCTGGGTTGCCTCGCTACGAGGTCTCGAACTGGGCCGCGCCCGGGTTCGAGAGCCGCCACAACATCAAGTACTGGACCGGTGCTCCAACCCTAGGCTTCGGCGTTTCGGCACATTCGTTCACGCAGGGAACGCGCCGAGCGAACACCGGCGCCCTCGTGGAGTACCTCAGGCGCGTCTCCGAGGCCGGGAACGCCTTCGTGGCCCGCGTGGACCTGGATCCGGTCGAAGCGCTTAGGGAGCGCGTCCTCCTGGGCCTGCGCCTTTCGCGCGGCGTCTTGGAGCGCGACTTTGAAGCGGCGCGCGAGACGTTGGATGCGGAGGACCAAGCGCGGCTTTCGGACGCCGAGCTCGCGGGTCTCCTAGAGCGCAGGCACGAGAGAGTCGAGCTGACCCGCCGCGGCGTTCTTCTCTCGAACGAGGTCTTCTGCGCCTTTGTGTAGGGCCTAGGCCGGAGCCGCCGGGGAACCCTCCGAACGGATTCCCCGGCGCCGCACGATCGCTCAGGCCTCCGAACGGACCGAGCCGATACGCATCCCGTAGAAAGACCGGTAGACGAAGATCAGGGACAGCCCGAAGAAGACCGCCGCGAGCACCAGGCTTGTGGTGCGGGGCAGGCCGATCGCGAGCTCGACCGCGAGAAGCCCGAAGAGCGTCGTGAACTTGATGATCGGGTTCATCGCGACCGAGGATGTGTCCTTGAAGGGATCGCCGACCGTGTCTCCGACCACGCAGGCGTCGTGGAGCGGCGAGCCCTTCTCCTTGAGCTCGACTTCCACGAGCTTCTTGGCGTTGTCCCAGGCGCCGCCGGCGTTCGCCATGAAAATAGCCTGGTAGAGCCCGAAGACCGCGATCGAGATCAGGAACCCAATGAAAAAGAAGGGCTCTAAGCACGCGAACGCGAGCGTCGAGAGGAACACGGTCAGGAAGATGTTGAACATGCCCTTCTGCGCGTACGTGGTGCAGATCTCGACGACCTTCTTGGAGTCCTCGACCGAGGCCTTCTCGACGGACGCGTCGAGCTTGATGTTGCGCTTGATGAACTCGACCGCCCTGTAGGCCCCGGTCGAGACGGCCTGCGTCGAGGCGCCGGTGAACCAGTAGATCAGCGCGCCCCCGACGACGAAGCCGAGCAGGAACGGCGGGTGCAGGATCGAGAGCTTGTCGATGTCCCTCGTCAGGCCGTGCGTCAAAAGCACGATGATCGAGAAGATCATCGTGGTCGCCCCGACGACTGCGGTTCCGATCAGGACGGGCTTGGCGGTCGCCTTAAACGTGTTTCCGGCGCCGTCGTTCTCCTCGAGGTAGTGCTTGGCCTTGTCGAAGTTGAGGTCGAAGCCGAAGTCGCGCTTCACCTCTTCCTTGATGCCCTTGATGTTCTCAATGACCGAGAGCTCGTAGACGGACTGCGCGTTGTCCGTGACCGGCCCGTAGGAGTCGACCGCGATGGTCACCGGGCCCATTCCGAGGAACCCGAAGGCAACGAGGCCGAACGCGAACACCGCCGGCGCGATCATCAGCCCCGACGGAAAGGTCGTGCTTACGAGGTAGCCGATCGCCATCAGCGTGACGATCGCGAGGCCCATCCAGTAGGCGCTGAAGTTCCCGGCGGTCAGACCCGACAGAACGTTCAGCGAGGCGCCGCCCTCACGGGACGCGGTCACGATCTCGCGCACGTGGCGCGATTCGGTCGAGGTGAAGACCTTGACGAGCTCGGGGATGATCGCGCCCGCGAGCGTGCCGCACGTGATGATCGTGGAGAGCTTCCACCAGAGCGATCCGTCGCCGAGGTCGGGAATCAGGAAGTACGAGATCAGATAGGTCACGGCCAGGGAGACGCCCGATGTGATCCAGACGAGGGAGGTCAGGGGAGCCTCGAAGTTCATCTTGTCGGCGTCGGCATAGCGCGCCTTGGCAAGGAGGTCGTTCACGAAGTACGACAGCACGCTCGCGATGATCATCAGGATGCGCATCACGAACAGCCACACGAGGAGCTTGGCCTGGTTCTCGACTCCGCTCACGGCGAGGAGCACGAACGAGATCAAGGCGACGCCCGTGACACCGTACGTCTCGAAGCCGTCCGCGGTCGGGCCCACCGAGTCGCCCGCGTTGTCGCCGGTGCAATCCGCGATCACGCCGGGGTTTCGCGCGTCGTCCTCCTTGATCTTGAAGACGATCTTCATGAGGTCGGAGCCGATGTCCGCGATCTTCGTGAAGATGCCGCCGGCGATCCGGAGCGCCGAGGCCGCCAGCGATTCGCCGATCGCGAAGCCGATGAAGCACGGGCCCGCCAAGTCCGCGGGGATGAAGAGCAGGATCAGGAGCATCAGCAGGAGCTCGGTCGAGATCAGCATCGTGCCGATCGACATGCCTGCCGAGAGCGGAATCGCGTAGGTCGGGAACGGCTTGCCCCTGAGGCTCGCGAACGCGGTGCGCGAGTTGGCGAACGTGTTGATCCGGATGCCGAACCAGGCGACCCCGTAGCTCCCGGCAATGCCGACCAGGCTCGCGATCAGGATCACGGCGACCTTGAAGGCGCCGAGCCCGCGGAGCCAGCCGAAGTAGAACAGGATGATCGCCCCGATGAAGACCTCCAGAAGCAGGATGAACTTCCCCTGCGTCACGAGGTACGTCTTGCAGGTCTCGTAGATCAGCTCCGAGACCTCCCTCATCGAGCGGTGCACCGGAAGATCGCGGAGCCGGCCGTACATGAGGAGCCCAAACGCGAGCCCCGCGAGGCAGACCAGGATCCCGATCATCAGGAGGTTCCGGCCCGAGACACCGTGGAACAGCACGCTTCCAAGGTCGGGCAACTTGAGGTCGGACTCGTCGGCCTGCGCGGTGGCCGGGAGAAGCGCCCCGAGCGCGACGAGCGCCCCGAAGGCGGCCCGCCGAAGGGCGGGGGAGAGGGCTTGAGCCTGCATGGTGGGATCCTTTCGAGATACTTCTGCGTTCAAGGTCGTTTGATTGACGAGGGCCTTCTGACACAGAACGTCCCCGGTCCTGAGGAACCGGGGACGTCAGACCGAAGGGCGGACTCCGGAGATCGATTCAGGGTGCGGGCACTTCTTCGGGGTCGGGTTCAGGGCGTCGCGGGAGCCGCGGCGCCGGTCATCGGGTCGACGTAGTCCATCACGATGCCGATGTTCTTGGCGCCGGCCGCCCGGACCGCGTCCATGACCCGCATGGCGTCGCCGTAGTTGACCGTGTCTTCCGCGGAGAAGAAGACCACCTTCTGGCCGCGGTTCTTGAGGATCTCGGGCAGGCGGATCGGGAGGTTCGCGACCTCGATCTTGTCCTTGTTGAGGTAGACGTCTTTGTTGGCCGTGACCGACACGATGATCTGGTCGGGTGGCGTCTCGTTTTGGGTGGTCGGAGGGGCCTTCGGGGGAACCTGCACGTCGTAGCCCATCTGCAGAAGAGGCTGCACGACCATGAAGATGATCAGCAGCACGAGGACGACGTCCACGAGCGGTGTGACGTTGATTTCGGAGCGCGGGCCGCCCCCGCTTCCCATGTCCATGCCCATAGAGGACTCCTATCTCGTCGAGAGGCTCGTTGAGAGCTACTTCTCGCCCTTCTTCTCGGTGATGAGGCCGACCTTCTCGAAGCCACCTTCCTTGATGTGCTTCATGACCCTCTTGACGTCGCCGACCGTGAGCCGCTGATCGGCCCTCACGACGACGTCCTTCTGGGCGTTTCGATCGCCAAGCTCCTTCATCTTTGCGGAGAACTCGCGCTCTGGATACCACTTGGTGTCGATGAAGATGTTCTTGTCCGCTTCCACGGAGATCAGAAGCTCGTTCTTGGATTCGGGATGCTTGTCGGGCCGGTCGGTCTGAGGGAGCATGACCGGCTTGCCCTTCTGAAGCATCGGGGTCACCACCATGAAGATGATGAGGAGCACCAGACAGACATCGACGAGCGGTGTCACGTTGATGTCACTCTTCATGTCCTGTCGGCCGCCGTAGCTGTCCATGCCCATGGTCGTTCTCTCCCTGCTGGCGTCGTTTTGGAGCTTGGTTCCCTACTGTCTGGGACGGATCAGGCCGCCTTCGAGCCCTGGCGCTTGATGAAGTAGTCGATGAGCTCCGAGGCCGAGTTGGACATCTCGACCTGGAAGCGGTCGATCTTGTTCAGGAAGTAGTTGTAGAGCCACACGGCTGGGATGGCGACGAAGAGGCCGATTGCGGTCCCGATGAGGGCTTCCGAGATACCGGCCGAGACCACCTTGGCGACGTGGCTGAACCGGTACTTCTTCGCGAGGTCGATCGCCTCTTTGAGCTTCTCCTGCTTGAGGAGCTGGCCGATCTCCAAGGCGAACTTGATCGACTGCTGCCGCGCG
>WBZQ01001353.1_pt1 | contig 17171 bp, 8 predicted proteins | sample 5204251 | NCBI WGS metagenome assembly WBZQ01 (sample SAMN12412402, study PRJNA552823) | activated sludge metagenome | isolation source: activated sludge from nitrification reactor of wastewater treatment plant... | place: USA: Virginia | collected 2017-09 | reverse complement strand
GGACGTTAGGTGGACGTTAGGTGGACGTTAGGTGGACGTTAGGTGGACGTTAGGTGGACGTTGGGTGGACGTTAGGTGGACGTTAGGTGGACGTTGGGTGGACGTTGGGTGGACGTTAGGTGGACGCTGGGTGGACGTTGGGTGGACGTTAGGTGGACGTTGCGTGGACGTTGCGTGGACGTTAGGTGGACGTTGGGTGGCCCGGGGGCCTTGGAAAAGCGCTTAATTACCTTTAATGACAATTATTTAAATATTAAATTTTAATTCATAAACACGCTTTTATTATGAAACACAATTTCAGGGAACTTACGATCTGGCAGTTGGGGATGGACCATGCCGAACAGACTTATCTGCGCTGCGCAGGTTTTCCGCGGGAAGAATTGTTTGGTTTGTCGGCCCAGATGAAAAAGGCTGCGGTCTCGATTCCTTCCAACATTGCCGAAGGATGCGGCCGGGGAACGGACGCCCAGTTGGTTTACTTTCTGGACATCGCATTGGGGTCCAGTTGCGAACTCGAAACGCAGGTATTGATTGCCAAAAGGTTAAAGTATCTCACGGAACACGAAACGGAGCAATGGGCCAAAGAAATGCATCATCTTCAGATCAAAATCCGCAACTTCCGCAACAAACTATCCAACCCCTAACCTCCCCAAAATCAACAACGTCCACCTAACGTCCACCTAACGTCAACAACGTCCATGAAAAGAAGCACCTTCCTCAAAACCACGGCCGCCGCGGGACTGGCCACCGCCTTTTCGGCCAAAAGTTACGCCCGCATCATCGGCGCCAACGACCGGGTCCGCGTCGGCCTGGCCGGCTTTTCCGATCGCTTCAAAAACGACCTGTTCCCGGCTTTCGGTAACCACAACCGGGAATTGAACTTCGAGATCACCGCCGTATCCGATCTCTGGAAAATTCGGCGCGAGCTCGGCCTGGCTTTTCTGAAGGAAAAAACCAACCCGGACGTACGCGCTTTTCGCAACAACGAGGAAATGTACGCGAGCCGGAGCACCGACGCGGTCATCATTTCCACCGCCGATTTCCAGCACGCCCTGCACACCATCGAGGCCGTGCATGCCGGACAGGATTGCTACACGGAAAAACCGCTGGCCGAGACCATGGCCGATAACCGGGCCGTGCTGAAAGCCGTGCGCGAATCGAACAAGATCGTCCAGATCGGATCCCAGCGCCGGAGCGGGCCCAACTACCACGCCGCCGCCGATTTCATCCGCACCGGCCGGTTCGGTCCGATCGTCATGGTGGAACTGATGTGGAACGTGAACCAGCCCGGACGCTGGCGCCGGCCGGCCCTCGTGGCCCAATGCCGCGAAGAGGACCTGGACTGGAAACGCTTCCTGCTCAACCGGCCGAAAGAGGCGTTCGACCCCCGGAAATACCTGGAATACCGCCTGTTCTGGCCCTATTCGTCCGGCATACCCGGCCAGTGGATGAGCCACCAGATCGATACCGTACACTGGTTCAGCGGACTCCCCTACCCCCGCTCGGCGGTGGCCAACGGCGGCATCTACCAGTGGAAGGACGGGCGCCGCAACGCCGACACGCTCACCATCGTGTTCGACTACGGCCCGGCCGACGACCCGGCTACGGGTTTCCAGGTGGTGTTTACCAGCCGTTTTTCCAACTCCGCCGGCGACGTGAAAGAACTCTACTACTCCAACGGCGGCATGATCAACCTCGACACCAACGAGATCACCCCGACCGGTGGCCTGACCGAGGATTTCGCCAAAGCCATGGGTATGGAAGCCAACCAGTTGGCGCCGCAAAAACTGGAGGGCTTCAAGGTGCAGACGGGCGCCAGCACCGGCGGCGACCCGCTCACCTCCGCCCACATGCGCAACTGGATGGAATGCGTGCGCAGCCGCCGGCAGCCCAACGCCCCCATCGAGGCCGGCTACCAGCACTCCATCGCCAACATCATGGCCAATGCCGCTTACCGAACCGGTCTGCGGGTGACCTTTGACGAAAAGAAACAGGAGGTAAAAGCGGGCAAAAAGGTATTTACCTATTAATTTTCTTTAAACCCCTCCCCCAGCATAAACGCCGACATCAGCAAAAACGGCAGCAGGTGCAGCAGCGCCAGGATGATGCCGTTGCGCATATTGGGACCGGTCATTTGCCCTTTGGCATTTGAGACAATGCAATCCACAATGATCCGGCCGGCGCTGAAACCCGCCCAGGCCAGGAACGCCCAACTCACGACCAGGTTGACCTGCGGCAGATAAGCGGGCAGCGCAGCGCCATTTTGGTGAAAAAAAAGATACGTGCCGATATATACGCACATAAAGATGTATTGATAGAAATACATGGCGGGAGCATAGAGGTTTTAATTCCAGCGGGTGTTTCGCCCGAAGACCAGCATGGCCAACAGGAACAGGCCGTAGGGGGAAAGCAGGACCAGCGGCGCCGCCGCCACCCCCACAGCCATGACCGGGCTGTCGTGCCGCTTCAGGTACAGACTGCCGCCCAGAATGGCCAGTATCCCCAGCAGCAGGCCGGTCCACAGAAAGATGTATTTGGCGTTCGGCGCGGCGTACTGCCCGAAGACCCCCTGGATGAATTCCCGGTAGCCGTACAAGGCCAGCAATACGTCGAGCAGCCAGACCACCCAGAAAATGATGAGCATTGAATTGGACATGGCAATCGTAAAAGATAGAGAAACCGTGGAAGTACTTAGCAGGCACTCCGCGTTGCTGCGGTAAAGGTATGCAACCTGCCGGATTTGCCGGTACGATATAGGTCATGGTTGCCTTCTCCAGATTCGTCCGACGACAAATTCGTCGGACGAATAGGCCGAGGTGTCCCCAGATTCGTCCGACGACAAATTCGTCGGACGAATAGGCCGTGAGTACTCGTCCGACGAATTTGTCGTCGGACGAGTTGGCCACTTCTTCAGTCTTGAGTACTCGTCCGATGAATTTGTCGTCGGGCGAGTTAGTCAATTCGTATAAATGCACTCCCTTGCTCCTTTCTCCAGCATTTCCAGCAGCAGCGCCGTCACCCGCTCCGCAAAGCCCGGCAAGGCGGCGAGGTCGGTGCCCCAGAACGCCGCGTCGGACAGGACGGCCCGGGGCAGGTTGGCGGGCGCGTGTTTTTCCCATTGGTCAAAAAAATAAGCGGCGTGGTCGTCCTGGATGTCGATGGAGGACCGGGTGGCTCCGAAGACCGCTTCATTTCGGACCGATGCCGGTGCGTAGAACAGCAAAAACGCGGCAAAGCCCAGGGCAATGCCCTCCGGCACTCCCCCGCCCTGCCGGTAGTGTTCCAGCAACACCGGCACGTTGCGCGCCCGCATCTTGGCGGAATACTGCACGGTGATACTCAGCCACTTGTGCTCCACGAAGGGATTGCGGAAGCGCTCCAGCACCTGCCGGCCGAAGCGCTCGGCGGCTTCCGGCGCCACGGCGAAGGGAATGGCCGGGGCGATCTCCCGCAGCATAAGGCGTTCGATGTAAATCGCCATAAGCGGGTCGCCCATGGCCTGCCCGACCGTATCGAAGCCCGCCAGCCAGGCCAGCCCGCAGGAGAGGGTGTGCGTACCGTTGAGCAGGCGCAGTTTCAGTTCGCGGTACAGTTCGATGTCGGGGGCGATGATGACGCCGGGGTCGGCGGAACAAAAGGACAGCACTTTTTTTACGCGCTCGTCGCCCTCGATGGCCCAGAGCCGGTAGGGTTCGGCGGCGGTCAGCAGTTCGTCGGCATAGTCGGGGGCGCCGGGCAGATCGCCAGCGGGTTTGCCGGGCACGATGCGGTCGACCAGTGAATTACAGAAAATACAGGCTGTTTCCAGCCACTGCGTAAAGCCCGCGTCGAGGCGGTTGAAGCGGGCCAGTTCCAGCAGGAAAGCCTTCAGTTTGTCGCCGTTGCCGGGTATCAGTTCGGTGGGCACGATGAGCAGCCCCCGCGCCGGGTCGCCGGCAAAGCATTGGCAGCGCTCCAGCAGTACGGCCAGCAGTTTGCCGGGAAACGACTGTGGCGGCGCCTGGCGGACGTCTTCTTCCAGCATTTGCAGTCCGACCTCGGTGGTATTGGAGATCACGATCTGCAGCTCGGGGTTGCGGGCGCAGGCCAGCACCTCCGGCCACTGTTCGCGGGCTACCAGCACCCGGCTGATGGCGGTGCAGACCAGGTTCTCCTCCACTTTTTGGCCGTTTTCCAGCCCGCGGGTGCACAGGGTGTACAGGTTGTCCTGCCGGCCGAACGCCCCGGCGTCGCCGCGGTCCGTGGATTTCACCGCCACCACCCGCCCGTTGAAAAGTCCGGCCCGGTTGGCTTTTTCGATAAAAAAATCCGGCAACCCGCGCAGCAGCACGCCGGTGCCGAATTGCAGGACTTTTTCCGGCAGCGCGAACAAGGGGGCCAGTTCCGGCTCTTTTTCCAGGAGAAATGATTTGGACAGTTGCGGCATGGTCGAAGGTTTGTAGGTCGAAACACTAGTTTCGACCCGTGTAGGTCGAAACACCAGTTTCGACCGCGTGTAGGTCGAAACACCAGTTTCGACCGCGTGTAGGTCGAAACACCAGTTTCGACCACGTGTAGGTCGAAACACCAGTTTCGACCACGTGTAGGTCGAAACACCAGTTTCGACCACGTGTAGGTCGAAACATCAGTTTCGACCACGTGTAGCGGCGAAACTAGGGTTTCGCCGTACAAAGTGCGGCGGCGAAACTAGGGTTTCGCCGTACAAAGTGTAGCGGCGAAACTGGGGTTTCGCCGTACAAAGTGCGGCGGCGAAACTAGGGTTTCGCCGTACAAAGTGCGGCGGCGAAACTGGTGTTTCGCCGTACAAACAAAAAATCCGTGTTCCCCCGCTCCCGGAAAAACACGGATCCTCAAAACATTCATCCTTCAGTCATCCCCAAAACCCCGGCCGCTCCCCCAACCCGTTAACCCCTAACCCAAATACGATTTCAGCACATCCCGGTTATAGGCTTTCCGCAGCCGGCGGATGGCGCGCTCCTTGATCTGGCGGACGCGTTCGCGGGTGAGGCCGTAGAGTTCGGCGATCTCTTCGAGGGTCAGGGCTTTGTAGCCGTTGAGGCCGTAGTAGGAAGCGATGACCTCCGTTTCGCGGGGCGAGAGGATGTTGAGGCCCTGGGCCACCTCTTCGCGCAGCGATTCGGCCATGAGTTCGAGGTCGGGTTCGTCGGAGTCTTCGGGCACCATCACGTCGAGCATGGTGGCGTCGCCGTCGTCGCTGGTGGACAGCGGGGCGTCGAGGGAGACGTGGCGGACGCCGCTGCGCAGCATGGTCTGCACTTCGCGTTCGCTCATGCCGAGCAGGTCGGCCAGTTCCTCGTCGGAGGGTTCGCGTTCGAATTCCTGGACGAAAGAGATATAGGCTTCGTTGACCTTGTTGTAGGAGCCGACCTTGTTGAGCGGCATGCGCACGATGCGGCTGTTCTCCACGATGGCCTGGAGGATGCTCTGGCGGATCCACCACACGGCGTAGGAAATGAATTTGAAGCCTTTGGTCTCATCGAAACGTTTGGCGGCCTTGATGAGGCCGACGTTGCCTTCGTTGATCAGGTCGGACAGGCTGAGGCCCTGGTTCTGGTATTGTTTGGCCACGGAAACGACGAAGCGCAGGTTGGCGCGGGTCATTTCGTCCAGCGCGTCCTGGTCGCCTTCGCGGATGCGTTGGGCCAGTTTGACTTCTTCCTCGGGGGTGAGCATCGGTATTTTGCCGATGTCGTTGAGGTACTTGTCCAGCGCAAGGCTTTCGCGGGTCGTAATTTTGTGGGCAATCTTTAGCTGGCGCATAAAAGGAAAAATTGAAAAAACCGTCGTTGTTAAAACGGATTTAACGCAGAAAGTTTCTTTTACTACAACAAATCGTGCCACCGTGGGCGGCTTTGGCAAATATTAGCCGGTTTTTTGCCGGATAGTGGCGGTCTCTACAGGTTGATAAAAGTTGATACGGGTTGATGAAGGTTGATATTTTGACCCGAATTAAGGATAAAACTACCTTTCTTCGGATCGATTATCAACCTTTATCAACCTTAATCCACCCTTATCAACCTTTTGAGACAACCACTCGGAGCAGAGGACTCCAGACTGCAAGAGTACGGCGAATGCTCCAAAGGTTTGGTGGGGATGCCGGAATATTTGTCGGGAATATTGCGGCGAATTACGGGCCAATTTTCGGAACCCGGCACGACTGCTTCGGATGTAACGGATAAGACCCGGGTTTTGAGGCCCGGTTGCAGGGATTGCGGTGTAACACAGAACCGCCGATACGCCCGGTGAGCAAGATTCGCAACAAATTGTACCCGCTGCCTCCCCATCTTTCCGGACGCCGGAAAAAAAGCGGGCCCCGGAGCCGGGAGAGCCAATCGATGGCTCGTCAAAAACCCTGCGCTAATTTGCACGTTTTCAGGCCTTGAAACAAAAGGCAGTCCTTTAATCTGTTAAAGACCGGCGAAAAACCTCCAGCCTTCGACACACCGCTACCCAGACTGCTGTATATTTGCCATCTGGTTTTAATCCCCTTCCTCCCAGTTACAAATTAATCCCATGAGTGATTTGTGCGCCTGAACGCCCGTTCCGGTGTATCCGACCGGCTTACTCGCCCGTTCCTCACTCACCTTTGCGGCATCCAGATTTCCAATTCACCGGCCCGTACCGGTATGAATAGCCTGTCTTTGACTTTCCGTTCCCCAAGCGGAAGCGGCCGGAGGCGGGTAAAAAACTTAATCTTTAGTCCTGTGCCGATGGCTGAACTTTCTGCCCGCCGTTTTTCCGGCGCGCCCGATTTAATGGCTTATTCACCCGATCCCAGCCGGTTGCCACCCTTCCGGCAACGCAATTTCCTTTGCTTTTCCCGTTCGTCTTTTCCCACCGGATCCCGCCGCCGCGGAGCCTCCGCCCGCTACCATTTTGACCGGTAACCGATTTCCTTTCACTTTAACACTTTTTGCCCGTGAACGCTTCTGTATTCTCTTCGTATTTTAAAATTGAATCGATTATGGATAATCTTCGACTAGTTATTCACAATAGTGGAAGTAAATGGTTGTTTGGGAAAAGCGCCATTTTTTCAATTATCACGGTATTGTTCGTGCTTATTTTTACTTTGCCAAGCTTCGCCGTGACCAAGACAAGCACAGGTAGTGGCAACTGGAATACCGCCGGGACTTGGAGTCCGTCGGGGGTACCGGCAAATGGGGATGATGTAATTATTGCAAGCGGGCACACCGTTACCTTGAATACCAGCAGCAACTCTCTTGCTAGTTTAACAGTCAATGGAACCTTGACCACTAGTGGCGATAACCGAGCCCTTACTGTTACTGGAAACATTTCAATTGCTGTTGGCGGAACGATGACTTGTGGAACTGATGGTCCCGCTAAAACACATAACTGGACATTTGGTGGGAATTTGACCAATAATGGAACTTTTGATGCAAGCGGCAATAGCAATCACTTAATTAATGTAACTTTTAACGGAACAAATCATTCAATAAGTGGCACGGGGTCTTTTTCATTTAACAATATCACCTTTTCTAATAGTGGAACTGCAACTTTAAGTTCAAACCTTCCCACTATAGACGCAATACTTACTATAGATGCAGGGGCAACGCTTGCATTATCAACGTTTAATATTGGAGCAACCAGTGCGCCTTCAAGTTTAGTTTTAGAATGTGGCGCTATAACTGCTTCTTCAATAACAGGTACCGGTACCTTATCGCTTGGCGGTAATGTTACCATAAATGATGCTGGTACAGGTTCCAATGGGGCAACCATTTCGGCGCCTATTTCTCTTGGGGCAACCCGAACATTTACAGTTGCAGATGATGGAACCACAGCAACAGACCTAACGATTAGCGGAATTGTAAGCGGTGCAACTTTCGGCATTACAAAAGCGGGTGCAGGAAAATTGACGATGTCTGGGTCAAACACCTACACAGGAGTAACAACAATAAACGCAGGGGTATTAAGTGTTGGGACGATTGGTAACGGCGGTGTTGCAGGCAACATGGGTCAGGCCTCTAATGCTGCTGCGAACCTTATTTTAGGTGGCGGCACATTGCAATATACCGGAAGCACGGCTTCAACCGACCGGTCTTATACCCTTACGGCAGGAACGACCTCATCTATTGACATTACGAATACCCTGACTATTTCAGGAGCGGCCGCCAGTACGAACGGAGCCCTGACCAAAATCGGGGCCGGCACATTGATACTGTCCGGTGTTAATAATTTTACAGGGACATTTACCATAACGAACGGCACCGTCCAACTGGGAGCCGCCGGAGTGATCAATAACAGTGCGCCGATAGTATTGAACGGAGGTACTTTCAGTTCAGGATCGGGAACTGGTTTTGGCGAAGGGCTCAGCACCCTTGATGTAAATGCCGGTTCGAACATTACCCTGGGAACCGGCTCTCACTCCATTTTATTTTCTGCCAGCAATGGAGTGTCCTGGACAAGCGGAGCACTTCTGATAGTTTCCGGTTGGGCAGGTGGATACAACGGCACTGCCGGCACTGCAGGGAAAATATTTGTGGGCACTACTTCAGGTGGATTGACGGCTACACAATTGACGCAAATCGCTTTCTTCAATGGTTCCAACTATTATTCGGCTGCGATACTCTCGACCGGCGAAGTAGTACCTACAGCCACCAAAAGATCTTTCTTTTCAAGAACAGCCGGCAACTGGAATGTTAATACTACCTGGTCTTTTTTGAGCGGGGGATCCGCGGTCCCGTCCGGAGTTTTTCCAATAGCAGGTGACGATGTAACCATCGAAGGTGGATTCGACGTCACACTGAGTGCAAATGCAGCATGTTCAAGTATCACATTTACAACTACTACCGCCACTTCATTAACCCTTGCAGGGTTCCAGCTCGACGTTTCGGGGGCTATAACTATTCCGAGATCAGGTTCCAGTTTTAATGAAGTTGTTGTTGGTTCTGGCACCTTAAACGCTGGCAGCGTTGCGTTCACCAGTGGTGGGTCAACAAACAGACACCAGATTACTATTTCAACCGGAACAGTTACAGTTACGGGTAATGTCACCCAATCAGGTAGTAACGGAAGCGCCACGATTTCCTTTTCCGGCGCAGGGCTTTTAAAATTAGGTGGTTCGTTTTTGACGTCCGCTACTGGTACCTTGACCACTGCTACGGGTTGTACAGTGGAATATAATGCTGCCGGCGCCCAAACCGTCGGGGATTTTACTTATCAAAATTTAACACTTTCGAATTCAGGAGCCAAGACAACAACTAGTGTTACGATTAACGGGATATTATCCATGGAAGGGACCGCAACTGCTTCTGTCGCTCCAACGTATGGTGGAAACGCCACACTTAAATACAACACAGCGACTGCAAGAACTGCCGGTATAGAATGGATAACTCCTTTTGTTGCAACAGGGGGAGTTATAATTGCCAGTACGGGAGCCATAACAATGAATGCAGCCAAGGTCTTCAATGCGAATGCTCCCCTCACTGTTAACAGTGGTGCGACTTTGTCAATGTCCACATTTTTACTGACATTAAATGATGATTTTATCAATAATGGCGGCACTGCCAGTGGGACGACAGGAGGTGTAACGATAACTGGAACGGCAACACAAAGTATTGGCTCCTTTACTACAACCGGAACTGTTTCTATGACGAAAACAGGCGGTACCGCAACTTTCACCGGCAATGTAAATGGAGCAGGTCTAACCATCAACGGGTCTGGTGGAACATTGAATCTGGGCACCGGCTTAACGCATACGTTTACGGGTACCTGGACAAGAGCCAATGGCACCTTAAACGGCGGCTCTAGCACCCTGAAATTGGGTTCCGGATTTAGTGGAACGGGCGGGACTTTTACACCTGGTACAGGTACCGTAGAATGGAATGCTGCCGGAGCACAGTCTTTGGCAATTATAACATATTACAATCTTACGTTGTCTGGTTCTGGAACAAAGACCTTAGGAGGATCTACGACCATAAATAATACACTCTCGATAAACAGTACTGCTGTAGCAGAACTACCAAATGGTTCTACATCAACCGCTACATTATTAAAATTCGATGGAAATTTACAGGTTACTGGTTCTTGGGGCAGTAGTAATTCTTCGGCTAGTAACAAAACAGACACGTATTTCTTATCCTCCACAACAGGTATAGTAAACGTAAGTAATGCTCAAACATTTACAACCACCGGCACTTTCACTGTTCCTGATGGCATAACAGAGGTTACTGTAGAATGCTGGGGTGGTGGCGGTAGAGGTGGAACCAGAACCAACGCCGGAGCAGGCGGCGGCGGCGGCGGCGGCGCTTATTCAAAAAAATTAGTGCCGGTAACTGCTGGCAACACATACACTGTAACTGTTGGGGCAGGCAGTTCTACGACATCTCCTGGTGGCGACTCTTGGTTTATAAACAACAGTACAATTTTGGCTAAAGGAGGAAACAGCGTTGCCAACAACAGTACTACCGGTGCAACAGGTGGTGCTAGTACGAGCGGCATAGGTGATACTAAACTAAATGGAGGCAGCGGTGCCACTGGCGTAGTTGCTATTGGTGGATATGGAGGAGGCGGAGGTTCTTCGGCAGGTATAGCCTTAGATGGAACAACTGCAACAAATCAAAATGGGGGTGTAGCTCCAACTGGCGGAGGCAATGGAGCAAATGGAGCAGCCGCAACTTTTGGCGTGGCTAATGGAACAAGTGCAAGCGGTCTAGGAGGAGGAGGAGGAGGAGGCTATGTCGGGATTAGCGGTACAGGTAACGGTGGTTCAGGTGCGAACGGCCAAGTCAATATTTCTTGGTCGACTTGTACTCCCCCCACTATCACCCTTGGCTCCAACCCTACAGTCTGCCAAGGCACAACCAACGCCAATCTGACTTACTCGGCCACAACCGGCAGCCCCAACCAATTCAGTATCGACTATGACGGTGCAGCCAATACGGCCGGATTTACCGACGTGGTCAACGCCACGCTGCCAGCCAGCCCCATCTCGCTGACCGTGCCGGCCAATGTCGCCGCGGCTACCTACAACGCCACGCTGACCGTGCGCAACAGCACTACCGGCTGCGTCAGCGGCACGTACAACATCAGCGTCACCGTCAACGCCACGCCGGCCATCACCCCGGGTACAAACCCCGCGGTCTGTCAGGGCACCACCAGCGCCAGCCTGACCTATTCCGGCGCCAGCGGGAGCCCCGACCAGTACAGCATCGACTACAACGCCGCGGCCAACACCGCCGGATTTGCCGACGTAGCCAATGTCACCCTGCCGGCCAGCCCCATCTCGCTCACCGTGCCGGCCAACGCTGCCGCGGCCACTTACACCGGCACCCTGACCGTGCGCAACAGCACTACCGGCTGCGTCAGCGGTACATATAACATCAGCGTCACTGTCAACGCTACACCAACCATCACCCCGGGCGCCAACCCCACCGTCTGCCAGGGTACTACCAGCGCGAACCTAACCTACTCAGCCACTACCGGCAGCCCCAACCAATTCAGTATCGACTATGACGGTGCAGCAAATACGGCCGGATTTACCGACGTGGTCAACGCCACGCTGCCAGCCAGCCCCATCTCGCTGACCGTGCCGGCCAATGTCGCTGCGGCTACCTACAACGCCACGCTGACCGTGCGCAACAGCACTACCGGCTGCGTGAGCGCATCGTACGACATCAGCGTAATCGTAGATCCGGCACCCGCCCCCCCCACCGGCGACTCCCCCCAAACCTTCTGCGCCGGCTCCAACCCCACCGTGGGTGACCTCGTCGCCGCCGGCTCCGGCATCCAATGGTACGATATGGCCTCCGGGGGCAACCTGCTGCCGGCCAATACCCCGCTGGTGACCGGCACGCACTACCACGCTACCCAAACCGTCGGCGGCTGCGAAAGCGCGACCCGGCTCGACGTACTCGCGACCGTCAACCCCACCCCATTGGGGACCATCAGCGCTTCCGTCCAGCAGATCTGTGTCGGCGGTTCGGCCGACCTGATCCTGACCACCACGGCCGGCACCGGTCCTTACGAAGTGGTAGTGAACGGTGTGACCTACACCGGTATCGCCAGCGGCGGCACGATCGTCAGCGTCAGCCCGGTGTCGACCACGGGGTACGTACTGGAAAGCATCAAAGACCTCGGCGTGTCGCCGCAGTGCACCAACAACGACCCGAACAGCACGGTAACCGTATCAGTAAACGTGGTGACCGCCGGCACGGTGACCGACAACCAGACCATCTGCCCCGGCGGCGACCCGGCGGCCTTCACCGAAACCGCCCCTGCCGCGGGCAGCAGCCTGACCTATCAGTGGCAGGCCAGCACCACCAACTGTTTCAGCGGCTTTTCGCCCATCGGCCTGGCCAACGCCGTCGGCTACGACCCGCCGGCCGGCCTGACCCAGACCACCTATTACCGCCGCATCGCCATTTCCACGCTTGGCGTGGCCGTCTGCACGGCCCCAAGTAATTGCCTGACGGTGACGGCGGAGGACGCGGTCAACCCGACGCCGGTCTGTCCGGAAATGCCCGCCGTACTGATCGACGCCTCGGGCAGCGGTTCCCTGCTGGCCTACAGTAATACTACCGGCCCCTTCGCCAGCACCGACAACTGCACCGTTGCCCAGGAATCGTATCCGGCCCAGGTATTCACTTGTGCGGATCTCGGTCCGCAATCGGTTACCCTGACCGTAAAGGATGTGGCCGGCAACATGGCGACGACCACCTGTAATTTTAACGTGTACGATGATTTTGCGCCCTTCCTGGTCTGTCCGCCTTCGATCACCGTGGAAGCGAGCACCGGCGCCTGCACCTACATCGCGGGCACGGAACTCGATCCGACCGACGTATTCGACAACTGCGGCTCCGTCACGCTGGTCAACAACAAAGACAACTCGGCTTCGCTGGCCGGAGAAGTATTTGCAGCGGGGACGACCACCGTCGAATGGAAAGCAACCGACGACAACGGCCTGATCCGGGCCTGCCTGGTGTCGGTCACCGTGCAGCCCTGCCGCACCATTTCCGGCAAACTGATCTTCCGGGGCGACAATACCTCGGGTGTCGGCGCCGCCAATGTTGCGCTGAGCGGCGATGCCACCGCGACGGACGGCCCCACCGATACCGACGGTCTCTACGCTTTGGCGGTGAGCGGCGGCAGCGACTTTACCGTTACGCCTTCCAAAACCGGCGCCCTGCTCAACAATGTGGACGCGTTGGATGCCAAGGCCATCGAGCGGCACCTGGTGGCGGCGCCCGGCAAGGTCATCACCGACTTTTTCCGGCTGGTGGCGGCCGACTGCGACAAGAGCGGCGGCCTGACGAGTATCGACCCGGCCGTCATCCGGCTGGCCCTGCTGAACAACCCGTCGGCGCTCGCCATCCTGAACGCGACCGGTTCCTGGCGGTTTATTCCGACCAGTTACGCTTATCCCGATCCGGCCGGGCCCTACGCCTTGCCGGTCTTCCCGGAAACCCGCACCTACACGGGGCTGGCCGGGAGCCTGACCGGCCAGGATTTCTGGGGCGTGAAGACCGGCGACGTGAGCAACAACGCCAATCCGGCCAACAAAGCGCCGGGCGCCGGCACCGCCTCACCGCTGGTGTGGACCGTAACGGACCGCCTGCTGAACGCCGGCGAAACCGTAGAGGCGACTTTCCAGGCATATAACTTCAACGATCTGGCCGCGTGGCAATTTGCGCTGCGGTTCGACCCGTCGGCGCTGGAGTACGATCACCTGGAAATACTGACCACGGAAATTCCGCTCAGCGTCGACGGCAATTTCGGCCTTTACCAGGTAGCGGCGGGCGAGTTGCGCAGCGTTTGGGCGCCTGCGAACGACGGCACCCTGGCCAACGGCTCGCCAGTGTTCCGCATTTATTTCAAAGCCCTGAAAGGCGGCCTGAAACTCAGCGAATTGCTGGCGTTGAACCCGGCCGCCCTGCCCGGCCGGGCTTTCGGGGCCGACCTGGACGAGCGGGAACTCAAACTGGAATTCGAGCAGGACGGTGTTCTGGGGGTGCCGGCTTCCGGCGCTACGCCCGGACTGCAACTGTTCCAGATCCAGCCGAACCCTTTCTCCCACCGTACGACCGTCGGTTTTGTGCTGCCCGACGCAGCCGAGGCCGAACTGCGTATCTTCGACGCGACCGGCCGCCTGCTGCAAACGCAACGCGGATCCTTCATGGCCGGGGTGCACTATCTGCCGGTGGAGATCGGAAACGAGGCGGCGCCCGGGCTGTTGTACTGCGAGCTGGTGACCCCGTTTGGCCGCTTGTCGAAAAAAATGCTTTTTTCCGGAAAATAACCGGTCGGTCCGGGTGGCGCGGCTCTCGGTTAACCAGGTGTTAATCAAGGGAAAGAGCCACCCGGACGCACTTTTTTAATCTGCATTAAAGGAATTTTAAACCCAATGGGGTACGATCTTTGCTTGGCTGCGCGTACGTTTGTAATCTGTTTTTAATCGCCCTCCTTTCTTGCAAATAATCCCGTGAGCGATGTCCGTGCCCCACACGGTTCTGCCAGGCATTTTTCCACTTCGCCTGTTGCTGATCCCGGCTCGTATCCTCACCTTTTTTCGAGTCCAATTACCGATTTTTTCAGGTATCAAAACGCCAGTTGGGGTTTTGTTTGCCCTGCGGGGCCTGGGAGTACCTGGCACGAAGCACAGGGAGTCGATCCGTGTTTCCTGCAAACAACAACACGATGACAACAACCATCCCTCCGATCACGATCCTGTTCTGTCGTTTTACCGGCAGAATCCCTCTCCCCATTTCGGAACAATCCGGTTCAGTTCATCCATTTTTATTTCACTACCGATTTTGCTGCAGTCGGCCGATGCCGGCACTGTAGCCTGTTTCTTTTTATTCAACATCAATGATGAAACACTTTTTACCTCCTGCTACATCCCGAATTTTCAGCCTTGCCTTTTGGGGAATTTTGACTGCCGGAATTTTTCTGGCCAATCCACAAGAGGCGGCGGCGCAGTGTGCCATAACCGGAACGGTGAATGCCAGTTCCCTGACCTGCGGTGTCGCTCCGCTCAATGCTTGTGGAGGGGTGGTGAACATCGGCGGCGCCTCGGCGGGCACCCTGGTGATGAACGGCAATTTGAACCTGAGTTGCCTGGGCGCCATCCAACTGGTCATTAAAAGCAACGGGGTACTGGATTTTTCCAGCAATTCAGATCTTACCCTGGCCACCGGTTCGTCGCTGATCATCGAAAGCGGCGGCAACATCACCCCGATAAGCGGTGGTGGCTGCGACGAGAATCAAAGAATTTTTATCGGTGCCGTCCAGATCGCCAACTGCAGCGGAGGCGCCGGGCAGTACAGTTTTGAGGATTTGGTCGACCAACTCGGTACTGTCCGGGTGGTGGCCGGCTCCAACTCGCCGGTTTGTGTAGGCAGTGCGCTCAACCTGACCGCCACCGGTTCGGCCGGTATCCCGCCTTACACGTATTCGTGGACCGGCCCGGGAGGCTTTTCCTCCACTTTACAAAACCCGAACGTGACTGCCTCGGCCAGCGCATCCAATGCCGGCGCTTACACGGTCACCATCAAGGACAGCAAACTGATCACCTATAGTTCCACGGTCGTGGTGACGGTGAATCCCCTGCCCCAGGGCAGCCTGAGCGGCAATACCATCTGCGCCGGCAGCCAGGGCAAACTGACTTTCACCGCTTCGGCGGGTACCGGCCCCTTCACCGTGGTGTACAACGACGGAATCGCCGATCGGACCAAACTCAACGCGGCGTCGGGCATTCCGTTCGACCCGTTCAGCAATCCCGGCGCCACCACGAACTATACCCTGGTCAGCGTGACCGACTCCAAGGGTTGCGTACGCAGCAGCGGCTTTACCGGCGGCTCGGCCACCATTACCGTAAATCCGGCCCCGGCAACTTTCGCGGTGGGCGGCGGCGGCACCATCTGCCCGCCGGCCACCGCCACGGTAACCCTGAGCGGTTCCGAAGTGGGGGTCAATTACCAGCTGTACGTTACCAACGGAGTAACCGTCCCGGTCGGCAGTGCGGTAGCCGGCACCGGCAACCCCTTGTCCTTTCCCGCCACCACCCTCGGCGGCACCTACACGGTAGTTGCCACCGGCGCCGGTAGTTGTACGGCCACCATGTCCGGCTCGGCCGTGGTCACTCCTACCTTCACCCTGGCGCTGAACGGCCCGGCCAGCGCCTCCTGCGGTGAAGAGATCACCGTAACGGTCACCTCGGGCGCCTGCGAAGGGTCCAGCCTGGTTTCATTGCAGTACAGCCTGCAGTGGAGCGCCACGCAGTTCGAACTGGTCAGCGGATCGATCACCACGGCCACCCTGGCCGACCCGGAGACCAACACGACCGCTTCCACCCTGCATTATTCCTGGAGCGGCGGCCCGAGTTCTTTCCCCGGCAGTTCTACCATCCTGACCTTTAAACTCAAGGCCAAGCTCAGCACCGGCACCGGCGCGCTGGACCTCCTGTCGCTCATCCCCGGCGACCTCGAAGCCGGGCAAAGCAACTTTTACGTGATCTCCGTGCCCGCTACCAACAAGTCGTTCAACTTCGTGCCCAATAGCATGCTGCTGGCGACGATCACGGCGACGGAGAATTCGGATGTGGCGAATGACAATATTTTGTGCCCGGGCGCCAGCGCGGATCTGACGGCGAACGTAACAGGCGGTACCGGCCCTTCGTACACGTACGCATGGACTCCCAACATCGGCTCGGGTGGAGGTCCGCATATGGTAACGCCGCTGAATGGTTTGAATACGTATACGGTGACGGTGACGAATGGTTATGGATGTACGACGACGGATACGCATGATTTGGATGTGAAGGATGTGACGCCGCCGACCTTAATCAATCCTCTTATTACTTGCAGCAGTTTGGATATCTCAAACGTTAATGAATGCCTCGCCACAGCCTCGGCATTTAATGCGAGCACATTGCAATCTGCCGTTGCTGCATTGTATAAAGACAATTGTAGCACAGTAACAGCGACTCTGACTAACACCACACCTGGAGTTGGGAACAGTAATTGCGCCTGGTCTTTTACATATACGTTTACCATTTCGGATGGTATTCCAGTTAATAATGTGACCTGCACGGTGGTACGCAGCGGCTCCGACCAGACCCCGCCGGCATTGGTCGATCCCCAGGCCACCTGCGCAAGCCTCGACAAGGTCAACCTTAACCAGTGCCTCGCCGACGC
>WBZQ01001351.1_pt1 | contig 17199 bp, 11 predicted proteins | sample 5204251 | NCBI WGS metagenome assembly WBZQ01 (sample SAMN12412402, study PRJNA552823) | activated sludge metagenome | isolation source: activated sludge from nitrification reactor of wastewater treatment plant... | place: USA: Virginia | collected 2017-09 | reverse complement strand
CGCTTCGGCCTCAGGGAACAAGAAGGGTGACCACCCCCTCGTCGCTTCGGCCTCAGGGAACAAGAAGGGTGACCACCCCCTCGTCGCTTCGGCCTCAGGGATCAAGAAGGGGGGTCGCCGAGGAGGCCCATCGATTCCTCGCGCATGGCCACCTTGCGGATCTTGCCGGTGACCGTCATCGGGAAGGCCTCGACGATGTGGACGTAGCGGGGAATCTTGTGCCGGGCGATCTTGCCGGTGGCGAACTCGCGGACCTGCTCGACGGTGAGCCCTGAGGCGCCGTCGCGCAGCCGGATCCACGCCATCAGCTCCTCGCCGTAGGAGTCGTCGGGGACGCCGATGACCTGGGCGTCGAGGATGTCGGGGTGGGTGTAGAGGAACTCCTCGATCTCACGGGGGTAGATGTTCTCGCCGCCCCGGATCACCATGTCCTTGATGCGGCCGGTGATCTCCACGTAGCCGTTCTCGCGCATCACCGCCAGGTCGCCGGTGCGCATCCAGCCGTCGGCGTCGATGGCCTCGGCGGTCTTGTCGGGCTGGTCCCAGTAGCCCTTCATCACCGAATAGCCGCGGGTACAGAACTCACCGACCCGCCCGCGCGGCACGGTCTCGCCGGTCACCGGGTCGATCATCTTGATCTCCAGGTGCGGCCCCACCCGGCCCACGGTGCCCACCCGCAGTTCCAGCGGGTCGTCGGTCCGGGTCTGCATCGAGACCGGCGAGGTCTCGGTCATGCCGTAGCAGATCGACACCTGCGACATGTGCATCTCGTCGACTACCCGGCGCATCACGGCCTCGGGGCAGGGCGAGCCGGCCATGATGCCGGTCCGCAAGGAGGACAGATCGTATGCTGCCGAACCCGCGTGATCGAGCAGGTCGAGTTCGGCGATGAACATCGTGGGCACCCCGTACAGGCTGGTGCAGCGGTGGCGTTCGACGGCCCGCAGCGTGGCCTCCGGATCGAAGGCCGGCGCCGGAATCACCATGGCCGCACCATGACTGGTGGCCGCGAGATTGCCCATCACCATGCCGAAGCAGTGATAGAACGGCACCGGCAGGCAGATCCGGTCGGTGTCGGTGTATTCGAGCAACTCCCCCACGAGATACCCGTTGTTGCCGATATTGCGGTGGCTGAGAGTGGCCCCTTTGGGGAAACCGGTTGTGCCGGAGGTGTATTGGATGTTGATCGGATCGTCTGGTGAGAGCGACGCCGCGATCTGCCCGACTCGGGCCGCCTCGTCGGGGGCCGGTTCGCTCAGCATCGCCTGCCATCCGGGCGAGTCGAACAGCACCACCTCACGCAACCCGGGACAGGCGGGTTGCGCCTGCCCGAGCATCGCGGCGTACTCCGAGTCCTTGAACCGGTCGGTGGCCAGCACGACGCTCACCCCCGCCTGGTTGAGCACGTACTCGAGTTCGGTCTGCCGGTAGGCGGGGTTGATGTTGACCAGGATCGCCCCGATCTCGGCGGTCGCGTACTGCACGATCACCCACTCGGCCCGGTTCGGCGACCACAGCCCCACCCGGTCACCCGTGTCCACCCCGATCCGCAGCAACCCAGCCGCCACGGCCCGTACGTCTCGGTGGAACTCCTCGTACGTCCAGCTGCGGTCGGCAGCCGGATCGCCCTGGCCCGCGTCGACCAGCGCCAGGTTGCCGCCATATGCCCGAGTGGTCCGGGCGAGGGTGGCACCGATTGTCTCGGTGAGCAGGGCGGGCGTGTCCTCGCCCTTGGCGTATGACGTCTCGACGGCCATGTGTCCCCTTCTCGCCTGAAAATGGGTGTTTACGCGGCAAGCTCTGCCACCACGCTACGCCCGCGCGTGTGTCGTGGAACACAGTTATCGGCAAACCCCAGCCATCCGGGCAGCCCGGGACCTGGAACCTCACACCGGGTCCGGGTAGTCCATCCGAAGCACATCGGACAACGCCTACCTGTACCGATGCGAACATTGGTGTGACAGATCACACCCGGGGCCTACGATGGCGGAGAGCCCACCACCCCCGGGCTCGACCACGACACAGTGTCTCCGGTGGCCACCACGAACCGGCCGCCGGAGTCGACGCAAGAGAAGGCCTGGTGATCCCATGACCATCGCGAACGAACGTCCAGCCCGTCTGTCGTGTACCGATACCCTCGACGACCGGTACACCCGCGAGGACGGCACCATCTACCTCCCCGGCATCGCCGCGCTCGTCCGGATGATCGCCGACCGCACCCGCATCGACCGTACGCTCGGATTGCGCACCGCGTCGTTCGTCTCCGGCTACGAAGGGTCACCGCTCGCCGGATTCGACCTCGAACTCGGCCGCCGCCGCGGACTGCTCGAACCGCTGAACGTGGTGCACCGCCCCGGTCTCAACGAGGAACTCGCCGCCACGTCCGTGATGGGTTCGCAGCTCGCGGCCGGTGTCGGCCTGCGCGCCGACTCACCCGTCGACGGGGTCGTCGGCTACTGGTATGGCAAGGCCCCGGGCCTCGACAGGGCGACCGACGCGATCCGGCACGCCAATCTCGTCGGCGCGCACCCCGACGGCGGTGCCGTGGCGATCGTCGGCGACGACCCGGGCGCCAAGAGTTCCACCGTGCCGTCGGCGTCGGAGATGGCGCTGGCAGACCTGTACCTGCCCACCCTGTACCCCGCCGATTCGCAGGACATCCTCGACTTCGGGGTGCACGCGGCGCTGATGAGCCGGGCCTCCGGCCTGTGGACGGCGCTCAAGATCTCGGCGCACGTGGCCGACGGCGCGTCGACCGCGGTGGTCCATCCCGACCGGCTCGTGCCGAAACTGATCGGCCGCAGTCCGCACGTCCCGAGCGGCCGGTTGCTCGGCGCATCGCTGATGGAGCTGGAACAAAATCAGCTCACCATCCGCATCCCGCGCGCTCTCGAATACGCGCGGCGCAACCGGATCAACCGGATCGTGGTGAGCTCGCCCGACGACCGCATCGGTATCGTCGCCGCCGGCAAGACCTACCTCGACGTACGGAACGCGTTGCGGCTGTTCGGGATCACCGATGCCGACCTGCGCCGGCTCGGTATCCGGATCCTCAAGCTGGGCATGGTCTATCCGCTGGACCGGGACATCGTGCACGAGTTCGTCGGCGACACCGCGGCCGGGCGCGGACTCGACGAGATCATCGTCGTCGAAGAGAAGCGCGACTTCATCGAAACCATGTTGCGCGACATCCTCTTCCGGCATCCGGGGGCGCCCGCGATCGTCGGCAAAGCCAACGAGGACGGCTCCACCCTGTTCTCCCGCTTCGGTGAACTCGACGTCGACGCCGTGACCCGCGCTCTGGCGGGCAGGCTGTCGCGGCATCACGACGTCCCGGCCGCCCGGTCGTGGCTGGACAACGCGGCGCGCACCCGGACCCGCATCGAGCTGCCGCTGGCGGTACGAACCCCGTACTTCTGCTCGGGTTGCCCGCATAACAGTTCCACCAAGGTCGCCGACGGCACCTTGGTGGGCGCCGGGATCGGTTGTCACGCCATGGTTCTGCTCATGGATCCGCGGCAGGTGGGTGACGTGGTGGGCACCACCCAGATGGGTGGCGAGGGTGCGCAGTGGATCGGGATGGCACCGTTCGTGTCCCAGGACCATTTCGTGCAGAACATCGGCGACGGGACGTTCGCGCATTCGGGGTCGCTCGCGCTGCGCGCCGCGGTGGCCTCGGGTGAGAACATCACCTACAAACTGCTCTACAACGGCACCGTCGCGATGACCGGCGGGCAGGAGGCGATCGGCGGCCCCGACCTCGCCGACCTGGTGACGCTTCTCGCGTCCGAGGGTGTCGCGCAGGTGGTGGTGACCTCCGATGATCCAGACCGCACCCGGAAGATGCTGCGCGGTACCGCTTCCGGCGTGAAGGTGCGGCACCGCGACGAGCTGCTCGCCGCTCAGACCGAACTCGCCGCGATCCCCGGCGTCACCGTGCTCATCCACGATCAGCAGTGCGCCGCCGACAAGCGCCGTAAACGCAAGCGCGGCAAGCAGGACACCCCCACCACCCGGGTGATGATCAACGAGCGTATCTGCGAGGGATGCGGCGACTGCGGCCGCAAATCGAACTGTCTGTCGGTGCAGCCGGTGGACACCGAGTTCGGCCGCAAGACCCGCATCGACGAGAGCTCCTGCAATCTCGACTACTCGTGCCTCGACGGCGACTGCCCGGCGTTCGTGACCGTCACCCCGGGGACGCATCGGGACCGCACACCCGTCAATGATCTCCCCCCGATGCCTGAGGTGCCCCCGTCGCTGGTTGAGGTGCGAGGTACGAGCCTCGAAACCCCGCAAGCGGACAACGTCGTCTCACCGGGTTTCGAGGCTCGTCGCCTAGCGGCTCGTCGCACCTCAACCGACAACGGGGCGAGCGGGACGTTCTCGATGCGGATCACCGGGATCGGCGGAACCGGGGTGGTGACGATCTCGCAGGTGATCGCCACAGCGGCGACACTGGACGGGCGGTCGGCCCGGACCGTCGACATGACGGGACTGGCCCAGAAGGGCGGCGCCGTGGTCAGCGACGTGAAGATCAGCGACCAGCCGGTGGAGCAGGCCGCGAAGGTGGCCGCCCGCACCTGCGACCTGTACCTGGTGTGCGATTCGCTGGTCGGCACCGATCCGGTGAATCTCAAGGTGGCAGAGGCACATCGGACGGTCGCGGTGGTGTCCACCACCAAGATGCCTACCGGCGCGATGGTCATCGACACCAAGGTCGGCTTCCCCGCCGACGCGGCCGTGCATTCGGCGATCGACGAACATGTGGCGCGGGCGGTGTACCTGGACGCGGTGGCAACCAGCGACGCCCTGTTCGGCGACGAACAGTTCGCCAACATGCTGCTGGTCGGGGCCGCCTGCCAGAGCGGGGCGTTGCCGGTGAGCGCGGCGTCGATCGAGCGGGCGATCGAACTGAACGGGGTGGCGGTGGCCACCAACGTGCAGGCGTTCCGGCGGGGCCGGCAGTCGGTGGCCGACCCGGATGCGCTTACGGCCGTGCTTGATTCCAGGTCATCGCACAACGAGGTGGAGCCGTCGCCGGATGCGCTGCGGGCGGTGCTGTCGGCGGGGATCACCGATCCCGTGGTCAGCGCGGTGACCGTCCGGCGGTACGAGGAGCTGATCGCCTACGCCGACCGCGACTACGCGCGGGCGTATCTGGCACTGGTGGCCCGTGTCGACCGCTCCGGCCTCGGCGACGGCGTCACCGAGGCCGTGGCCCGCTACCTGTACAAGCTGATGGCCTACAAGGACGAGTACGAGGTGGCCCGGCTGACCGCCGACCCGGAATTCGCCGAGACCGTCGCCCACACCTACGGCGACGACGCGTCGACCTCGGTGCGGCTGCACCCGCCGACGCTGCGGGCGGTGGGCATCGACCACAAGGTGGGCTTCGGCAAGTGGACGCGACCGGCACTGACAGGGCTGGCCCGGATGAAGCGGCTACGCGGCACCACACTGGATCCGTTCGGGCACACCGAGGTACGCCGCACCGAACGGGAGTTGATCGGTGAGTACCGGGACGTGGTCGACCGGGTGCTGCGGGCGTGGCGGGACGGCACGATCGGGGCCGCCGATGTGCCCGCGGTCATCGAGATGCTGTCCCTGCCCGACATGGTCCGCGGCTACGAGCACATCAAACTCGACAACGTGGCCCGCTACCGGGACACCCTGCGCCGCACCATGACCGAAGTTCTCGGCCCCTTCGCCGGTTGAGGTGCGAGCTCGCGAGCCTCGAAACCCCGCAAGCCGACAATGTGGCGGTTTCTAGTGGTCGTCGTCTCACCGGGTTTCGAGGCTCGTCGCTTGCGCTCCTCACACCTCAACCGGCGGGGAACGGTACCTCAACCAGCGGCGGGACAACGCAACCCGCGGGGCACCTCAACGTGGGGAAGTGGGCAGGGGCCAGCGGTCGGTGTCCAGCGGGGTGGCCGATTCGCCGGCGTCGGCGGCGCAGCCGAAGCCGACCACCCAGCGGCCGTCGTCGAGTTCGACCTTGCCCAGCGTCATCGGGTAGGGCAGTGCGGCCAGGAACTCGCCGAGGGCGTCCGGGGGCAGGTGCCAGATCTCGCCACGGATGCCGCGGCCCTCGCCGGGTTCGCGGATCAGACCGGGCTTGGGTGGCGCCGTCTCCAGCGCCACCAGCCGGTACCACGGTGCGGTGCGCACCTGGCCCACCCAGCGGGCTCCGCGCGAGGACAGTTCGTGGGTGAGCGGCCCGGTCCGCATGTGCGCACCGAACACCGCCAGCTCGACGGCGGGGGCACCGGCCCGCTCGGGCCACGCCCGCTGCTGCTCGGGCATACCCGCGAACCGTCGCGCCAGGTCGGTGATCAGTGCGTCGTGGTGGGTCCGGCCGAGGAAGGTCACACCGAATTGCGCGGTGCTGCCATCGTGTTCGTCGACGGTGCCCGCCGGGACCGCCACCGCGCACAGGTCGAAGAGGTTGCAGAAGTTGGTGTACGTGCCCATCCGGGAGTTCACCCCGACCGGATCGGCCGCGACCTCGTCGATCGTGGGATGGAAGGGGGCGGTGGGTACCAGCAGCGCATCGATGCCGTCGAGCTGCGCCGTCGCCTCGGTCCGCAGGCCGTCGAGCTTGCGGTGCGCACGCAGCAGGTCGACCGCGGAGAATCGGGCCGCCGCCGAGACGATCCCGGCTACGGTCGGGTCCACCCCGGCACGATCATCGCCGGCCCCGCCTTCGTCGACTCCGGCGAGGAAATCACCGACGGCCTCGGAGCGTTCGGCGACGAGCGCATCCCCGTACAGCAGTGTCGCGGCGGCGAGAAAGGCCGACAGGTCGACGGCTTTGACGCTCATCCCGCATGCCTGCGCACGGGTCACCGCGTCGGCGAAGGCCGCCCGCCAGGCATCATCGAGCTCGGGTAGTTCCGCCGGGATCGCGACCACCGGCTGTTCGGGAGCCGCCAGCGGGATCCGGCCCGCGGTACCGCCGAAGGCACGGGGGCCGTGGGCTGTGGCCATCACGGCCATCGCCCGGTCGGCGAGGTCGACGTCGGCGGCGAAGACGGTCACCGCGTCGTAGCTCGCGCATGCGGGCACCACCCCGCGGGTGGAGACCACGCCCAGGGTCGGTTTGATACCGACGATGCCCTGCAGGCCCGCCGGGATCCGTCCCGACCCGGCGGTATCGGTGCCGATGGCGATGTCGGCGAAGCCGAGGGCCACCGCCACCGCCGAACCGGAGCTCGAACCACCGGAGATGCGGTCGGGGCGACGCGAATCCCGCACCGCTCCATAGGGACTGCGGGTACCGACGAGGCCGGTGGCGAACTGGTCCAGGTTGGTCTTGCCGATGACCACCGCCCCCGCCGCCCGCAGCGCCGCCACCACGGGCGCGTCGGCGGTAGGCGGGTAGGCGAACCCGGGGCAGGCCGCGGTGGTGGGCAGGCCGGCGACGTCCACATTGTCCTTGACGGCCACGATGATTCCCGCCAGCGGACCGTTCGCCGCGACCGACGCCCGGTAGTCGCGTTCGACGTCGAGGGCTTCGCGCAGTGAGATGAACACCTCCGGCCGCTCGGCGGCGGCGATGGCCCGGTAGATCTCGGCGATCCTGCTCATGCGACCTTCTCCTCCCGGTCGGCCGCATCCGGTGCCGCACCAGATTCGGTTGTGCTGTCCGCGAACTCACCCTGGAGCGACCAGCGCTGCCGTTCCTCGGCGCGGGCCTGTTCCATCAGCATCCGCTGCGCGGCGATGTCGTTGGCGTTGGCGTCGAGGAAGCGCTGGTGTTCGGCGAGGGAGAACGTGGTGTCGGTGAACCGCATCGCGTCGCCCCGGCCGGCCGCGACGTCGGCACGCATGTCGAGCAGTTCGTCGGCACCCACCGGATACCACCGGATCTGGTCGAAGAACCGCAGCAGCCAGGGGTGCTGCGGATCGAATCCGGGAGTGGGCAACGGGTGCCGGTGATTCCACACCTGCGTGGTGCGGCCGACGAACTGGTATCCGCCGGGACCCTCCATCCCGTACACGCACAGGTATGCCCCGCCGATGCCGACGGCGTTCTCCGGGGTCCAGGTGCGCGCCGGATTGTACTTGGTGGTCACCAACCGGTGCCGTGGGTCGAGCGGAACCGCCACCGGCGCACCGAGATACACATCTCCCAGGCCCAGCACCAGGTAGCTCGCATCGAATACGGTGCGGTATACGGCATCGACCGAGCCCAGCCCGTTCATCCGGCGGATGAACTCGATGTTCCACGGGCACCACGGCGCATCCGACCGCACCCCGAGCATGTACCGTTCGATGGCCTCCCGGGTCGCCGGATCGTCCCACGACAGCGGCAGTTCGACGATGCGGCTGGGCACCACGAGGTCATCGGCGGCGGGCAACTGGCTCTCGCATTCGGCGAGCCAATCCAGCAGCTTGTGCTGCGGCAGCACATCGGGATTCACCTTCACCTGCAGCGACCGGATGCCTGGGGTGAGATCGAGCAGCCCGGACGGCTTCTCGGCCTCGATCCGCTCCGCGAGCGCGTGCACCCGGGCCCGCAGCGCGAGATCCAGTGTCATGTCGCCGTATTCGACAAGAATATTGTCATCGCCCGAGCGCCGGTAGGTGACGGACGTGTCGCCGTCGCGGGTGCGGCCGGTGGACAGCACACCCGCGTCCTCGTCGCCGCCGGGTGAGAGCACGTCGACGAAGTGGGCACGGCGCCCGGCGCCGGTGGTGGCCGGGGACGCGGTGTGCGCGGACCGGACCGGCACGAAACGCACTGTGTCACCGGGCTTGAGCTGCCCGATCTTCCAGCGCTGCGCGCTCACCACCGTCACCGGGCACACGAAACCGCCGAGGCTCGGGCCGTCCGGGCCGAGCAGGATCGGGGTGTCACCGGTGAAGTCGAGCGCACCCACCGAGTACGCGGTGTCGTGGATGTTCGACGGGTGCAGACCGGCCTCGCCGCCGTCGGCGCGCGCCCAGCGCGGTTGCGGCCCGATCAGCCGGATACCGGTGCGGTCGGAGTTGAAATGCACCTCGTAGGCCGTGCCCAGCAGATCGTCGATGTCGGTGTCGGTGAAGAACTCCGGCGCGCCGTGCGGGCCCATGGTCACCGCGAGCTGCCAGTCGTTGCTGAGGGCGGGCTGTTCGTCGCTCAGGATCCGGCGCGGTGCGCGTTCTGCGGTGCCTGCGCCAGAACAGCTGAGGGTGTCGCCGTCGACGAGGACGCGGCCGTCGTGCCCGCCGAACCGGCCCAGGGTGAAGGTGGCCCGGCTGCCCAGATACTCCTGTGCGCCGATGCCGCCGGCGATCGCGATGTAGACACGCATCCCCAGCTCGCCGACGGCGCCGACGTCGAGGACCTCACCCGCGGCGACGTGCAGCGGAACCCATTGCGGCACGACCCTTCCCGCGATGGTGACCCGAACCGGAGCGCCGGTCACGGCCACCACCACGGCCTCGTCGAAACGCAGCGACGGCCCGGCGAGCGTGGCCTCCAGACCGGCCGCACCTTCGGGGTTGCCGACGGCCAGGTTGGCCAGCCGGAACGACAGGTCGTCCATCGGACCCGACGGCGGCACCCCGACCTTCCAGTAACCGAGCCGCCCGGGCCAGTCCTGGACCGTCGTCATCGGGCCCGCCCGCAACACCTCACACGTCGTCACGGTTACGCAACTCCCTCGGGACGGGTGATGATCAGCCGGATCGCGGTGGGGTCGAAACCGTTGCACGGGTTGTTGATCTGTGGGCAGTTGGAGATCAGCACCAGGGTGTCGGCATCGGCACGCAACGCCAGCCGCTTACCGGGCGCCGACAGCCCGTCGACGATGCCGAGCGAACCGTCGGCATCGATGGGCACGTTCATGAAGAAGTTGACGTTGCCCACCAGGTCGGCCTTGCCCAGGCCATGCCGGCTGCCCTCGATCAGGAAGTTCTCGACGCAGGCGTGCTGATGTTTGGTGTGGTGGCCGTAGCGCAGGGTGTTGGACTCCTGCGAGCAGGCACCGCCGAGGGTGTCGTGGTTGCCCACCTCGTCGGCGACGATCGTCATCATCGGCTGCGATTCCTGGTCACGGATCACCGATCCGGCGGTGAGGAAGATGTTGCCCTGCGCGGCGATCGTCGTCTGCGCCGAGTACCGCACCGCATGGTCGGCGGCACCGTAGAAGAGGGTGTCGACGGCCTGATTCCCGTACAGGTCGACGATCGTCAGCGTGTCGCCCGCCGCCACGACGCCGGACCAGGGGGCGCGGTCGGTGACGATCACATCGGCGATGACCTCCCCTCCGGCGAGGGCGAGGTCCTGCGGTGCCGGCGAGGCGACATCCGTTGCGGTGGTCATGAATTCTCCTTGAAAGTGGTGGGTCGGTCTCACTGCGCGCTACGCGAAGTGAGCTGCTGCCCAGGCGTCTTCGCTGTTGGCCACGGCCCGGCCGTATTCGGGTTCGCGGTCGGCGGCGCCCGCGATCACGGCGTCGAGGTCGCTCTCGGCCCGCCAGGCGAGCACTTCGACGGGGCCGGTGCTGAATTCGGGTGCGGGATCGAGCGGGTGCGCGGTGTTGGCGATGGCCACGATGCACGGCAGGTGCAGGATCAACTCCACCGACGCGTCCGGTCCGGCGGTGCCCGTCGAGGTGAGCGCTCCGTCGGCACCCGCGACGACCCCGTGGAAGAACGACACCGACGGCGGTACGTCGGTGGGTGTCAGGCCGTTCTTGGCGGCCGAGAGGAGAAACAGCTCACGGCCGGCAGGGCTGGCCGAATGAACCTCTCCCGCACCATACTTCGCGGCGTTTCCAGCGAGAGTGGTGGTGCCGCAGAGCGCGTCGTGATGCCCCGAGCCGTCGGCGACGACGGTGGCCAGCACACGGCCCTGGTCGCTGAGCAGCGGATGCCCCTCACCGAGGTAGGCCTGCCACGGCACCTTCACGGTGTCGGCCACGTTGAGCCGCTCCCACGGTGCGTCGGCGCGCCAGAGCAGCACATGGGCACTCGCCCGGCCGTCGATGTCTCGCAGGCGGATCCGGGTGCCGCGGGCGAGCACCTTGGTGGTGTAGCGCCCGCCGGGCACGGTCTCGGCCCAGGTGAGGTGGGCCGCGGCGACACCCTCCGGCGACGTGGGCCAGTCCCGGGCCGGGACGACCGGCATCGAGTCGGTGATGCCTGCCGCCTGCGCGCGGGCATGGTCCCGGGCGCCCGCGGTGGTGGCGGTATCTGTGGTCACGATCTGTACTCCTGAAAGCTGTTGGGAAGAAGCGATTTTCGAAAGACCAACGCTAGCTGCCGGCTGTCACGGGCCGCGGATGTTCCTTGCCGCGCGGGTAGCAGGCGATGCCGACGACGGTGGTGGCGACGATGCAGATCGGTCCGGCCCAGCGCAGGATGGGCATATCACCGGCCGGGTCGAAGACCTCGGCGCGCGGCCAGGCGAGATTGACCACCATCAGCGCGCCATAGATCACCGCCAGCAGGTTGACGACGACGCCGAACCGGCCGAGGCTGAACAGCTTCTTGCCTTCGGCGTCCACGGCGGGGGCCGAGTCGGTCCCACGGCGCGGCCACCCCTGCAGCCGCCGGTACAGCATCGGTCCGGTGACCGCGAGGTAGGCGAGGTAGATCAGGATGATGCAGACGCTGGCGAGGGTGGTGAAGATGGCCGCGTTACCGACGTTGACCAGCAGCACCGCGATGCACAGCACCCCGATGAGGATCGACGGCGCGATGGGGGTTCCGGTGCGTTCGTTGATGTGCGAGAGCTGCTTGGAGAACGGGAGCCTGCCGTCGCGGGCCATCGAGAACATCAGCCGCGAGCAGGCGGTCTGGATCGCGAGGGTGCAGATGAGGATCGCGACCGCGACATCGCAAAGCAGTACCTTGCCCCAGAAGCTGCCGAGAACCGAGTCGAGCACGTACGGCAGGCCACCGGTCGCGAGTTCGTCGTCGAGAGTGGGTGCGGCCATCAGCGCGCCGAGCAGCATCAGTCCACCGCCGACCGCCGACACGGTGAGTGCGAGGCGGATGGTGCGCGGTGCCACGCGGCGGGGATTGTGGGTTTCCTCGGCGAGTTCACCGGCCGAGCCGAAACCGACCATGACGTAGGCGGCCATGAGGCCCGAGACGATGAACGCCCAGATGTAGCCGGGCGCCTCGCCGGGGGCACCCGTGTCGAAGACGACGTCGGGACCGCGCTTGGCGTGGGTGAACAGGGCCAGCACCACGGCGGTGACGCCGATGAGTTCACAGGTGACGCCGACACTGTTGACCCGGCTCATCCAGCGCACACCCACACAGTTGATGGTGGTCACGATCACCAGCAGCACCGACCCGAGCAGGACGGCGTTGGCCGCGCCGCTGGTGCTGGTCAGCGCACTGTCGTCGCCGATGATCTGGAAGCCAGACCAGACGGTCGGCAGCACCACCTGCAGGGCGATGGCCGCGGCGGAGGCGGTCACGATCTGCGCGATGATCATGAACCAGCCGCCGAACCAGCCGATCACCTCCCCGCCCATGCGCCGCGACCACTGGTAGATCGCACCGGAGATCGGATACCGCGCCGCGATCTCGGCGAAGCACAGCGCCACCAGGAACTGGCCGGCATAGACGATCGGCCAGGTCCAGAAGAACGCCGGACCGCCGAAGCCGAAGCCCAGCCCGAAGAGCTGGAAGATCGTGGTGAGAATCGAGACGAAAGAGAAGCCGGCGGCGAACGACGCGAACTTGCCGAGGGATCGGTGCAGTTGCTGGTGGTAGCCGAGCTCGGAGAGGTCGTCGGCGTCGGTGGCCATCGGCCTCCCTTCCGGCGATTCGCCTTCTCGTGGACCGTACGAGGGGGCCGATTCGGGTGTGGCTGTGGTGGTCATGAGCATCCTCACCGGGTCGTGAAGGCTCGTCGTCGAGCCAGGTATCTGTCGAGTGATAGATAACTCCCGACCCTTTTCTGTCAAATGACAGAAATGTTGCGGGAACACTACGGCTCGCTACGGTTGCGTTACGCGCGTCACCTCGCTCCCCGATCGGCACCGGTGCCGGTGGCCTAGGCTGGTTCACATGCCACGGCCACCAGCGACCGCCGACACCGATCGGGTTCAGGCGGGCCCGGGACGGCCGCGACTCGTCCAGCCCAAACGCTCCGGATCCACCGCGCGCGACGAGATCCTCGACGCGGCCGCGGAACTGTTCACCACTCTCGGATTCACGGCGACCTCAACCCGCAAGATAGCCGACGCCGTCGGCATCCGGCAGGCCTCGCTGTACCACTATTTCGCCACCAAGGACGACATCCTGGCCGCGCTCCTGGACACCACTGTCGCCGGATCACTCGACCAGGCCCGGCGGCTGCTCGCCGGCGACGGACCCGCCATGGACCGGCTCCTCGAACTGGCCCGACTCGACATCGAACAGCTCGTCGCAAGTCGCTGGAACCTCGGTGCGCTCTACCTGCTGCCCGAGATCTCCGCGGAACGGTTCGATGACTTCCGCCGCTCCCGGACCGATCTCGCCGCCGTCTACGCCGACCTCGCCGGTCAGGCCGTCGGCGACAAGGGCGACCCACGCACGGCGATCCCGTTCCGGGTCGTCGAGTCGGTGATCATGGTGCGCGCCGACGAGGCGCGCGGTGAGGCGGGCCCGCACACCGCCGCCGCGCTCATCGACACCCTCGTCGACGCGATCGGCCGGATTCTGTAGGGAGACACCGCCGTAGGTGGTCAGGTCCGTTCGAGGCCCTGCACGAAGGCCGCGGCCACCAGCGCCGCGGCCTGCAGGAAGCCGAAGATCAGGGCGATGATCGCGCCCGCTCCGAGGTCGACGACGCCGGGCAGCGCGAGCGCCGCCGACAGCAGCGCGAACCATCCGCCGGAGGCGAGCACGGCCAGCAACGGCAGCGCCCGCCGGTAGGCCGGCACCACCAGCAGCACCGCTGCCACCGCGAGCGCACCCATCAGGATCAGGAACTTGCCCGGGTTGAGCAGCACCTCGTAGGAGAAGAAGCCGGGGATGCCCGTCAGGTCCTCACCCCACCGGCTCAGGTCGTCCTCGGTCGTGGTGGCGTCGAACGACACCCAGTCGACGAAGCCCATCGTGTAGGTGACCAGGCCGGCGACCGCCGAGATCAGTACCAGGATGGTCGACCGGCTCAGCAGGCCCGGCCGGCGCGTCGTACACGGCGGCGGGCTGCCCGGCTGCGGGCCGACGGGCGGGAGGGCACCGGTGTGCGGGCCACCGCCCGGGGGGCCACCGAACTGGGGGCCGCCGAACTGGGGGCCGCCGGAGGCCGGGTAGCCGCCCTGATTGAAGACCGGCTGGGCGGGTCCGGGACCGTACTGCGCAGGCAACGGCTGGCTGGGCGGCTGCGCGGGAAAGGGCTGGCTCGGTGGCTGCACCGGGAACGGCCGGCTGGGCGGCTGGGCGGGGAACGGCCGGCTCTGCGGCGGGTGACCGGCCGGCTGCTGCGTCAGCGGGCCGCGCGGGGCCGGTCCACCCGGCCGGCCGGTGAAGCCGCCACCGGCGGTGGTCGGCCCGGGACCACCCGCCTGCGTGCCCGACTGCAGCGGGTCGGTGGCCGGTGGTCCGCCCGGACCCTGATCTCCGGGGATCGGCCGGAAATCGTCGACCTCCGGGGCGCGGAACCGTCCCGACTGGGGGTCATGACGCCGGACGTCGTGACGCTGGGGGTCGGTGGTCGGGGGTTCGGGCCGCGCGGCGTCCGGCCTCAAGGGGTCTGGCCTGAGGGGGTCGGGCTGGGGGCTGTGTCCGGTCACGGATTCCATCGTAGAGCCGGTAACGGCGGCTGCGAACGGCTTCGCCGGGTGCATTCGCCGACGGGCGCCTGGTGGCATACCTGGCCTTCGGCCACCGGAATCGACGGTGCGGGCGCTGAGAATCGGCCGTGCGAGCACGGGGTCCGGTTAGTCTGATCCCCATGGCCGGGCGCAGCATGAGTTTCGATCCCATCGAGGAAGCTCGGATGAATTGGACCGAAGCGGGCTGGGGCGAGGTCGCCGACGGCATGGTCGCGGTCACCTCCGTCATGCGTGCCCACCAAATCCTGCTGGCCCGGGTCGAGGCGGTACTACGACCCTACGATCTCACCTTCGCCAGGTACGAACTGCTTCGGCTGCTGGCCTTTTCACGCAGCGGCTCACTGCCCATCACCAAGGCCTCGGACCGCCTGCAGGTGCACGTCACCAGCGTCACCCACGCCATCCGCAGGCTGGAGGAGACGGGACTGGTCGGACGCCGGCCCCACCCCACCGACGGGCGCACGACGCTGGTGGAGATCAGCGACGTGGGCCGGTCCACCGCCGAGGAGGCCACCACCGCGCTCAACCGCGAGGTCTTCGGCAATGTCGGCATCCCCTCCGAACAGATCACCGGCCTCGTGGCCGCGATCAATTCGCTGCGCCACGAGGCCGGAGATTTCTGAGTTTCCGCTGTCCCGACAACTGCGCCGGAGCGTCTGGATGATCCCTAACGCAGCGTCTGGATGATCGCCGAGAAATCCAGGTCGGAATGCTGCTCGGCGAACGCCCGGTACAGCTGCGCGGCATGGGTGCCGAGCGGGGCGCGGGCGCCGGTGCTGGTCACCGCGTCCATCGCCAGGCCCAGGTCCTTGTTCATCAGGGCGGTGGCAAAGCCGGGCTTGTAGTCGTTGTTGGCCGGTGAGGTGGGCACCGGTCCGGGTACCGGGCAGTTGGTCTGCACCGCCCAGCAATTGCCGGTGGCGCCGGTGATCACGTCGTAGAGCGCCTGATCGGACAGGCCGAGCTTCTCGGCCAGCTTGAACGCCTCACCGACGGCGATCTGCTGCACGGCCAGCACCATGTTGTTGCAGACCTTGGCGGCCTGCCCGGCACCGGTGCCACCGCAGTGGATGATCTTGCCCGCCATCGGATCCAGCGTCGACCGGGCGGCGGCGAACGCCGCCTCGGTGCCCCCGACCATGAAGGCCAGCGTGCCCGCGACCGCACCCTTGACGCCACCGGACACCGGCGCGTCGACCTGGGCGAAGCCGCGATCGGTGGCCTGGGCGTTGATGCGCCGGGCGTCGTCGACCGAGATGGTCGAGGAGTCGATGAACAGCGCACCGGAGGTGGCCGCGGGCAGGATGTCGTCGTACAGGGACTTCACGATGGGTCCGCTCGGGAGCATCGTGATCACCACCTGGGCGCCCACCACTGCCTCGACCGCGGACGGAAAAGCCTTGATACCGTTGGCTTCCGCGGCCTCGACGGCGGCGGGAACGGGATCGAACCCGTGTACCGTGTGCCCGGCCGTCACCAGATTCGCGGCCATCGGGCCGCCCATATTGCCCAGTCCCAGAAAAGCTATCGTCGTCATTGGTTCATCGCTTTCACACTCGGGTTGTCGGTAACTATTGTCACGCAACGCTCGTATTCGGTATCGGGTTTGGCTCATGTGGCGGGACCGATTTCGCCGCCCGTTCTCGCCGGTTGAGGTGCGAGGTCGCCCAGCGACCGAGCCTCGAAACCCGGCGAGACGACATTGTCATCTTGCGAAGTTTCGAGGCTCGTCGCTGACGCTCCTCGCACCTCAACCGGCGGAGGTGGCCTTGGCCGCCACGGAACGGCCGACGACCACCCGCATGATCTCGTTGGTGCCCTCCAGGATCCGGTGCACCCGCAGGTCTCGCAGGATCTTCTCCAGGCCGTACTCGGCGAGGTAGCCGTAGCCGCCGTGCAACTGCAGCGCCTGGTCGGCGACCGTGAAACAGGCGTCGGTCACATAGCGTTTGGCCATCGCGCACCGCTCCACCTTGTCCGGTGCGTCGTTGTCCAGGGCCCGCGCGGCGTCGTGCAGCATGAGCCGCGAGGTGTGCAGTGCGGTGGCCATGTCGGCGAGGGTGAAGCGGATCGTCGGTTCGTCGATCAGCTTGCCGCCGAACGCTTCCCGATCGGCGACATAGGCCGCGGCCCGGTCAAACGCCGCCTGCGCGCCGCCGAGGGAGGACGCCGCGATGTTGAGCCGGCCCCCGTTGAGGCCGTTCATCGCGATGCCGAAACCGATACCCTCCTGACCGCCGAGCAGCCGGGAGGCCGGCACCCGGACACCGTCGAGGATGACCTGCGCGGTGGGCTGGGCGTGCCAGCCCATCTTGCGTTCCTGCGCACCGAAACTCACCCCGGGGGCATCCCGGTCGACGATGAACGCGGAGATCCCCTTGGGGCCACTGCCGCCGGTGCGCGCCATGACCACATACACGTCCGAGGT